>ERZ1292632.638-Hain-H43-01um-R2-638-length-38894-cov-7_pt1 | contig 23939 bp, 22 predicted proteins | sample MGYA00564407_ERZ1292632 | MGnify/ENA primary metagenome ERZ1292632 (study PRJEB36523, sample SAMEA6512637) | groundwater metagenome | collected 2019-01-08 | study: AquaDiva: Metagenomics assemblies of 32 groundwater samples | reverse complement strand
TCACGCGCTTCGCGCGCGACACCTCCCCTTCCAGGGGAGGATGTTCAGATCAGCCGGTCGGCTTCCAGCGCGAGCGCGGGGGAGTCGCGCAGCTTGGGGCTGCGGGCGTGGAGGCGGGCGTCGGCTTCGACCAGCCGTTCGACCCCGGCCTCGAGCTGGGCCTCGTCCAGCGTGAAGGGCAGGCGCAGGAAGCGCTCGAACGCGCCGCCGACGCCGAAGCGCGGGCCGGGCGCCACGCGCACGCCCATGCTTTCGGCGAGCGCGGCGAGCGCGGTCGCCTCGGCGCGGGGCATTTCGGCCCAGAGCGAGAGGCCGCCGGCGGGCGCATCGACCGACCAGTGCGGCAGGCGGCGTTCGAGCAGCCCGATCAGATGGTCGCGCCGGGCGCGCAGCGCATCGGCCCGCTCGCCCAGCCCCACATCGGCGTCGATCAGCTGCGCGACGGCGAGCTGCTCCACCACCGGGCTGGCCATGTCCATCGTGGTGCGCAGCCGGCCGAGCGCGGCGATCGTCTGCGGATCGGCGCGAATCCACCCCACCCGCAAGCCGCCCCAGAATATCTTGCTGGCCGATCCAATGGTGATGACCTGCCGCCCCGAAGGGTCGTGGATCGCGACCGGCGGGGGCGGCGCGAAATCGAGCCCCATCGCCACCATCGTATCATCGATGATGAGCGGGGTATGGCTGCGCGTCGCCGCCGCCACCAGCGCGCGGCGGGTGCCGGGGTCCATGCTGCGCCCGGTGGGGTTGTGGAAATCGGCGATGACATAGGCGAAGCGGGGGGCGGTCTGGCGGAAAGCCGCCTCCATCGCGTCGATATCCCAGCCCTGGCGCGGCAGGCCGACCGGCACCGGCACGACATGCGCGCGCTGGAGCGCCTGGATGGCGTTGTGGTAGGTCGGATGGTCGATCACCGCCCGGTCGCCCGGCCCGGCCAGCCATTTCAAAAGCAGCGAAAAGCCCTGCTGCGCGCCGTTGGTGACCATGATCTGATCGGGCGAGGTCGGGCAGCCGCGCCGCTCATAATGGGCCGCGACCGCGCGGCGCAGCACGGCAAGGCCGAGCGGGTCATAGCCGAGATCGCCAAGATAGGCGGGCAGCGCCTCGACCGCATGGGCATAAGCGCGGGCGACGCCCGGCGCGGCAGGCAGGGCGGCATGGGTCCAGTTGAGGAGGTTGCCCCCGCCCTGCGCCGGCTCGATGTCGGGCAGCGGCGCTGCGGCGCGGCCGGCGGGCAGGCGCGTGACGCTGCCAGACCCCTGGCGGCTTTCGAGGAAGCCCTCGTCGCGCAGCCGGTCGAAGGCGGCGGCGACGGTGGTGCGCGAGAGGCCGAGCGCGGCGGCGAGTTCGCGCTCGCCGGGCAGGCGGACGTTGAGCGCCACGCGGCCGTCGAGCACCAGCATCCTGAGCGCCTGCGCCAACTGGCGATAGGCAGGCTCCGCGCTGTCCTGCGCGCGCCAGGCGCCGAGCAGGCGGAGGAGGGAGGGCGGACGAAGCAGCGAAGCGGACACGAGGACTGGCTCCCTTTCTGGCCTGATGGCCTTCCGCCCTTACCGACAATTGGCATCGTTGGAAAAGGCCAGTTGGGCGGGAAAAGCCTTCTTCAAAGATCGTGCCACGAGCGTTGACCTGGGCGCGGTGACGGGCATGATCGCGCGGTCCATCCATCCGGGAGTCGCCTCGCCATGCGCGCCTTGTTCGCCGCCCTGCTCTGCCTGCCCCTGGCCGCCGCTGCTGCGCCCGACCAGGCATTGGCGCCGCTCGCCTTCGAGCAGATCGCGCCTGTTGGGACGAAGATGCCGCGCTTCAAGGTGGACGCCGCCTGGCCGGCCATGCCCAGCGACCTGCTGCTGGGGCAGGTGAGCGGCGTTTCGGTCGGGCCGGACGACAGCGTCTGGGTAGTACATCGGCCCCACTCGCTGACCGGCACCGACACGGGCCTGGCTCAAACCCCGCCGATCGCTGTCTGCTGCAAGCCTGCGCCACCGGTCGTGCGCTTTTCGGCCGACGGGCGCTATCTGAGCGGCTGGGGCGGGGCGGCAAGCGCGCCGACGATCGAGGGGGTGAACCAATGGCCCGCTAGCCTGCATGGCGTGTTCGTGGACAAGGACGGCACGGTCTGGTTCGGCGGCAATGGCAAGGGCGACCATGTCGTCATGAACTATACGGCGGAGGGCAAATATCTCCGCCAGATCGGCCGGCGGGAGAAAACCGGGGGCAATGATGCGACCGACCAGCTTGGCAACCCATCCGACGTCACGCACACGGACGGCATGGTGCTGGTGTCCGACGGCTATGTGAACCGGCGCGTCATCGGCTTCGACGCGAAGAGCGGCGGCTACAAGGGCCGCTGGGGCGCCTATGCCAAGCCGCCGGTCGCGCCGACGCGCAGCGGCGATTTCGACCAGAGCCATGCCGTCGATCCGAGCAAGGTCGCCAATCCCAAGTCGCCGATGTTCGCCGACATCGTCCATTGCGTCGTGCCGACGAAGGACGGGCATCTCTATGTCTGTGACCGCAACAACAACCGCGCGCAGCTGTTCAAGCGGGAGAAGGATGGCGGCCTGACCTTCGTGCGCGACCTGGTGATCGCGGGGGAGACGGGCGGGACGCACACCGTCACCGACATTGCCTTCTCGCCCGATCCCGAGCAGACCTATCTCTACGTCGCCGACATGATGAACGGGCGCATCTGGATCTTGCGGCGCAAGACGCATGAGGTGCTGGGCGCAATCGGCCGGGTGGGGCGGCAGGCGGGGCAGTTCACCTGGCTGCACAGCATCGATACCGACAGCCAGGGTAATATCTACGCCACCGAGGTGAATACCGGGCGACGGGTGCAGAAGCTGGTGTTCACCGGGATCGAGTGAGGCGGCTAGCCCGCGATCAGGCGGACATAGGCGCTGGACACCCAGCCGCTGGGACAGGGGCCGGCATAGGGCTGGCGGCGTTCGACCGGCGAGGAGACGGCGCAATCCGGCGTGTCCGCAGCGTTGTCGGGCACTGGCGCGGGTTGAACGACGACGCCGAGCCATTTCTGGTCGAGGCTGCGGGTGCAGATCCACGCCCTTTGCCCTTCGGCCAGCCGCGCCAGTTCCTTCGCATCGGCAAAAGGAGCGGCGCGCAAGGAAAGGCCACCCGATCCGGCGCGCGTCACCCGCCCCAGCGCGCCGCAGGCGTCGAGCCGGGGACCGTCCTCCCCGATCGTCACCGGACGGGCGACGGGCGCATCCATGCGGCTTTCGGGCACATCCTCGCGCGGCGCGCCGGCGAGCGAACTGTTGGGCAGTTCCTCATAAATGTCGCTGGTCCGGGAACAGGCCGACAGGATCAAAAGGGGGATCAGAAGCGCGCGCATCGTGGCTTGATAGACTGCCCCGGCTGCGCCCGGAAGATGGCATGTTTCGCTTTAGTTTCGTGGGGCGAGTCCCTATATGCTCGGCATGAGCGAAGAACCCGTGAATTCCCCCAACAGCAATGATTATGGCGCAGACAGCATCAAGGTGCTGAAGGGGCTGGACGCCGTCCGCAAACGGCCCGGCATGTATATCGGCGATACCGACGACGGCAGCGGCCTGCATCATATGGTGTTCGAGGTCAGCGACAATGCGATCGACGAGGCGCTGGCCGGGCATTGCGACCGGATCGTCATCACGCTGAACCCCGACGGGTCGGTGAGCGTGGAAGATAATGGCCGCGGCATCCCGACCGGCATCCACAAGGAAGAGGGCGTCTCCGCCGCCGAGGTCATCATGACCCAGCTGCACGCGGGCGGGAAGTTCGAGAACACCAGCGACGACAACGCCTATAAGGTGTCTGGCGGCCTGCATGGCGTGGGCGTTTCGGTGGTCAATGCGCTTTCCGAGTGGCTGGATCTCAACATCTGGCGGGACGGCGAGGAGCATTATATGCGCTTCGCCTATGGCGATGCGGTCGCGCCGCTGAAGGTGGTCGGCAAGGCCCCAGAGGGGAAGAAGGGCACGCGCGTCACCTTCCTCGCGTCGACCGAGAAGGTGCCCGGCGATGGCGGCACCTTCAAGAACCAGACCGACTATGACTTCGACAAGCTGGAGCATCGCTACCGCGAACTGGCGTTCCTCAACAGCGGCGTGCGCCTGTTCCTGGTCGATGCGCGGCATGAGGAGAAGAAGGAAGTCGAGCTGTTCTACGAGGGCGGCATTGCGGCCTTCGTCAAATATCTCGACCGCAACAAGACTGCGCTGATGCCCGATCCGATCGCGATCGCGGGGACGCGCGACGACGTGACCATCGACGTCGCGCTGGAATGGAACGACAGCTATTATGAAAATGTGCTGTGTTTCACGAACAACATCCCGCAGCGTGACGGTGGCACGCACCTCGCCGCCTTCCGCGCGGCGCTGACGCGGACGCTCAACAATTATGCCGAGAAGTCGGGGGCGCTCAAGAAGGAGAAGGTAAGCCTCACCGGCGAGGATATGCGCGAGGGACTGACCGCGATCGTGTCGGTCAAGCTCCCCGACCCCAAATTCTCCAGCCAGACCAAGGACAAGCTGGTCTCGTCCGAAGTGCGCCAGCCCTTGGAAAGCCTGATGGCCGACAAGATGGCCGAATGGCTGGAGGAAAATCCCGCCCATGGGCGGATGATCGTGCAGAAGGTGATCGACGCCGCCGCCGCGCGCGAGGCGGCGAAGAAGGCGCGCGAACTGACCCGGCGCAAGGGCGCGATGGACATCGCCTCGCTGCCCGGCAAGCTCGCCGACTGCCAGGAGCGCGACCCGGCCAAGTCCGAACTCTTCCTGGTCGAGGGCGATTCCGCCGGCGGGTCAGCCAAGCAGGGGCGCAACCGCCATAACCAGGCGATTTTGCCGCTGAAGGGCAAAATCCTGAACGTGGAGCGAGCACGGTTCGACCGGATGCTCTCGTCCAAGGAAGTCGGCACGCTCATCCAGGCGATGGGCACGGGCATCCGCGACGATTTCAACCTGGAAAAGCTGCGCTACCACAAGATCGTCATCATGACCGACGCGGACGTCGACGGCGCGCATATCCGCACGCTGCTGCTGACCTTCTTCTATCGCCAGATGCCGCAGATCATCGAGGCAGGGCACCTCTATATCGCCCAGCCACCGCTCTATAAGGCGACGCGCGGACGCTCCGAGGTTTACCTCAAGAACGAGGCGGCGCTGGAGCAATATCTGGTCGACAATGGCGTGGACACGATGGTGCTGGAGACGAGCGGCGGGGCGCGCAGCGGCGACGATCTGCGCCACCTGATCGAGCATAGTCGGCGGATGCGCGCGGTGATGCGCTATGTGCCGCGTCGCTATAACCCGCAGATCATCGAAGCGCTGAGCCTCAACGGTGCGCTCGACCCCGAATTGTCGAGGGACGCGCAGGCGCAGCGGCTGGCGGCGACCGTCGCCTGGATGGATGCGCATGACGCCGAAGGGCGCTGGACCGGCCGCATCGCCGAGGAAGGGGGCTTCCATTTCGAGCGGCTGTGGCGCGGCGTCACCGACCATCATGTGATCGAGGGTGGGTTCGTCGGGTCGGCCGAGGCGCGCAAGCTGCACGCCATCGCCAGCGAGGAGGCGGCGAGCTACACCAGCGCCAGCCGGCTCGTCACCGCCAAGGCGGCGGCGGCAGCCGAGGAAGCGGGCGAGGACGAGTTGCCGGTCGTGGCCAAGGGGGTCACGATCACCAGCCCAAGCGATCTGCTCGACGCGATCCTGGCGGCGGGGCGCAAGGGCCTTGCCATCCAGCGCTACAAGGGGCTGGGCGAGATGAACGCGGAGCAGCTGTGGGAGACCACGCTCGATCCCGACAATCGATCGATGCTGCGGGTCGAAGTGGAGCAGGCGGACGTGGCCGACGAAATTTTCTCCCAATTGATGGGCGATGTCGTCGAATCGCGGCGCGAGTTCATCCAGGACAATGCGCTGAACGTCGCCAATCTGGACGTCTGATCCGTCGCCCTGAGCGCCGGATCAGCGCCATTTCGGCGCAGTCCCTTCACAAAAGCATCGCTCTCCTGAGGTAGGGTTGGATCGGTCGCGACCGGTCCAACCTTTTGCGGAGGGAATGATGAGCTTTTTGCAGATCGCGAGCTGGAATATCGAGCATCTGGGCGGCGCGTCGCGCGCGGACAAGCGGCAGAGCGCCTATGCCCTGGCCGACCATATCGAAATGTCGGGGATCGACATCCTCGTTCTCCAGGAAATCTACGTCACCCCCGCCGATCAGGAGGTGCGGCTGTTCGACAACCAGCCCGTGATCCAATCCCATGCCGAGGGCGAGAAGCGCAACGCCGATCTCGATATCGTCTGCCATCTGCTGGAGGAGCATCTGGACGATGCGCAATGGCGCTATGTCATCCTTCCCAACCGGCAGGCGGGGGACCGGTCGCAGCTATGCGCGGTGATGTGGGACATGACCCGGGTGAGCCTGGCGAACATGATCCGCCCGCCCGTTCAGCATCAGGTCGACGGCGACAATCTCTGGGACCGCGCGCCGCATGCGCTCAACTTCACGTCCGACATCAAGGTGTGGCGGCGGCCCGAAGGCGGCGAATGGCAGCAGCTTGAAGAAAGGCGGCGTCTCACTCTGGTGCCGCTGCATATGAAGTCCAACTATGGCGGCGTGACCGAAAATCGGCGGGTGCGCGCGCGGGAGGCGGTGACTCTGTGCGAAGCGCTCGCCGCGGTCGATGCGCAGCTCGACCCCAGCCTGATCCTGATCGGCGACACCAATATCCTCGCCAACAGCGAACCGGCGATCGAAACCTTCATCGCCAACGGTTTTGTCGATCTCAACAATAATGACAGCGCGACCTATTGGAGCGCGCAGTTCGCCGAAGCGCCGTTCGACCGCGCCTTCGTGCGGAAGGGCCGGCCGGAATTCCGCTATTCGCGCCAATATGTGCTGCGCTCGTCAGACCTGATCGCGCATGACCGCTTTCTGTCGGACCATTATATGATCAAGCTGAGCGTCAAGGATTATGTCGACGACGCGGACCCGCGCTGAGGGTATGGACTGAAGGCCGGTCGGCCGAGTGCTTGCACGCCGTCCCCAGAGCGGCGTCGCTTGCCGGGCCGGCCGGCCGGGCCTATAGCGCGCGGCATGACTGCCGAGCCCTTTCGTTCGCAGCTCGCGGCGCTGGAGCAGCGCGGCCGCTTGCGTCGTCTCAGCCCCAATGCCGGGCGGGACTTCGCCTCCAACGACTATCTGGGGCTGGCCGGCGATCCGATCATCGCGCAGGCGGTGGCCGATGCGGTGGCGCGCGGCGTGCCGCTGGGATCGGGGGGCTCGCGGCTGCTGCGCGGCAATGCGCCCGAGCATGAAGGGCTGGAGGCGAAGGCTGCCGATTTCTTCCGCACCCAGGCGGCCTTATTCGTCGCCAACGGCTTTTTCGGCAATCTCTGTCTCTTTTCCACCTTGCCCCAGCGCGGCGACCTGATCGTCGCCGACGAGCTGGTCCATGCCAGCGTCCATGACGGCATCCGCATGAGCAAGGCGACCGCCGTGTTCGCGCGGCATAATGACGTGCAGAGCTTCGCCGATCTGATCGCCGCCTTTCGCGCCGAAGGGGGCAAGGGCCGGATATGGATTGCGGTCGAGACGCTCTATTCGATGGACGGCGACAAGGCGCCGCTCGCTGATCTCGCACGGCTCGCCGCCACGCATGAGGCGATGCTGATCCTGGATGAGGCGCATGGGACGGGGGTGTTCGGCCCGGCCGGGCGGGGGCTGTCACATGGGTTGGACGGGCGGCACAACGTCATCACGCTCCACACCTGCGGCAAGGCGATGGGGGCGGAAGGCGCGCTGATCTGCGGGCCTCAGCTCCATATCGACTATCTGGTCAATCGCGCCCGGCCCTTCATCTATTCGACCGCGCCATCGCCGCTGATGGCGGTCGCGGCGTCGGCGGCGCTCGACCGGATCGCGGCGGTGGACGATCGCCGCGACCGGCTCGCCATATTGCGGCAGGACGCGGCCGAGGCGATCTGCGCGCCGCTTGGCCTGCCCGCGCCGCAGAGCCAGATCGTGCCCGTCATTCTTCAGGAGGATCAACGCACGATGCGGATTGCGGCAGTCTTGCAGGAGGCGGGGTTCGACGTGCGCGGCATCCGCCCGCCGACCGTGCCGGCGGGCACCAGCCGCCTGCGCATCTCGCTGACGCTGAATGTCGGGCGCAGCGATGTGGCGGCGCTCGGCGAAACGCTGCGGCGGCTGGTGCAATGAGCGTCCTCGTCGTCACCGGCACCGACACCGGCATCGGCAAGACAGTGTTCGCCGCCGGGCTCGCCGGGGCGCTGGGGGCCTATTATTGGAAGCCGGTGCAGGCGGGGCTGGAGCCGGAGGGGGACAAGGAGACAGTGGCGGCGCTCTCCGCCCTGCCTGCCGGCCGCATCCTGCCCGAAGCCTATCGGCTGACCACGCCCGCCTCGCCGCATCTCGCCGCGCGGATCGACGGGGTGACGATCGACCTGGATCGGCTCGCCTTGCCCAAGGTGGATGGGCCGCTGGTGATCGAGGGCGCGGGCGGGCTGCTGGTGCCGCTTACCGAGACCCTGCTGATGGCGGACCTGTTCGCGCATTGGGGCCAGAAGGTGATCCTATGTGCGCGCACCGCGCTAGGCACCATCAACCACAGCCTGCTCAGCATAGAAGCCTTGAAGGCGAGGAACGTGCCGATCGCCGGCATCGCCTTCATCGGCGAAGCGCATGACGAGAATGAGCGGATCATCCCGCGCCTCGCCGGCGTGCCCGCGCTCGGGCGGCTGCCGCTGCTCGATCCGCTCGACGCGCCCACCCTGCGCGCGGCCTTCGCCAACCATATCAACCTGCATCAGATTTCGACCAACGACATGGACAAGCCTGTTTAACGGGCGTTCAAGTCCCTTGCATGGGGCCGGCGCAGGCGTGGCCCGCGACGAACGAACAAGGGACGCATTCATGAAGACTTTGCTGCTGGGCGCCGCCATCGGTGCGCTCACCATCGCCGCGAGCGCGGCGCAGGCCGATCAGGCTGCCGCGCCGGCCGCCAAGCCCACCTATGGCACCTACGGCTTCGACACGGCCGGCATGGACAAGTCGGTGCCGCCGGGCGAGGATTTCTACGATCATGCCAATGGGACATGGGCAAAGACCACGCCGATCCCGGCCGATCGCTCCAACTATGGCGCCTTCTCGGTGCTGGAGGAACTGTCGCAGAGCCGCACGCGGGGCATATTGGAGGCGGCGCAGGCCGACCCTGCCAGCAAGATCGGCAACGCCTATGCGAGCTATATGGACAAGGCGGCGGTCGAGGCGAAGGGGCTTGCCCCGATCAAGCCATGGCTGGCCGAGATCGCGGCGGTGAACGACCACGCAGCCTATGCGCGCGTCGCCGCCAAGGCGGCGGGGTCGGGGGTGCGCGGGCCGTTCCGCTTCACCGTCGGGCAGGACGATAAAGACCCCGAAACCTATATTCTCTCGATGAGCCAGGGTGGCTTGGGTCTGCCCGACCGCGACTATTATCTTGACCCGTCGGACAAGATGGCGGCGATCCGCGCCGCCTATGTCGCGCATCTCGAAAAGATGCTGGCGCTGGCGGGCGAAAGCGACGCAAAGGCGCGCGCCGCCGCGCTGATGGCGTTCGAGACCGAGATCGCCAGAGTTCACTGGACTCAGGTGGACAGCCGCGACGCCGACAAGACCTATAACAAGATGACGCTGGCGGCGTTGCAGCAGGCCGCGCCCGGCTTCGACTTCGCCGCCTTCTATGCCGCCAATGGCCTGACGCTCACCGACCTGCTGGTCGCCCAACCAAGCGCCATCAGCGGCGAGGCGGCGCTGATCGCCAGGGCCCCGCTCCGGGTGCTGAAGGACGGGCTGCTGCTGTCCAGCCTGCACGCCTATGCCGATTATCTGCCCGACAGCATCGCCAACGCCGACTTCGCTTTTTACGGAACGACGCTGTCCGGCACGCCCGAGCGCGAAGAGCGATGGAAGCGGGCGGTCACCTTCCTCAGCGATTCGCTGGGCGAAGAAGTCGGCAAAGCCTATGTCGCGCAATATTTCCCGCCCGAGACCAAGGCGGCGATGGATCAGCTGGTGAAGAATGTCATCGCCGCCATGGGCCGGCGGATCGACGGGCTGCCCTGGATGAGCGCGCCGGCCAAGGCGCGGGCGCACAAGAAGCTGGCGGCCTTCACCCCCAAGATCGGCTATCCCGACAAGTGGCGCGATTATGCGGGGCTGGACATCCGGCGCGACGACCTGCTCGGCAATGCGATGCGCGCCAAGCGGTTCGACTTCGCCTACACCGTCGGCAAGCTCGGCAAGCCCATCTATCGCTGGGAATGGGGCATGACCCCGATGGAGATCAACGCTTATGCCAACTTCGGCATGGTGGAGATCGTCTTCCCGGCCGCCATCCTGCAACCGCCCTTCTTCGATCCCCATGCCGACCCGGCGGTCAATTATGGCGGCATCGGCGCGGTGATCGGCCACGAGCTGAGCCATCATTTCGACGATCAGGGCGCGAAATATGACGAGACCGGCAAGCTCAACCAATGGTGGAGCGACGAGGACGTTGCCAATTTCAAGGGGCTGACCGACAGGCTGGTCAAGCAATATGACGCTTACGAGCCCTTCCCCGGCGCGCATGTGAAGGGGGCGTTCACGCTCGGCGAGAATATCGGCGATCTGGCCGGGCTGGCGGTCGCGCTCGACGCCTATCATGCTTCGCTGGGCGGCAAGCCCGCGCCGGTGATCGACGGCACCACCGGCGACGAGCGCTTCTTCCTGGGCTGGGCGCAAGTGTGGCGGCGCAATTATCGCGAGGCCAATCTGCGCCAGCGGCTGGTGACCGATCCTCATGCGCCGTCGCAATATCGGGCCGACATCGTGCGGAATTTCGACGCCTGGTACGGGGCGTTCAAGCCTGCGCCGGGGGGCAAAATCTATCTGGCGCCCAAGGATCGGGTGAAGATCTGGTGATTCCTGGCTGGCGAGGCGGGGCATGGCGCGCCGCCTCGACCAGGCGAGCCTTGCGTGCGACCAGTCGTCGCGCGCTATCCTGTCATCTTTGGAATCGCTCTTTTCGTCCGGTTCCGCCTTCTCTTGCCGCATCCAAAGCCACAGCTTGATCGTCGGAAGACTGTAACAGTCGAGAGGAGAAGAACATTGATGGGTCGTTCCAATTTCCAGATGTTGAAGGCAGGCGTCGTGTCGGCCGCCCTGTTTGCCGCCTATCCCGCGCTCGCGCAGAGTGATGCGGCAGCGCCTGCGGCAACGCCCGCCGCCCCTGCGGCGCAGGCCACACCTGCCGCCCCTGCCAATTTCAGCGACGCCGATATCAAGCAGTTCGCCGCCGCTGCTGTCGAAGTGACGAAAATCCAACAGGACGCCTCGATCTCGGCCGCCGACAAGCAGCCCAAGATGCTCGCGGCGGTGCAGGCGTCGGGCCTGCCGCCTGAAAAGTTCAACCAGATCGGCCAGGCCGCCGCCGCCGACCCGGCGCTCCAGCAGCGCATTCAGGCGGCAGCGCCCACCGCTCCCGCACAGCCGGCGGCGCCGGCAACGCCCGCGCAGCCGGCTCAACCGCCGCAATAAGCGCGGCGCATCGTTCCACATCGAAAGGCGGCCAGCGATGGCCGCCTTTCTTTTGCGGGACGCTTCATAAGGCTGACATTGGACGCTAAGGCGAGCGCATGACTTCGCCCGTCTGGCACCCCTTCACCCAGCATGGCCTCGGCGAGCCCATCCCCCATGTCGTTCGCGCCGAGGGAGCGCTGCTGCACCTGGCCGATGGTCGCAGCCTGATCGACGGCATATCGAGCTGGTGGGTAACGACGCACGGCCATTGTAATCCTCGCATCGCCGCCGCCATCGCCGCGCAGGCGGCGCAGCTCGATCAGCTGATCTTTGCCGGCTACACCCATGGTCCGGCCGAAGCGGTGGCGCAGGGCTTGATCGCCCGCGCGCCCCGCGCGCCGGACCAGCCGACGCTATCGCACGTCTTCTATTCCGACAGCGGATCGACCGCAGTCGAGGTCGCGCTCAAGATGGCGCTCGGCTATTGGCATAATCTGGACCAGCCGGAACGGCACTGCATTTTGGTGCTGGAGCATAGCTATCATGGCGATACGATCGGCGCGATGTCGGTGGGAGAACGCGGCGTCTACAATGCGGCCTGGCAGCCTTTGCTGTTCGACGTGGGCACTATCCCCTTCCCCGCGCCTGGCTGCCAGCAGGCGTGCCTCGCGGCGCTGGAGGCCGCGTGCGCGCAGCGGCCCGCCGCCTTCATCGTCGAGCCGCTGATCCTGGGCGCGGGCGGGATGCTGGTCTATTCGCCGGACATATTGCGCGAGATGGCGGCGATCTGTCGCAAGCATGATGTGCTGTTCATCGCCGACGAGGTTATGACGGGCTGGGGCCGCACCGGCACGCTCTTCGCCTGCGAGCAAGCCGACGTGGTGCCGGACATCATGCCGGTAGCGAAGGGGATTACCGGCGGCGCGATGCCGCTCGCCGCGACGCTCGCCACCGCGCCGATCTTCGACGCGCATTATTCGACCGACCGGGCGAAGCTATTCTACCATTCGTCGAGCTACACCGCCAACGCCATCGCCTGCGCGGCGGCCGCCGCCAATCTCGCCATCTGGCGCGAGGAGGATGTGCTGGGCCGGATCGCATCGCTGGCGGCGGGCATGGCGGCGCGGCTGGAACGGCTGGCGCACCATCCCGCCTTCGTGAACCCGCGCCAAGTGGGCGCGATCGCAGCGATCGACCTGATCGCGGCGGACGCAGGCTATCTGTCCGATCTCGCGCCCAGCCTGCGCGCCTTTTTCCTGGAGCGCGGCCTCTTGCTGCGGCCATTGGGCAACACCATCTATCTGATGCCGCCTTATTGTGCTGACATGGATCAGCTCGATCGCCTGTTCGCGGCGATCGCGCAGGCTGGCGACTATTTCGGCCGCAACGCCTGACTTTCATTTTGCACCATTTGGCGCTATGGCGGCGCGATTTTACGCTTTTCCGGGATATTATGGCGAAAGAAGAACTGCTTGAGATGCGCGGACAGGTTGTGGAGCTTCTCCCCAACGCCATGTTCCGCGTTCGGTTGGAAAATGACCACGAAATTCTCGGCCACACGGCCGGCAAGATGCGCAAGAACCGCATTCGTGTGCTGGTGGGGGACGAGGTGCTTGTCGAGCTGACCCCCTACGACCTCACCAAGGGTCGGATCACCTATCGTTTCAAATGACCGGGCCGATGCGGCTCGTGCTCGCTTCCACCTCCGCGCGCCGCCTTGACTTGCTGGCGCGTATCGGAGTGGTGCCTGAGCGGATCATTGGTCCTCATATTGATGAAAGCCCGCGCAAGGGCGAGCTTCCGCGCGCCTACGCCCTGCGCCTGGCGCGGGAAAAGGCGCAGGCCGTCGAGCGCGCGTCCGACGAATTGGTGATTGCAGGCGACACGACGATCGCGCTCGGCCGGCGGATTTTGCCGCCGGCGGAGACCGAGGATGTGCAGCGCACGCTGCTCGCCCTACTGTCGGGCCGGCGTCATCATGCCTTGTCCGCTGTCTGCCTGATCGGCATGGACGGCCGGCCGCGTCTGCGCCTTGCCGACACGGTGGTCGCGTTCAAGCGGCTGACGCGCCAAGAGATCGACCGCTATATCGCTTGCGGCGAAGGGCTGGGCAAGGCCGGCGGCTATGCCATACAGGGGCGGGCCGAAAGCTTCGTGCGCTTCCTGTCCGGCAGCCATTCGGGCGTCGTCGGCCTGCCGCTCTACGACACCCGCACCCTCCTCGAATCCGCTGGATATTCCCTTGGCTGAATGGCTTTATGAAGAAGGGATTGGCGAGGCTCGCGCTGCGCTGATCGAACATGGCAAGCTGGTCGAGGCGCAGATCGAGCGCGAGGGCGATGCGGCGCGTGCCGGCGCGGTGGCGCAGGGGCGGCTGATTGCGACGCTGATCCCGAGGAAGCGCGGCGTGGTGCGTCTGATCTCGGGCGAGGAGGCGCTGCTGGAGCCGATCCCGCCGCGGCTGTCCGAGGGCGCCAATGTGCTGGTCGAAATTTTGCGCGAGGCGATCCCCGAGGAAGGCCGGGCCAAGCGCGCGAAAGCGCGGGTCGCGCCGCCGGGCATCAAGCCGCACCCCGGCCCGACCTTGCTCCAGCGCATCCGCGCCACCGGCGTGCCGGTCGTCCCCTGCCCGGCCCATGAGGAGGACAGGCTCGAAGCGCATGGCTGGAGCGAACTGATGGAGCAGGCGGCGAGCGGCGAGGTCGGCACGGAGGCGGCCGCTTTGAGGCTCTTCCTGACCCCGGCGATGCTGCTGATCGACGTCGATGGATCGCTGCCCCCAGCGCAGCTTGGCCCCAAGGGCGCAAAGCTTGCGGCGCAGACGATCCGGCGGATGGGGATCAGCGGTTCGATCGGCATCGATCTCCCCACCATGAACAACAAGGACGAGCGGATGATCGCGGCGGCGCAGATCGACAAATATCTGCCGCTTCCTTTCGAGCGCACGGCGGTCAACGGCTTCGGCTTCCTCCAGATCATCCGTCGCCGCGAGCGCGCGAACCTGATGGAGATCGTGCGCGAGGACGCAGTGCTGACCGCCACGCTGGCGCTGCTGCGCCGGGCCGAGCGGCATGGTAATGGCGGCGCGGCCACGATCAGCGCAGCGCCCGCGATCATCGACCTGCTGCACCGGCGTGCCGCCTGGATCGAGCAGCTTGCCCGCCGGCGCGGCGGCGCAGTGACCTTGCGCGCCGACCCGGCGCTCGCCCTATCGGCCGGGCATGTCGCCTAAGCCCGCCCCCTGTCCGATCTGCGGCCAGCCCGCGCAAGCCGCCGCCCGCCCCTTTTGCGGCCCCGCCTGCCGCGACCGCGACCTGCTCCAGTGGCTCGGCGAAGGCTATCGCGTGCCCGGCCCGCCAGCGGGCGAAATGCTGCAAAAAAATGGCGACGAAGGGCTGGACAGCCAAGCGGATTGACGCCTATAGGCACGCCTCCATCGGCGGCCCCGCCGCGAGGATCCCCGTGCCCGGGTAGCTCAGTTGGTAGAGCATGCGACTGAAAATCGCAGTGTCGGCGGTTCGACTCCGTCCCCGGGCACCATTGGCCTGTTCGCCAAACCCCGCCAAAGCTTGAAAAACCCGGGAAATCTGCCACTTTTAGCGTCGGCTTTACCGCTGATGCTCGCTCATGTTCGCCGATATTCGGTCGATCTTGGGGCCCTTTGTGGGGGCCTTGTGAAAAAGCCTGATTTGAAAGGCCCCCAAGATGCCCCTGAGCGATTCTGCGATCCGCGCCCTGAAGCCCCGCGACAAGGATTATCGCGTCGCGGACGAAAAGGGCCTCTACCTTCAGGTCTCCGCCGCTGGTGGGCGTCTATGGCGGATGAAATACCGCACCCCCGGCGGCACCGAGAAGAAGCTGGCGTTCGGCGCTTACCCTGAAGTGTCTCTGAAGGCGGCACGCGATCTGCGCGACGATGCCCGCAAGTTGCTGGCGGCTGGCGTTGATCCGGCAGAGAAGAAGAAGCAAGACCGCCACGCCGCCAAGGTCAGCGCCGCCAATTCCTTTGTCGTGGTCGCGCAAAGCTACATCGACAAGTGCAAGCGTGAAGGCCGTTCGGAACAGACCAATGACAAGCAACAGTGGCTTCTGAAGCTGCTGGACCGCACCATCGGCCAGCGTCCTGTCGCTGAAATTCAGCCGTTCGAAATGCTCGAAGCCGTTCGGAAGTATGAAACCACAGGGCGCACCGAAGCCGCGCATCGCGCCTTGCAGTTCGCCAGCCAAGTGTTCCGCTTCGCCATCGCGAACCAGTTGGCCCCGTCAGACCCTACGCGCGATCTGCGCGGGGCATTGACCAGCCACAAGTCAAAGCACCACGCCGCCATTCTCGAACCGAAGAAGGCGGGCGAATTCCTGCGCGCGATCGACGGATATGGGCTTTGACGAGCGTTCCGCGCGTGAAGCCATATTGGAAATGCCGCCGACATTCGATCTGGAAGGCGGGGAACTTGCCCCGCTCTACCAGATGTCCGAACCGGTGAAGCTGACGCTTCAGGAACGCCCCGATACGAGCGGCTGGACTTTCGAAGCGCAACTCGCGATCCGGATGCCCACCGCGACCGACTACTTCTATCCGGACTTCGTGGCCGAACTGAAGGATGGGCGGCAACTGGTGATCGAATATAAGGGCGAAGCCTACAAGACGAACGACGATTCGAAGGAAAAGAGCAACATCGGCCTGAAGGCGCAAGAGCTTAGTGGGGGCAAGCTCCTGTTCCTGATGGCCGTGCTGAAGGACGAGCAGGGCCGCAACGTGAAGGCGCAAATCCTGCACAAGATCAGGGGCGATTGAACAGCTGGCCATGCCCGTACAAAGGCGGGCAATGGCGGGCTGAAACAGTGGAAAAAATGGGGTAGCCTAATAGCGCTGGGGGCCTTTTTGGGGGCCTCGATCAAAAACCGCCTTGCATTTATCTATACATAGCAAGTCATTACGCAATTTTCGCGGTTCCGTCCCCCCGCACCATTTGTTCTCTTTTCAGCATCCAGAAGCGTCTAGCTGTGTCCGGAAATTGGCGCAAAACGTGTGTTTTTGATTAACCCATCATCCCCGCACGTCCCCGGAGTACATTGGCAGCCACCCCTCGGTGATGGTGTTTTGATGGCATCCTGAAATGCCATCATGACTCTACCTGTAACGGCAATAAACGCTGCAAAAGCAAAGGCTAAGGCTTACATATGGCCCGATAGTCTGGGGCTGCATCTGCTGGTCGCGACTGAACCGCCGCACGTTTGCCGGAGGCTATTTGGTTTAATTTATGCCGCCATAGGTTGATCGTCCAGCATAGCGTAATATCGTTCTTCGGCTTCAGCAGGCGGGATATTGCCGATGGGTTCGAGCAATCGCCGATTGTTGAACCATTCGACCCGTTCCAGCGTAGCAAATTCAACCGCTTCGAAGGGCCGCCAAGGTCCTCGCCGATGGATCACCTCGGCTTTGTAGAGGCCGTTAATTGTCTCAGCCAGGGCATTGTCATAACTGTCGCCGACACTGCCGACTGATGGCTCGATCCCGGCTTCAGCCAAGCGTTCGGTGTAGCGAATGGATACGTATTGCGACCCACGGTCGCTATGATGAATGAGCCCGCCCCGATGGACAGGTCGTCTCTCATGGATGCCTGTTCCAGTGCATCCAGTACAAAGCTGGCATGCGCCGTTTTACTGGATCGCCAGCCTACTATCCGGCGTGCGTATGTGTCGATGACGAAGGCAACGTAAACGAACCCCGCCCAAGTGGCCACGTAGGTGAAATCGGAAACCCAGAGCATGTTCGGGGCTGGCGCGTAAAATTTCCGGTTCACGTGATCGAGTGGACATGGGACAGCCCTGTCGCTGACAGTGGTGCGCACCGGTTTACCCCGGATCACCCCCTTGAAGGCCTAGGTCACGCATCAGTCGAGCCACCGTTGACCGGGCAACGGCAAAGCCTTCACGTCGCATCTGCCGCCACACCTTGCGAACACCGTAACCGCCGAAGTTCTCGGCAAAACCGCGCAGGACCTCCGGTTTAGCGCCAGATCGCTTTGGGCACGGGCTGACAGCCGCGATGGATCCCGGCGTTGGGCAACACGCTCGTGGTAGGTGGAAGGGGCAATCGGCAGAACCCTGCAGATCGGCTCGACCCCATAGGCATCGCGGTGATCGTAAAGGCAATCATTTGCGGAACGGGCGGTCGAACTCCGCCTGGGCAAAATATGCTGACGCCCCTTCGGCAGGCTCAGGACAGGCTTGCGAAGAATCTCATTGGTTTGGCGCAGCTCTCGGTTCTCCCGCTCCAGTGCCTTGAGCTTCTCGGCCATCTCGGTCGGCACGCCTGCACGCTTGCCGCTGTCGACTTCAACCTTCTTTACCCATTCATGCAGCGTGGGCGGTGAGCAGCCAATCTTCTCTGCTATCGACACCACAGTGGCCCAGCGGGACGGATAATCCCCCTCGTGACCCAGCACCATCCGGATCGCCCGCTCCCGCACCTCCGGGGCAAACTTGTTCGTTGTCTTGCTCATATCGGCTCCTTCTACTCAAGAGCTGGAGCCTCCGGCAAACGTGAGGCGGTTCACTGCCTCAAATACGCGGAGTATGCTCTGCACCTACAGTGCTGCGAAGACGGGTAGCAGCTGATGTGCGCTTGGTGAACGTTTGGCCAAATTGACATCGTGCCTGTCGCAAGACGCGATAACATCGCCGATAAGCACAGCTATCGATAATTTTCGGAGAAGAGGATGCCCGCAGTCGCTGATATTCCGACGAATTGCTGGTTCGTGGCTGCTGCTCGGGCGATGTCCTCCCCTCCCAACCATTCGCCGTGAGTGTAGCGGACATTCCCCTCGTCATGTACCGTAACAGCGCGGGATCGCCGGTCGCCATGGAGGATCGCCGCGTTCATCACCTCGCGCCGCTCTCGCTTGGCCGCATCGAAGAGGCCGGTATTCGCTGCATGTACCATGGGCTGCTTTTTGCAGATGACGGTACATGCCGGGAGATTTCGGGCCAGGACCGTATACCGGCCAAGGCGCGCGTCCGTGTTTTTCTTGTGATCGAGCGGGATGGATGGATCTGGGTATGGCCCGGCGACCCGCAACTGGCGGACGAAGCGCTTCTGCCCCGCACAGTCGCGGCGCATCATCCCGAATGGCTAAACGCGCAGAACAGCCTCGATTACCAGGCGAACTTTCGCCTGCTCGTCGACAATCTGCTCGACTTTTCCCATCTTCCGTTCGTGCATGGCCAATCCTTCAGGGCCGACCCCAAATGGGCGACGGTCCGCCCGTCGGTGAAGCGTCAGCCGCGCGGTTTGCGGATCGAGCGCTGGATCACCGATGCGCCGGCACTGGCTTCGGCGCGCGAGATGGCCGGCCAGATCTGCGACACCTGGCAGGGCTATGACTTCCTCGTGCCGGGCGTGCTGGTAATCGAGACCTATTATTGCAAGGTCGGCAGCGCCGAACGCGCATCCTATGGCCGGCCCGATTCATCGGACATCGTCGTGCGGAACGGCGCGACGCAGGCCGTCACGGCGATGACCCCTACCACCTCGCGCTATTTCTATGCGACCTCGGTCCCGCCCGAAGGCGCGGACCAGGCGATGGCGGACCGAATTCTCCAAGTGTCGGCGGAGGCCTTCGTGGAGGACAAGATGATGATAGAGGCGCAGCAGCAGCGCATCATCCAGTCGCCCAGCATAGAGGTGATGCCATCGGCCGGGGACAACGCGATCGTCATGTTCCACGCTTATCTGCGTGAATTCGGCACAAAGCGTCAGCAAGCAAGCCCATCGGACACGGCGCTCACCTGACCCCAGCGTCAGGTAGCCGTTCTGATGGGCGCCGGCATTTTTGGGCGGCCGCCGCCGATCCTCCTTCACAGGATCGCGGACTCGATTTCGCGTGCCGCCTGTCGAAGGGGCGCGAGATATTCCGCCTCGCCTATCCGCTCCTTGGCCTGGATGGACCGTGAGACGGAAATGGCAGCGGCCGCATTTCCATTCACCGAGCCTACGGGCACGGCGAGGCAGACGAGCCCTTCGGCGATTTCCTGGTCATCGCGGGCGAAGCCCTGCTCGCGGACCTGTTGCAGATGGCTGCGCAGAACGGCCGGATCGGTGATTGTCGCATCGGTGAGCCGGGGGAACGGCCCGGTAGCGAGATAGGCTTCGCGCTGACCCTCCGGCAGGGCGGCCAGCAAAACCTTGCCGATCCCGGTGCAATAGGCTTCCAGTTGCAAACCCACCTTCGTGAAGAAGTCGCCGGCCCCCTGCCCCGTCTTGATCCGGTAGGTCACCATGTCATTTTCAAGCGTCCCCAGTTGGGCGACGCAATTCAGCCGGGCAGCCAGCCGGTGCAACACCGGCGCGGCGGCGGCGACGATGACCTGTTTGTCATCGGCTTGCTGCGCCAGCGCCTGCAGTCTCTTGCCGGCGACCAGCCGGCCTCCGGGCAGCCGCCGCAGATAATCCTCCTGAATAAGCGTGGCGATCTGCCGATGTGCGGTCGCCTTGGGCACGCCAAGCTGTTCCGCAAGCACGGCCAGGCTGCGCCCGTCGCGATCGGCGAGCACGGCTTCGAGCATCGCGAGGCTGCGCGCGAGGGCGCTTATCGGCGGCGTTCCGCGTCTCATCATGTGAGATGATAGGATCGACCCGCACTGGTCGCAAGCGCTGCGCGGGATTATCAAGGCTGCACAAATTTCATGGGATGGGATGATGACGAGGCCTACGCACGAACAATTGGCCGAGCGCCTGCGCGCGGCCTATTCCCAAGGCGCTGTTCCCCCGCTGCGCGACGGGCTGGACCCGGTCGATGCCGACGGGGCTTATGCCGTGCAGGAGATCAACACGCGCTTCTGGGAAGCCCAAGGCCGCAGGATCGTGGGCCGGAAGGCCGGCCTCACCGCTAAGGCGGTGCAAGCACAACTCGGCGTGGATCAGCCCGACTTCGGCGTGCTGTTCGAGGATATGCGCGTGGTGGATGGCGGCACGCTCGATCAGTCGGTCTGTCTCCAGCCCAAGGCCGAGGCGGAGATCGCCTTCGTGCTGGCGGCCGACCTGCCCTCGCCCGACACCACGGCGGAGCAGGTGGCGGCAGCGGTCGGCACGGTCCACGCCGCGATCGAAATCGTCGATTCGCGCATCGCCGACTGGAAAATCACCTTCGCCGATACGGTGGCCGACAACGGCTCCTCTGCCTTCTTCGTCCTCGCCGAAGAGGGCAAGGCTTTGGCCGGCCTCGATCTGGAGGGCGCGGCGATGACGATGACCTTCGGCGACCGGGTCGTATCCACGGGCATTGGTGCGGCCGCGCTGGGCAATCCGCTCAATGCCGCCGCCTGGCTGGCCCGGACGCTCGCCGCGCGGGGCGAACCGCTCAAAGCGGGCGACGTGCTGCTCGCCGGCGCGCTGGGGCCGATGGCGGCGCTGACGCCCGGCGACCGGGTCGAAGTCCTGATCGAGGGCATCGGCCGCTGTTCCTTCACCTATGCAAAGGGCTGAAGCCATGAAGACCAAGGTAGCGATCATTGGATCAGGCAACATCGGCACCGATTTGATGATGAAGGTCATGCGCTTGTCCGACGTGCTCGAAATGGGCGCTTTTGTCGGCATCGATCCCGAGAGCGACGGGCTGAAGCGCGCGGCGCGCATGGGCGTGCCGATCACCGCCGAGGGTATCGACGGGCTCATCGCCATGCCCCAATTCGCCGACATTCAGATCGTGTTCGACGCAACCAGCGCCGGCGCGCACAAGCGCAACAGCGAACTGGTGCTGGCCGCCGGCAAGCGGATGATCGACCTGACCCCGGCGGCGATCGGCCCCTACACGATCCCGGCCGTCAACGGCGAAGCGAACCTCGACGCGGCGAACGTCAACATGGTGACCTGCGGCGGGCAGGCAACGATCCCGGTCGTTGCCGCCGTCAACCGCATCGCCAAGGTGCATTATGGCGAGATCGTCGCCTCGATCGCCAGCAAGAGCGCCGGCCCCGGCACGCGCGCCAATATCGATGAGTTCACCGAGACCACCAGTCAGGCGATCATGGCCGTCGGCGGCGCCACCCGTGGCAAGGCGATCATCATCCTCAACCCGGCCGAACCGCCGCTCATCATGCGCGACACGGTCTATTGCCTGTGCGAGGAGGCCGACCAGGACGCCATCCGCCAGTCGGTGGAGGACATGGTCGCCGAAGTGCAAAGCTATGTGCCCGGCTATCGGCTCAAGCAGGCGGTGCAGTTCGAGCATATCGGCTCCAACCGTCCGCTGCGCATCCCCGAAATGGCGGAGACTGGCGAATCCGAGTTCACCGGCCTCAAGGTCTCTGTCTTCCTGGAGGTGGAAGGCGCGGCGCACTATTTGCCCGCCTATGCCGGCAATCTCGACATCATGACCTCGGCGGCGCTCAAGACCGCCGAGAAGATCGCCAAGCGCCATTATGCGGGAGTTGACGCATGACCTTCGACCCCACCCGGACCAAGCTCTACATCCAGGACGTCACCCTGCGCGACGGGATGCACGCGATCCGTCACCAATATGGCCTCGATCACGTCCGGGCGATCGCCCGCGCGCTCGACGCGGCCAAGGTGGACGCCATCGAGGTCGCTCATGGCGATGGGCTCCAGGGCTCCAGCTTCAATTACGGCTTTGGCGCCTATACCGACTGGGACTGGATCGGCGCGGTGGCCGAAGTGCTCGACCATGCCGTGCTCACCACGCTTCTGCTGCCGGGCATCGGCACCGTGCACGACCTGAAGCACGCGCGCGAGATGGGGGTGAAGTCGGTCCGCATCGCGACCCATTGCACCGAAGCCGATGTCGCAAAGCAGCATATCGAGGCCGCGCGCAATCTCGGCATGGACGTTTCGGGCTTCCTGATGATGAGCCACATGACGTCTCCCGAGGCGCTGGCGGAGCAGGCGCTGCTGATGGAAAGCTACGGCGCGCATTGCGTCTATGTGACCGACAGCGGCGGCGCGATGAACATGGACGAATATGCCGCCCGCTTGCAGGCCTATGACCGGGTGCTCAAGCCCGAAACCCCGCGCGGCGTCCACGCCCACCACAATTTGTCGCTGGGTGTCGCCAACTCGATGGTCGCGGTGCAGAACGGCGCGGTCCGGGTGGACGCGAGCCTTGCCGGCATGGGCGCGGGCGCGGGCAATGCGCCGCTCGAAGTGTTCATCGCGGCGGCCGACCGGATGGGCTGGAATCATGGCTGCGACCTCTACGCGCTGATGGACGCTGCCGAGGAACTGGTTCGTCCGTTGCAGGACCGACCGGTCCGGGTCGATCGCGAGACGCTGACCCTGGGCTATGCCGGGGTCTATTCGAGCTTCCTGCGCCACGCGGAGAAGGCCAGCGCCGACTATGGCGTGGACACGCGCGCGATCCTCGCCGAAGTGGGCCGGCGCAAGATGGTCGGCGGGCAGGAAGACATGATCGTCGATATCGCGCTTGATCTGGTCAAGCAGAAGGAAGCGATGGTTAGTTGAACCTTCGCATGCCGGGCGGCTGGTGATCCGGCCGCTATCGATAGCTGTGTTGGTCTGCGGGCAGCTCAGCCCGCGATCGCACATCGCGATGGTGGACCACCGCGATATCGCCGATGAACCCATATATGCAGGGTCGGTATCGGCATCACATAAAATGGCCGCATCCTTGTCTGGAGACATCCGCGCGGACAATCGGCGATCGGGAGGTTAGTAAGACGAGTAAGCTCATCCGCGGCAGATCAGTAGCAGACGCCAGAATGCAGGAACGCCTTCATAACTGAGTGGATTTATAACATAATTGCTCGATGGTTACGCTAATTCTTGTGATATCCCGGAGTTCTCGGTGATGCGGTTGCACGGTTTAAACCTCAATTTACTCGTCGCGCTCCAGGTTCTACTGGCCGAGTGGAATGTGTCTGTCGCCGCTCAGAAGCTACACCTGAGCCAATCCTCAGTCAGCGGCATGCTCGCTCGCCTGCGGGAACATTATGGTGATCAGCTACTGGACTATCGGGTCGGAATATGGTCCGAACAGTGTCAAACGGCGCGCAAACGGGACCCCGTATCGGCGTCGAAGAGGGACCCCCTTTTCGAGATTAGGCAAACGGTTGTGGGGAGCGCCCTGCGCTGGGTGCGGTGGAGGTCGGGCGTAGCCCGGCCGGAGGCGCACCCAGCGCAAGTCCGTTCTGAAGCTAGGGTGAGAGTGGCGGTTAACTGCGGTTTTTGAAGCGCCAGCTGTCATTGCCGGTCTCGACGATATCGCAATGATGCGTAACGCGGTCGAGCAAGGCGGTGGTCATCTTGGGATCCCCGAACATGGTAGGCCATTCGCCGAAGGCGAGGTTGGTCGTGATGACGACGCTAGTGCGTTCGTAGAGCTTGCTGATCAGGTGGA
>ERZ1292632.1368-Hain-H43-01um-R2-1368-length-23952-cov-5_pt1 | contig 23952 bp, 30 predicted proteins | sample MGYA00564407_ERZ1292632 | MGnify/ENA primary metagenome ERZ1292632 (study PRJEB36523, sample SAMEA6512637) | groundwater metagenome | collected 2019-01-08 | study: AquaDiva: Metagenomics assemblies of 32 groundwater samples | reverse complement strand
GATGGTGTTGAAAAATCAATAGAGCAAGGGATTATTTATCCTGAAAGAGGAAGAAAATGCGACGGATGCGTGATGAAAAAGGCCTGTGAAGAAAAATTGGAAGATGCACTCAGACAATTTCCCCAGATAAGAGGCCAAGGCCTTTTTGCTTTTGTTGCCCCAATTTTTACCATGCCTTCACGAGATGAAGATTTAGGCGTCTTAGTTAGCCAGGAAGGATTATTCAAAAAAGGGCAGAGAGGAATCAAAGTTTCTTGATGTTTTTTATCTCCTCTATTTCCTGCAAGACCTTGAGCTCTTTTCCCGAGAGAAGGTCCTTGTTTTTCCTGAGGTTTTTTATCTGCGCTGCTGTAATATCTGAATACAGAAAATTTTTGTCTCTTAGTTTTCTCTCGAAATTAATCCCCGGAACAGAAACCGAGATTTCCTGGCCTTCAGAAGCTTCCTCGACTGATTTATTCTCTGACTGCATGTTCTTTATTTTTCCGATCTTTTCTCCCAATTCGTCTATCATGTGAAGTCTTGGAAAAACTTTTCCCGCTTCAACTTTAACGCCAAAAATAGCAGGATTGGTATTCCTGAAAACATACTGCTTAAGGATTCTCAGTTTGCATAAGGAACTCAGGCCAAGAAGCCTTCTTTTCTCTATTTCTTTTCTTTTTTCCTCTCTAATCTTATGAAGATTTTCAACGAGCTTGTATATGACATCATCTGTGAGGATTCTTATCCCGTTTCTTATCTCTTCAGCTTCTGGGTCAATGGAAACATTGAAGCCAGCAATCATGGCATCAATCTCGTTTATTTTTAAATTGGCTTTAGCGTTTGTTATGTCTGATTTGTTTATGCTCCCTATTCCTGCTTTTAACACAGGAATATTTTCCTGCCTGAGAATTGTTAACAATGCTTCCAAGCTTCCTAAAGAATCTGCCTTTGCAATAATCCCCTGGCTGTCTGTTTTTATGCTTTCTGAAATCTGCTGCCGGAAAACTTTCTGGATTTCTTCTTTGTTGTTTTTGTAAATCTGGAAAGGCATTCCTGGAAGAACTTCCTCTTTTTCCACCAGCTGAAGCCTCAGGCCTGTTGATGCCTGAACTTTTTCTTTTGGCTGGAATTTGAACGACAATGGTAAAATTTCTTCAAGGACCCTTATTCTTGTTATTATGGGATTCCCGGAAAAACCAGACACAGCTATTTCATCATTTCTTTCCAGTTCTCCATCATAAAGAATCGCCTCTATCTGATTTCCCTGCTCTTTCTTAAGTTCAAGAACAATGCCTTTTGCATCTTTTCCAAGCAATAGTTTTTCATTAAGGTATTTTTGGCTTAACCCGCAGAGAACAAGGATAAGCTCTGGAATTCCTTCTCCTGTTTTTGCAGAACATGGAATCAAGGCGATTTTTTTTGTGAAGTCTTCTACATTGTAGTATAAATCTGCATCAAACCCATGATTTTGCAAAGCTCCCATTAATGTCATGTATTTTTCGTTGAAATTCTGGGAAGTGTTTTTTGCCTGAGATTCCACCCTTTTCTTCAGACTTGAATCCTCCTTCAGGTCTTTTCCAGCACTGGTCCATCCGTGAATCTTGTCTATCTTGTTCAGGGCAATTATGAATGGAACTTTGTTCCTCTTTAAAATCTGGATTACCTCTGCTGTCTGCGGTTTTATCCCTTCGTTGATGTCGATGACAAGAATAGCTAGGTCTGCAAGAGAACCGCCTCTCTTTCTCAAGTTGGTAAAAGCCGCATGGCCAGGAGTATCTATGAACAAAAACCCCGGAATTTCCAGCTTTATTCCCTGTTTTTCTATCAAAGGACAAGAAGCTCTGAGCTGCTCTGCAGGATAAAGAGTGAATGAAATTTTCTGGGTTATTCCTCCAGCCTCTCCTTCATGGACAGAGCTCTGCCTGAGGTTGTCCAGAAGACTGGTTTTTCCATGGTCTACATGGCCTACGACTGTGACTATTGGCTGACGAATTTTTGGTTTCATCGTGCGATTCCTTAAGCATTTTTCTACTACTTTCAATAAAAGTTTATTTTTAAAGCTTGATGTCCCATCTATTCATGGCAAAATAATAGATTTTAAAAACAAGAGTCTTTTGTTATCAGGATGTTATGGTATGACCCTCTTTTAATAATTGCCTTTGTCACAGGGCTTCTTTTCCTATTTTTTAGCCATCACAGCGAACACCATCACAAAACCTTTATTCTTTGGGGAATGGTGCTCATGCTAGGTTCTTTAATAACAAAGGCTTTTTTATGGCTTGAAAGCATGATTCCATGATTTCTTGATAAATGTTTTAAGGTAAGGCATTAATTGTAAAATTAGTTTTCTCTAATTAAAATTGATTGATTTTAATGCTAAAATAACCTTAGTGAACAAAATTCGCCCAAAAACAAAATTGATGCAAAAATATGCGACAAAATATAAAATATCTTCAGAAAATCAATAATCTTCTATTTCTTCGTCTTCGCCAGCGTCAGCTTTTTCAAGTGTCTTCTGCTCTTTTGGAAGGCTCTTTGCCTCGTCTTTTCCCTGCTCTTTTCCTTTTTCTTCCTTGAGATGTTCTTCAGACACAGAATTTATCATTTCCTTGAATTTATTGAAATCAGCAGCAGATATTTTTACCCCTGATTTCGTGAAGCCGGTATATCTTTCGCTCGTAACAAATTCCCTTATTGTTACCCCAGGCCTTCCCCCAAAATCGTCCAGCCTTATTATTATGTCGGTTGTGTCGTTTTTCTTTATCTTACCAATGTCTTTTTCCATGATTTTTGTGAGGTATTGGGATTATTTAAAGATTATGGGCTTTTGCTAGAATCCTAAAACCCGATTCACAAAAAGAATATGAATCCTACTAGGAGAAACTTCTTTATTGATTATAAGAATTTTATTGACACTACTTCCAGGAACACCATATGCTTTTTTTGCTCTCTCACTTTCTAAAGGCAAGGAATGTTCATAAATACGTCTTATCCCCTCATCCAGGTTTTTCACAATTTTTTGAGTTCCAACCACAAAAATCACCTTGTCTGAACCATAGGCATATGCCGGAAGCTGACTTCCCGTACCCGATGCTATAAGAATCTCTCCGTTTTGTGTTATTGCATGAACACTTCCTATTGCATATTCGGGAGCAGCCCCAATTTTTTTCATCTCTCTTTTTTGTTTTTTATCTGCCATCATTCTTTCAAATTTTTTTCTGACATCATTGTATTTTCCAGATTTTGCAATTTCTTCTGCAATTCCCAATGTTTCCAGTGTAACTGATGTCATATTCATAACTTCGCTTCCTTCTGGTATTATGTCTAACACTTTTTTCTTTGCATCCTCTCCATCTTCAGCCAATTCTGCAAAAAAACCATTCTTTTTCAGGGATTCAATTGTTTTTTGAATTTCTTCTTTGCTTGCTAATTTTTTCCAGCCAACTGTTTCATTTTTTATATTGGACATGCGATATTTATAGAATGGCAGTATTTAAATATATCGGTTACCCAATATTTAGATGAAAAAGGAAGAGCCTTGCTGTGACATGAGGGGGATGCTATCCTTTCTTATATTATTTATTCTATCTAAGAAAATAATGAACGGACAGGAAATAGCAAAGGAGTTAGGAAGAAGAAAAGGCGGAAAACCAAGTCCCGGAACAATTTATCCCGCATTAAAAAGCTTGAAAGAGTCTGGATTTATTCACGAGAAAAGAGAAGGGAAATCAATAAATTATTCTCTGACAGAAGAGGGTAAAAGAGCGTTAAGAATTTCAAAAAAAAGGTTCATAAGCACCTTTATGGACGTGTTTTAATCTATCTCTTCTGCTTATGCTGGTCGCTCACATGGAACTTGTGCTCTATCTCCTGCTCCATCTTGCTGAATGCCTTGTGAAAAGTCCTTCTCAAATCCCAATCAGAGCTGTCTGCTTCTATGGATTTTCCTGCATAACTCACAAGCATGTGTATGCTGAACTTTGTTTTCCCTCCGGGGCTGTATTCCTTTATATGTATCCTGAAAGACTCTGCATTTTTCAGCTTGCGCTCAATTTTTGAAGAATACTCATCCCATAGCTTTTGGAATTCGTCCCTTGTTTTTTGGGTAAGAATCTCAAAGCCCTTTGTCTGGAGGTTGATCATTAAAGAAATGAAAGAGGGCGATTTATTTAAGGTTTGCGAATAAAGAACTTATTCTGATTTTGGAAGATGATGGCCTTTACATCCAGAAAGAGCCTCAGCAAAAAGGGCTGCTTTAGCTTCTGCAGCCTGAGAAGGATCTCTATTTAAAATAGTATTCTTCTTAGTTCTTTTAACAAGTGGAGTTTTAATTAACTTTTCTAATTCAATTTTAACCTGCGAGTGCTTTGATTCTTCACAGATAACATCAAGAGGAGCATTATTTTTGAGATATTCTGAAGTTGCGTACCAATCGGCTATTCTGATTACCGAAGCTGGTTGATACAATAATAAATAATTAATCTGCCCTCCGTCAAGCATATCGTCATAGTCATATGTTATGTCCTCGGTTTTTCTACTCTCCCAAAGCCTTTTTCTAGCTTCTTCTACCCTTTTCCAGTCTGGGATTCTTTTGATTCTGAAGTCATATTTTACTTTTGTCATGTAATTCTCCTCCCACTATTTTTGGATAGGACATACCTACTAATTTATTGCACACTTCAGTAGAACGGTGACGTGCGTCTTCTAATGTTTCAGGTGTTATTCCTATTACTATGCCACACCCCTCTAGAAGACCAATACGATAAGGATTTTCAATCTCTTCCTTCCTAAAAAGTGCAGAATTGCCTTCTTCCCAAGCATCAAGCTCAGTAAGATATGCTATTCCTAGTTCAGTGTCCCAATGTGGAAAAGCACCAAGAAAAAGAGGCATAGCTTTTTTAGACAGGGGAAAAACGCAACACCGTGCATATTCTTCCAAAAGACGAGAATCCCATGCAATATCTTTATTGACAAATTCCGGATGCCTTGCAACTGTTTTCCATAATCGAGAATTAAGAGTCCTTTTTAATGTGAGAGTCATATGACAATAATCCATAGGAAAACCATCTTTACCAGGATGGAAGAGAATACCATCTAAAGGCTCAAATTTTTCATCGCGAAACTTATATACCCCCTGCCCAGAAGTTGGATTGAGTTCGCAAAACTTATCTATATCATATTTCTTAAAAAAATCATGAACATATCTAAAATGGTCATCTAAGTGGGGAGAAGGATATGCTACAAAAGCATCTCCCGTATAAAGATCACCTTTCCAGAGCTTTTGTTCCCACTCTTCACTTTCTTGAGGAAAGGCAACACATTCCAAGCGCCGTAGCATGACATATGCAACGGGTGCAACAACTAGGCCTAGGTTCTGTATTTCCGATGTATTCTCTTTGATACTCCCCTTACAGATATAAATTGTATCTTCGTTCTTGTCTCTACGAGTTGTTTTATTCTTCATACCCACTAAACGTAAAAAGAAGTTATTTATTCTTTTGTTGTTTCTATAAAAACAACAAATTTAAAAACTTGGGTTTTTTAGTTTATCAATGGAGCAAGAGCAAAGGATACTAGGTCTGACTAAGCAGGAATTGTTAGTTTACGAGGCACTTATACAATTAGGAAACTCCTTAGTTAGTGATATTGCTTCATATACTAAGTTGAACAGGTCTTTTGTCTATCATTGTTTGAAAGTATTAGAAGAAAAAGGTCTAGTAACCGTAAAGGTTCTTAATAAGAAACAGCAGTATGATGCAGTCAATCCATCTCGTTTGTTAGGTCTTTTAAAAGAAAACGAAACAAAAATCAAGAGTTACATAATTGAATTAGAAAAACAAAAAAGAGTTGATCAACCAGAAAAGCCAGATATTCAGGTATTTTATGGTAACGAGGGCATGAAAACAGCTATCGATGAGGAATTAATGGCCAGAGAGTTATTGGTAATAGGATCAACGCCAGATTTTGAGAAAAACTTGCCTTATTACAGGCCAACATTTCACCTAAGAAGAATTGAAAGGAAAATTCCAATTAAAGTATTATTCTATGAAAAAGACAGGGAATATGGCAAAAGAACAGGAAAAATGAAAAATTCCCAGGTAAAATTTCTTTCAAACAAGCTAAAAATACCTGTAACAATAGTCCTATTTAAAGATATCACGCTGCTTGCCTTTTGGAATCCTGTTCCTCATACTATCAGAATTAAGAATAAGGACACAACAGAGTCTTTTAAAGAATACTTTCAGTTTCTTTGGACAAAAGCTAAACCATGATAAATTTTATATGAACGCCCCAACCAAACTATGTACATTTTCGTTCTTTTTTTGGAGTGATTATTGATTGTGTTTATGATGTGTTATTCAACCCCAGACCAAATTTTATCCTTGATTTCATCATCAATTACTATTTGCTCTTTAAGTTTCTTAAACAAATTCTCCACAGAGGAAATTGCGGTCACGGCCCTTGATTCTACAGGGCTCACACCCTGATGTTTTACCAGATTATCCATTAAAACATGATTTTTTACTTCTTTCAAATATTCTACAGGACCTTTTTTATAGCTAATTAAAACATCTATGATTTTAGAAGTGTTAATTCCTTTTATTGTACTAGGAATATCAAGAGCATCTTTTAGAGCTAATTCAACTGCGGTATTTAAATTATTGCTAACCCCGCTATAATCTTGATTTTCAAAAGATACTCCTGCTTGTTTCAATTTATCATTAGCAGAATCTAAAAACTTTACAACTTCTGCATTTTTCTTAGCTTCTTCTTCACTTAGCTCGTCTACCCTCATTTCCAATATAATTTCTAGATAATTTAGAGAAGACAACATCTCCCCTTTTGTAGAGGTAGAACTATATGCTTTTCGGATAAATTCTCTATGTTCAGATAAAAAACCTTCAATTAAACTAAAAAGATTTTTGTACTGAATTGCCTGACTATTGGAAGGGCTATAACCACCATACCCATCATCTAAATCTTTTTTTAGATTCTTTAATAAAACTTTTACTTGAGAAATTTTCATAGACTTATTATAGATCCTTTTCTTTTATGCTTTTCTATACTCCGGAACCGAACGCTTTTGTTCTACCCCTACCCCTTTTATTAGTGGGAACCGAACAAAAGTGTACAACGCCCCAACCAGGACTCGAACCTGGATGCCTGTAAAGGCCGAGATATTTGTCTTCTCCATATCTGCATAGCAGCACATTTAGGAGATGTTATCGTAGAAGAACCTAGGTTCTTCCCGTTTTCCAATCTCGTGCAATACCCTTATGCGATTGGGGCTTGAAAATACAAGAAATCCGGAGATTTTAAAGCTTAACCCTTTCTGATAGACAATAAAAAATTTATAAGACGCTATGCTATCTTTTAAGATTAACAATTTAAAATATTAATCTTGTTTTATACTAAAAAATAAAAAGAAATCAATCCTTCATCTCTATCTTGATGTTGACGTTTTTGGGAATCTGCATCCTCATTATGTGGTGGAGGACTTTTTCATTTGCCGGCAGGTCTATGAGCCTTCTGTGGATGCGCATCTCAAAATTGTCAAATGTTGCTGTCCCGTTTCCGCACGGGCTTTTTCTCGTTGTGATTTTCAGTCTCTTTGTTGGGAGAGGAACAGGCCCGGAAATCGCAATTCCTGCCTTGTGCGCTATGTCCTTTATGGATCCGCAAATATTGTTGAGCATCTCTATTTCTGTGCTGTTTAATTTTATCCTTACTTTAGGCATTTTCTGTTATAGATAGGATTTAAAATTTGTTTTTAAATCTTGTGCTGATATTTTTAGTGAGCAACAAGGTTCTTGCTGCCTCTTTAAACTGTTAATTTGCTGCAAAAAGATGAAACCTTTTTATATCAAGAATTCCTCTTAACTAGAATAATAAAAAGAGGTAAAAAGAATAGCTCATGCTCGACACTATTAATCAGATAAGCCTTATCATTGCCATTGTTCTTGGTGTTTCTCTTGTCGTGAGATTGCTGAAACAGCCTTTGATAATAGGGTACATAATTTCGGGAATAATCGCAGGCCCCCTCTTCCTCAAAATTCTTCCAGGAATAGACACGGTGAATGTTTTTTCCGAGTTTGGAATAGCTTTTCTTTTGTTTATCGTGGGATTGCATCTTTCGCCAAAGGTAATAAAAGAAGTAGGCAAGATTTCCCTCATTACAGGAATAGGACAAATTGTCTTCACCTTTCTTCTGGGATACTTCATATCGACCCTGCTCGGATTTTCGATGTTGGCATCAACATATATTGCGATAGCCACAACCTTTTCTTCAACAATAATAATAATGAAGCTCCTTTCTGACAAAGGAGATCTTTACACTTTATACGGAAAAATTTCCATAGGATTCCTTCTTGTCCAGGACCTTGTTGCGATAATAATCCTGATAATTGTTTCCTCTCTCTCTTCTGGCGGGAACATAGCCAGCCATGTCGCACTGACTCTTCTGAAAGGGATAGTAATTGTCTCAATCCTCGCTCCAATAAGCCTTTATGTCCTTCCGAGATTCCACGATTTTTTTGCAAAATCCCAGGAATTTCTTTTCGTGTTTTCGATAGCATGGGGGCTTGGGTTGGCATCCCTTTTCTTTTATGCAGGACTTTCGATTGAGGTGGGAGCATTAATCGCAGGGGTCTTGCTTTCTATGTCTCCCTACAGCCTCGAAATAAGCTCGAAGATGAAACCATTGAGAGATTTCTTCCTGATATCTTTCTTCCTTCTCCTAGGGGCACAGATGACAATAGGAAATATCGGTGATCTTATCATCCCAGCAATAGTCTTCTCATTTTTGATTCTCATAGGAAATCCACTGATAGTGATGATTCTTATGGGCCTTTTAGGTTACACGAAGAAAACGAGTTTTTTTGCAGGCCTTACCGTTGCGCAGATAAGTGAATTTTCCCTGATTCTCGTGGCTCTCGGAGTTAAAGTCGGCCATCTTTCAGGAGAGATACTCTCGCTCATGACCCTCATAGGGATTATTACGATAGGCGGATGCACTTACATGATAATTTATGCCGACAAAATCTACAGGAAATTGTCAAGACATCTCACTATTTTTGAAAGAAAGAAAATAAAAGAGAACGGGATGAAGGCAAAGGAAATCAATGCCGTGCTTTTTGGATACAACAGGATAGGGTTCAGCATACTTGGAGTTTTGAAAAAGATAAAAGAAAGCTATCTTGTTGTTGATTACAATCCGGATGTGATAGCTGATCTGAAAAAACTGAGAATTCCATGCGTCTATGGGGATGTTGATGACGAAGACCTTTTGGCAGAGCTGTCTCTGGACAAGATAAGCCTTGCAATTTCAACAATCCCTGATTTTGAATCAAACTCTTTCCTTATAGAAAACATAAGGCGCGTGAATAAGAATGCAATTGTCATAGTGAGGGCGCACAGCATAGATGATGCCTTTAATCTTTACAAGAAAGGAGCCAGCTACGTTCTTACACCTCATTTCTTAGGAGGGGAGTACATTGCAAGGATGCTTGCAATAATCAAGACAGACCATAAAGGATATGAAGAGGAAAAAGAGAGGCATATAAAGATGCTGAAGGAAATGTCTGCAAGGGGCAGCGAGCATCCCGAAATCCAGAAAGATTAACTCTTATTCTGTTATTTTTCTGAGCCAAAAATCGAAAAAAGGAAATCAAAGAATCTGAGGATTATCTCCAATGCCATTATAAACCCGAGATAATAAAAAATCTGGCTGAGAAATCCCGGAATCTGGTTCAGATTGTTCAAAACCCTTTCAAAATCAAAAAAGCCAGGAACGAGGAGAGAAATTGCCAATAAGTTCAGAGGGAGCAATTTGGCAAGCTCTTTCGCAGTGTCTTCACTGGCATAGGAAGTTATTCTTATTGCTGCAACAATAACTGTGGAAATGATAAGGATAGAGCCTATCTCAAGATCTGTGAATATAGCCAGAGATATTCCGAAAACAGAAAACCAGAAGAAAATGAGGAAAGGAAGGATTATGATATATTCCAAAAAGTAAAGGGCTACAGCGACTATTTTTGCAACTGCTGGATGTTCTGCAGTATTGTATCTGCTAAGGTCAAGATTAAGAATGTTCTTTTCAGAGATAAAATTATGGAGTTTCCAGATAAAAAGAGCATAGAGAAAAATCATCAGAGCAAGGAAGAAGAAATTGAAAAAGGTCTGGAAGAAAGCAGGAATCAGAGACAAAAATCCCTGATAAGCCAAACTTAGCTGGGAAACAAGGTCTGTGAAAGCCATGCATTATATTGGGGAAGATTATTTTTAAACTTATTTAAAAATAACCAATCTAGGACAACAAATCTTTTAATAGATCTCGCTATATAACTTAATGCGAGAAGTGAAGGGATATGTTTTCGTTGCTTCCTTCGATTTTTCTGAACAGATTTTCGGACAAAAGACTGATGTAGCAATAGGAATAAATTACCAGAATTTAAGGACCAATGGTATCAAACCTTATACAAAAAAGTCGGAAGCAAAAAAAGGAATGCATGAATTTATCAATCATATGGGTGATGTTAAAAAAGCAAGGCTTGGAAAATTGGAAATGCAGATAGCAGAATCTGCCAAAGAACTAGAACTTTTTAGAGATAAAGATTATTTGATTGTGATAGCTGATTTTGACAAAAGTCAGGATTTCTTTGGGGAAATTGTTGAAAAGATGAGAAGGAATATGGGTGCTTTGCCTGGGATGCGTATAACTGAAAATGGTTTTAAGCCTCTTAGTTTTAAAGGAAGAAGTCCATATGAAAGAGCACTTTACATTCTTAAAGAAATAAATAGACAAGGACAGGCACCAGCAACTATAGCTACTTTTAACTTAAAGTTTATTCAATAACTTTAAATATAATTATTCCCTTTCAAAAAAATGATTGACCTGAAAGATCTTAGGGAGCAGCCAGACAAGTACATTGCAAATATGAAGAAAAAGGGTCGCGATGAAAAAATCGTTTATCAAGTCCTTAAATTGGATGAGCAGTGGAGAGACATCAAGCTTCGTGCAGACAAGCTAAGGCACGAGAGGAACAGCATCTCAGAGCAGATTAACCAGGCCAAGAAGAAAAAAACAGATGCTTCTCAATTGATAAAAAAGGCGAGAGAAATACCTGAGAAACTGGGCAGGCTTGAATCTGAAGAAAAAGACCTTTATGAAACATTGAACAAAAGGCTTTTGGAAATCCCAAACCTGATGCATCCAGATGTTCCTGTTGGAAAAAGCGAGAAAGACAACAAGGTGAGAAAAGTTGTTGGAAAACCAACAAAGTTAAAATTCCCTGCAAAGACACATGTCGAGCTTATAGAATTTCTTGACCTGGGGGATTTTGATGCTTCTGCAAAAGTTGCCGGCAGCGGCTTTTATTATCTGAAGAAAGACTTGGCTCTTTTGAACAGGGCGTTGATAAATTTTACTGTAGACTTTATGGAGAAAAAAGGCTATGTTTTTATTGAACCTCCGCTCATGATGAGCAGAAAAGTTGCAGCTGCAGCAGGAGACCTTGTTGCATTTGAGAAAGCTCTTTATAAGATTGAGGGGGAAGACCTTTATCTTATCCCGACAGCAGAGCACGGAATCCTTGGAATGCTTTCTGACAAGACAATCCCTGAAGAACAACTTCCCCTAAAGCTTTTTGGATACAGCATGTGTTTGAGGAAAGAGGTCGGAAGCCATGGGATAAATGAGAAAGGGCTCTGGAGAACGCACCAGTTCAACAAGGTTGAGCAGTTTATTTTCTGCAAGCCTAAAGATTCCTGGAAATATTATGAAGAACTGAGAAAGAACTCAGAAGAAATTATGAAGAAACTGAAGCTTCCTTATAGGATTCTTGAAATGTGCACAGCTGACCTTGGAGACTGGAAAGCAAGGACAGAAGATATTGAAGTCTGGAGACCTACAACAAAAACCTACGGAGAAGTAGGAAGCCTTAGCAACTGCATAGACTACCAGGCAAGAGACCTCAATATTCGTGGAATTTCAAAATCTGGAGAGCGTTATGTGCTGCATACTCTGAACAACACAGCTCTTGCAACTTCAAGAGTAATGGTTGCAATCCTGGAGAACTTCCAGCAGAAAGACGGAACCGTGAAGATACCAAGCGTTCTCCAAAAATACATGGGTGGAAAAAAAGTTATTGGAAAGAAAGCAAAGAAGAAGATTGTTTCATTAAAAAAATAAAAATTTTAATATAATCAACCCAGCATTGAAAATACAGAGTTCTTTAAAATAAAACTTTATAAATTACTATCTTCATCTTTTATCGTGCCTCAATGGTCTAATGGCTATGACGATACCCTGTCACGGTATAGATCCGGGTCCGATTCCCGGTTGGGGCGAATTCCCAATTTGGGAGTAGGAAAGTTTTTTATATATCAACTGGCTCGTGATAAGTTTCAGTTATTTCAAGACCTGCAAGATATTTATTGGAATCTTTTTCTTTAGGATTATATACTTCATAAGTCATTTCAGTTTCTGTCCATTCTTCATAGGAATCTGCTGATCCTCTTATATTAACTACAATTTTATCAATACCCTCTTCTGCTTTTTTTCTAATAGACTCTAGAAGATTTTCAATACTTGCACGATGCTCTTCTGCCCATTTTCTACGTGTTTTGTCTCTCTCATCAAATGCCTCATCAAAAGCTTTTTTATATATTTCTCGTTCTTTTTCATATAATTTCTTCATTACTTTTTCATGTTTTTTCGGAGGAAATTTTTTAGAGTGGAAAAAATCTATGGAGGCTCTGCTAAGCCTTTTCCAAGCTTCATGATATCTTTGAGATTTTTCCATATTTCTTGCTTAGGTCTTAATTATTTAAGGTTTTTTATTGAAAAAGTAAACAATTTGGCAAGATTTATAAATAGAAAACCATTTTGAAAGAAATGAATTTGGATGTCAAAAATAAGATTTTATTTGAATATTTACTTAAATATGCAAGATTTTCAGTAAAAGATCTGGCAAAAATACTGAAAGTTTCAAAAGCAACTATAATCAAGCGTTTAAAATTTCTTGAAGAAGAGGGGTACATTTCAAGATATGACGCTATAATAAATTGGCAGAAAATACCCTTTATCAAAAAGATTTATTTTGTAAAGGTTGAGGAAGAAAATAAAGATTTTGAGAAACAAATAATCTCAAAAAAACCAGTATTTTCACTGATTACACTAAGTGGATTACATACCTATCAAGTCTGGTGTTTTTTCAAAACTCAAGAACAACAATCTGAATTCGAGGAATATCTTAAGAAATTTGCTTATAAGGACATTAAAATTTCAGAACTTATATTCCCAAAAGTATCTTTTTTTAATCTAGCTCTACAACTGCCTCTTCCCAAAATTGATGAAAAGATTATCAAAATTAAATCAACAGATGTAGATATTATGAAGTATATGGCTCAAGGTCACGGAAGAGATTCTTTTTATGAAATTAGTAACAAATTGAAACTTCCTTACGATTCTGTTCATTACCACGGAAAAAACCTATTAAACTCTGGTTATTTTTCTGCAATTATTGCACAACCAGGCACTAGCAAGTTCACTTTACAAACCACTTGCTTGTTAATACAATGTTCTGATAAAGAAGGATCTAATCAACTCTATAACTTATTACAAAAAACCCCAAAAATCCTTTCAGATGCTATTTCCAAAGACAACAGGATCCTAGTGCATTTTCTTAGTCAAACTCACTTAGAGTACAGGCAAACTTTATCCAAAATTTTATCTATAATTCCAAAAAACAAGATTAAAGACGTCTTGATTACTCATTGGGATAAAGTTCTATTAAACAATAGGTATCCCCTTGAGTACTTCTTAAAATGACTCTCCTACGCCCCCGCCTCGCTCGGTTGGGGCGTTTTCCCGACCAAAATCTTTAAAAAACCAGCAATTGGTATATCTTGATGCCGAAGAAGGTCAAAATGAAGAGCAAAAAAAAGAAGGGTGAGCAGCCTTTTTCCGAGAGAGAGACAGAAGAAACAGAGACAGTAGATGAAGATTTTTCTGGAGATGAATCTGATGAAGCATCCCCTGGCATTGAAGAAGAATACTGAAGGCGCACCAAAACTTCCTTTGATTTTTTATTTTTTAAGATAGCTGCAAGCATGTTTATCAACAAGTTTTATATACAATCTGATTTTAAGCTCATGAATGGCATTGAAAGAGGTAATTACCTCTATTGGCGCAGTTATACTGGTCTTGTTGCTGTTCTTTTACTGGGTGTTTCCACTTGAAACGATAGATTTTGGAACTACTAAGTCTAGAAATTCAAATTTCAGCCTTGGCAATTACGGAAATGCCAGCATGCAGTTCTATGAAAATATGAGATATCCGGAAAAAGATATTTCATACAGGATCCAGGGATGCCCTATTTCCAAATCAGATGAAATGAAGAATTCCTTTGAAATAATTGAAAACCTGACGATATTGAATTTTTATTCTGTGGCAGATAATGAGGAAATTTCTGTAACCTGCGACAGCAAGGCAAAGTTTGAAGGAAACCTGTTCATTGCAGGGGAAGGCGGGCCTATAAACATAACAAATGCGGGGGACTTTAACGTTATCAGAAGAGGAGCAATAAGTCTCATAAGAGAATCGAAGTGCGAGAATCCCAATGTGGGAATACACGAATTGCTGCATGCCCTTGGCTTTGACCATTCTGAAAATCCAAACAATATAATGTATAATATCAGCAAGTGCAGCCAGACAATAGGCCAGGATATTCCCGATACCATAAACCAGCTTTATTCTTTCCCAAGCCTGCCTGACCTTGCCTTTGAAAATGTTTCTGCAACTATGGAAGGCAGATACCTGAATGTGAACTTCACTATAAGAAACCAGGGGCTTAAAGATTCTTCCGGAGCAGCAATAAAAATCTATGCAGATGGAGAAATTATAAAAGAGATAAAAACAGAGCCCTTAGACATAGGAAGCGGCAGAAGAATATGGATAACCAACCTCTTTGTTTTTCAGAAAAGCATCAATGAACTAGAGTTTTTTATAAATACCAATTTTGAAGAATTGGATAGGGAAAATAATCGGGTCGTACTTGAATATAAAAATTAAAATTAAGAATTAGCATTAAATTAAAGGTTAAGGGCCTTCGTCGAGTTCTAAACCATCTATCGTATCTTCAAACTCATCGAGTCCTTCTGTCTCCTCTCCTGCTTCAACATCAATCTCCTCGATTTTTTTAGGGTTTTTTACCTCAACCTTGACGTTCTTCAATCCATTTTTACCGTTCTTCATCTCACCATTCTTCATATTCTTCATTTTCATCAGCCTCTTTTTCACCTCAGTTTATTTTCTAAATTCTAAAGAAAGATTCAGTTTTTAAACATTTCTATTCGGAAAAATATATCTTTTCCCTCGATGTTTATGCCTTATTTTTTCACTTAAAAAATAGTTACTTCTAATAATAGCCGGAATGATAACCAGAATAATATCCTGGAAAATGGCTGTCAGAATAAACTACGTTGTATGAAGAATCCCGGTAATCTGTGTTTTTTGGCTCATTCGCCAAGGGAGCAACTTCATATCTCCATGCTCTGTACTTGTATGAAGGAGGGGAAACATCTCTGTAGACAAAGGTTTTTTCCTCTCTTGGAGGAATGTAATATGTCTGGCTCTGCGAGTCAACTTTCCCAGAATAATCCTCAAAATAAAAAGTTGTCTTGAAATATCCGCCCGTGTATTCCCTGTTCCTTACATAAACTTCATAGCTGTTAACGTTGTTTCCTATGACTCCTGAATATTTCCTTAAAGCTCCCGAGTCATCATAGCTAACATATCTATAGTCAGAATAGTCTTTTGTATTTTTGTATCCCGAGCCATCTTCTACATAATAGTATCTTGGATAATCTTTTGCATAATAAACTCTGGAATAATCTATGTAGTCTGTCCTGTCAACAATGTATGGCTTCGTGTATGTAATGTATGTTCTTGAAGGAGAAGAGGTCTTTTTTTGCGTTGTGTATGCTACTGGCCTTGTTTTGGTTTGCGCTCCTGTCAATGGCCCTGTTGATGAATAAGTATTGAATGAATTTTTGTTATAGGAATTTACGTTGTAGGAGTTTGATATTGTCTTTGTGTCAGCATCCCCGTATGCGCTGACTATCATTATTGAGGCCAAGACCAAGAATGCTATTAACACCGCACCCAAAACTCCTTCAAGGAGCATCCTTTCCTTAGGTTCCATTGTCATTACGTGCAAATGCCTCCACGGTTTTTAAGGATTGTTGGAATTGAAAGATTGTTTTGAAGGCAATCAAAAATTACCATCTCACATAATAGTAGTCTGGAGAAGAAACATATCCGGGCACATTGTAGCTGTATCTGTAATCGCTGTATCTATATCCTGGCTCATACCCGAAACTTCCCATGTTTGTTCTGCCAGGGTAAAATACCCTGTAATCCCTGTCTCTATATGGCTGACCGTAGGAGTAATAAACGGGAATTTTTGTTTCCCTCTCTATATCTGTGTAAGATGTTGTTACTGTCTTGATTCTTTCATTTACATATCTGTCTTGGGAAGTCAAGACATTTGTGTGCTTGTTTTCTGTCGTGTCTCTGAAAGTTTCTGTCTTGTAATAACAAGGAGAGTAGCTGTAGCCATACCTATAACCATGGTCGCAGTCCTGGCTTCTGTATCCATAGTCATAATCATACCAAGAACCTGCGGAAACAAAGCCCGCAGACAAAAATATCAACCCCACAAATAAGAGCAAGACAAGCCTTTTGTCCATGCCTCTTATGACTTTTAGGCATATTTAAGGATTATTAAGGTATAAAGAATGTTTTGAAGATTGCCTTATGAAAATATATTGTCTATTCCTTTGCCAATTAAGATTCCTAATCTTCCTCCAATCATACCAAATCCAAGAGTCGAAAAAGTCTTCGTAAGAGATGGATGCATATTTATCATATAGGTAATTACATCTGAAAATCCATTTGAATTTTCAGCAATCTTTTTTGCATATTCAACAGCTTCTGCTCCAAGATAATACCCAGCGTATGAGACACCTATAAATCCTGCAAACATACCTATTGCTTCTAGTTTTGATAAATCTCTTTCTGATCTTAATGGCATATTTTTTCATAGAATAAGAATATTTTAAGCTTTTGTGTTCTGTATTACCTTAAATTCAAAAAGAACATTCTCGCACCCCAACCCGAATGAAAGTGTTCGGTTGGAGAATTAGTTATACAACAAAATCTCTTTTGTTGGAGACTTGTGGCCTAAATTAATTGTTAATGGAATAGGCACATTAATCTCTTTATTTTTTTTCTTAAAAGTCATTAGAAGAAGGACATGTACGTGGTTTGTTTTATAGGTAACAGACATCTTAATATTCTGGATATTCTTTAGTAATTCCCTAGAAACACCTAAATTTTCGCTGGCATCCATTATTTCTAACCCACAAACAAAATTATCATGGCTAACATCTAGGATAAAATCCCCGATATCAAGAGATGCCTTAACTTTATCTCCATTAGAGATAAAGAAGATATCATTTTCTGGGTCATAATCTATCTTTTTAATTTGTCTTGCCATTTTCTTTGAGTATTCCAAGCACTTATAACTTTTAAATCTTTTGAGATAAAGATTTCAACTATTAGAACTAAAGAGTATTTACCACTCATCTTAAACCATAACTTAAATCTTCCTTGTTTTCCAATTTCAATTTTCTCTAATTTGTTGGGTTGAGATAAAAAACTTCTAACCATTCCTTCATTAATCGGTCTTTCTCCAACTCTTTTAAAAAAGTGAGAATCAAACGAAATATTCTCCTGCTTTAAACTCTCGAGAAATTTCCTAACTTCATTTAATTCCATGTTAAATTAAACACGGTCTCAATAAAGATATATGTTCTTAAAAATATTTATGAGATGAGGTATTAGAACCTTTCTTGAAAGAAGAAAATTATCCCCGCACCCAGAATCGGACTGGGGATCTCTCGGGTTCTGCACGGCTTTTGGGGTTTCATAGTTTTCCTGCCAGCTTCTTGGCCCTGAATATGGAATCTCCACCTTAGACATTGTCTACAGCCGAGCGCTCTACCACTGAGCTATGCGGGGTAACTTAAAAAGAAATGGCTGATTTTTAAAAGTTCTTATTTGTCTCTTATTATCTTTTATCGCATAAATTCTTATAAAGGAAAAAGACAAAGAAAATTTATGAAAATTGATTCCGATTATACTTCCCCTACCTTTTTAGGTTTAGAAACCTCTGTAACAGACACTTATAGAACCGGGATTGAAAGATTACGAAAATCTGAAGACGCTCAAGAGCAATTGACTATTTTATCTGAAATGTTCGACTCTTTAGGAAAATCTCATTCTGGTTCTAATGGTGTTGGTTGGGCAAAAGACAGGATGCTGATGTACCATAATCTCGGAAAAATTTTAGGGAAAGTATCAGGAACCCCCCGGGAATATTCTTATTGGTTATATATTACTTCTAAATATAGTGGTGTTGAATCTGTAAAAAATGCTCTTGAAAAGTTAAAAGGGATTGAAGAGATACTTAAAACACACAACATTGTTAATGATTCAGAATTAAAGGAAAAATTAGTATCTACTCCTTTACAGGAGATTATTTTGGAGTATGCTGATTTATTGAATGATTATAGAACAGGAGATAAAACTGATTCTAAAAGTATAAAAAATGCTCTCGAAAGGTTAAAAGATATTAGTTGTTTATTGATGGAATATGGAGTTGATACAGGTGTAGGTTTAACTTTAGACCTGGAAGCCAAATTGAAAATGGCAGAAGAAGCCGAATCACTGGAAAAACTTTGATTACTTTTTATTCTGTTAATTATTCCTCAATCTTTTTCTGCTCTAGAATGACCACGCTTGGGCGTTCTACTCTTCTATTTTTCTCTGCTCTGAAATGAAGAAAGCCCTGTTTGACTCTACCTCTTTTATCTGCTGGTCTTTTTCAAATATTGCCGTTGCTGTCGGCAGGGCAAACTTTCCGAAAACTCCAATTTTGGAATAAACTATGTATGAGACAATCTTGACTTCTCCTGCTTCCATCTTGTCAAAGTTCCATTCTATCCTTCTGTTCTTTGCATCAACTCTTGTCGGATAGTCTCCAAGGAATTTTTCATGGAGAGTCACCATTAGTGGAAGCTTATCAACAAGGTTCACCCTGTCAACATGCTGTCTTGCGTGCGCAGAGACAGAAACTTTCAATGCAAATTCACCGCCCTTTGCCCTTACAAAAGAAACCCTTTTTCTCAGGATAAGGCTGGTTCCAGTGTACTTTCTGACAAATACAACTACTGCAACGATAACAACAATAAGAAGAAGAGGGAAAAGCCAGTTTGTCTTAACCTCTATTTCAAGAGCTTCTCCTGGAGTTATGTCCCTTGTCCATGTATAGTAAACACTAAAGCCGTCACGCTCAACTATGTCTGGAGTTGGCGCAAATGTCGTGAATAATCTTGAGAGGATGTTCTTCTTTATGATTGTCTCTGAGCTTGCTACTGTATTTCCTTCGTTGGTTTTTGTTATTATCTGGGTGTTTATCAGGAATCCGTAATCTTTCTTCGTTGTTGTCAATATGTCTTTCTCAACGAACTTTATTACCCCCTCAACACTGGTTTCTTTTCCAAGCGCAGTCACCTGTGCTTCAAGTGTGTAAAACCCAGCCATCAAGCTTTTGAAATCCCTCTGGTTTAGCTGGACAGAAGTTCTCTTTATTTCTGATGGCCCAAGCGCAAAATTCTCCTTTATATCAAAAAAAGCAGAAGAAAATTCCACAGAGACATCCCCGAAGTCAACAGATTCAAGATTTTTTATGTAAATTTCTATCGATTGTGACTGAGGGTCAACATCTCCTGAACCAATTTCAAAGGCATCCTTTAGATCAATTATCTTGAAGGTGAGACTTTCTTCCTGATCACTTCCGCTTCCAGCTCCTGCTGTTCTTATGAAGTATGGGATAGTGTAAAATCCTCTCTGCGAGATTCTTCCTATTGGAGAAAGGGAAAGCTGAATCTCTTTTGTTTCCCCTGAATTTATTGCAATCTTCTCAGGAGACATGCTGAATCCCGCGAGGTTATAAAATTCAAAGGTGCCAGAAGGCCCGTTGTTTTTTATGCTTATGTCAAATACGACGGAAGGATTTTCAAGGTCTGCTATAAGCACTTCGTTCTGGCTCTTTTTTTCCACTACAACGTTTGCAGCGATTACGTTTGGGATTAGAATCAGAACATGAAAAAATACTATGCCTAAAAAAACCAATCTCTTTGTGCTATTTTTCATGAAAAAGTTAGAAGAATTTTGTATTTAAGGATTTCGGTTTTGCCTTTCGATTGCAAATTCCGGAAAAATATCACTTTTTTCCTTCCAGGTCAAGGTAAGCCTTTGCCTGATTAAGGAAAGAATCGCTGGCGCTCGAGATTTTTCCGCTGTATTCATCAATTGCCGACGTTATTATCCACTTTTCGTAAACTCCCCGAAGAAACTTCTTGAATGCTGTTGTTTCAAATCTGCCCTTGTAATCTCTGACCAATATGCCCTTTATTCCGACTTCCACAGAGCCCTGATTTGTCTTTACCTTTGCTCCGCCCTGATTTATCTCAACCTCTTTCAGTCCGTCTGCCTTTATGTCAATCTTTGCCTCAAATTTGAAGTAATCCGTGAACTTTTTCTCTCCTGACCAACCCACTGCTATATTTTTTGCAGCACCCTCTATCTTCTCGGAATACTTGTCCTCAACAAGGTCGAGCCCTGTTTCATCTTTAAGCCAGTCATAGCAGAATTTATAGAAGTCCTTGAATGAAAAAATTCCAGAATACTTGATCTTGCTTGAAAAAATAGTTTCTTTTTCCGGCATTTTTTTGTTCCCCTATTCCCAATAAAAGCCAGATTTGATTTAAATATTTAATGGATAAGTTGAATATCTAACCAAACCAATGGTTATTCTCTTTTACAATATATTTTATAAGACAGAGATAGTTACAAAAAACAATGGAAGAGCAAATTGAAAAAGCGGCACTGGATATTGAGAAATTAAAGAGAATTTATTCTGCGATACTCATAAGAAAATTAAAGAAAGAGCAACCAATATGGGAAGAGATTTTTAAAATAGGAACTGAAAATTCTGCTGGGGATCTTATTATTGCTGGGGGCTTTATTTACAGACCCATAATTGAGGCAAAATACAGGAGAAAGACGAAAAGAGAAGATGGAATTATTGACGTTGATTTCATAGCCAGCCAACTTTCTAGAGAGCCATATAGTCCAAGGCCTCTTGGGTGGGCTGAACAGCGGACAATCTATGGAAATCCTTCTTACGTGAAAGGCAATCATTATGTTGTTTTAAATGATATGCATACTTTTCATTCAATCATGGTCAGTGGTCGTCAGCCAACAATTGAAAATCTTCTTGATCTTACACCATTAGATATACAATCAATTGGATGGATTATAAAAAGAGATGACCTTTTTGCAGGTGAACTGGTCGGTGACAAGGGAATTCTTGCAATATACAACAGGCAAGTCAGGATGAATAATCGTGAAGAGGCAGTTTATGAGATAAGAAGAAGACTGGCTTATGAAGCACAGCTTGATCTGGGCTCGGAAGAATTTAACTTGCACATGAGACAATTTAATATCGAAGATCTTTTGAAGAAATTCATTGAGAGCAAAGCCAAAGATCTGAGATTTACACCAATCCCTTTTGATTCACCACAATCAGCAGAAGAAAAAAAGGAAGGAGACAAGACAGCATTTCCATAAAAAGATTTCTTTAATTTCTTCAGATTGATGCTCGGCAATCATCGCAAACCAGCATTCCATTAATCCCGTAAAGCATTCCTCTTTTTCCGCATTCTTCGCATATGCCGTCGTTTATCTGGGGGCCTTCTTTTGTTATTTTTATCCTGTTCAGTTTTTCTTCCTCTTCCCTTATCATTGACAACTCTTCAAGTTCAGGATAAAATTCAGGATGGAAATTCAAAATATCTTTTGAAGTCACGACTCCAAGAAGCTCGTTGTTCTTAACTATTGGGAATCTGTCAAATTTGAAACTGTTCATCTTTTTTATGGCTTCATTAATGGTTGTTTCTGGCTTCAATGTAACTATTTTTTTAGGGGAAAGGTCCATGGCTTTTATCTTTGAAAGTTTAGTTCTTGGATTTTTTACTAAAGCCCAAAGAATGTCCCTCTGGCTCAAAAATCCCACAAGATTGTTTTTGTCGACAATTGGAAGGCTTCCGACACCCTTTCTTATCATCATCTTTGCGCATTCCAGGAGGCTCATATCGGGCTTTGCGGTGAAGAGATCTCTTGTCATTATATCAGAAACAAATGTCTTTTTCATACAGAAATTAAAATGCCCCCACTTATATAAACTTTATGTGTTTTTGTTCGTTATTATTGATTATACAACGTATTGTGCCCACTTATGATTCATTCTTGCTTCAACCACGTCAATTCACAACTGTATTCTCATTACAATAATTTTTAAATAAGCTCTCTGAGAGTTAGATTTATGGCAAGATTAGTAATAAGATTTTCTGAGGATTTTAGAGAAGCCAGAACCGCCAGTAAAATTTACGTCCGATTAAGAGACAATGGCTTGGAACCTTTTTCTGTCCAACTAAATTATCATACTAAACTTGGCGAGCAAGAAGTTATTTACTATTTTGAAAATTCAGATAAAATGCCTAAAAAATCTAAATTAGTTGATATTTTAGAAGGAATTAAATTTACTACATTAACTTTAGACTAAAATGCCTGAAAAACCTGTTGTCCTGATGCCTGAAGATGTGCAAAGGCTTCTTGGAAGAGACGCACAGAGAAACAATATTCTGGCTGCAAAAATGGTTGCGGAGATAGTGAAGACAACTCTTGGGCCAAAAGGCATGGACAAGATGCTGGTTTCTCCGACAAATGACATAACTGTAACCAATGACGGAGTTACAATCCTTGAGGAGATGCAGATAGAGCATCCTGCAGCGAGAATGATGGTTGAAATTGCAAAAACCCAAGAGAGTGAAGTTGGCGATGGAACAACAACTGCTGTGATGATTGCGGGAAAGCTCCTGGAAAATGCTGAAAAACTCCTTGACAAAAAAATACATCCTACAGTCATCACAAAAGGCTATAGGATAGCTTCTGAAAAAGCGCAGGAGATTCTCAAAGAAATAGCCCTGAGGATAACTCCGGATGACGAGGATGTTTTGAAACAGATTGCAATGACTGCAATGACTGGAAAAGGCGCAGAAGACTCAAGAGAATGGTTTGCTGATATAATTGTGAAGGCAATCAAGCAGATAGAAAACAAAGGCAGGATAAATATAGATGACATAAAGATAGAAAAATCCAAAGGCGACGGAATAAAAGACACCGAACTTATTTCCGGGATTGTTCTGGACAAATCAAGGATTTCTCAGGACATGCCGAATGCTATCAGGGGGGCAAAGATAGCACTCATAGATTTTTCCCTGGAGTTGAGAAATCCAGAAATAGAGACGAAGATTTCTATCTCAAGCCCTGAGCAGCTCCATGGATTTATAGAGCAGGAAGAAGCTGAAATCCGGGACATGACAGGAAGAGTCAAACTTTCTGGAGCAAACGTGATTTTCTGCCAGAAAGGAATAGATGATTTTGCGCAGTATCTCCTTGCCAAAGAGGGAATATATGCTTGCCGTAGAGTTTCCAGAAGCGATATGGAAAAAATCTCAAAGGCGACAGGAGCGAGAATTGTAAGCAATCTTACAGAGCTTACCCCCTTTGAGCTTGGAACAGCTGATCTTGTTGAAGAGGTAAGGCATGGCGGCGACTTTTTTACATATATCAGAGGATGCCAGAATCCAAAAGCGCTGACAATATTAATTCACGGAGGAACAGATCATGTAATGGATGAAATCGAAAGGGCAATGAGGGATGGCTTGGGAGATGTTGCCTGCTCTTTGCAGTCTGGTCTTGTTGTAATTGGTGGAGGA
>ERZ1292632.1366-Hain-H43-01um-R2-1366-length-23978-cov-5_pt1 | contig 23978 bp, 28 predicted proteins | sample MGYA00564407_ERZ1292632 | MGnify/ENA primary metagenome ERZ1292632 (study PRJEB36523, sample SAMEA6512637) | groundwater metagenome | collected 2019-01-08 | study: AquaDiva: Metagenomics assemblies of 32 groundwater samples | reverse complement strand
CAAAACTCTCTTTGCTGTTTCTGAAAACTATCCTACCCTCCGTGCCACCGAAAACTTCCAGAAACTCCAGCAAGAGCTTTCAGACACCGAAGATAAAATCCAGGCTGCGAGAAGGTTCTACAATGGGAACGTCCGCGACTTCAACACTAAAGTGGAAACTTTCCCGTCCAACCTCGTCGCCAACCTTTTCCACTTCGCGTCTAAAGAATTCTTCGACATCGACGAAAAAGGTCCAGAAGGCCAACCCGTGCAGGTTAAATTTTAAATCAATATGCTTGATCTTGATGCCGTAACCACCGCCTTTATCCGAACTATTGTTTCCTTGAATCCAATTTTAGTGATATTCGTTGGTGTATTAACCTATCTTGACTCGAGTCGACTAAGGAAAAAAGGGATAAATATATCTCCTAGCCTCGCTACTATTTTAGTTTTAGTATCTAGTTACATCATAACCGGTATTTTTGAAAACTCATCATTGAATCGAGGAATATCAATACTCGATAACTTATCTCCGCTTATAGCGTCAGTTCTTTCGTTCATATTACCCGTACTAATTTATCTGATTTTCAGGTTCTATATATCTAATAGAAAAAGCAATGAAATGCCAATACCCAAATCCAGGTCAAAATGGTTGGTATGGATAATGATTCTTATAATAGTCATACCCTTAGTAGGTCTTATAATAGGAGCTTTAGCTTTTAGTTCTATGTCGACATGGTAGAATAGTACGTAGGTACAAACCTATGTGTCTGGACATGGACGCAACCCCGCCAACATCCCTATTTTATGATCCACTCTTCCTTTATTGTTAGAGCATTTTCTGATTTTTAAATGGCCACTCTCTACACCTACAAAAGCGCCAACATAAGAAAAACCTACCTGCTTTTCACCCTATTCTTCATCGTCATCATTGGGCTAGGTTACATCTTCTCGCAGGCCTACGGCAGTCCTAACATCCTTTACTTCGCTGTTATCTTCTCTTGTTTTATGAGTTTTTTGAGCTACTGGCAATCCGATAAAATCGTTCTCGCGATGTCGCATGCCAAGCCCATCGAAAAAAAAGATAACCCCGAGCTTTATAATATCGTCGAGAATTTAGCCATTACCGCCGGTCTCCCCACTCCCAAAATTTACATCGCTCCCGAAATGGCTCCAAACGCTTTCGCCACCGGCCGCGACGCGAAGCACGCCGTCGTCTGCGTCACTCAAGGCATTCTCGAGCGGCTGAACAAAAAGGAACTCGAAGGCGTTTTGGCTCACGAGCTTTCCCATATCGGCAACCGCGATATGCTCGTCAATACCGTCGCTGTTATTTTAGTTGGTTTTATTTCGCTTTTAGCTAATTTTTTTATGCGCTCAATGATATTCGGCGGCCGTAGCCGCGACGATAATAACAAGAGCGGCGGCATCTTTATTTTAATCGGCATCGCGCTTTCAATTCTCGCGCCTATTGCCGCCACTCTGATGCAGCTCGCCATTTCTCGCCGGCGTGAATTTCTGGCGGACACTTCCGGCGCTCTTTTAACTCGCTACCCCGAAGGTCTTGCCAGCGCGCTTGAAAAAATCTCTCGCGATCCAACGCCGATGCGCTTTGCTCAATCCACCACCGCCCATCTCTGGCTCACCGACCCGATGAAAAACCAAAAGAAAACTCCCTTTTTCGCAAAATTATTCATGACTCATCCTCCAATCGAAGAAAGAATAAAACTCCTCCGCGGGATGAGTGTTTGATTTCCAATATTTATTAGTATAAGATTAAAAAACAATGCGGCAATTTACTGCGATTTATAAAAAAAGCGGCAAGTGGTATCTCGGCTGGATTGAGGAAATTCCCGGTGTAAATACCCAAGGCAAAACCTTAAAAGAAACGAAAGAAAACCTAAAAGAAGCGCTGGCTTTAGTTTTGGAAACTAGCCGGCTTTTAACCAAAAAAGATAATCGCGGCAAGCTAATCAGAGAGTCCTTGACTGTTGCTGTCTAAAATCCAGTCAAATGAAACGCCGTGATTTATTGAATTATATTTATAAAAACGGCTGTGTGTTTATTCGAGAAGGCGCGAGACATAGCGTCTTTTTTAATCCCGCCACAAAAAGAATCTCTACAATCCCTCGCCACGCAGAAATCAATAATTTTTTAGCCAAAAAAATTTGTCGGGATTTGGGAGTCTCGGAAATTAATAAAAAATAATGAACTATAAATTTGGCAAGACTATTGTAATTAGCTTGGGAGGATCAATTATATATCCAGAAAGTATAGATATAATTTTTCTCAAAAAATTTAATAAATTTATAAGAAAATTCATCAAGCGGGATTATAAGTTTGTTATCGTCACTGGTGGTGGCAAACCCGCTCGCATTTTTCAAGAGGCCGCGGCAGAAATCTCTAGAATCAGCAATGACGACAAAGACTGGATAGGCATTCACACCACCCGCTTAAACGCTCAGCTACTCCGTACTATCTTTAAAGACGTCGCCGATCCCGAAATCATAGATGCTAAGGAAAAATCAATTGAAAGGGCGAAAACGAAAAAAACGAGCGTAGCGAAGCCCCGTATCAACGCGAATCTTTGGTACGGGGTCACTATCGGTTCCGGTTGGCGACCTGGCTGGTCAACCGACTATATCGCCGCTTCCATTGCCGCTGATTTCGGCGTTAAAGAATTCATAAACGCCGGCAAGCCCGCCTACGTTTTCGAAAAAGATCCCAAGAAATTTCCCAAAGCCAAAAAATTTGAAAAACTTTCTTGGGGTGAATATAGAAAATTAATTCCATCGAAATGGATTCCCGGTTTTAACTCTCCAGTTGACCCTATTGCCGCCAAACTTTGCCAAAAAGAAAAAATGGCGGCTATCGTGATAAATGGCAAGGATCTAAGGAATTTTGGGAATCTTTTAGATGGCAAGAACTTTAAAGGCACTATCGTTTCCTGAGAGCTTTACAAATAAATATTGATTTAATAATATCTACCTAGAGAATTCCATTTCTAGCGGGAGAGCGAGTTCCAGCGGCAAACTCCTCAGCCCGCATCGGGGAGGGTTTGCAGAAAGCGCCCTCCCTCGATTTATTAATTACAAGTAAAACGGAGGGTTCGCATAGCGGTCTAGTGCGCACGCTTGGAAAGCGTGTGTGGGGAAACCCACCGAGGGTTCGAATCCCTCACCCTCCGCAAACATTTTTTAGTTGTAGAAAAAACCAGCAAAACGTTTAGTATTTCAATCAATGAGTATAGAAAAAGAACCATTCAACACTATTAATCCAGAGAACAAGGGAGCAAGTAATTTATTTGACGGACCAATCGACGGGAAAGTTGGAGCGCTCAAAAGTGCTTATCTTAAAAGTTTAGCTGAACTTGTAACTGGCGAACCCATTCAAGAACTTTCTATAGAAGAAGAACCCGAACGAACAATTGAATCTGATCACCATTATCCAAAAAACGAAGAAATTTCAAAGTATTTTTCTACCCTGATGAAGGATAAGATAGTTTTGGATCTTGGATGCGGAGTTCAAGTAACAGGATACAAGATTGCTAATTTTTCAGACGCAAAGAAATATATAGGAGTTGAAAAGCACTTCGCAAAGACGGCATTCGAAAGGACATCTCAAGTCACAACCCCAGACTCCACGCCATTCGAAATTGCTCAACAAGATATGATTGATTATGTTCAAGATCGTTCACATAAAGCCGACATTGTTATACTAGTTGGTATTGATTTAATAATAATTCCAGAATATCAATGGGAGCGCTTGATAAAAGGAATACATGAGATTATTTCAGAAGATGGGCGTTTACTGATCGGAGGAGGTGGCACAACAAAACCTTGGGACTTAATAGAAAAGTATTTTACAAAAGATAATAGTCTCGAAGAAATTGAAAGAAAAAATACCGACTTGATGTTCGCGATGCTTCCTTCAGTTTGGAAAAAGAGGCAGAATCTGCCCTCCCAAAAAATCTAAAACGAATTACATGGATCCACTCCTCAAAAAACCCAGCGCCAAAGCCTTAGTGCAAAAACTTTTTATCCAAAATAGAAATAACAAATAAATAAATTAATGGGAGTAATAACAAAAGAATACATTTTCCCATTTTTCCTGCCCTCCTTGCTCTTTCTAGGAAATCCGCTATTATTAGTAAAAGTCCAAATAAACCAATAATAATAAATACATGCCAAACGCAGCATTTATGAAGCCGTTGACCGTTAGTTCTGAACTGGCGGAAGTAGTCGGCAAAGGGCCAATGCCCCGATCAGAGGTCGTTAAGAAGCTCTGGGTCTATATCAAAAAGCACGATCTTCAGGACCCGAAGAATAAACGCAACATTGTTGCCGACGAAGCTTTAAAGAAGGTATTTGGTGGCAAAGCGGTGGTCAATATGTTTGAAATGACCAAGCTCGTTTCCAAGCACCTTTCCTAAATACCAGCTTAAAACTTATAAGTTTGCAGATTGAATAAAGCATATCCATAGTGATATGCTTTATTTGTATTGAGGATAGAAAATTGAATCATGCCCGAAGAATCTTTTAAAGAATTAATCAATAAAAATTTATACCAAGTTTTTCTTTTTACCTGTCCTGCCAATATACCTCTATCCTTCGCCGTTCACCCTTGGTTTATTTGCTCCCGAAAAGGCGAGATATCAAGATGGGAAATACTACATCGGAAAAATCAGTGCGCCTCGAGTTGGGGTTATCTTCACTTAAACTATCTACCTCCAACCAGCGGAATTGAAGTTTTCACTTTCGCTAAAAAATATTATTGGGGAGGTAAACTAATTAGCTGGTCTGAAGGCGGTGAAAATTCTCCTGCTCACAAAATGATTAATTTCCTTGAAGAATCTCCCCAAAATTATCCCTTCTGCGACCGTTATTCTATTTTTGCGCCGAACAGCAACACCTACGCCGAGTGGGTCATCCGCCATTTCCCTGAATCGAATTTTAAACTTCCCAAAAACTCCTTCGGGCGATATTATGCCCGTAAAATAGCGTGAAAAAATATCATTTCAAACCTAAAAAACTGGGTTATATAGCCGGTTACTATCCCGTCACTTGGCAGGGCTGGCTCGTCACTTTAATTCTCGTCGTAGCCTTCGTGACTCTATTTTTACAAGCCGACAAAAATTCTCACTCCGCAAGTGATACTTTAATTAATTTCGCCTTTCCGGGTACTGCCATCCTGCTTATTTTTGACCTCCTCTGCTTCCGAATGGGGGAATACCCCAGTTGGTGGCATAAGAAAAAATGCTAAGAAGCGATACCATCTCCTAGGTGGTATAATGAATCTATATGGCCTCTCCTTCGCTAACAACCGAAGTGAAAAAATATTCCGGTCTTACTTCTATTGAAGCTGCCAAGCGCCTTCTTCAATATGGTCCCAACGTAGCTTCCCAGAAAAAGCGTCTCCGCCCGCTTGTAGCTTTTATTGAGAAATTTAATAGCCCCATTATTTTCCTCCTTATCGGGGCGGCTATCACTTCCTATTTCGTGGGTTCAAATGTGAGCGCGCTCATTATTATTATTATGGTTCTTGCCTCGGGTATACTCGATTTCGTCAACACTTACCGTTCGGAGAAAGTTGTTCAAGAACTCCTAAGCCACATCACCACTCACGTTACCGTTATTCGCGACGGGGAGAAAATAGATATACCGTTGAAAAACGTTGTTCCAGGCGACATCGCGCTTCTCTCCGCGGGAGATATCATTCCCGCCGACGGCGTTTTGCTAGAGGCTGACGATCTTTTCGTCAGCCAGTCCGCGCTCACCGGCGAATCCTTCCCCGCCGAAAAAAATATCGCCTCAGCCTCCAATAAAGTTTCAGATAAAGACAGGTTCAATTCGCCATCTCTGGTATTTTTAGGCACGAGCGTTATCTCCGGTTACGCCACTATGGAAGCGCGCGCCACCGGCGCCAAAACGGAATTTGGTAAAATTGCCAGCCGTCTCGCTGAAACCGAGCCAAAAACAGAATTTGAAAAAGGAATCAAAAGTTTCAGCGTTTTCTTAATGCGCCTTACTCTCGTCATGGTTTCCGCTGTTTTTATTATAAACGCCTTGATTGGTCGAGGCGTGCTTACTTCTTTTATTTTTGCCATTGCTATTGCTGTAGGGCTCACTCCCGAGCTCTTGCCAGTTATCATGTCCGTGGCTCTAAGCCGCGGTTCTAACCGTATGGCCAAAAACGGCGTCATTGTGAAACACCTCACCGCCATTCAAAACTTGGGGGAGATGGATATGCTCTGCACTGATAAGACTGGAACTCTTACCGAAGACAAAATTAAACTCGTAGAGTGTGTCAATATCGACGGCAAAAACTCAAAAGATGTTTTCCGTTACGCCTATCTCTCGAGTTCTTTCCATACCGAAAAGCGTAGCCCGCTTGATACCGCCATTTTAGAACATGGCAAAACCCCCGTTAAAGACTACAAAAAAGTGGATGAAATTCCTTTCGACTTTCTTCGCCGCAGGAATTCTATTGTTGTTGATGTCGGCTCCGACCGTTTGCTTCTTATAAAAGGCGCCCCGGAAAATATTCTCGATATCTCAAAAACCTATCTCGCCGGCAGCAAAACCCTTTCCTTAACCGCTTCCGCCCGCAAACGCGCCAACGAAGAATTCAATCGTTTAAGCGCCGATGGTTTTCGCGTACTCTCGGTTGGGATCAAACATCTGCCCCAAGACAAAAAAACTCGATATGGAAAAGAAATCGAGGCGGGAATTACTTTTGCCGGCTTCGCCGCCTTTTTAGATCCTCCCAAAAAAGATGTTTTGCCGACTATTCAAGAACTAGAAAAACTTGGCATTACCGTCAAAATCATCACCGGAGATCATGAGATTTTAACCGAACGTATTTGCCGGGACATAGATCTCCCTATTCAAGGTCTTGCTACTGGAGCCGAGGTGGAAAAAGCCACAGATGAGGAACTTAAAAAACTTGTCTCCGAACACAATATTTTCGCGCGCATCACACCGCTCCAAAAAGAACGCATTATCATTGCCCTCAGGGCGGGCGGTCATGTTGTGGGCTACATGGGCGACGGTATCAACGACGCAGCCGCGCTAAAAGCCGCTGACGTTGGCATCTCGGTCAATAACGCCGTCGATGTCGCTAAAGAAGAAGCGGATATAATTCTCCTCACTAAGAGCTTGCACAATATACGCGCCGGCGTGGAAGAGGGGAGAAAAACTTTTCAAAACACACTCAAATATTTAAAGATGGTTTTAAGTTCGAACTTTGGCAATATGTTTTCGATGATGGGTAGTTCCGTCTTTCTCCCTTTTCTCCCGATGTTACCAGCCCAAATTCTTCTCAATAACTTTATCTACGATTTTTCTCAAACCACTCTCCCCTCGGATCACGTTGACGCCGAAGACATTCAAAAACCCCTCCGCTGGGATGTGAAATATCTTCAAAAATATATGGCCGTCTTCGGTCTCGCCAGTTCCGTTTATGATTTTATGACTTTCTTCGTTTTGCTTATAGTTTTCCATCTTCCCGCAGCTCAATTTCAGGCCGGATGGTTTATTGAATCCATGGCCACTCAAGTGTTCGTGGTTTATTTCATCCGCACTCGCCGGATGCCGTTTAAAGAAAGCGTCCCAAGTCGGCTTCTCGTGATGAGCACCTTATTCGTCGTAGCTGTCGCCTGCGCCATCGCCCTTTCCGCGTTTGGTTTCCTCTTTGGTTTTTCTGCTATCCCGCTTAGTGTTCTCGGAACCATCGCCGCCATCACCTCTGCCTATCTCGTCACCGTTTTCTTTCTCAACCGCAAGTTCTACCACACAAAACTTGTTTCAAATTAAGCTAGGGTTTACAATAACTCCCAATGGATCAAAAACAAGAGGAAAAATTCGACTCGAAACTCGTCGTCGCTCTCACTGTTTACATTGCTTCAATCTTCGCTTCCAACACATTAGGCGTAAAACTGATGCCTTTTTTATTCGGCGGCCAACTGTCAGTTTCCGTCTTCTTTTTCCCATTCGTTTTTTTAATGACAGATGTTATCGGCGAAGTTTACGGCAAAAAAATGGCTCGCCGTTTCATATTGGCTGGTTTTTTAAGTATCCTTCTTTTTCTTATTTTCTCTTTAATTTCAACCATTATGCCATGGGGCGAGCGTGCTCTCTGGATCAAAGGTAGCTATAATCAAGTTTTTGGTATCTCTGCCCGTATTGCCATTGCCTCTTTAATAGCCTTTATTATTGCGGAATATCAAGACGTAATTGCTTTCTTTTTTTTCCGCCGAAAATTAGGTACGAAAAACTTCTGGCTACGTTCCAATCTTTCAAACATTTGGTCTCAACTTTTAGATACTTCCATTTTTATGACGATTGCTTTCTTGGGTATCTATCCGCCTAAAGTTCTTCTTTTGCTCATCATCCCTTGGTGGCTTTACAAAGTTGTAATGGGCGCGCTCTACACTCCGCTTAGCTATCTTGGCCTCCGCCTTTTGCGAGGTAAACCAAGCACCAACCCAACCCCTGCGAAAACTGGAATCTGATTTTCCCTTAAGGGCATTCGGGTTGGTGGTGGGATCTTTAAAGTAAATATAAATAAAGGCGATGCCCGTAGGGGAAATCAGATTTCAAAATAAAATGATAGTCAGAGCATTTAGAACCAGAGTTTTTAAAGAAGGCGAAAATCTTTTTGATTTTATCCGCGCGCACGTAAAACATATCCCCGAAAAATCGGTTTTGGTTATTACTTCAAAGATTGTCGCCCTTTCCGAAGGCCGGACCCGAGAAATCAAAAACTCCAACACCAAAAAAGAGGTTATCAAATCCGAAAGCGACTGGGCGCTTCACACCAAATACGTCTGGCTCACTATTAAAGACGGGCTAGTGATGGCTTCCGCCGGCGTGGATGAATCAAACGGCAACGGCAAACTCATTCTTCTGCCCGAAGATAGTTTCGGTGCCGCCGCGGAAATTCTCAAAAAAATTAAAAAATTCTATAAAGTTAAAAATATTGGCGTAATTATCACCGACAGTCGTCTCTTTCCGCTTCGGGCGGGAATTGTTGGAGTGGCTTTGGGCTACGCCGGCATTAAAGGCATCCGTGATTATCGAGGCAAGCCGGATATCTTCGGCCGAAAGCTTAAAATCTCTCAAGTGGACGTTGCCGACAGTTTATCCACTGCCGCCGTGCTGGTGATGGGGGAGTCAAACGAACGCCAGCCCCTCGTTATCATCGAAAAAGCGCCCGTAGAATTTACCAATAAAGTCATCCGCCACGAACTCCTTATCAATCCAAAAGACGATATATATGCGCCCATCTTCAAGAATTTGAGAAAATAAAAAAGTTGAGCCTTTCGCCGTTAATAATCTTTCTACCCTACGGAAGGTGAAATCCAGCACCAAAGGTAATGGTGCTGCGGCAAGGCCTCGCAAGCGTTAGATTTGCACATCTCCTTTTATGTTTTAGGGTAAGATTATCTTAGATACTAGAGCTCCTTGAAAGTAATATAACCCTTAACCGGAGACAGAGATGAGTAGGCTAGGGATTTCCACCGCTACAGTCTTCGTCCACCAAGGTACCCCTATTCCAGCTTGGTTAGAGAATGGTGGCGCCGAAATCTCACTTGGCCATTTGGATGATGTATCGCCCAGCCGCTTAGGTCCCGGCCCAATCATCTGCCAAGTGGTCATACATTTTGCCCAAGTCAACTTTGACGAGAGAGGAAGCACAGTTATTCGTCACTCTGGATCGGGAGTATTTAAACCACTTTTCCCGTCCGGCACTGTCCTTGCGGTTACCAATCCTAAGGGAGAACTTGTCTTGAACCGCCATCTCTGTCGCCTATGTTACAAAAACACCGGCCGTTTCGAAAGAGACAGCAATCGCAGGAAAGTAATTCTCTGTAAAGGAGAGGAGGAAGCCGTATATCAATTCCATTGTCCCAACTGCGGGTTTCGTTGGGGAGTATCCCTTCCGAACTCAAACGGTGACGGCATTGGCAATGGTCATAGTCATAAAAGCAAGCATCAAACTCATCGTCGGTAACCCAACACAAAAACCGAGGCTCGGATTCGTCCGAGCCTCGACCACGTAAATCCTATTTCTCAATTATTTGATTTACCTCTTATAGGTGATAAAATGAAAAAACCATGAACCAAAAAATTTCATCACGCGCTACTTTTTTAGCGATTTTAACCGCTGTTATTTCAGGAGTTTCGGTATTTGTGTCGAAAATAGGTGTGAGTGTTTTAAAAGATCCCATTCTCTACACCACTCTTAAAAACGGCATTGTCGCCGTTTTCCTTATAGGGTTAATTCTTGTTCTGAAACGCTGGCCCGAGATAAAAGCTCTTTCAAAAGCGCAATGGATAAAACTCTTTGCTATTAGCATTATCGGCGGCTCACTGCCTTTCGCTCTCTTTTTCATCGGGATTACAAAAACTACCGCCATAAACGGCGCCCTTATCCATAAAACTCTCTTTCTCTGGATTTTCCTTTTCGCCTACCCATTTCTCAAGGAACGAATATCGCGACTTCAATGGCTTGGTGTTGGATCCATTTTTGCCGCTAACTTTTTTATCGGAGGGTTTACTGGTTTTAAATTTAATGGTGGAGAACTAATGATCCTCGGCGCCACTTTTCTTTGGGCGATCGAAAATATTATCGCCAAAAAAGTTTTAAGTAATTTATCAAGCGTCACCGTTGCGGCAGCGCGTATGACTCTAGGATCCCTATTCCTTATACCTATTCTTTTCTTCCGCGGTGGTCTCTCTCCGATCTTCGCCTTAAATGGTTCCCAGTGGGTATTCGCTTTTATTGCTGGAGCGCTTCTATTTGGATACGTGCTTTCGTGGTACTCCGCCTTAAAACTCGCGCCCGCAACCTATGTTGCCACTCTTCTTGTTCCCGCTACGCTGGTAACCAACGTGCTTTCGGCTATTTTCGTAACCCACGCTTTTGGATTTAAGGATTTCATATCCGCCTTTCTCAATATTCTTGGTATTGGTTTAGTTGTTTTCTTCGCGCACAGAATTTCGCGCCACCCATCTTCTCCGAATAAAACCATCTCAACCGCGGTCTAATAAAATTTTACAAAAATTATGATGAATGGAATCTTGCGCTGTAGCCGTTACGCTTTCGGACCCAACCGTCTCCACTATTGCGGCCCCGACGCCAATCAGGAAATCGGATCGTATATCAAAGAAGGGGCAAGTGATCCCGGCTTAGAACATCTTTTAAGAGGATTTGAGACTATGTATCCTTATCTTCTCCATATTGCCGATTCTAATGGGATTAAAGATCCATTCGACGAACGCGTAGTCGAGGCTTATTGGATCGGCAGCGATTTATTGGAATCTATCGGGAAAAAGAAATTTTATCAGCATTTAATCGACGGCCTCGGACTGAAAAAAAAACTAGGTCAAAAATCATTTGAAGTCATCAGCGCCAAGCTAGGCCTAGGAGCTGTTCCCCACCACTCCTTTCATGTGCTGGATATCTGGAAGCGCACCGGCCACCTCGACCGCGAACACACACTTGAAAGCATGGACGAATGTCGCATCAGCTGGGGTAAGGTTTTGAAAGTGAATGGTCCCGCCATTACCGTTCTTTCAAAACCCCTCCTTTATTTGGACGGAAAACTTGTTTTAGGCAATGAAACTAAGAAAAAAATCACCCGCCGGCTGGAAGCCACTTATGATATTGAGCAAATCTCGCCCGGAGACATTGTTTCAATCCATTGGAGCGTGCCTTGTGAAAAAATCAATCCAGAGCAAGCCAAGATGCTTGAAAAGTATACCCTTCGTCATATCGCCTTAGCGAACCAAACCCTCTAAAATTTTATGGATGTCTATATCTTCGGCAATCCCGATTTGAAAGAAGATTCTCTGCCCATAAGACTTATTCCGGAGCTGAAAAAACAATTTCCTAGCCACCGCTTCATAGTTAAAGATCCTAATGAAGAATGGGAAATTCCCGAAGAGCTTGTAATTATTGATACCGTTTTGGGCATAAACAAAGTCACCGTTTTCGAAGACCTGAAACAATTTACTTCCACTCCTAGAGTATCCCTTCACGACTTCGACGCTTTTACTAATTTGCTCTATCTTCAAAAACTCGGAAAACTAAAGAAAATAAAAATCATCGGCCTCCCGCCGATTCTCGAAGTAGATAAGGTTATTCAAGAAATAAGAACTACGCTTCTTTCCAGTTAACTTTAAGAAAGTGCGCCGCGCAACTCATGCACGGGTCATAAGCTCGGATTAGTTTTTCGATTTCGAATTCTATTTTCTCTTTTTCCGTTGTTGGCAAAAGATTTTGAACTAAAATAGCAACATCGCGCTCGATATTTATTTGGTTTTGCCCGGTTGGCACAATCACTTCTCCATCCTTAATTATTCCATCCGCGCCAAGAGATATCTTGTGGTAGAGCGTGCCTCTGGGTGCCTCAATCACTCCCACCCCCATCGCCTCTCGATACGGCGCTTTTATAACAGGTTCCGCCACAAAAGTTTTATGTGTCAGTAAATCAATCGATTCATCAACTGAATGAAGAATTTCAATTGCCTGGGCTAAATTGTTGTAAAAAATATCGGTCGATGGGAAAAGATTTAAAAGCTCTCCTAGGGATTCCTTTGTTTTAGGGTGTAGTTTGTCTTTGGCTAAATTTAACCTGGCCAACGCCCCCACCATATATCCCTCGCCTTCATATTGGTACGCCGAGGCCTGTGAATAAGGCAAAACCACATGTTCCAAATGATCTCTAAATTTTTCTTCCCCATAAGTCTCCCCCTTACTCGTCTCAATTTCTCCATTTATGTAGCCGTAACTTGTTTTTGGCACGAGCGCTATATATTGAGTTTTCCGGTCAAAATGAAAAGGCGCTTTTCTGAATACCTCAATTATCCTTAACACCGCAGGACGGGCAGCTTCTAATTTTTTAACGGCCTCTTGGACTCCTTCCTTATCTGGAAAATGCAAAAACCCGCCGATTGTCGGATAAGTTGCGTGGACGCTTCTTCCCGCAACGAGTGTAGCTAAAAAATTTCCAGCCGCTTTTACTTCAAATCCATCGTGTAAAAGCTGGTGCTCCTCGGGGATATTTTCATCAAACTCCAAAAAAGCGTCTTTCCCGTAAACATCCGGCATGGAAAAAAGATACAAATGAAGCGCGTGATCGCGGATTATAAGTCCGTGCATTGTAAGCGCCCTTAGTGTCATAGTTTGTTCCGAGGGCGTGATGCCAAGCGCGCTCTCGCAGGCCTCAATCGCGCACATAATGTGGGCGTTGGAGCAAGTTCCGCAAATCCGAGCCAAATGCGCCGGCACTGCCATAACCGATTTGCCTTTTAGGGCCTCGGTGAAAAAACGCTTATATTCCACCGTTTCAAATTTTACTTCCTTCACTTTATCCTCTTCTACTCGCACAAAAAGAGAGGCTGCCCCCTCGATTTTTGTGATGTTCTCCATTGAGAGATCAAAAGTATGCATGGATTTTTTTAAGATGTTTGTTTTAATTCTGCCACTAATTTATTAACCTTATCCAAAAAAACTTTCGGGTCCATCGGGCAGCCAGGAATCTCTTCGTCCACCGCCACCACGTCCGCTACTCTCAGCACCTTCTCGAGCGCTCCAAAACGAGCCGTAAGGAAATCAATCGACGCTTTTTGTTCCGGAGTGAAGGAATTTCTCTGTCCCGCTGGCAAGCCCACTATCGCGCAGGCGCCCACTGCCACTAGTTTTTTTGATCGCCCTCTGATATCTTTAAGTTTTTTTTCGTGTTCGGGTGATGCAATCGCGCCTTCAATAAAAGCGATATCAAATTCGTCCATTATATTTTTTGACTTCAAGACTCTGGCGTGCCTGAAATCAAACATCTTTTTCCATTCTTGCCAGTGGTCGTTCATCACTTCGGTCATTACGATGGTGTTATCTTCGCAGCACGAAAATGAAAACCACCCTATTTTGATTTTTTTATCCGCCTGAGTTGATTGCGATTCAATTTCAGCCATTTTTTATACCCCAATATAATACCATACCGCTCCGGTTATTTGTCCACTAAAAATAGTTATAAACGGCCTTAAAATGATATAATTTTCCTTAAGATGGCCAAGCAAATCAAACCCATTATGACCGTTGGCATTGGCGGAGCCGCTGGAGACGGTATTCGCGAAGCCGGCAGCAATCTCGGTATTCTTCTAAACGACGTTGGTCTCAAGACGCATTTTTCTTTTAAATACCCGTCTCTTATTCGTGGGGGGCATAATTACTCCCGCCTAAGTTTTTCTAAAGAAAAAATATTCTACGACTACAAAAAACTTGATGTGCTGATCGCCCTAAACGAAGAATCCATCAAACGTCATTTAGGCGAACTAAATAAAAACGCTATCGTTTTCGCCGAAAACTTTGATGACGAAGATAAAAAAGCGCTTGGAGAAAACGCTATTTCACTTCCGCTCACCGAATTTATAACCAACATAAAAGCCCCGTCAATTACCCGTTCCTCGGTCGCCTTGGGAGCTCTTTGTTATCTGCTTGATTTACCTCTCGGCAATATGACTAAAATTTTTAATGAAATTTTCCGTGCCAAGAGTCCGGAGACGAATATTCTCTTAGCCGAAATGGGCTACAAGCATCTTGAAAAACTTAATATTAAACATTCCAATCTTATCGCTCATGAACTTATCAATTCTCCAACCGCGGAATTTATTGATGGGAACACCGCTGTTGCCCGCGGGCTTGTTGCCGCCGGCTTAAACACCTATGTCTCATATCCTATGACTCCCTCGTCTTCCATTCTCCATTTTCTAGCGAGCCAAGAGCGCAATTTCAAAATAAAAGTCATCCATCCCGAAAACGAAATTTCCTCGATTAATATGGCGTTAGGCATGGCTTACGCGGGAGAGCGCGTAGCTGTCGGCACTGCCGGCGGGGGATTTGCGCTCATGCAGGAAGCTTTCAGTTTGGCCGGCATGGCGGAAGTCCCTCTTGTTGTCGCTGTTTCCCAGCGACACGCTCCTGCCACCGGTGTCCCCACCCATTCCAGCCAGTCGGATTTGCGTTTTGTTCTTCATGCCGGCCACGGTGAATTTCCTAGGATTGTGATCGCCCCCGGCGATCCGGAAGAATCTTTTCGTGCCGGCGCCGATGCTCTAAATCTCGCCTGGAAGTATCAACTGCCGGCTATTGTTCTGCTGGATAAGCACGTTTCTGAAAATATGACGACCAGCACTATTAATCCAAAATCAGTGATGATTGAAAAAGGAAAAATTTTAATTTCTGTGGATTCTTCCTATAAACGCTATGCCTTGTCTAAGGACGGCGTTTCACCTCTGGCTTTTCCTGGCACGCCAAACGCCGTAGTTAAATTCGACAGCTACGAACACGACGAGGGCGGAATCACTACCGAGGAAATTCCGACAATCAAAGCTATGCAAGAAAAACGATTCGCAAAGTATGCATCTCTCGCCAAAGAGTTTAAAAATTTTGAAACCGTAAAAACTTATGGCGATCCAAAAAGCAAAAACGTTATCGTTTTCTGGGGGTCCACTAAAACCGTTCTACTCGAAGCGGCAAAATATTTTAAAAAAACGGTAAAAATTTTACAGATTTTGTGGCTTGAGCCATTTGACGTCGCGAGTGTCTCCAAAAATCTAAAAGGCGCGAAAAAAATAATCAACATAGAAAGCAATCACAACGGCCAGCTCGCCGGACTTATACGTGAAAAAACCGGCATTGAAGTTACAAATTCCATTCTTCGCTACGATTCCGCTCCCTTTGACCCATTAGAACTGGCCGAAACTTTAAATAAATTAATTTAAATATAATGGATCTAAATTTAAGCACAAATGCCAAAATAACGTGGTGCCCCGGTTGCCCCAACTCCCAAATTCTTGTCGCTTTCCGCCAGGCGGTAACTGAACTTGTAGCCGGCGGAAAATTAAAACCCGAGAATCTCGTTGCTTTGTCTGGTATTGGCTGTCACGGGAAAATTACTGATTATTTAAACGTAAACTCATTTACTTCTCTTCATGGCCGCGTCATTCCGACTATGACTGGTGTTAAATCCGCTAATCCGTCCCTCACTGTCGTTGGGTTCTCCGGCGACGCCGACACTTATGACGAGGGGATCGAACATTTTATCCATGCCGCTCGCCGGAATTCCGATATCAATCTTTTCATCCACGACAACCAGATTTTTGCCTTAACCACCGGCCAAGCCACGCCCACCACTCCTAAAGGATTTAAAGGCAAGTCCACCCCCTTCGGCAGTATTGAAGAACCATTCAACCCGCTTCTTATCATGCTTTCTTCTGGCGCCACCTTTGTCGCTCAAACCTTTGCCGGCGATATCGCGGGGACGAAGCGTATTATGCTCTCCGCAATGGTGCACAAAGGATTTTCATTTGTCTCAATCATCCAACCCTGCATCACTTTTTTCGACACCCGCGACCACTATAAAGAACGCGTTTATTGGCTAGATGATTCATTCCCGAAAAATGACCTCTCGGCCGCCATCGCTAAAGTTATGGAGGGCGGAGGAAAAACTCCCCTCGGCATTTTTTACCAAGTAGAAAAACCTACCTTTGAAGAAGAACTTAATAAATAAATGTCTCTCGAAAAACTTTTTGACCCAAAATCTGTTGCTGTAATCGGCGCCACTCCCGACAAAAGCAAAGTCGGCTACGCCCTGCTTTATAATCTTATTCAAAATAAAAAAAGAGATATTTATCCGGTCACCATTTCTGCTCAAGAAGTTTTAGGACTCAAAGCTTATCCGTCTGTCCTAAATATTCCAGCCGTGATCGATCTAGCTTTAATCACCGTAAGAGCCGACATTGTTCCTCAAGTTCTCACTGATTGTGGCAAGAAACACATTCCCTTTGTAATTATCATTTCCGCCGGTTTCAAAGAAGCGGGAGCGGATGGGAAGGCGCTGGAAGAAAAAATAAAATCCATCGCTAAAAAATACAAAATTACCCTTCTTGGGCCAAACTGTCTTGGGGTAATCAATTCTGAATCTGACTTAAATGCCTCTTTCGCCACTCGCGCCCCCCTCCCTGGGCATATTGGTTTCGTGTCTCAATCTGGCGCCTTAGGATCAGCCATACTTGACTGGGCAATCTCTCAAGGAATCGGCTTTTCAAAATTTATTAGCCTAGGCAACGAAGCGGGTTTAACCGAGCTAGAGTTTTTTAAATATTTAGCTAAGGACAAAAGCACTAAAGCTGTACTTGTTTATCTTGAAAAAGTTACGGACGGGGAAAAATTTATTCAGCTGGTAAAAAATCTCACCAAGCAAAAACCCGTAGTTATTTTAAAAGCCGGCAGGAGCGAAAGGGGACAAGCGGCAGTTGCTTCTCATACAGGCTCGCTGGCTCCGGATGACGCAATTTTTCTTACCGCGTGCAAATCGGCTGGCGCCGTTACTGTTGAGTCTATCCGTGAACTTTTCACTTTCGCTAAACTTTTCCATATTGGGGTTTTCTCACCGCTCAAGAAACTTCTTATTTTAACCAACGGCGGCGGGCCCTCAATCGTCACCGCCGATCTTATTGATTTATCGGAATCGCTAGAGCTTGCCGAATTATCAACTAAAACTAAACAGGCCCTTGCCTCCGTTCTGCCGCCTATGGCCGCCACGGGAAATCCCGTAGATATTTTAGGTGATGCTTTAAGCTCCCGCTTCGGGAGTGCTTTGAATATTCTCGTTAATGAAAAAAACATTGATGGCATAATCCTAATACTCACACCCCAAATGATGACGGAAGTAGAAGCTACCGCGGAAATCATCATTTCGGCCGCCTCCAAGAAAACCATCCTCCCTATATTTTTTGGCGGAGGATTTGTTGAGGCAGGTAAGCGTATCTTGAAAGTTCACGAACTTACTGATTTCGAATTTCCTAAAGACATTGTGGAAGCGCTTGACGCCTTCGGTGTTTCCAAGGGGAATAGAAAAAAGACCCTACCCCATCCAGTCGCTAAAAATGTGCCCCCAAAAATGGCTGCCTATAAAGCGATGGAAAAATTATTCCGAAGCTACGGCATAAAGCTCGAAGGCACCCTTATCAGTTCCAAAAAAGATTTAGAAAAATTTATAAAGCAATCCCGTAAATACCCCCTTGCCATGAAGGTCGTCTCGAAAGATGTTATTCACAAAACCGACGTTGGGGGAGTCCGGCTCGGCCTTAAAACTGCAAATGAAGTTTTAAAAGCGTGGGATGAAATTACAAAAAGCGTTAAAAAGAAATCCCCGGCCGCCCATATCGACGGTATAGTCTTGCAGCCAATGTCTTCCGGCAAGGAAATTATTATCGGCATGAAGCGTGATCCTGTCTTTGGCCCGGTTATTGTTTTTGGTCTTGGCGGAATCTTTGTGGAAGCCCTGAAAGATATTTCAATGCGATTGGCTCCTGTAAGCGAGGCGAGCGCCAGCGAAATGATCGAAGAAATAAAAGGATTCCCTATTCTTCATGGCCTCCGCGGCGAAAGGCCTGTCGATATTCAAAAAATAAAGAAACTTATTATAGCGGTTTCTCGTTTATCTCTAGCTCATCCCGAAATAAGCGAAATTGACCTAAACCCGATTATGGCTACTCAAAAAAGCGTCGAAGTAATCGACGCGCGTATAATTTTGGATTAGCGTTTTTATATAGCGGGAAGTAATAATTTTAAATCAAAATTCGGATCTCCCAATTCCTTCGTTTTATTAGAGACGTCCATATTTGACTCAATCAGTTTCGCCACTGACCCCATCTCTTTTGTTCGGTTGATAAATGTGGCTCCTTCCACCTCTTTTCGAGATCCTTTATCTAGTATTATGATTCTCCCATAAGAATTTATCTCCGGAGAGCCTCGCTGAATTACAATGCGATCTGGTCCCATCCGCACATCGCCCACAAAAGCGATTGTGACTCCCATACCTTGCGTGGTATAAAAGGAAACAAATTTAAATGGCTTCCTCTCTCCCGTCATATTAATGGCGGCAATTCGTCCTTGCTCTCTCGCGTTTACCCAATTCCCAATCTGGACCGTTTCATCTAATATAAGATCTTTAAATTCTGCTGTATCTCCTGCCGTCCAAATGTCCGGCAAATTAGTTTCTAAATATTCGTTTGCCAAAATTCCCCGATTAACATTTAGCCCTATACTTTTTATCCAATCCGTATGGCACTCCGCGCCAATGCCGCAAATAATCATATCGCAGTCAAGCCGTGTCCCGTTACTCAATAAAACTCCTTTCACTTCTTCGTTGCCTAAAACCTCATTTACCAGTAAATTGTAAAGAATTTTTACACCGTTTTCTGTCATCGCTTTCTCAATCATCCGCCCGGATGCTTCATTGAGCAAAGGTTCCCAAAAATAATTTTCCCGAATAACCATTGTCACGTCCAATCCCGCTAAGTGGAGCATATCAGCCATTTCAAAACCGATAAATCCGCCTCCTATTACTATCGCGCGTTTTCCGGTCTTTACCGCCTCAATAATTTTTTTGCCGTCCTCTAGTGTCCGCAAATAAAAAACCCCTTTTTTGTCAGCCCCCGCCACTTGCCACTCTCGAGTGCAAACGCCGGTCGCTAGTAATAATTTATCGTATTCAATTTGAGTCCCGTCTGAAAGTGTAGCCAATTTTCTTCCCGTTTCCAGCTTCTCAAGTTTTTTCGCGCCCATAAAAACCACGCGATTTTTTTCATACCACTCTTTTCCTTTAAGCCATATGCTCTCAAAAGGAATTTGACCCAAAAAAAAGTTTGGCTTCGAAAGCATTACCCGCGAATAAAGCATATACGGCTCTTCGTTTACGATAGCAATCGAGCCTTCCGAATCGCGCCCTCGGATAGTTTCCGCTGCCGTTGCTCCCGCCACGCCCCCTCCCGCAATAAGGTATTTATATTTCTCCATAAAACCAATTCCTAAAATTATTTAGGGAAAACCTGTTTACCCTCTTTGTCGAACAATATTATTGCTTTCGTAGGACACGATTCTGCCGCCATTATAAGAGTTGCGTCATCAACCGCGTCTCCCCCTATAACAATCGCCTTATTTTCATTATCTAGCTCAAACGTTGTGCTCGAAACCGCTATGCACGATGCCGCCCCTATGCAAAGATCTCTATCAACGACTATTTTCCCGATTTTAGAATCAGCCCTATTTCTAATGTATTCTTTTTGATTTGCCATAAATTTTAAATTAAAATGACCTTTTTTATTCCCGGAACTTCTTCTTTAATTAAGTTCCCGACCATCTTATTATAAGTTAAATCCGCCAAAGGACAATCCACGCACACTCCCTCAACCCTTAGTGTTACTACTCCCTTTTTTATTCCGACTAAATTCACATCCCCGCCATGGAGCTGGATAAAAGGCCTCACTTTTTTTAAAATTACTTCAACTTTTTCTTCCATAGATTATTTTTCCCGGCCAAAATATTTTTCTTTATAAAAACGAATTAATTCTTCAACCGCCGGCAAACATTCCGGATAGCCGATCCCAACCTTCGTTCTTTTTTGCACCGCCTCCAGAGTTACCGCTCCCTCAAGCACCGCCTCTTCAATGTCAGCCTCGGTCACTTTTGTATTCGGGTCCAAAACTTTTGTTCCCTCCACCGCTATTCTCTCATTTTGATTAGTTTTCTTAAACCAATCGTTGATTGCCGCTCTAAGCGCCTTGTCTCCCAAAACCGAGCAGTGAATTTTCCTATCAGGCAATCCTCCTAGTCGCTTCATAATATCTTGGGGCAAGATCTTCATAGCTTTATCAATTTTCATGCCTCCGCGTTCCGTTATTATTACCGAAAGCATCGAAGTGGCCGCAATGGCGCTCGCGCAACCGAAAGTCCGCCACTTAAATTCTTTTATCCTGTCTTTTTTCGCGTCTATATTGAGCCACACTCTCATCACGTCTCCGCAGGCAGGGGAGCCAACGATGCCCTCGGCGTCAAACTTTTTACCATCTGGATTATCCCAAAGCAAATTTCTCGGTTTGAAAAAATGGCTCTTCACCACTTTTGAATAAGCCCAAGTGTTGCCGGTAAATTTATTCACCACATCCGGTCTGATTTTTCGCGGTTTTGTTATTTTCTTCTTCATTATGTTTTACTCCTTCTTTCGTAAAAAATGCGGTGTTTGCCCGCCAATAAATGCTTTCGGCTGGGACATCTCGGTTTTTTGTTTAAGGTCTAGGTTTAGAGGGGAAATTTGACGCAAGGTTTTTACAATCTTCGGTAATTCTCTGAGCAAATATTCCACGTCCGCCGTTTTTGTGTCCTTGCCTAACGTAAATCTAATACTCCCGTGGATAAATTCATAGGGACGGCCCAGAGCTGTAAGTATATACGACGGCTCCAAACTTTCCGAGTTGCAAGCCGAACCAGTACTTACGTAAATCCCTTTTTCATCAAGGTGAAGAAGTAGCGCTTCTCCCTCAATATCCAAAATAGAAACGTTTAAAAAATTCGGAAGCCTTTTAATCGGGTGGCCGTTTAGCACCACTTTAGGAATACTTTCAAAAATTCCTTTCTCTAGTTTGTCTCGCAAAAACTTAATTTGTTTCGATTTGGTTTCTTTTTCAGATTTAATAAGTCTTACCGCCTCGCCAAAACCTACTATCCCCGAGACATTTTCCGTCCCTGCCCTAAGCTTTCCTCTCGGTCCTCCGCCAAAAATAAGCGGAGAAATTTCCACGCCTTTTCTCACAAAAAGTCCGCCCACGCCTTTTGGCCCGTAAATCTTGTGGGCTGATAAAGTTATAAGATCCACCCCCAACTCATTAACATCTGTATCTAAATACGCCACTGCTTGGGTGGCATCGGTATGAAAATAAGGCGTCGCTTTCCTGTGTGCTTCCTTAAATTTTTTGATTATACTGGAGAATTCTTTTATCGGCTGAGTTGAACCGGTCTCGCTGTCGGCATAAATAATTGAAACTAAAATTGTTTTTTCATCCAGTGCCTTTTCAAGATCGCTCGGTCGCAAAAGCCCGTCCGTTCCTACTCCCAATTCCTGAATTTCAAATCCTTCTTTTTTCAAAGCTTGGCAAGTCGCAAGAACACTTTTATGTTCGACATTAGAAATTATAATTTTATTTCCTTTCTCTCTATTTGCCTTCGCAATTCCTTGAATCGTGATGTTGTTTGCCTCCGTTGCCGATCCCGTAAAAACAAATTCTTCCGTTTGGCACCCTAGAGTATCCGCAATCTTTTTAGTCGCTTCTACTATTGCTGACTTTGCCCGCCGGCTCAACTCATAAAGGTTTGAAGGATTACCGAATTCCTTAGAAAAATAAGGGTTCATGGCGGCGAGCACCTCTCTTCGAATTGGTGTCGTTGCCGCGTGGTCAAAATAGTATATTTTTTTCTGCATTAAAATTTAAGACAGTTTTGTCTTATCCAAAAATCAATTTCCTAAACTTCTCTTTTTCTTGTGGGTCCGTTTTCATTCTTAAAAGCATCACTAAAGACTCTCGGTCATAAAAAAGCATCCCCTCCGCCATTTTTAAAAATTCATCAAAATCTACCCAGATATTTTCAATTCTTTCTCCCGCATCAAGATGCGGCTCTTTTTCTTTTTTACAGTCCCGAGCAATAAAAGTATAAATCGTCCAAATCACTTTCGTTAAGGGAGTTTCTTCTCGCCACAAAACCCAATCATTGGAAACATATCCCGTCTCTTCAAGAAGTTCTCTTTTTGCCGCTTGCGTGGGGTTTTCATCTCTATCGCACCGCCCACCCGAGAGGGAATAGTAGGGACCGCTTTTCCCCGGCTGTTCTTGCTTTTGAATTAATATTTTATCGCCTTTCGTCGCAATCACCTGCGCCGTATTCGGTCGTTTCACACGCTCAAAAATCTCCGTGCTCCCATCAAACATTTTCTGCTCCCACTGCCAAGTTTCAAAAATCTGGCCCTTAAAAATCAGTTTAGCGTTCGGTGGCAGGGGATCGTTTTTATGTTCTTTCATATTTTTATCCAAAAAGTCCTTTATCTAGAAGCTCTTTAAAATACTGGTCCAATTCGTCCGGCTTCATTTTTTTCATTTCCTCAATCGTAAACCATTTCCATTCCGTGTTTTCTTCGTTGATTTTCGGTTCGCCGTCTATCTCGCCTAAATAAGTTAGCCGTACCACGTGTCGCCCCGGCACTCTTAAAATATCCTGCGCCCCGATTAATTTCACTTCACCTCTAACTTCAAGCGAAGTTTCTTCTCTAATTTCGCGTTTTAAATTTTCCAAAAGCGGCGTCCCCGCCTCAATCCTGCCGCCAACAATATCCCACACCGCCCCCGGCGCTTCTGGGTATTTTTTTAGCGAGCGCCTCACAAGCAAATACTTCCCCTCCTTATTTTTCAAAAGCGCCTTAACCCCAACTTGTAATTCCATTTTACTAAAATTTTATCATGAGTGGAATTTGAGATACAGAGGTCTTAACCAATAGAGGCTATAACCAAGTTTGGCGCGCAGGTATTGGAAGATATTAAACGGAAAGAGAGTGTAGAGTGGGTCGCAAGTGTGGCCGTGGAAGAAAATGGTGCTGCTTTCTATGTATTCACGAACGGAAGGGATACCTAAATTTTTAGTGATGTTCTTGTCGTAGTTGCCACGGATATAAATTATATCCCCCGTTTTTTCTTTCTTTTTGATTAACTCGATGATGTCGGAATAATTTTCCTTAAGTTTCTTTGGGGTTGAGTAAAAAAGGTCGAAAAAATCGCCTAGGAGAATGATTTTTATTTTGGGCCGGTTTAAAAGAGCTTTAAGGTTTTCTATTTCTTCTTTAGAGTAGTCGTAGATTCCGAGATGGACGTCGCTTATAGCGACTATATTTTCATTTTCATAAACGTGGCCGTCGTGGAAGCTGCCAATAATTTTGAAATTTTCTCCCCGATGGGGAGTGTGGAGGTGGCCTAAAACGGCGAAGGTTTTGTTTTTTCGTTTAAGAAATTTCTGTATGTTGTGAAAATAAAGAGAATAATAAGCTTTCATTTGCGGTGTCTGTTTGAAAATATCCGAACGGAACTGACTGGGCTCGGCGGGCGGAA
>ERZ1292632.1363-Hain-H43-01um-R2-1363-length-23990-cov-16_pt1 | contig 23990 bp, 39 predicted proteins | sample MGYA00564407_ERZ1292632 | MGnify/ENA primary metagenome ERZ1292632 (study PRJEB36523, sample SAMEA6512637) | groundwater metagenome | collected 2019-01-08 | study: AquaDiva: Metagenomics assemblies of 32 groundwater samples | reverse complement strand
TGGTGTTCCACACCGAGAAGACGATGCAGGGGAAGTATGTGTGGACGCTGAAGCCACAAGGGAAGATGCAGGCGGCGGGGATGCATATTCCAGTACGCTATTTGAAGGCGCTGCCGAACGAGATTGAGGTATCAGTCGGGGCGAATGGAGAGGTACAAGGCGGCTGGCATACGATTACAGCGTTGCTGACAAAGATGGAGGGATAGGCTATGACTATCGGCAGCATTACTGTCGGCAATTTCGTTGCTGGGCTACTTTCATACAGCACCCACCACTCGTTACTATGGGCTGTCGTTAATGGAATATTCTCGTGGCTATATGTAATCTACTGGGCGTTCGCTTACTGGTAGGAGGTAGCCATGCTTGTCTTCCTGTTCGGTGTCCTGGCGTTCATTGCGGGCGGGCTGGCACAACATGGACAGTGGCCATGGTGGGGGATTCTGTGGGCGGGCTTTGTCATCGGGGCGCTTGGGTACATCACTGAGGCGGTGCTGGTTGCCGTGGGGCGGGTGTATGAGAATGCTCGGATTACGTCGATTCTGCGGGCGCTGAAGAAGCTGGCAGACCAGGAGAAGAAGCCATGAACCCCAATGAGGACGCGGACTTATGCGACTGTATCATCCAAGCCGCATTAAACTGGTTTCAAGCGCGGCATCCTGCCGAGGAGGTGAGACTTCGGGTTAAGACGTTAGAAGCAGTCGAGGCGCTGGTCAACCATCGTCAGTAACTTCAACTTTCACAGGAGGCAGCACATCCATGAATGACATGGGCTTCGATTATTTGACAGGTGAAGTGTCTGAACCAACAAGTTACACACCACCGCCAATCGGTCGCTACCGTGCCCGCGTCGTCAAGGCCGAGTTTGTGGACCCTGTGGCGATGAAGTGGGAGCCGAGCGATGATAGCTTGAGTGAGGAAGAGCGTGAGGAGTTCAATCGCCCATTCCCGCGGCTTCGCTGGCAGTTGGAGGCGCTAGAGAATGGCGATCCCACCGAGTACGCGGGGCGGATCGTGGATCAGCGGATCAGCCTGCGAAGCGGCACGAATCCCAAGACCGGGCGCAGCTTTGCCGAGCAGCGGGCGGATGTCTTGCGGCTGGCAAATGGGCTGGGCGCGAAGGATGAAGTGACCGGGCTGAAGCTGATCGACGTCAACATCAATGGCTTGGATCGTGAAGAGGCCGTGGCTGCGGCGACGTCAGCCCTGACCAAGTATGAAGGGATGGTCGGGGTGGTCCGCATCATCCACATCAAGAACAAGCGCAGTGGAGAGATGCGGGAGAGCGTCGGGAAGATCGTGCTGCCCGGGTAAGCGCCTAACTCCGTGCCTCCCCGGAGGAGAATAGGGAGGCAGGACTTATATATAAAAGGTTGGCGCGGCGGCGTGTTCGCGTCACGCGCAATTACGGCCGGTACGTGCAATTTGTTGTATACTGAATCCGGCCCGCGCCAACTTCTTTTGGAGGATGCGATGACGCCGGAACAATTAGCGGATGAGGTGCGGGCTATTTTCATACGGGAATTTCCAGGACTCGACTGGAAAACTGAAATGAATAAGTATCTTACATTACTCACTCAGGCTCGGGTCGCTGCCGCCGTCGCGGAGGAGCGGGATCGGTGCTGTAGGATTCTTGCCGGGGGAGACCGACCCTGGCGGGAGCATGTTGCCGCCATTCGGGAGGGGAAGGCATGAGCCGTTGTGAAACTTGTGGGTATCATCACGACAAAGCAACCGCGGGGGCGATGGATCAAGTGTGTGCTGAACTCGCCACTGCCCAAGCGCGGCTGGCGGAGGTGGAGCGAAATTGGCGTCAGGCAATCATTGATCGTGATCGTATCGAGGACAGGCTTAATGTTGGCCTGGAGAATACTGCTCAGGAGCGCGACGCCCTCCGCGCCCGCTACGAGGCGATGCGGGGGGCGTGGACGATTCGGGACGAGGCCGATAAGCATTTTCAACATTGTGATAACTGTCAAGGCGATCATTATCCGTGTAGAAAGATGGCTAAATTGGAAAAATCTTGGAAAGCAAAAGCCGCCCTCGCCGCGCAGGAGCCGCAGGTGTAGGGAGACAGGACTTATATGTTTGGATGCTTAGGATGCAAGGAGCAGATTGAAGACAAAGACGAGATGATCGCCATTTGTGGCCCCGCGACCTGGGATATTTTAGCCCCACAAACTGTTCGAGAAGCTTGGGGTGGTTGGGTTGTCCATCTTCGCGCAACGTGTCTAATTGATGCGTTAATAACCTACGGAAAGGAACAGGGACTTGACAAGTTGACTATGAAGATAATGTTGAATAAGCTACAACATGACGACTGAACGCACGCAAAAGCGGAAGACCGAGCAGCAGGGCACGGTGCGTCAGGTCAAGTGTGCCAAATGCCACAGGACGAACGTGACGCTGGTGAAGGTGCCTATATTGGGACAGCGGGAGGCGAAGTATATGTGTGCATTGTGCATGGGAAGCCTCACATGGGGGCGATGAGATGAAGTGGAAGCCGAGAGAGACACGGTTTGCATGGCAGCCTATCAAGTGTCGAAAGTGCGGCTATCAGGTGTGGCTGGAGCCATACTATCCTGCGGGGCCGGGCGAAAAGGAGCATCCGGACTGGCGACGGTGTTGTCCGTGCTATGCTGGGGAGTTGCTAACGCCTAAGTCGTATCTAGGGTCGCCTGTGGACGATATGCAGAAATATGCGGCGTTGCAGAATCAGTACGCCAAGCTCCAGCAACGGATGTCCACGCAGAAATGGTTAATTCCTGATAAATCGGAAGTCGAAGATGGTTTCTAAACCAGATGCGTGTCTTGACTGCCCATTCTATGGCGACGGCGCAGGCTTCGTACCGGACGAGGTGCCTGTGGGCGCCCGCATCGTCTTCATCGCACAGAACCCGGGCGAGAGTGAGGAGCAGCAGGGACGCCCGCTGATTGGTGTGACGGGGCAGATGTTCCGCGGACGCTTTGTTGGCAAGCACTTACCGGAGGTGCCAGTTGCCTATGCCAACATCATCAAATGCCGCTGGCAGCAAAGTGGACGACGAAGTAACAACTTGCCGCCGCTGGGGAGTACACTATGGCGCAGTGCGGTCACGCAGTGTTCGGGGTACTTGAAGGCGACGTTGGAGGCCTGTCCCGATGCCATTGTGGTGCCGATGGGGGAACATGCAGCGTTGGCGGTGACAGGACTGAAGGCGAAAGCGATGCTCCACTTACGAGGGACGATGCTCAGCGATTAGGGTTGCGTTTATGTAATTTATGCACACCCACAAAGTCGATACCGCATTGGTGTGCCATCTGTAACAGCAGCGCCCTCTACTTTACTTCTGGTGGTGGTGGACCACTATGTTCTGCGCGGTGTTATGTAGCATGGATGCTTAGGCGATGATAAAGTTTTATGAGGAAGGCGATGCTGCATTTGCGGGGGACGATGCTGCCTTAGAGATACGGGATAGGCTGAGAAGAAGGCCCCCTACACGAATAGAACTACCAATGTGGTAAGCATTCGTGTGTATGTGGACGAACAATGAGTGATCGCCTCTACGTCTGCGAACGACCACGATGCGCGGACTGCGACGCGTCTGCGGAGAATTTGTATCGGTATGTTACCCGCGTTCGCATCTGGGCATCTTCTGGAGATTGGAGCTATGATCGGCCTGGTCAAGCTTGGCTCTGCCTCTGCTGCGAAGCGCGGCGGCGATTGTTGGGAGTGCCGATTGCCTTATGACTACTTATATCATGGAGCATCCCGCCACGCTGCTTCCCAACCGTTCGCCACAGTTGCGGGATGTAATGGACTTGGACTTCCGGCGGTTGGGGAAGCTACTTACAGGATGGAGGCCACAGTATGAAGACGACTTCCAAGTCATCTCGCACCCGTCGCAAGTGCATCGCTTGTTCATGCAACACAAGCCCAAGCGTGTTGCGCTTGATCTGGAGACGGGGGCTACAGGACAAGTGGACATGTGCGGACTGGCTGTCAGTCAGTCTTGCGCTCGGCTCTTCGCGCTTCCCGACCCGGAGGGACTAGATGCGCTCTGGAAAGCGATTGAAGCATGCAAAGCAGAAGTCATCGTCCACTACGGCGAAGGCATCGAAATGGGCTGGCTACTCGACCAGTTTCCAGCCGGTCCCCCATTCGTCGTGCATGATCTTCACAAACTATTCCATGCATGGGACCCCGAGTATGCGTCGGCTGGGCGTGATAAGGAAGATCGCAGAGCAGGCGGCGGATCAGGCGCTCTGGCATTTATCCAGAGTCTCTACACCTGGCGACCTTACCATAAGCATCTCTTGGCCGCTGCCAAGGGTGACTTCGGGAAGAAGGCGCACTACTGTCAGTTAGACTGCGTAGTCACATGGGAGGCATTTCATCGTGTTGAAGAACAGTGTAGACAAGAGCAACCCGCGGCGTATCAAGCGTATCTTCGAGACGCTGTGCCCTTGCTGCCAATCGTGGTGCAGGCAGGTCGTAGAGGGTGGACAGTGGGTCGAGTGGCATTTGAAAGTCGCCGTGATGTGTTGCAGGCAGACGTTCGGAACCAAGCCGCAGCCCTTGTGCTTACCTACGGCGACGGCATCCGCCCCAAAGGGAAGAAGGCCAAAACGCAAGTCAGCACGCACGGGATCAAGAAGGTCTTAGCGGAGCGCGGGATCAAGCTGCCAACAGAGCGAGGCGACGACGGGAAGGTGAAGACGACGCTCAAGCGCGAGGCGCGGCAGAAGTTGTTGACGAAGTATCCTGAGCTTGCGGACCTTGACGCCTACTGGTCCACCCAAGACATCCTGAGTGACTGCTACAAAGACATCATTGGAAAGGATGGGAAGTGTCATGCCTCGTGGAGCGGCTACCTTACGTCGTGGCGCTGGCGGTGTACAAAACCAAACATCGCGCAGTGGCCGGAAGCGGAGCGGCACGTCTTCCAAGCCGCACCCGGGATGGTACTGGTACAGTTCGACACTTCTGCGGGTGAATATAGATGGTTTGCTGGTGAAAGCGCCGATCCTGCTTTACTTGCCGTCTTCCGTGCCTATGATACGAGCGGACTTCCCACAGAACACCCCCATGTGGCTAACACATCAACTCTTTTCGCAGTCGGACGTGAGAAAGCTGCTCACTGGAAGTCCTCATCCGTGCCAATCGAGAAGGCGAAGTATACCTTCTCCAAAAACTACATCTTCCGCCTCATGTACTCCTACGAAGGCGGCATTGACGAACTTCGGGCGACCGCGGCGAAAGCGGGCCTCAAGTTCTCCCGCAAGGACATCGCGGCGTTCGACAAGACGTGGTTTGCGAAGTACCCGGTCGCCGCGGAGTGGCGGGAGCGACAAGCCCGCATGGTACTGCGCCTACGGATGGTAAAATGCCGGGAGTGGGGGTACATCCGCCGTCTCCACGGGCAGGACGAGGCGAAGATCAAGAACGTGGCGCTGAACTTCCCGATGCAGGCGGGGATTGCGGGGCTGGTGAATAGGACGGTGCGGGAAACTTGGAGGCAGTGGAAGGCTGTGCCTCTAGCGAATATGCACGATGGCTTAGTATATGAAGTCCCCGCGGCGCAGTTGGACGAGTTCCGAGTATGGGTGAAATCCAACATGGAGCAACCGCTTGTGACGCTCGGCGGACTGGTGATTCCAGTGGACGTCAAGACAGGGATGCATTGGGGACGGGGGTTGAAATGAGGGATATCCCTAAGGATGCAAAAGTTATTCCTTACGCCTTTTCTGATAATAGTACATGTAGATGGTATCAGAATCATGGTATACATGACTGTAGGTGCGAGGAGCCAGCACGCTTTTATCTATGCTATTCAACGCATTCGATGAGTGCCCCAAGTATACCGCAGGCTCACGATTTACAATGGTGCGGGCCACATTGTGCCCAATGGATGCTAACAAAATGAAAGACGATGGTGGATGGCATGATTTGCCTGAGAAAAATGCTTGCCGCTGTCGCTGGGCAAACGTCTGTGACGATGCGCTCCCCTGTGACCGGCCTGCCGAGGTTTTCTATTGTTATAGCCGCGACGGTCTCCCAGGCCCCTGTAAAGGCGCCGTGTCTAGCCATCCGTGGCGTATTTGTCTGGCACATCTTACCCAACTCTTGTTGACACCAGTGGAGAAGCTATGAGTCTCTTCGTCCACGACGGCACGCACAGAGTGAAGTGGTCTATGGGGACAGACAGCAGCGTGTCTCCAGCCTGTAAACTAGCACAAGCAGTGATGTTCCGGGCGTTCGAGGACCTAGGGCGGAAGACGGTGCGTGGTGGCCAAGAGCGATTACGCGGGGCGGGAGAGAATGCCGCGGCCTTCTTGACGAGTGATGATCTTGACTACCGACGACTGCGGCACTTTTGGGTGGAGTTAGCCGGGCTGGATGAGGAGGCAGTGAGGCTGCAAGCCATAGCAAAACTGAGAGGAATCCATGCCACAAGCAAAGAAGCCGAGAGTGTTCCTCCTGACGTCCAGTCGGTTTGAGAGGCCGAAGACGTGGAAGTGGAATCATGAAAGGATGAATATTATCATTCTTGAGTTGGAGGCTGCCGAGTATGCAGGGTATCGGCTACGGAGCCGCGACTTCTTTTTGCCTACGCCGCCTATCTTCCACCCGCTGCGACCTTCCCCAATGGTCAAGTGTATCTATTGGGGGAAGATTGGGATGCTGGCGTTAGCGCGGATTCGTCGGGATGGCCGCTTCTGGCCTACCACGCATCCTGAAACTCGGCGTGCGTTGGCTCAAGCGCGACGCATCTGCTGGGGGTTGGAGCAGGCTGGTCACATAGTTGAGTGGGGCGGCTTCAAGCCACAAAAACCCACTCCAAAAGAGGTAGCCCCATGATTATCCACGACTTCACGCTTCCCAAAGGCCGCCAGCCGAAGCATAGCTTCCAGTTGACGCCGCATCAGAAGATGCTGCTCATGCCGGTCGGGGACATACACGCCTTCTCTGACGGCTGGCCGCAGCAACGGTTTCAGGACCATATTCAATGGGGGGTAGACCGCGGCGCCTACTTCCTTGGCATGGGGGAGTATTTGGACTTTACGTCTGCTACGCAGCGGACGATTATGGCGGACCTGCGGGAGTCGCAGCGAATACACATTGACCGGATGGTGCGGGCTGAAGTGGAGCGCCTGGCAAAACTGATCGCCCCGTCGAAAGGGCAGTGGCTCGGGCTGTTGGAAGGGCACCATTATCATCAATTCGTGGACGGGACAACGAGCGACCAGTATTTGTGTCAGTTGCTCAAGGCGCCGTTTCTTGGGACGAGTACGTTGATGAGTGTCAGACTGGAAAACCCAAACCGTCCCAGCCACACCCGTCCCGAGGTCCTTGTGTTTGCTCATCATGGCGCGGCGCGTGGCGGTGCTCGGAAGCAGGGTGGGAAGTTGCATCGCCTTGAGGACCTCCTGACTTGGGTCGAGGCTGATATCTACCTTATGGGCCACGACCATTCCAAGGTGAATGCGCCTATGGACCGCCTGTATCGTACAGTCTCGGGACATCTCTACCATCGGACGAAGATCATGGCGCGGACGGGCGGGTTCATGGTTGGCTGGGAGGGCAAGCGTCCGCATCCACTTACGATCCAAGCGGCTGAGTCACGGGGCAGTTATGTTGAACAAGGTGCAATGGGACCGGCGGCTCTCGGGGGGCCTGTGTTTTCGATAGGATACAAGCGCATCCTACGTGCGGGACATCCTGAGATTGTGGTGCCGGACCTGCATTATTCGGTGTAGCGATGAAGCGTGGAAATTTTGTAGATGATTTTGAAGTTCGTTTATGGTCAGCCACTCCGCTTCCCCCAAGTGAGGCCTATCTAATTACGGGGCACGACAGATGGCCCTGTGTAATCTGTGGGGCGGCGACGTCTACGCCAGCAACACCATCACGCATTCGCGCAGTATGTTCTGATGTTTGCCGCGTTGCGGGCGTGCTAAAATATAATATTCCTCTGGAGCGCCATGACCAAGACACACATTAAACTCGGCAACCGTCCTCGCGTGAAGAAGCAGATCGCGGCGTATCTCGTCGCTCGCTATGCGCCGGGGGCGACGCTCGCATTTCGAGCGGTGCGTACCAAGACCGGCAAGCGGACATCAGCGGTCTATCTGGCGCGGGCGACGTCTGCTGATCTCAATGAGATTGTGTGGCTGCCTGAGGGAGGGCTGACGTCGCTGCTGCATGAGATCGGACATCATCGACTAGAGGGACACGGGAAGGCGAAATCAGACATGGACGAGATCGTGAACGAGGCGTTAGCGTGGCGCTGGGCAGAGTGGGCAGCGCAGCAAGAGAACCTGTGGTTTGACTACAAAACGGCAGACTCGTCTTTTGCGACGTATACGAGGTCCGCACCCATCAAGATCAACTGGCGGAAGAAGGATGTGTTCTAATGGGGACTAGTCCATGCCCTCATTCTCCACAACATGCGGTCTGCACGGTTTGCGGTGACTGTCTTATAGTGGAGCCCATTCCCCGCCGCCCCGATATATTTGAGTACCCGATTAGATGGTCGTGTAGTCTATCATGTGAGGCTGCTGCTCTCTTGTTAGGGATATCTGGAAATTGGGATCGTTGGTATCCGTAGCGTACAGAGGTCGAAAATGGCAAAGACTGAATTGAAAAGGCGGTTCGGCCCCAAGCCATTGACGCCAGAAGAGAATATTCGGCGTTTTTGGGTACTCGTCGAGAAGACAGATACTTGTTGGTTATGGTGTGGCGGAAAGACGAAAAAGGGTTATGGAGCACATAATTACCGGCGACGATATTGGTCCGCGCATCGGCTTGCGTGGCTTCTTACGAGAGGAAAAATTCCTCCCGGAAAGATCATCTGCCACTACTGCGACCACCGTAATTGTGTTCGTCCCAATCATTTATTTATTGGAACACAATCCGACAATATTCTTGACGCTGTTGCGAAGGGGCGGTGGCCCGCACGCGGCGGTCCAAACAATTGTCATGGAAAAGGATTGACACCGTGGGGACGGAGAGCAAGAACGTAAAAGTTACGCGGCAGCCAAAGCAGCAGCAGAAGTCCGCGGGGGTGTGTCGATGCGGGCAGGAGTTGAAGTGGGTGAAGTATTCACCGCATCCCCAACATGGACGCATGCGGCGGTATTGTGAGGCGTGCTTTTGGATGGGAGATTAGACTATGTGGAATCCTTTTCGTCGTGAGCACCCTGTCTCCTATCTCTGTCAATGTTGCAAACAAGTTGTTACTATAGCTATCTCACGCCCCTTTACCATAAGTAAGTGGGAGGCCGCCCACTTCAAACAGTGTGCGATGGCAAAGATTCTTGAGCAGATCAGTCAGGAGGACTAGATGCCATTCTTGCTGACCACTACTATTCTTGCAATTCTGTTGTGCTTCGTTCTCATCGTATACCGACCATGAAGAAGATACGCACCTTCAAGACTGGCGCGACGCGGGACACGGCAGCGAATAAGCCCGACTATCGCGGCTATCTTTCGCCGCTCGTCCTCCACCGCTTCGGCCAGTACATGCTCAAGCATCAGGTGCAGTCAGATGGGACGCTGCGGGCGAGTGACAACTGGAAGAGGGGTATGCCGCAGGAGGAATACCTGTCGTCAGGACTGCGGCATATCCTCGACGTGTGGCTTCATCTTGAGCATCATCCATCATTGGCGCGAGAGGACGTCGAGGAGGCACTGTGCGCGGCCCTGTTCAATATCCAAGGGCTGCTGCACGAGACGATCAAAGCGAGGATGAAGTGAGCAGTATCTACATCGCGGGACATTTCGCCCGGCAGGCGTCGTTGCGGAGCGTTGCAACGGTGTTGCGTTCGATGGGGCATGTCGTGACGTCGCGCTGGCTGGACGAGGTTGGGCATCCGACACCAGATTCGACGCACTGGTATAGTATTGGGGAGCGGGACTTGGAAGACATCCGGGCGGCGGATTGCTTGTTGCTGGACACAACAGACATCACGCCTCGTGGCGGACGGGAGTTTGAGACTGGATACGCGCACGCGCTCGGCAAACCATTCTATATCCTCGGTCCCCATCGGAGCGTGTTTCACTACCGGGCAGCGGCGGTGTTTGCGAGCACGACAGACCTGCTGCGCTTCTTTGAGGGAGGAGCGCCTGATGCCCTATGATGATTCAGTAGAGTACACGTCGGATGACGAGGGAGTGGACGTCAAGAAGCAGGCTCGCTCCATCAACGAGCGGCTGCGCGGCTCAGATAATCGGAAGCACGCCGAGTTTGGTCTGTGTGCGAAGTGTCGCCACTTTCGTATTGTCACACGGACGAAGGGAGCCTATCTTCATACCCAGGCATGGTGTGACCAACTCCCGAGACACATGGAAGTATTAACGGCTGAGATGCCCGTCAAGGACTGTGCACTCTTCTGGCCAATCGGTGCCCCGACGCTGCGGGAGATGATCGCTGAGGCGAAGGCGATTGAGAAGCGGGACTTGATTGGAGGATACGTATGAGCCGACGAAAGGAATTGGTTGGTATCCTGCTCGCCCGGGCGAAGCAGCGGTATGGGAAGGCACGACGGCGGGCGTTGGCGAATGCCCATAGTGCGGCCCGGTTGCGTGCGGCGTGGCAGGTGAAGGATGCGCAGGAGGCGAAGACGTGCAAGTCTTGAAACTACTAGTCCGTATTCCCGTTACTGTGATCGTATGGACGCTCGGCATCCCGGCGTTGTTGATGCTGCTAGGCGCAGCCTTGCTACAGGGGATTATTGACAAATGGCTATCCTAGCAGAATGGCTGCTGCGGCTGGTGCTAGTTGCGTTTGTTGGTTGGCAGGCTGGCGAGATGATCCAGGAAGCCGCCCGAGTCCATGAGGCCCGGGCGGTTGAGACACCTGCGGTGAAGAGGATCAACAAGACTGTGGCGTGGAATAAAGTCCATGCGAGGAGACGCTGATGATCTATGTGGTGTTGCGGAGCGGGAAGGTGTTGCAGTACAATACAGCAGCATCTATCTCCCAGGTGAATGGGGTTTTTCACCTAGACACAACCGGCGGCAAATACTTTGTCGCCCAAATCCCACAAGACCTTGTAGAGCGGGTTGAGGCTAAGAGGCCCTGCCGCATCATGCGTGAGCGGCCTATCAAGAAACTGCCGCTTCGCTGATGCTCCCTACAAGCTGCAACTGCGAGAGCATCGTCTCGGTGCTGGTTGTCCTTGGCTTCGGCGTCGTGTGGCTACTAATGGCTGTCGTCTGTTTTGCTATGGAGTTACGTCGTATTCACGAGGCTGCCCGATCAGTCCTGCCAGTGCAGGCAGGCCAGCCTGTGTCAATCGGGTTCCTACGCCGCGTCCTAGCTCGCTGGCTCGCATAGCCGCCAGAAGACGCTGGCCGCCTGGCCGCAGCATCAAGTCGCGCAAGGCCTTGGTGATTCCTGTACTCAAGACATATTCTGGTGCCCCTCGTGCTCCTGCCGCATAGGTGCTAAGGGTTGGCAGCATTCGCTCCTCGGTTGTCGTTGTTCCTGCTGCGAATGGGCGGGCGGCGAGCGCCTTGCGTGCAGCCTCGCGGAGCTTTGGAAGCGCCTCGGGCGCCCGTTCAGCAAGAAACTTCGCAACAGGTGAGCCTTCCTCAAGCGCCTCGACAATCGGCGCCCCGCGGACTTGTTCAAGTCCCCGCGTTCCCTGGACCTTCCCGATAGACGCCTCGATGACATCTTGAAGGGCAGGCGGTTCTGCATAGGGACGCGCCTTGAAAGGCATCTTGGTTGGCAGGGGCACGGCTTCGCGGGCTTCGCGGATCATGCGGCCCGCTGCGCCGCGCTTGGTGCCGAGTTCGCGGAGTTTGGTGACGACGTTGGTGAACTCCTCGGGTGTCAATGAGGACTTTAGGCGCTCCACAAACTGCTTCGCCGCCTTAGGCAGGTTGGCGACGCTGGGAGTTTCAAGGAGCTTGAGGAGTCCCGCAGGACTATATGCTGCTCCCTCCGCCCCACGCTGGACCCCAGTTTCAACAGCCTTCCCCAGTGTCCCGACGGCAATTTTCCGTTTATAGGCTGCCATTGCTTCGAGAAGCTGGGCAGCGGCAGAGCCGGGGAGTTTCGCTGCCTCAGTCAAGTCTTGCAGGCCCGCTTTATAGAGCTGACTAAGCGCACCGCCCTGTTTAGTCAGCGTCTCGCCAGTCGTCCGCTTGGCCGCGCCAACGAGTGTGCCGATGTGAGAGATAAGTTCGTGAACTTCCGTGGCGGTCATGGCGCCCTTGGCCGTCAGGAAGGTTTCAAGTTTCCCAGCCGACTCAGACAGGACCGGATCGCCACTCCATCCCTTGAGGAGTGGAAGAAGTTCATTCTTGACTTCTCCAGCTTTCTCAGCGAGTTTGGAGAGTGGAATCTTCGCGGCTTCAACACCGCCGAGTTTCTGGAGGACTTCTTCAGAACGCGACACAGCAGCCCAATCCGGCTCAGGTGTCGGGAGTTTTCCAGGGACGGCGCGGGCTTCCTCAACGCCGCGGGCGAGTTGACGCGAGGCCCGGGTTCCGGCGGCGGCTGCACGAATCTCGCGGGCACGCGTGGCTGTGCCCATGAGGGCTTCCTGACCGGCCTCATAGATGTCACGGGCGCGGGAGGTGATGGCTTCGTAGGTTTCGCGGCTGATCGGGCGCGGCAGCTTTGCTGCGGCCCCACGAAGCCCGGCGATGACTTCCTGCATCCGGCTAGCGAGGGCGCCCGGAAGGGTGCGGCCTAGACCACGAATGGCAGCGCCCGCGGTACGAAGGGCTGGAACAGGGGCGGCTGCTAAAGCACCTTGACCAGCAACACGCATAGGACGGGGTTCTTCGCCAGCAACCATCTGCCGCAGAGCTTCGCCACTTGCGGCTCCAATGCCGGGACCAGCGGTCGCGCCGATGAGGGTAGCGCCGCCTACTAGACCACCTGTCAGTGCCCCCAAACCAGGATAAGCCATGCGGCCCGCTTCACTGCGGGCAGTCGCTCGGGCGCCGCCGATAATGCCGCGCTGGGCAATACGCTGGCGTGTGGCAGCAGGAAGCAACTGCGGTGCAAAGCTTGCATAGGCCTTCTCGGTTTCGGTGAGGTCGTCAGATGGCGCCTCTAGCGGACCAACATACTCTAATTCAGCCATTTGGTCCCATCCCATTGATGCATTTCGCCTGTGGCTTTGTCACGGTAGCGGCCTGGACGTCCGCCTGTGGGGGCGGGCTGCGTTGGGCGGACTGTTTGTGGAACACTGAAGGCGTCCGTCACAGACATCTGGTCCCACTCCATCCCGCCACTGGGCATTCCTGACGGCCCCAGCCAGGCAGTCAGGGCGCGAGTGCGTCCAGCCTGTGTCGCGTTGAGGAGGCCCTTAAGGAAGGCCAGCTTGCGGTCGCGGACGGCTGTGGTGTCCCCAAATGACGGCAGGGCACGGTCCATACGGCTGATGTCGCGGTCTGTCAACACGCCTCGCTCTGCCCCGATCTGCCGGGAGAGGATACCCAAGAAGGCTTCACGGTCGTCACTGTATGTCGCAGCGTCTGGATTCATCTTTGTGAACGCCCCGAGTCCAAGCGTCCCACGCTGCGCGAAGGCTTCAACAGGACTCGTGGCGGTAATCAGCCGCTTCGCATAAGCTTCCAAGTTGTCGATCAGATAGGCGCTGGCGGAGAGTTCGCCCAGCTTCATGCGCTGCGTTGGGTCCGTAAGGCCCTGATTTAGAAGGGCTGAACGTGTCGTACCATAAGGGACACCATACTTCTGCGCCTGCTCAGGGGTCAGCGGGACGTCAGGCTGCTGGGCGCCGAGCGCCCGTTGATGCGATACGTCAAAGGCGACGGCACCACGTCCGCCAGGAAAGCGGGCAGCCGTTTCTGCCCGTACACGGGCAAAGGCCTGTTCAGGCGTCGAAGGGCCACGCTGTCCTGTAGTATTCTGTTGCTGGAGCCATGCCAAGGCAGGCTGAAGTCCCTGTGTGGTGAGAATCTGATTGAAGGCCTGTGCTTCGGCAGAGCCGGTTGCGGGCTGCTGCATCTTCTGTATCGCAGCAAGATACGCGGCTGGCCCCTGTGTCTGAAGCACGCCGCGGAGTGCCCCCTGTGTCTGTTGCCGTTGCACCTGCTGCTGCTGTTCGGCTGCGACCTGCTGCTGAGCGGTCCGCGTCGCCCGTGTCTCGGCGGCGGCTTCTTGGGCCTGCCGCTCCTGCTGCTTGCCAGCCAGCCACTTCGCAAGGCCCTGCGGTGTCTCCCGAGTGAACTCAGCGGTGCCGCCTCCACCGGCTGCGGTGTACGGGGCATCAATACGAGCACGCCCGCCGCCAAACTCAGTCATCGAGGCGACCTTCGGGTCCATGAACGTCTGGCGTACCGGCGGCTCAAAAGGCTGTGGCGACGGCGCTTCGACCGTCCACGGGAAGGGTTGCGTGGTTGGTTGGGGCTGCACGGGTGCAGCGGGAGCGACGTTCACGTTCCGCATCGCCGCAGGCGAGCCTGGCTGTCCTGGCCACTCTTCCTCCCATTGAGGAAGCAGGCCAGCACGACGAAGCGTCTCAATGTCAAGGGCTGGCGTAGGCATTAGTCGAACCCTCCCTGATACGGAGGAACACTGGCATAGCCGCCCTGCGGTTTTCTTGCCGTCTGTCGAGCATACTCATCACCCCACCAGCCAGATTCTTGGGTGCCTGCTGTATAGGGATTGGCGACTGGAGCGTATCCAGACATCGCTGATGTGTAAGGCGACGGCTGCATCGCGTTCCAGTTGATAGACGCCTCACTCTGCGTGCTGGGCATCCCGCTATACCAGTCGGGGCGCTGTTGAAAGCCCCCGCCGCCTCCACCCGGTCCCCTAAAGCCCTGCTGCTGGAATCCGCCAAACTCGCGCTGCCCACCTCCAGCGCCTTTCCCCCTCATTTGAAGGATGTTGGGCTGCGTCAACGTGCGGTAGCGGCTGGCGGCGATGTTGCTCGCGGCGCCAGTCATTGCCCCGGCCCGCCCGAAAGCCCCTTGAGCGCGAGTCCGGGCACCCTGCATGGCGTTCTCATAGAATGACTGTGCCTGCTGGCCGCGTAGCGCGGACTCGAAACGACCCATGAGTTCGGCCTGGGGACCGACTGGAGCAGCACCTTTTCCGCCGGGCGCGAAGCCCGCTTCGGCTAGGGCGGCGTTGATGTTCTCGCGGGCCCCCTCACGCTGCGGCCCTTCGGCCAGGCCTAGGAAACGGCTGATGTCCCCTTCGGGAAGCTGTCCGAAGCCTGCGGCCTGTGTGGGTGCCCATGCCTGCTCAACCTGCCCGGGCAGGCCCGCATAGCCAGTGGAGTACGCGGCCTGCTCTTCCTCGGGCGAGAGCCGCTGTTGCGTGTATGACATTTCCGTCGGCCCGGTAAAGCCTGCCTGCGCGGTCCCGAGCGCCCGCTGAAGGGCCTGCGTGTACGGGTCCGGTGCCCCGCCGTGTACCGTTCCTGAGACGTTTCCATACGCCATGTGCGATTCTCCTAGATAAAGAACAGGACCGTGAACCGGGCCAACGCGGTGTCACACTTGAAGTAGGCGGTTGTGGTGGTCCAAGTCGTCCCGCTTTCGTAGAGCGTCGCCGCAGCATTGCGGCGAATAACCATCCAGCCGCGAGGGGCGGTTGGCTTGTCCTCGCCGCCGAGCGCATGAGCGACACTAAACTCTGTATTGGTGGGTGCCGGGGCACCGATCCCGATGAACGATGCAACGAAGCTGCGTGACTTCATGGACCGACTTGGAGATTGTTGACACTCATCATCAGCCGCCGCATGGATTTGTAGCGGCGGTAGGCGATGCCTGGAAGTTCGCCGCGTCGTATACCTGAAATATCTGGAAGCTCGGGGACATCAATATCGCCCCACGGCAGCGGGAAGTCCGAGTCGCCATCCTCTCCGGCCCCCGGGCCAGCAAAGTCTGATGGAGGCGTCTCTAGTTCCTCGATAATGATATCCGTAACGGCTCCCGCTATGTCCCCCACAGCCGAGTAGTGGGCAAATACCCCTGCACCAATAAAGACGTTCGGGCCTTCAAACGGGTATGGTACGGATAGAGTAAGCTGAGTATACGGGACCAGGGCCGAGTCCCCGGCTGTGAGGTCATTTGGATCGTCTGCGGCGGTAGGGTCCCAGTAGGCAGTGATCTGCCGCCCAATGACCTCGACGCCGATGCGGTGGTAGTTATTTGCCGAGACAGCTAGATCAGCATTGACTTCTTGAGTACCCAACGTTCGATGCCAGAGGGAGATGCGTCCCCGACCAATGCCTCCCCCACCCGGTCCCAATGGATTTTGGACATTAAGGCTAATGCTTAGAGTCGTAAAGTCGCTGATAGCGTCTCCAAGAAGTCGAGAGCCATAGACAAGTAAGAGCTGTCCGCCGCTTGAGTAGTTGTCTGATGTTATGGCACTAGTATCCACAATACGCACAGACGCACTCGCCCGATGTGGCGTGCGGCCATTCTGGATAAAAGCATTCTGCCAGTACATGCAGGGGCCGCTGCTACCGCCGGTCGTTGTCATTTTGAAGACGTTAGTGAAAGGGGCACTTTCGTTCGCTGCAAAGCCGCCCGACTCGGGGGGCCAGTTATTGAACCGCTGCCAGTCTGCACTGATGGTTCCATTGGTGCCGGAGTAGGACCGCATCCCCGGGTCAATGATACGAGTCGGCATGTTCCGCGAATCAAACCCAGCCATTAGAAGATCAGCACGGTCCACGCGACCGTCGCCGCGCTAGACTTCCAGTAGATGTTGGTTGAAGTGGCAGCAGTCGTCCCATCGTAGAGAACCGCTGCCTTATCCTGCTTCACGGGGATGTACCCGACTGGTGTGCGTCCGAGTTCATGGGACACGGTGTCCTCGGTGTTTGCGGTCCCATTACTGGTGAAGACCACGTAGACTGCACTCAGGTTCCCCGCCTTGTCGTCGTCCTGAATCGTTCCGTCGCGGCTGGTCAGTAGGAGATTCTGAATGGACTGGAACATCCGCGAGAGCTGGTCGTTATACCAGAACTCGGGATTGGACGTCCCTTCAGGAATGATGACTGGCTCTGCAAGAATCGTCATGCACGTTTCGCCTTAAACTTCACTTTGTGGCCGCGTCCCCACCGGATGACCTTGAAGTCTATAATATGAATGAGGCCACAATCGCAACACTTCATCCTATAGCCCTTCATTACAGGACGAACCCACTCTCCTTCATTCACTGTAGGGTATCTCATGGGAAGGCTCGGTCGTCGCCCACCTGGACGCCGCGGATGACGAGTGGAAACTGCAACTGGAACGCGACGCCTGTAGCGGTCAGCCGCCACTGGCAGACTTTCCCAACGTAGCCTGCCCGGATGCGGCCTAGCTCGCCCGCGATGGCTTGGTTGATGGCCGTCAGCGACGTGTAGCTGGTCCCACTCAACGCTCGAAGGTGGTCCGCCACGCGATAGGCAGGCGTGATGCTGCCCGTGTTGGAGAGATATGCCAGGAACGCCTCTTCCCACTCAAGCGCGTGCGCTGGATCGCCAACGGCGGCGAGTTCAATGGTACTGACGTTATCACTGCCGAAGTTCTGATAGCCAGGCGTGGCGTCCTGTTCTTCATAGATGAAGCGGTTCGTATTGTCTGCAATCAGTAGCCGCTCAACGCCAGACTCATAGGTGCGATAGATTACTGGGGTCGTCCGTAGGCTAGGCAGCCACGCCTCGTAGCCAAAGTTCCAGCGAAGGACCCGGTCATTCGTGGACTGGCCGCTGCGTCGGTAACTCCACCAAACTTCTCCCTCTGACAGAAACCGCTCGCCTACAACAAACGCCGCCGCGGATTCTACGATGCCGTCTACGGTCGTCGCAACTGGATTCGAGATGTCCTGGACACTCGTTCCATTATACGCCCAGAAGCGACGGCTGTAGTACCAGTAGAGTTTGTTGTTAGCCTTCACCGTGCTTCGATGACTCCCGATCCCGCATTCATCAGTGACTTCATTGATGTCGAAGAGATAGGCCGGATAGGTCTGCCCGATGATGCTTCCCGAGAGCGTCAGGACGTGGTGTGTCGTCCCGATGGTCAACTGATGGAAGAAAGGTTTGAGCGCGGTCACAGCGTCGCCGCCTGCCTTGACTGGGGCGGTTGCGGTAGTCGAGTATTCGTCTGGTGCCCGCACCTTCGACCAGTGGAGCGAGTCAGGGTTGGCAGTCGTGTAGCCGCCGAACAGGATGTTCTTCCACTCCGCAAGGACTTGGACCGCGGGCATGGTGTCGTTGTAGATGACGTAGAAGTCGTCACAGGACATCCGCAATGTGCCCGCGCTGGTGTCCACCGCGAAGGCAAAGGTGTCGATGTTGGCTGAGTTGAACGTGCCGCTGTCGGTGCCGTCGAGACAGGGAAGGTACACGTCGTACCATGTCGAGGCGACTGGTGGGCTCGGCATGGCCGTCCCGTCCCGGTCGCTGTCCCAGGTTGTGTACGGAAAATTGAGCGTGACTGCTGATCCGTCCGTGAGCAGCACCCGTGTATTCGTCGTGTCAATGGTGCCGGTATTCGTGAAGAACACCTTGAAGTGGTAGAAGTCAGTCCCGGGCGACTTGTCGCTCGCATAGGCTGCCGCGCTTAGGCGGCCCGTCGCAGCGTCGAAATTCGACGCCGGGGTGAAGGTCATCGTCGTTTGGGCGCCGGAGGACTCGACGTACATACCCTGTGTACCTTCGCGGTAGTTCGTCGTGTCGGTTGTCTCGCCTGCCCACAACGCCGCCTCGTCGCTTTCCATTTGGGCAATCGGCTTGGCGCCAATGGGCACGAGGGTATCGCCGTCGTAGCGGTAGACCCCGTCAGTCGGGTTGGTGATGAAGAGGTCCGTGCCGTATTGGGTCGCCGCCCACCAGAGCGTCGAGGTGGTGCTGAGTCCCTGCCGCAGAATCGTCCACGCTGCGCCCGTCCAGTAATAGACGATCCCGGCAGTCGTGGCGATGACCATGACCGGCTCGCTGCCAGCAATGCGGCGGTCAGCAATAAGATTGATCGTCCCGGTATCGTTCGGCCACGCAGTCGTAATGAACTGGGCGTTGCCAAGCTGATGCCGGACCGTATCGCCATCCAAGATACAGTTTGTCAGGTCTGGAGCCATCCCTGAAGGCGGAGACAGCGCGGAGGCATAGGTCCAGACACCCTTCAACGGGGCCTCGATGGAGTATTCGACGGTGCCGTCTTGACTCGCGGTTACGCTTGGCATCCTAGTTCCACGTCGAGTATTCTTCCACAAACTCGCTGTCGGGTTGGCGGATATTGATGTTGTTCAGGATCGTCGCCTTGCGGGCTTCATACTTCTGCGTGAACCGCTCGAACTGCCCCTGGTTGCCCGATTTGGCGAACATCTGGGCGGTGACGAAGTCCGCGAGGGCTGCGTGGTGCTCGGGCGGCAGGACCGGAACGCTAGTAACAACCACGTTCGCGGAGGCCGCCACAGTCGCAACCTTCGCAGCAGCCAGTGTCAAGGCCGTGTCGCTCTCAATACTCGCCACGCGATTACGAGAGCCGCCGTCGTAGATCGCAGAGATGTCTACGTTGGTGAGTGTACTAGGTGATGCAATGCCGAAGACGATGTCCACATACGGCGGGTTGAACGGCGTCCCACTAGACCAGACGGTTGAAACACCGGCTACGGAGGTCGCCGCGTCGGTGACGGCAGCCGTGCCTGCACCCTGATAGCGGTGCAGTGGATACGTCCGGGCGATGTAGATGATTTCGATGTCCACGGCGCTCGCCAACTGCGGGACGATGAATAGCGTCCGCTCACCGATGATGTCGTAGTAGGCGCGGCCTCCCGGGGTCGCGGTGTAACTTGTCGGAACGCGCAGGTACTCTTGGAAGTTGCGATGGGCAAGGTCCTTCATCTCAAATTCCATGTACTCGTAACCCGCGGTCACGCAGCGGATGGACCGCATCGTCTCGAAGTCGGGCGGCAACGAGAACCGGGACGTCGAGGCGGCCAAGGCGAGTGAGGTGGATGGCGTATAGCTTGTCCCCATGAGGCGCTGGGCGGTCGCGGAGGTCGAGTCCATCACCTTGATGAAGTAGTCGTCGCGGATGCTGCGGATCGACTTCTCCAACTCGAAGTTCGCGTCGTTCAGCCACGAGTAGAGTTGTGGGATGGTAAAGAATGGCGCGAGTGAACCATCTTGGTTGATGGCATTCGCCTGGAACGCGGCGAGCTTGACGATCTGGTCAGCGTTGATTGGAGTTCTCCTGGTGCGGGCACACCCCCAAGTGCGTCTTGGCCGTGTTGCAGTTGGCACACAACACTTGAAAGCCCGAAGGAAATCCAGCCTTCCTCAACCACAGGTAAAATCGCCATCCAGCACGTCGGTAGTTAGGCCCAAACAGTTCCCGACGATGGGCAGCTCCATTCTCATTGATATGGTCAATTTGCAGAAACGCTATCGTCGCCTCGCCACAGCATCTACAATGTGGCGGATCGCCGCCATAGGCCTTTAGGATTTCGTTCTTGATACGGGCATAATAATCTCGCAGTTTCGCCGCCCGTCCTATAGCAAGCCGCTTTTTATGTGGCTGATCCTTGGTGATGACAGTATTGCATGGACTACAAATATAGTTCTTTGCTGTGTAGCGGCTAATCGCAATCAGTCGCGGTTCCCTACACGTTCGACACTGATGCTCAACATAGGCCGCTGCTGGCCTAGTATTCATTCAATCTCTCCAAATCGTGTGCGGCCACTGGGCGCTTCGGTCGAGGCCATCGCTTCCCAGCTTGGGACGTCTGGACGGCCCTCAGGATTGCGCCCTTGGAGGGCCTTCGCGGTCTTCTGGCGACTCAGGCCGCGCCGCAGCTTCCTAAAGCCGCCGCCAAGCGCCTTCTGCAAGGCGCCGGGGACCCCTATTCGCGGACCTGTTCCCAGCCCCATCGCATAGTCCATCCCGGACCACGGCTGCGCCTGTTGTCCTCGAATGCGTGCTAGAAGCTGGTACAGCAGTGGCGCCGGGAGACTCGGCTGCTCCATCCCCGCTGCGATATCTTCATACCCCGGCATTCAAGCTCATCCCGCCCACTGGGGCTGTGTGTGCATGTTTCTCACTCACCGTCCGCACCCGGTTCATGTACCGGAACCGCTCCCGGGCTGCGACTTCGAACTTGTCAGACATCATCCGCTTCATCATCTGGCGGTGGTCCACGTCTAGCTGGTCCATCTCATCTGCGACTGCCCGGGCGCCGCCCCGCGACCAGATGTCCGCCCGCTTGAGGACCGGCACCAAACGCCCGTTTAGTAGTTCCGGGGCGATGAGGTCCACGAGGACGTAGCCGTCTCGGGCGGCGATGCGGTCCTCATACCCGGCTGCCGTCTCGATGGTGCTGGCAGGCCACTGGGCGCCGCGGGTGACTTTCCGCTCCAGACGCCAGCGTGCCTGTCCATCACTCCAACGCAGACGCAGGGCCGGGTCGAAGGCGCGGAGTTCGCGGACGAGGTTCGCAGGCGGGTGCAGGGCTGGCATAAGGCTCCTCAGCTCACCGAGTCTGAATAGTTGTCCACCGTAAAGCCTACGTTGATAGCACTTGTACGAAAGGCATTCCCCAAACGCTCAGGGGTCGTCGGCCCGGTTGATGGGTAGCCGTCCTCGCGGACGACGGTACAAGAGAAATTGTAGACCGCAGGCACGTCTTCGGCGGCCCGACTGACCTGTGTGGAAGAACCGCGTAGATGCCACCCGGCTACTTGGAGAGTGTCGAGAAACACTGCGACGAGATGCGTCAGATACTCTCCATGCGTTGCTGGAGGAGCGCCCGGGCGTGTGCCCGCCATTGAATACCGAAAGGTATACCCCATCTATTTCCTCCGCAGCGTCAGCGTCAACCGCGAGCCAAACATGAAGCTGAACACCGGCCCGACGAGACCGAGCAGGTAGCCATTGGCGAAGTCGATAGCCGTAGTTGTCGAAACATACAGCGCGTATCCACAGATCGGCAATGCAGCAAGAATGATGATGCCCGCGGCGATATAGCGGAAGCTGGCCCGCAAGTCCGCAACCCACCGGCTGATATTTTCGGACGGCTTGTCGAGTTCTGCGAGCGCCTTGAGGCGGGTATTCTCCGCCTCCATTAACTTGATGGCCTCATCTACGGTCTTCGGGGCAGCCGTCGCCTCGCCCGTGATCCAGCCGATGATTGAGCGAAAGGCGTCGCCCACAACCGGCGCGAGGACCGGGATGAGGGCAGGAAGAATAAGTCCGAGAAGTGCAGGCATTGTCGTCTCCTACTTAGGGCCAGGGATGAGAAACAACCACTTCAAGCCGGTGCCAAGTACGCCAAACATCCCCGTTGCAATCGCGCCGACGACAGCCAACCCGCCCATGATCCAACTTCGCCAGGATTCGAGGGCGCTGATGCGTGTAGTGTGAGCGTCTAGACGCTCCTCAAGCGCGGTGAACTTCGTTTCGAGGTACTGATGGAACGGGCTGCCAATCTCGAAATCTGCCATCTACAGTATCCCCAGGTCGATGAGGTCCTGAACCGTTACGGACTTGTTCGGCTGTGACAGAAGTGACGCCTTCTTGTCCTTCTTCGCCTGCTCAGCGTCCTGGAGTTTCTGTTCCTCAGCGGCCACGTCGAAAGCGTCCATGACAGCCTGTGCAGCGAGGCGCTGGTCAACGGTTGCTTCAGGCTTGAAGTCAATGCGCCAAGTAAGCGAAGTTTCTTTATCTCCAATAGCTATGCCGTTTATTGGAGCAACAGCACTTACTTTTGCATGTAATATCGCGGTTATCATTTAGAACATTCCTGCAATGGCCATTGGAGTTAAAATGTCGGCAACACCAACGTCACCGTTAAATGTCACAGCGGCGACTGCTGCCGCACATGCCTCTAATGCTTGAAGGAAGTGTAGCCCAAGCCCCGGATAACCACGGTATGAGACAATCAAGATGAAGATGGTAGACACTGAGGCAGTTGATCGAATGCGAGCAGATGTATTTAGTGAATTAGTTACGTCAAGTCCTATTCCAACGATTCCTGCATCAGCAGCAGTAGAAGTGGCCCCACGCACAATTGCATCGACCGTCATAGCATCTTCGTTCAGGCCGCGCACAAAAGTAGCACGGTTAGTAGTGGAATTATTCTTAGACCGAACCGTTGTTGATTGGTAGGTCCATGTATCTGTTGTGTCTGCTACGACACCACCAGTCAGTACCCGATTGTAAGCATTCCATACATAAAAACGAATAGGGTCGCCATTAAGCGCCTCTCCCCCAAACTCCATCGTCGTTGTACCTGCTGAAGCTGTCGTGCGGATCGTGCCAACATAAAGGCCCTGATTCGCGCCGACAGTGACAGTGGAAGCAGCCGCATAGCGGCCCGTCATGGAGGCAGTATTCGTCCAGCGCCCATTGAGGCGAGTCAGGGACTCGTTGCGGGCCGTATCGCTCGTCCACGCAGCGCCAGTGACGAGGCGTAAGGTGCCGCCGTCGTTGTACACGTACACGTCGAAATTGCTGTTCGCAGCCCAGTTCGCACTGGCCGCCATCGCAATCGAGAGTTCAGTGAAACGAAACACGTCCCAGTTGGTGCCGTCGTAGAGTGGCACAAGGTCGTGCTTGTACAATGCGTAGTAGAGCGTCGTCTGGTCGGCGGCGTCAGCAACTAGAACTGGCGTAGCTGAAGTCAGCGTCAGCCGCCCTCCAGGATCAGGGTAGTAGTTGCGGACATTGAAGACATCATTCCCGCCCATGTCCAAGTCGCCAGTCATGGCGCGGGAGCCTGCGACTAGCAGATATTGAGTATGGTCATCATCGGTGAGGCCAGTCAGCGCGGCCCCGTGGTCAAGCTGCCCCGCCTGAAGCCCTGTGGACTGGTGCGAGTGGTCTGCCGACTCCAGCCGATAGCCAGTATGGGGGTCCGCAGCCGCTTCGTGATCGAATGCCCAGTTGCTAGAGATGGGATCGGTTGTGACGCCGTCAACAGGGGTGTCGTCAACCTCGGTGTGGAGGACGTACTGTGTGTGGTCGTCGTCTGCCAGCCCGCCAAGACCGCCATGATCCGTGCCGCCTGCAATTACGTCGG
>ERZ1292632.951-Hain-H43-01um-R2-951-length-30666-cov-19_pt1 | contig 24043 bp, 29 predicted proteins | sample MGYA00564407_ERZ1292632 | MGnify/ENA primary metagenome ERZ1292632 (study PRJEB36523, sample SAMEA6512637) | groundwater metagenome | collected 2019-01-08 | study: AquaDiva: Metagenomics assemblies of 32 groundwater samples | reverse complement strand
CTTTGGTTATGGGCCTATTGGTGCCGTCAACAAGAAGAAAGTTTTTAAGAAGAATGGTCATTAAATTAGTAAAATGTTAAATGAAAAAAGTAAAATGAAAATCACTACTTATTAATTTTATTCAATTTTTAATGATATTTCCAGACGTTATTCCTTAAAGCTATTGACTTTTTTATAGATTTTAGTATATAATCACATTGTGAGTGTAGAGTTTTCCCTATCGGCAATAACGCAAGTTAGCGCCGAAATCTAAGGAAAGCCCTTCCAATTTTAACAAACCCGCCGAAAGGCGGGTTTGTTTTATTTCCCATGACACTTCTTATATTTTTTGCCGCTTCCGTCCGCCGACGCTAAAGCTTTGGCGGACTCCGCTTGTTTATATAGCATTTACAAATTTTTGCCGTGACAATGTTTAAATTTTATCGGCTGTTCATTTTCCTTTTTCGCTCCGCATGGACACGGGTCGTTGCGGCCAACATTGCCTTTAAAAGCGTCTAAATTAACTTTCTGTTGAGTTTGAATTTTTACATCTCCTTCTTGAGGAATTATTTTCAAGATATTGAAGAAAATCCAGTCCTCAAAATTAACTAATAAACTCTGGAACATATTATAACTTTCCCTTCTGTATTCAACCAGCGGGTCATGCTGGCCATAGGCGCGGATTCTGACCGACTCCTGCAAATCCGCCAGATTTTCCAGATGATTCATCCATAATGAATCCAAAATGGACAATATTCTAACTTTGATTTCAAATTCTTTTTCAGGCGTTATCGCCTTTTTTATTTTCTCAATTAAAATTTCGTCGCTGTTTTCGCCCAATTCCTCTTTTGATAAAATTCCAGATTCAACAATGATTTTTTCCCATTGCCCGGGTTCAATTGCTTGGCTCTTAAGCCGCTCAAAAGAATTTAAAACAATTCCGCTTAAGAGTTTTGTAATACTCCCGATTAAAATCTCCTGCCGTTTTTTATAAACCGCGGTTCTTTGCTTGTTTAAAACGTCGTCATATTCCAAAAGATGTTTTCTGGCGTCAAAATTAAATCCTTCTATTTTTTTCTGCGCCTCGTTAACCACCTTTGAAATAATACCCGATTCAATCGGCTGGTCTTCAGGCAAATTAAAAGTTTCCATTAATTTTTTAACTCTTCCGCCGCCGAAAATCCTAAGCAAATCATCTTCAAGAGAAAGAAAAAATTGCGAAGAACCCATATCTCCCTGTCTTCCCGCCCGGCCCCTCAACTGATTGTCAATTCTTCTCGCTTCGTGCCGTTCGGTTCCGATAATATGAAGCCCGCCGAGCTCTTTCACTTTTTGAGCTTCAATCGGGTTGGTCGGATTGCCCCCAAGAATAATATCAACCCCGCGTCCGGCCATATTAGTCGCAACTGTTACGGCTTTTAATTTTCCCGCCTGAGCGATAATCTCGCCTTCTCGTTCATGATTTTTTGCGTTTAAAACCTGATGCGGGATTCCCGCTTCGGTCAATAAGCCGGAAATAAGTTCGTTATGATTGATTGAAGCGGTGCCCACTAAAACAGGCCGCCCCGATTCATAAAACTTTTTTATATCCCTTATGACCGCCTGATATTTTGCTTCCTTTGTTTTGTAAATCAAATCAGCCGAATCATTTCTTATCATCGGTTTATTTGTCAAAATAGTTGCCGCTTCCAAATTATAAACTTTATGGAACTCTTCGGCCGAGGTCTGGGCGGTTCCGGTCATACCCGCGATTTTTTCGTATAAACGGAAATAATTTTGGATTGTGATTTGAGCGTATGTCTTTGATTCTTGCTGAATCTTCACTCCTTCTTTGGCTTCAATCGCCTGATGAAGACCGCCGGAATATCTGCGTCCGGGCATGAGCCGCCCGGTAAATTCGTCAACTATAATAACCTCCCCTTCTTTGACAACATATTGCTTGTCGCGGTGAAACAACGCTTTTGCCTTGAGTGATTCTTCCAAATAGTGGACCAAACGGCCGTTTTCGGGAGAATATAAATCATTAATTCCAAGCGCCTTTTCCGTTTTTGTTATGCCGCTGTCGGTTATAATCGCGGACTTTAATTTTTCATCAACGGAATAATCTTCTTCGGCCGTCAGATTCGCCGCAATTTTTGAAAAAACTCTGTAGAAATCGCTTGATTCCGTGTCCGGCGCCGCAATTATTAAAGGCGTTCTGGCCTCGTCTATTAAAATGCTGTCAACTTCATCAATGATGGCGAAATAACGGCTTTTTTGAACCTGGTCTTCCGGCCGATAAGCCAAATTATCCCTTAAATAATCAAAACCGAATTCATGGTTTGTGCCGTAAAGAATATCCAGTTGATAAACTTCTTTTCTTTGAATCGGCCGCAAAAATTCGTGGAATATTTTAAAGCCCGCCAATATATCCCGCTCCTTGTCTATATCCACAGATTCTAATTCTTCTTTTTTTAAAACATAAGTTGGGTCGTAAATGTACGATGCATCGTGAATAATACAGCCGACCGAAAGCCCGAGAGCGTGATAAATTTGTCCCATCCAAACCGCGTCCCTTTTTGCCAAATAATCGTTGACTGTAATGATGTGAACTCCTTTTGAAAGAAGCGCGTTTAAATACGCGGGAGAAGTTGCCGCCAGAGTTTTTCCTTCACCCGTGACCATCTCGGCGATTTTCCCTTGATGTAAAATAATTCCGCCCATTAGCTGAACGTCAAAGTGCCTTTGTTTTAAATTTCTTTTTGCCGCTTCGCGGACCAGCGCAAAAGCTTTCGGCAACGCCAAATCAAGGTCGCCGGTTTCAGCAACTTCTTTTTTTAACGCCAAACTTTGTTCCTTAAGTTTTTCGTCCGAGATACTTTCAAATTCCGCTTCAAAAGAATTTATGTCCGCTATTAAGGAATCAAAATTAAATTTTCCGAAAAATTTCTTTAAGATATTAAACATTGCCGCAGGGAAGATTATTATTCGGACAACTTTTTCTTTCTAAGGAGCGCTTTTTTAATTTCGCCTTTCTCTTTATGCTTTTGAAGTTCCAACTTCAGGGTGTCTTTCATTTTGTCTATCGCTGCCCTAATGTCTTCGTCCAATTGCTCCGCTCTGATAACAATTCCTTTAACATAAAGATTTGCTTCGGCGTAATAAACTTCGCCATGACGGTGATGACGCGTAGTTCTGGCAATTTCAATTACTGCTTCCGCTTCGCTCTTATTTTCAAATTTTTTAACGAATTTGGCTAAAGGCCCGATTTTTTTATTAATGTAATCGGTAATCGCCGGCGTTAGTTTTAGTTCTTTGGCTTTAATGATAATTTTCACGAATTAATATTAACACAATAATCGGCATTATTTCAACCCCGTTAGAAATACATAAAAACATTGATTATTATATTAAAGTATAAAAATAAATAAATATTTCCCGGTTTGGAAAATAGCCGCAGTAAAAAATTTAATAAATTTTTTACTGCCCTGGATTTCTAACGGGGTAAAAAAGCCGCCTTTGACATAACATCAAGGCGGCTTTTATGAAAACAGGTTATCTTTTTCTCTTTTTAGCGGTTTTCTTCGCCGGCTTTCTCTTAGCTACTTTCTTTTTCGCGGCTTTTCTCTTTGTTGCCATTGTGGTGTTGCCGTTCCGACAATGTTTGCGCATATCGGAAACGTTTTTTAATTTTATATTCAAAACGAATTGTCGACCACTCAATTTATTTTGAATTTAATTCTTTAAGTTAATTTTAGAACAAATTTGTTTTAAAAGAAATGTGGATAACTCTCGTTCGGAAATATTTCTCGGTTTTAAAATAAAAATTCCGGTTCGCCTCACACGAAACGGAATTTTTATTAAATTCTTAAGGGGCAACGGCGGTGACCTCCAATTTTAGTGGTTTGTGAGTGCTCTTCCGTTACCCCGTATCATTATATCAAATTCGCCATTATTCAAACAACAAAATCAAAATTAAAGTTGTGGTATTTCTTTTGGTGACGGGGTGAACCCCGTTAGAAGAAATATACTTAAACAAATTGAGACAACTTTATTATTAATCAGTTTTTATTTAAACCTTCTAACGGGGTGAATACTATAAATTTATAGCCGATAAAATTCCATGCGAAACCAACAATACTGCCGATTGCGGCTCCGACAATTCCCCACTGGTCAAGATTAAATCCGCCAATGGGACTAATCGCTTTAAAAACGTAAGACGCGATGCCAACGTTAATTCCAAACCCTAAAACGCTAATCATAAAAAACTGCAAGAATTGAGCTCGAGTTTTTTTAACTGCCCCGGAAGCGAAAGTCCAATATTTATTCCAATAATAACTGTTTACGTTAGCGACTATAAATGAAATCGCCTTATAAAAAGAATAAAACGTAATTCCTAAAAATAATATATCTTTTGATTCAATCTGAAAATATTTTCTGAATAAAAAAGTGAACAAAACCAGAACACCCCAGTCAACAAGCGTGTTTAAAACGCCAATCACTCCGAATTTCCCAACTTGCCAAACAACGGATATTTTTTTACCGATATAATTTGCGATTATCAATCCCAGCGGTGTTATGATTAAAAACAGCGGGACGATAGCCAAATAAAATTTATCGTAAAAATCCGGCTTTAACGCTTTTAGAACGGGTAACAAAAGAAGGCCGATTAAAAATCCCGAGGAAATTCCAAAAATGTAATCTTTTTTTGTCATTATATTTGTATGAATTTAATTATTGAATTTGTAAGTTCCGACTGATTGTCTAATAAATTTGTTCCGTGACCGCCTTGATTGTAAATTTTTAAATCTTTAACGATTCCCGGCAACGCTAAATCGTAAAGAATTTGAACTTCTTTATAATTTCCCTCATTGGGGTCGTCTTTTGCCGAAGCAAAAAATATTTTTTGGTCTTTTCTTAATTTTTTAATTATTGTTTCCGTTTTTATTCCCCTGTAATTCAATCCCGGAGAAAGAAGAATCGCGGTTTGAAATTCGGAATGTTCGCTTATATACTGCAATGACAAATTGGCTCCTATGGAGGCCCCGATTAGAGCGATTTTATCAGTTTCGGCGCCTTTTGTTTTTAAAAATTCAACTGCCGCTTCAATGTCCAAAATGCTTTTTTGATGCTGACTGTCGCTGAAATTTTTAAATCCGTCCGGTCCGCCTTGCGATTCGCCATGTCCTCTTAAATCAACAGCTAAACTTTCATATCCCAATTCTTGCAGTTTTTTCGCAAAGTCGGTCCATGATTCTTTGGTTGACGGCATCATATGCGAAAAAACAACCCAACCTTTCGGCCAAGGATATGAGGATTTATCAACTGTAAAATAATTAGCAGTAAGCTGTGTATTATCCGATGTTCTAATAAAAACTTTTTCCATAGATGAGTTGGTATCGCGTTGATTTTGCGTTTTATCAGGCTTTATTAAAAACGTAAAATCAGACAATCCAATTATTGTAATCAGGGCTATTACAATAATTATAATACTTGAAATGGTTTTTTTAAACTTTTTATTCATTTAGATTTCCCCGTTACTTTTCGCAAATTTCTTCCATTCGTTTTTTTATTACGTCAATATCATTCCTGATTTGGCGCAAGCTTATTGCTTCTTCTTTAATTTCTTCAGCCGTTTTTTCGTCAATTCTTTTTTCTTCTTTTATGCCGCTGATAATAATTTGTTCCCCGACAAAAAAAGAAACAAATAATCCGATGGCGAGTAAAATCATAACTCCCAGAACCGTCGAAACCAACGCGCTCATATTTAAAAAGTCGGCAATGCCCCAAACGCCCCTCCATAATAAAATTATGCCAATACTGCCTATAAGCGCGTATATTATCGGATATTTACTTAATCGTCTTCTAATTTTATCTTCAAGTTTATCAAAAAATTTAATCATTCCTTTCATATTTTTATTCTATTATTTATTCTAACACAGTCGCGCGGATTCTCCTTGCTCCGGCGGAAACTGATTCTTCTTTAATAATTTTAAATTGTCCGATTTCCAAAGTGTAATCAACATGAGGCCCGCCGCAGAATTCCTTGCTTATCACTCCCCCACTCTGCTCCGAACCGATAAAATAAACTTTCACAACCGCCGGATATTTATGTTTAAAAAAAGACAACGCGCCGATTTTTTCCGCTTCTTCTTTCGGCATTTCCTTGAAATAAACCGGCAAGTTTTCTTTAATTTTTTTATTGACCAAGTCCTCAATTTTTTTAATTTCTTCAGCCGTCATTTTGCGGCCGAATGTAAAATCAAATCTCAATCTCTCGGGATTAATGTCCGAGCCCATTTGTTTGACTTCCTTTCCTAAAACCTCGCGCAAAGCCCAATGTAAAAGATGCGTTGCGGTGTGCATACGAATGACCTCTTTGACTTCTTCTTTGGTCCCGGCTTTCAATTCGCCTATATCTAAAATTAAACCATGGCCGCCGAATTTTTTTTCCGCTCCGGCACGGGAAACTTGTTGATGCTTTTGAAATTCTTTGTCAAAATCGTCGATATTGAGATTTTTTATTTGTTCAGGTTTTGATAATTCTTTTATAAGCTCAATTGGCAAACCAAAGGATTCATAGAGATAAAAAGCTTCTTTGCCGCCGATGTCTTTGTATTTTTCAATCTCCCCGATGCCGCGGCCAATGACTTCTTGAAATTTATTTTTTTCATCAACGAGAACTTCCAAAATCGTTTTTTCATCTTTTATTTCAGGATAAATTTCGCCGTAAATTGATTTTATAACCGGAACAATTTTAACAAATAAATCCGCGTGAATGTCGTATTTTATCTGATAAGCCATAATGCGCCTGAGTAGCCGTCTTAAAACATAACCTACTTCTTTGTTTGAAGGCCTGATGCCGTCGGCAATTAAGAAAACCGAAGACCGTAAATGGTCGGCAAAAATTCTTTTAATTTTCTCGTCTAAATTAGGCGCCAATTCGCCGATTTTTAACACGAGCGGAAACAAAACATCCGTTTGATAATTATTTTCCAATCCGTTTAAAACCAACAAAAGCCGCTCCAGCCCCATGCCGGTGTCAACGCCGGGGTTATCAAGTTTTCTAAAAAATCCCGATTTTTCCTTGTAATACTCGTTAAAAACCAAATTCCAAATTTCAACGCCGTCAACGTAAATTTCAGTTGTAGGGCCGCAAGGACCTTCCGCGCCGGTAGGGCCCCAAAAATTATCGCTTTTACCGCTCTTCATAATTTTATCAGCCGACAAATTTAATTCATTTCTCCAAATATCATATGACTCATTATCAAAAGAAATTTCGTTATCCCCTTCAAAAACCGAGACCATAATTCTATCGGTATTAATTTCCAAAATTTCCGTTATATATTCGTAAGCCCAATGGATTGCGGAACGCTTAAAATAGCCGTCTTCTCCCGAACCGAAAGAAAAATTACCCATCATTTCAAAAAAACTTAAATGTGTTTTATCCCCGATTTCTTCAATGTCGCTGGTTCTGAAACATTTTTGGATTGAAACAGTACTGCGGCTTCCAAAATCCTTTATCGCGTCCAATTCACCGGTATAATATTTTTTAAACTGCTGCATTCCCGCGGTTGTTAAAAGAACCGACGGGTCATCGGGCAATAAAGATGAAGAAGGAATAATTTTATGCCCTTTTGATTTAAAAAAATCAAAAAAATTTTTCCGCAGTTCAACGTGATTCATTTTTCCAATTACTAGTTGCTAATTACTATTTACAATCTTTAATATTCCCGCAGTTCCGCCGCTTTTCCGTGTGCCTTTATTTTTTCCAACGCTTTGGCTTCAATCTGGCGAATTCTTTCGCGCGTGACCCCGAATTGCTTGCCGACCTCCTCCAATGTATGAGTAACGCCGTCGTTCAAGCCAAATCTCAAACGCAAAATTTCTTGTTCTCTTGATGACAAATCAATCAAAATTTCTTTGATTTTATCTTTAAGCAGGGCGAGTTCCGCGGATTGATGCGGCGACAGATTTTTTTCGTCCTTTATTAAATCGGACAAAGTGACTTCTTCGCTATCTTCAACAAGCGGAGCTTCCAAAGAAATGACTTCCTGGGAAATCTTCTGCAGATTATAAATTTTTTCAACGGCAATTCCCATTTCAATGGCAATTTCTTCGGCCAGCGGCTCCCTGCCTAATTCTTGCATAAGACGACGTTTGGTCTGAGTGTATTTGGAAATATTTTCAATCATATGAACCGGAATTCTCACAGTTCTGGATTGGTCCGCCAAGGCGCGGGTAATCGCCTGGCGAATCCACCAAGTCGCGTAGGTAGAAAACTTAAATCCCCTTCTGTAATCAAATTTTTCAACCGCTTTGGACAAACCTATATTTCCCTCCTGAATCAAATCCAGAATATTCATTTGTGAAGTGCGATACGCATATCTTTTGGCAATAGAAACCACTAAACGTAAATTTGATTTAATTAGTTTTTGGCGAGCTTCTTCGTCGCCTTTTTCGGAACGCTTAGCCAAATCCTTTTCCTCCGCTTGTTTTAAAAGCGCGTAACGTCCGATTTCTTTGAGATAAAGTTGAACTGAATCCGGGACTTCTTCAAGATTGATGCGGGTGGCTTCCTCCAATTCTTTTTTTGAAACCTCCTCAACCTTCATCTCAAGTAAAGCCGCGGTCTCAACGACTTTTATGTTGTGTTGTTCAAGTTGGTCGTAGATTTCCTCCAAAAACGAAACGTCATCTTCTATTTTGGGAAAATAATGGATAATTTCGGTGTCGGTCACAAATCCTTTTCCTCTGCCTCTTTGGATAAGTTCTTTTATGGAGTCCTGGTCAACGGCAATTTTCGCTTTTACCGCTTCTTTTTTCTTTGGTTTTAAAATTTTTTCTTTCGGCTTAGTTTTAAACTTTTTAGATTTTTTAGTTTTCATACCCCGTAGTAGAACTGCGAATTTAAAATTTTATTAAAAATTTTATTTTTAATAACCTAAATTCACGCTCTTTTAATTTGTCTTATACCACTGATAGTATCAACTGTTAAAAATACTTCGCAGTTTCACTGACGGGGCATAAAATACAATAAAAACAACCTGACCCATCAAGATTTTCAGGATTGCTTAATTAATATTATTTTGTAGTATTTTTACGATTTCGTCAATCCCTCACCCTTCAAATACGTCATTTTCACAAAACCTTTTACAAACAATGCGTTTCAAACCAAAAACCAACTTTTATTTTAGAATTTTTGTTTTTCAAATAAAATGTCCGGGTTTTCGGTATTTGAAGGGTGAGGGATTATTTTAAGGCGTCTTGATGTTTTGATTTAAGTTCTTTAAATTCCTCCATGGCCTGATTGTATTTTTTATCGTCTTTCCCTTCATATTCCTTTATAAGCAATCCCAGTTCATTTCCTCTTTCCTTAAAATATTCCGATTGGAGTTCTTTTAAAAGTTGTTGAAATTCTTTAATAATCGCATCCTCGGTCAAATTTTCGGTTTCCAAACTGGAACGCATAGATATAATATTTATAAAATTAAGTGTCTGAATATTATTTGTTTTTTCTTTTTTAATCAGATGATTATATGCCATTTGATAACCGTCAGGCAGAAAATCAAAATAATCTTTCAGCTGGCCGCACAGCGAATCTTTGATAAGAGCCAGAGTTAAAAGCCGTTCTGCAATAAGCTCCTTTCTGGTTTGGCGTGGTTCAACGGCAGTTTCAATAATTTGTTCTTCTTGCCGGCTTATCGTCGCGATTTTTAATCGAGCCAATTCCTCAATCAAGCTTGATTCTGATGTTTTAGCTTTATTCGCCAATTCTTTAAGCCAATGTATTTGTTCAACGGGGCTGGCAAGATTTTGAATTTTCATCAAAATTATACGGATTTTTTTCTTTAAATCCCCTATATCTATTTTGTCATTTGTCGTTTGTCGTTTGTCGTTGGTCATATTAAGGTATCGGTCAAAATAAAATTCCATTACCGGTTTAGCTGAAACAACTAAAGCCGCCACCGCGCCCGAACTATTTAAAACCGCTTCGGCCGGGTCTTTAAAATCTTTAAGCATTAAAATTTTTACGTTAAAATCCGCATTATTCGCCAAATCAACGCTTCTTTCAGCCGCTTTCAATCCGGCTTCGTCGTTGTCAAAAGAAAAAATAAGTTCGTCCGCGGACTTTCTTAATGTCTTAAGATGTTCAACGGTTAAAGCCGTGCCGGAAGCGGCAACGACGTTTTTAATGCCGTCCTGCCAGCACATTAAAAAATCCATTTGACCTTCCACCAGAAGAGCCGATTTTTTCTCGCGAATCGCGTTTTTTGATTTGTGAAATCCGTAAAGAATTCGCGATTTGTTGAATATCGGCGTCTCCGGACTATTAATGTATTTTCCCATTTCGCCATTGTCAAACTCCGGCAAAATTCTGCCGCTGAACCCGACAACTTTTCCGAACGAATTGTAAATCGGAAACATCACTCTATTTCTAAATCTGTCAATGTAATTTCCTTTTTCACTTTTAAAATTCAATCCGGCTCTTTCAATGTCCTTAATGTCATAGCGTTGATTAATGAGATACACCGTCAAATCGTCAAAAGCCGCAGGAGACATGCCAATTTCAAATTCTTTTGCCGTCTCCCCTTTTATGCCGCGGGATTTTAAATACTCTTTGGCGCGTTCATTTTTAACCAATTCCGATTTGAAAAAATTTTTCGCGGATTCGTTAATGTCATAAAGCACGCCGAATTGTTTTTGGTCAACAGGACTCACTTTTTTCAATTCCACTCCGGCTTTTTCCGCTAAAAGTTTTAAGGCCTCATAAAACTCCAAATTTTCATGTTTCATTAAAAATTTGAAAATGTCGCCGCCTTCGGAACAAGAACCGAAACAATGCCATGTTTGCCTGTCCGGCGACACAATAAAAGACGGCGTCTTTTCCTTATGAAACGGACAAGGCGCCTTAAAATTTTTCCCAGCCGGCTTTAACTCAATATAGCCCTTAATAAAATCGACTATATCAAGTTTATCTTTTATTTGTTCAATTGGAGTCATTTTAAAATTGAATTATGAAGTATGAAAAATTAAATAATAAATTAATCTATTCCATAATTCATAATTCTTTATTCATTATTCACGAGATTTCATCGGCGGGAAAAACACGGTTTCACGAATCGGCTTGTTCATAAGAAAAGCGAATAAGCGTTCGCTCAAGCCGAAACCGACTGCCGGAGGCATGCCGTATTCAATCGCTTCAATAAAGTCCTCGTCAGCCATTTGGGCTTCCGCGTCTCCTGCTTGGCGAAGTTTCATTTGCTCTTCAAACCGGCTTCTCTGGTCAATCGGGTCGTTAAGCTCGGAAAATCCGTTGCCTAATTCCGATTTTCCCGCAATAACCTGAAATCTTAAAACCTTTTTTGGATTTTTAGGGTCTTTTTTCGCCAAAGGTGAAATCTCTATCGGATGGCCAATTAAAAAACACGGCTGAATTAGTTTTTCTCTTACAGTTTTTTTGTAAATAACGTCTATCATTCTGCCTTTGCCATAATTCATTTCGTATTTTATTCCCAACTCATCCGCCTTCGCTTTGAGGACTTCGGCGGACAAGTTCGCTTTTGATAAATCAATACCTGTTTCTTTTTTAAATTCTTTAAAATAATCCAGCTTCGGCCATTTTGCGGACCAGTTAATTTTATTACCTTCGTATTCAGTCATTAAGCTGCCGGAGATTTTTTTAACGATTTCCTTGTACATTTTTTCAACAAACTTCATGCCTTGTTTCATATCCATATAAGCCCAATAAAATTCCATCTCAATATAATCCTGCAAATGTTCGGCATCAATGCCTTCATTTCTGAACACTTTCCCAATCTCATATACTTTTTCAAATCCGCCTACAAGTAAGCGTTTTAAAGGAAGCTCCAAAGAAATCCGCAGATAAAAATTTCTGTCTAAAGCGTTGTGATGCGTGATAAACGGCCGCGCTTCTGCTCCGCCCGGGATAGCTTCAAGTGCCGGAGTATCCACTTCCAGAAACCCTTTCTTGGATAAAATTTCCCTAACCGATTTCCAAAATATATTTTTTTTACGAAATAATTCTTTGGTCTCGGAGTTGACTATTAAATCAAGATAACGCTTGCGTAAAAGTTCTTCTTTGTCTTTTAATCCGTAAAATTCGGAAGGGATTGGACGAATCGCTTTGCTTAAAATTTTCCAGGACTTAACTTCAATCGTCTTTTCTTCTGATTTGGTTTTAAATAATTTTCCTTCAACCTGAACAAAATCGCCGATATCAATATTTTCAGCGAATAATTTAAAAGCGTTTTTTCCGGAAATATCTTCTTTTAAAAGCGCCTGGATTTTCCCGCTCTCGTCTTCAATGTGAAAAAAAATCAAGACGCCCATCTGTCTTAAAGAGCGAATTCGTCCGATTAAAAAAATCTCCTTGTCTAAAAGATTGTCAAAATTTTCCAACGCATATTTATTGGAATAATCTTTTTGAGATTTTTCGGGATAAACTTCAAATCCCGCTTTGGCGAGATTATTAAGTTTATCTATTCTGGTTTGGCGAAGATCTTTAAGCATGCCAATTTTACTCTATACTTACAATTCTATAATAAACTTTTCCTTTGGGGGTCTCAACATCAACGCTGTCGCCGGCTTTTTTGCCCACAAACGCTTTGCCCAGCGGCGATTCATTTGAAATCATGTTCTTTTCGGGATTGGCTTCGTTTGAGCCGACAATCGTGTATCTAAATTCTTCACCGCCTTTTTCAACGGCAATTGAAGCGCCAAGATCAATGATTTTTCTGCCGGTTGATTTTTTGATAATTTTGCTGTTTCTTAAAATGTTTTCTAATTCAATAATACGGCCTTCGGTTTTTGACTGGGCTTCTTTGGCCTCCGCATATTCCGCATTCTCGGATAAGTCGCCAAATTCTTTCGCCCGTTTCAAACGTTCGGCAATTTCAATTCGGCCTTCTTTTTTAAGATGTTCCAATTCATTTCTTAATTCTTCGTAACGTTCTTTTGTGATATAAAATTCCATATTTCAAATTAAAAATTAAAATTGAAAAAGGGAAAACTACATTTTAAAAATCAAAATTTATTCTGACTTTTAGTTTTAAATTTTCCCTTGTCGTTTTTAGTTTTTATTTCTCAGTTTTTATTTTATAGGCGTTTGTCCAAAGCCAGTACCTTATTTTAATAACCTCCCACAAAACTTCAAGATACGCGCTTGCTTTGATTTTTGAATTTGGGTCGTTAATAAAATTCGCGGGAATTTCTTTTATTTTGTAGCCAAATTTTTTAGCAAGAGCCAATATCTCAACATCAAAACCCCAATGTTTTACTTTTATAATAGGAAAAATTTTTCCAGCGGCCTCGGAAGTAAAAATTTTAAATGGACACTGGGTATCCCATAACCCCGGCAATAGAAGAATTTGAATTATGATATTCCCTATATTTCCCGCAATTCTTCTATACCACGGCTGGTCATGTTTCGCTCCGGCGACATCGCGGGACCCAATAACAACTCCATAGCCGTCGGAAAAATATCTCAATGCGTTAATAATCTGATCAACTGAAATAGAATTATCGGCGTCGGTAAAAGCGCGATATTCGCCTTTTGCGTCAAGCATTCCCATTTTTACAGCCGCTCCCTTTCCTTTAATTTTACATTCAATCATTCTTAATTCCGGCCAGAGAAGTTCAAACCTAGCAATCACGTCTTTTGTATGGTCAGTTGAAGCATTATCAACAATAATAACTTCATAAGGAAAATCCACCTTGGAAAGGTGGCGTTTCATATCAATGAGAGTGGTAGGCAATCTCCTTGCTTCGTTATATGCCGGAATTATTACAGAAAGATAGGGTTTCATAAAAAAATTTTATTCTGGATAAATGATACAGTATTGTATTTAATCAGTCAAAATTATAGGTCCTTTTTCAGTAACTGCCACCGTATGCTCAAAATGAGCCGCGAGCGAACCGTCTTTGGTGGCCCAGCTGTCATCTTTAAGCTGAATAACCTGACTGGTGCCGGCCGAAAACATCGGTTCAATCGCCAAAACCATGCCGGGTTTCAATTCCAATCCGTGGCCCGGATCGCCAAAATTGTATATTATCGGGTCTTCGTGAAGTTCTCTGCCGATTCCATGGCCGGTCAAACCCATGATGACATTAACGCCAAAACGTTTCGCGACTTTTGAAATCACAAAACCTAAATCGCCAAGGCGATTCCCCGGCATAACGTGCCTGACAACTTCATTAAGGGCGTCGCGCGTTGCCTTGACCAAATTTTTTGCCTCCTCGCTTCCGCGTCCGACGATAACCGTAAACGCGGCGTCCGAATAGAAACCGCCATATCTGACGCCCAAATCAATTTTTAAGACATCGCCGTCTTTGAGTTCATAATCAATTGGAATGCCATGAACCACGACATTATTTAAAGAAGCGCAAATGGAAGAAGGATAAAGACGTTTTGCGCCTTCGGTATGATAACCCAAAAACGCCGGTTCGGCATCATTTTCTTTTATAAAATCATGTGACAATTTATCTAAATATTTTAAAGAAACGCCTGTTTTGACGTTATCCTTAAGAAGCTTCAAGGTTTTGGATAAAATTTTCCCGCTTGAAGCGATTTTATTTATTTCTTCGCTTGTATAAATTTTTACCACTTATTTAAAATATTTGATTATTTGTTGATGAACTTTGTATGGAGCGGAAATACCGTTGATTTTAATAATTTTGAATTTTCTCTTTTTAAGTTCTTTGAATATCGGCTTGGTCATTGCGCGATATTCTTTTAATCGGCCAATGACAACTTCTTTTTTGTCATCTTTTCTGTGTTCCAATTTCCCCCCGCAAAAGGGACATGCTGACATTTGACATTTGACACTTGACACTTGACCCAATAAAGGAGTCTTACATACGGAACAAACAATTCTGTGGCTGTTGCGTTTTATAGATTCCCTTTCCGGAATTTCCAAGACCAAATTAAAAATATTTTTCTTGCCGTATTTTTCAGTTAAAAGATGAATTAGTCCATTATTGGTTTTGTTGCCAAAGGCCTCGTATAAAGTGCGCGGCGAGCCGCTTAAAATCACGGAGTGCCCCAATTCGGAAATACTTTTGACTTTATCGCTTACAATTTTAAAAATCCATGAAGGAGTGTTTAATTTGCCGGATTCGTTCAGTTTTTTTTCTTTTTCAAATTCTTTTTTATTTACGTCAATTTTCATTGAACCGTAAAAAATACTTCGCAAAAAATCTCCGGTGTCAAAATGAAAAAAATTAAACTTGTCAGCGAGCAATTTTGATTGAGTGCCTTTGCCGGAGCCCGGCGGTCCGTAAATAATTACGGCAATTTTTTGTTTCATGAATTATGAATAACGAATGGCGGACATACCACCCCTTAATTCTTAATTCTACATTCTTAATTCCTTTTCGTCTAATCGTATTCGCGAATGAGCAATTGCGAGTTAATTTGCCTTATTGTCTCTAAAGCCACCGAAACCACGATTAAAACCGCGGTGCCGCCGATGGTTAAAAATGAAACACCCGTAAATATCTGCAGTAAATTCGGCAGAATCGCGACAGTGCCGAGGAAAATAGCTCCCCAGAAAGTTATGCGGCTTATGGTTTTGGATAAAAATGTCGTTGTCGGTTCTCCGGGTCTGATGCCCGTAATAAATCCTCCGCTCCGCTGAAGATTTTTGGATATTTCCGACGGGTCAAATGTAACCGCGGTATAAAAATAAGTGAACAACACCACCATTACGAAATAAATAGAGCTGTAAATATATTGATTATTAAAAATATTTGTTATAAATTCAGTTAACTTGAGCGAAAATCCTTTTGAAATAATAGAGCTGATTTGAGCCAAAAATTGCGGGAAAAGCATGACGGAAATCGCGAAAATTATAGGAATCACCCCGGCTTGGTTGACTTTAATCGGCAAATAACTTGAAACGCCGCCGTACATTTTATTTCCGCGGACCTGTTTCGCGTAAGAAACCGGAATTTTTCTCTCGCCTTCATTAACAATAACGACTCCAACAATAACCAAAACAACGACGATAAGAAATGAAATATAGGTCGGCAAATCGTTCGGGTTGTAAGTTTTGATTATATTGCCGACGGCCGAAGGCAAGCTACTGACTATACCGGCCAAAATTATCAAAGAAATTCCGTTTCCCATTTTTTGCTCGGTAATAAGTTCTCCAAGCCACATAACTATCACGGAACCGACGGTAATAACAATGACGTTTTTTATTATTTCATAAAGTCCGAGTTGGGGAAAAACACCCTGGGAAATCAAAAGATTTAAAAATCCGTAACCGGACAAAACCGCCAAAGGAGCGGTCAAATACCGCGACAGACGATTAAATTTAGCGCGTCCAACGGCGCCTTCTTCGTAATATAATTCCTTGAGATTCGGAAAAATCATAGTAAGAAGCTGCATAATAATCGTGGCGGTAATGTAAGGTCCGGCTCCAAGCATGATAACTGACAAATTACTTAAAGTGCCGCCGGCCATGACTCCCAAAAAACTGAATAATTGACTGGAAGCGAAAAATTCCCGCAAACGCGCGGCATCAATGCCGGGGACCGGGATGGCGGCCAAAATTCTAAAAGCCACCAAAAGGCCGATGACAATTAAAACTTTGTTGCGCAAATCCTTTATTTTAAAAATCTTTAAGAATTTATTCATGAAACTTTAAATATGAAACTTGAAACATTTTTATGCTTCATGTTTTACGCTTTATGATTTATATCTCTGCCTTTCCTCCGGCGGCCTCAATTTTTTGTTTGGCCTTTGCCGAAAATTTAAAACCTTTAAATATAAGCGGTCTTTTAATTTCTCCATCAGATAAAATTTTTACTCCTTTTTTAGGATTAGAAATTAAACCATAATCGGCCAAAATTTCCTTCGTAATAATATTTTCCTTAATTTTACTTTCAATGTCGCCAACATTGATGGAAAAGGGTTTTGATTTTATCGGCTTATTCTTAAATCCGCGGAGTTTAGGAATTCTAATTAGTAAATCTCTGGATGCCGGCCTTATTTTATGGCCAGCCCTGGCTTTTTGCCCTTTGGTGCCTTTGCCTGAATAAGTGCCCCGTTTGCCGCCGCGACCCACGCGCTTTTCTTTTTTTTGTTTTTGTGTTGGTTTTAATTGGTGTAATTGCATAGTGATATTTTTTACGATTTACGCTTTACTAATTTAAGTTGTTTTAACGCTTCCAATGCAGCCATAGCGTTTGTCAATTTATTTTTGGTTGTGCCTAATGTTTTAGCAGTAGCGTCTTTAATGCCGGCTAAAAGCAAAACATCCCGAACCGAACCGCCCGCCTTAAGTCCGTGTCCTACTTTCGCCGGTTTAATTAACACGCGAGCAGCGCTATATTTGGCTTTAACTTCATGCGGTATTGACCTGCCTTTCAGAGGCACAGTCATCATATTCTTTTTCGCCTTAACTTTGGCCTTTTCAACCGCTTGAGCCACATCCAATCCTTTTCCAAGACCCAAGCCGACCCGCCCTTTTTCGTCGCCCAAAACAACCGTAGCTCTAAAACTCATTCTTTTTCCTCCGGCGACAACGCGGGTAACGCGGCGTAAATCAATTGTCTTTTCCCTGTATTCCGATTTCTTTTTTGGTTCCGTTATTCTTCTATACATAATTATAATAGTATTTTATCAGTTATAGATTATTAAATCTTAAGGCCGCCTTTTCTGGCCCCTTCGGCAACGGCTTTGACGCGGCCATGGTACGCGTAACCGCCGCGATTAAAAATCGCCGCGTCTATCTTTTTCTCAATAGCTTTCTTGGCAATTAATTCACCCAAGGCCTCGGCTTCTTGAATCTTATTTTTATTTTTTTCTTTAACTTCTTTAGTCGAAGCGCTCGCTAAAGTTTTACCGTTTAAATCATCAATAAGCTGCGCATAAGTATAAAGATTACTGCGGAAAACCGAAAGTCGGGGCTTTTCTTGAGTGCCGAAAATTTTAGCTCTGGTTCTGGCTTTTCTTCTTAATCTTGTTTGGTTTAACTTCTTTATAATTTTCATGTTTATCTATAAAATTACGAATTTTTACGAATGTCTAAATTTAATCCGCATTCGTAAATTCGTATTGATTTGTTATTCGTAGATTATTATTTTCCGACCGTAGCGGCTCCGGCTTTTTTCCCGGCCTTTCTTCTTATTACTTCGCCGCGGTATCTGATTCCTTTGCCTTTATACGGCTCCGGTTTCTTTAGAGCTCGAATTTCGGCGGCAGTTTGACCGACTATTTCCTTATTGGAACCGGAAATGGTAATGGCATTTTTTTCAACTATTATTTTAACTTCCTTGGACGCGCTATATTTAACGGGGTGTGAAAAACCCAATGACAAAACCAGCGTTTCACCTTCCATTATTGCGCGAAAACCGACTCCTTCAATTTCCAAAACTTTTGAAAAATCTTTTTCTAATCCGGAAATTATGTTATTTGCCAATGATCTAATTGTTCCCCAATTGGCTGTCGCCTGTTTAATATCGGAATTGATTTTAAAATTCAATGTTTTAACCGCCTTGTCGTCAATAGTTTCGTCCAAAATTTCCACCTGAACAAAAGGCAAAATTTTCAATAAAACATTTTTATCCCCTTTTTTGAATTCCAAAACTCCGTCGTTTTTAACGACACTCACTCCTTCTGGTATTAAAATCGGTTTTTTTCCTATTTTTGACATATTTTTATTTTTACCATATTTCAAAAAACATTTCACCGCCAATTTTCATTTTTTTGGCTTTACTGCCTGTCATAATTCCATCGGGAGTTGAAATTATCATAATTCCGTAACCGCTTTTAACCGGTCTGATGTCTTTGTAACCGACATAAAGATGTCTGCTCGGTTTACTGTGAAATCTCACTCCCGTGATGGCTCCTTCGTTGCCGTCATATTTCAAATTAACGCTAAGAATTTTTTTAATTCCGCGTCCTTTCTTTTCAAACCCGGCGATGAATTTATTCTTTTCCAAAATTTCCAAAATCTTTTCATCATTGGCGGAATAAGAAATCTTTATTGATTCCTTTTTAACCGCTTGGGCGTTTTTTAATTGTGTTAATAAATTTATATACATTGATTTTTACCAGCTGGCTTTTTTGATTCCGGGAATTTCACCACGGGAAGCAAGTTCACGAAAACAAATTCGGCACAATCCGAAATCCCCCATATATCCGCGCTTCCGACCGCAGCGAAAACATCGCCTGACAATTCGGGTTGAAAATTTTGGTTTTTTATTCGCTCTCGCGATTACGGATTTTTTAGCCATGTTTCAAATTAATCTATTTTTACTTTATTTTTTAAACGGCATTCCTAATAATCTATATAATTCCATTGCCTGCTCACGATTTTTAAAGCTTGGAACAACAGTCACTTCCAAACCAAAATCGTATTTTGACGTTTCACTGCTTACCTCCGGAAAAACAACATGTTCTTTAAAACCAACAGAAAGAATACCGTTTTTATCAACATTTTTCAAATCCACCCCGCGAAAATCGCGGACCCGCGGAAAAACAATTTTAATCAGCTTATCCATAAAATCATACATTCGGCCGCCGCGCAACGTCATCACTAAACCGACGATTTGGCCTTGTCTTATTTTGAAACCGGCAATTGATTTTTTAGCCGGAGCGTTTTTCGGTTTCTGTCCGGTTATTGAAGCCAATTCTTTGATAAGTTCCGGAAGAATTTTGTCGCTAAAATTCTGTTGTTGGCTCATTCTGCCAACGCCTAAATTAATGACAACTTTTTCCAATTTGGGAACCGCCAAATCATTCTTATATCCGAACTTTTCCTTCATTTTAACGACAACTTCCTTATTATATTTTTCTTTTAGTTTTAAATCTTTCATGTTATTCAATCAATTCTTGATTGACATTTTTTACAAATTCTCTTTTTAACGTCGCCCTCAATGGAATAGCCAATTCTGACCGCGTTTTTACAACCCGGACAAACCAGCATCACATTTGAAGCCGGAACCGGTCTAGGCACGGTTACAATTTCTCCTTTTTCTCCCTGTCGTTTCGGTCTAACGCGCTTTTTAAATAAATTTAATGCCTCAACCAAAACTTTATTTTCTTTAACAAAAGTTTTCAACACCTTTCCGGTCTTGCCTCTATCCTTGCCTTTTATAATTTTTATATTGTCGCCTTTTTTTATCTTCATCGCTTTGCTTTGTTGGTTTATACGATTTCCTCGGCCATTGTTACTATTTTTTCAAAACCTTTTTCTTTTAATTCCCTCGGAATGGGACCGAAAATTCTGGTCGCAACCGGCTCTTTTTTAACGTTTATTAAAACCGCCGCATTCTCGTCAAAACGAATATAAGAACCGTCAAATCTTCTCATGGCTTTCTTTTGTCTTACCAAAACCGCGCGGACAATATCTTTTTTCTTAACGGTTTTTCTGGGTTCGGCTACCTGAACCGAAGCCACTATAACGTCGCCGATTTCCGCGTAACGCTTTCTGGTTCCTCCCAGAATTCTAAAACAGCGGATGATTTTAGCGCCCGAATTGTCCGCCACTTTTAATATCGCTCGTTCTTGAATCATAAATTTAAATTTTTCCAACTATCCGCCATCTTTTATCTTTTGAAAGCGGTTTGGTTTCTTCAATAATAATCTGATCGCCGATTTTATATTCGTTATTTTCGTCATGTGCCTTGAATCTGGCGGTTATTTTGTAATACTTCTGGTATTTCGGATGCTTTTTCATTCTTTCAATGGCGACAATCCTGGTCTTATTCATTTTGTCGGAAACGACCGTTCCCTTTAATTTTCTTTTCATTTTAATTTGAATTAATGACGGTTAAAATTTTCGCTATCGCTTTTTTAACGTTTTTTATTTCGCCGATGTTCTTTACTTTACCAACAGCCAAATCAAACTTCAAATCCCTCAATTTTTCCTGATAAGTTTTGAGGTCTTTTTGAAGTTCGGCTGTCGCTTTATTTTTTAATTGTTGAAAATCCTGTTTCTTCATTGTTTTTAATATAAACGTAAATATTATTTGACGACGACTCGCGTTTTAACCGGAAGTTTGTGTCCGGCTCTTCTTAACGCTTCACGAGCCATTTCCTCGCTGACGCCGTCCATCTCAAATAAAATTCTACCCGGTCTGACCGGAAAAACATAATGGTCAACCGCTCCTTTGCCGCCGCCCAAGGTGACTTCAGGCGGTTTTTTTGTAATCGGCTTGTCAGGGAAAATTCTTATCCAGACTTTACCGCCTCTTTTAATAAAATGCGTAATGGCTTTTCTGGCGGCTTCAATCTGCCTTGAATTAATCCAAGCTGCACCCAACGCTTGAAGTCCAAAGCTGCCGAAGCTAAGCTCCAACCCTCTGGTCTCAACCATTCTGGTTTTTGATTTTCCTTTATGCCATTTTCTATGTTTTACTTTTTTGGGCAATAACATGTTTAAAATTAAAATTTTATTTTTTTACTTTTCCCTTTTCATTTAAGCCGATTTTATCAACGAAAACTTCTCCCTTGTTTACCCAGACCTTAACGCCGATGGTGCCGTAAGTGGTAAACGCCGTTGCTTCGCCATAATCAATGTCGGCTCTTAATGTCTGAAGCGGGATTTTTCCTTTTGCCAACATCTCTTTTCTGGCAATTTCCCCGCCGTTCAACCTGCCGGAAACTTTAATTTTTGCGCCTTTGACTTCCCGATGCTGTAAAATACTTTCCATATGTTTTTTAATGACGCGTCTAAACGGCATTCTTTTTTCCAATTCCCTGGCGATGTTTTGCGCTTCAATGGTTGCCGAAATTTCCATTCTTTTCAGTTCCTCAATATTCAAACTCAAACCGGAAAGCTTTTTCAATTCTTTTCTCATTCTGAAAGCGTTAATTTTTTTCCCGAGAAAGTTTTTAAGGTCTTCAATGCCTTTACCGCCGCGGCCGATAATTAAGCCGGGCTTCGCGGCTTTAATGAAAATTTTAACGCCCTCTCCGACTCTTTCAATGACAACTTTGTCAATTCCGGCCTGACCGATTTTTTCATCAATAATTTCTCGTATTAAAACATCCTCTTCCAAGAAGTTTTTAAAATGAAGCTTTTTAGGCATCCATCTCGCGTTCCAATCTTTAATGATTCCCAATCTAAATGAATTTGGATTAATTTTTTGTCCCATGTTTATTTATATGACCTTTCTTCTAAATATTCGTTTTAAAATACTCGGTTTTTCTTTTGCTTTAACGTCTTTCGCTTTATCTTCCACATAAGTCGGTTCGTGTTTATGAATATGTTCGTGAGCATGTTCATGACTTTTCGCTTGCGCCGTCATTTTTTTAAATTCCGATTTTTTGACTCTCTTCGGTTTTACTATGTTAAATCTTGGTTTCTTAACTTTTTCCGATTCAGCTAAAACTATTGTAATATGACTGCTTTTTTTATGAATCGGGGTCGCGCGGCCTTGGGCCCTGGGCATCCAACGCTTAAGCATCGGCCCCTCGTCAACTTTGATTTCTTTAACAATGAGTTTTTCCGTCTCCATTTGCTTATTTTTAGCATTGGCAACAGCCGAACGCAATAATTTTAAAACGGCTTCCGACGCTCTCTTCGGATTAACCAAAAGCTGCGCTTCCGCTTCATTAACGCTCATACCCTTAATCACTGTAGCAACAAGTCGCACCTTTCGAGGGGCTATTCTTAAATAATTTAATTTTGCGGTTTGGGTTTTCACCCCTCCACCCTTCAAAGATAAAACCGCTTCGCGATCAGGAAGTGTATTATTTTTTATTGATTTTTTATTTGATGAATTCATTGTTATAAATATAAATCTTAAATTTATTTAAGAAATCTTTGAAGGGTGAGGGGTTATTTTTTCGGTGGCTCTGCGGTTTTTTTCTCAATTCCCTTTTGTATTTTGCCTCCGTGTTTGATGAATTTTTTTGTCGGAGAGAATTCACCCAAATGATGGCCAACCATTTCTTCGGTAACTGTTACTTGAATGAAATCTTTACCGTTATGAATCCCAAAAGTGAAGCCGATCATTTCCGGCGAAATTTCGGAATCGCGGGACCATGTTTTAACGACTGTTCTATCGCCCACTTTTAAATTAGCTATTTTCTTTAATAGTTTTATATCTACATATGGCCCCTTTTTAGATGATCGTGACATAATTAATTTATTTTATTCTTCTTTGAAGAATCATTTTCTTTGAATATTTTTTCTTATTTCTTGTTTTTCTTCCTCCCGTGACTTTGCCCCATTTTGTTTTGGGTCTCTTGGTTCCTCTTCTTTGTTTGCCTTCTCCGCCTCCGTATGGATGGTCGCGAGGATTCATAGCGGTGCCTCTCACCGTAGGCCTAACGCCTAAATGCCTTTGGCGGCCGGCTTTTCCAATATTAACCAGAATATGTTCCGCGTTTGAAACCTGTCCAATTGAAGCAAAACAATTAGCGATCACTTTTCTGACTTCGCCGGATAACATCTTCAAATGAGTGTATTTTCCGTCTTGAGCTAAAATTTTAACAGAAGAACCCGCTGACCTTGCCAATTGCCCGCCCCTTCCGGCAGACAATTCTATATTATGAATAAAATGCCCGACAGGAATATTTTTCATCTGTAAACGATTGCCGTCTTTAAGCGGAGCGTTCGCGGAAGTAATAATCTCATCGCCTATTTTCATTTCCTTGGACGCTAAAATATAACGTCTTTCGCCGTCTTTGTAAATAACGCGGGCGATAAAAGCGGTGCGATACGGGTCGTATTCAATCGCTTCTATCTTTCCCAGGATATCCAATTTATCCTGTTTAAAATCAATTATTCTGTAAAGTCGCTTAACGCCTCCTCCTTGATGACGCATGGTAATTCTGCCCTGATTGTTTCTTCCGGCTCTGGTCGGCAAACGAGAAAGAAGCGACTTAATCGGGTCAACATTTTTGGTAAGCACATCGGCGTAGCTGACTACGCTCATTTGTCTTCTTGATGGAGTTGTAGGTTTATATTTCTTCATTTGAATAGGTGTTAGTTTTTAGGTTTCAGGTGTTAGGTTTTAATTACTAAAACCTTAAACCTGTCTTACGTCGGCATTACGTCTATCTTCTGGCCTTTTTTTAAGGTCACTATCGCTTTTTTATATC
>ERZ1292632.1357-Hain-H43-01um-R2-1357-length-24055-cov-5_pt1 | contig 24055 bp, 30 predicted proteins | sample MGYA00564407_ERZ1292632 | MGnify/ENA primary metagenome ERZ1292632 (study PRJEB36523, sample SAMEA6512637) | groundwater metagenome | collected 2019-01-08 | study: AquaDiva: Metagenomics assemblies of 32 groundwater samples | reverse complement strand
CGTCTTTTCCTATCAGGGCATATTTCTTTTTTGCCCCTATAGTTCCTGTCCTTTTTGTAACCCACAAACCACGATTGAAAAATCCTTCAAGCTCAAGCTCCATAATTCCCGGAAGATTTTCATTAAGTTCTTTCAATAAATCAAGAGATTGTTTTTCACCATGGCCATTTAATTTAAAGCAAATCGAGTCTGTGTCGCTGTATATTACAGTATAGCCTTTGCTGTTTATCCTGTCAATAGTTTTTTTTATGAAATCCCTGCTTATTGCAGTTGCTGCTGCAGAAGCTTCAGGGCAGTAATATCTTGCTCCGAAAAATCCCTGATAACCATAAGAAGCATTGGCAAGAAGCTTGAATGCGTTGCTTCTTGCTGTTTTTATTGCATCTGGCTTTTCTTTCAGCTCATGCTTGTACTGCTTTCTTTTTTCTATTATCTCCTTGAGCATTTCAGGAAAAAATTGTGGCTTTTTTGAAAAATAAAACTTCTTGCCTTTCACTTCCACTTCCAAGAAATCCTTTGTCCTTTTTTCTGAGAATGAGGACCTTGAAAGGTTAAAGGTGACTATTATGCTAGGCCAGAAGCTTGTGAAATCAAAGATGCAGACATCCCCGTAAAGCCCGGGAGTTGGTTCAAATACAAAGGCACCTTCATACTTTTCTCTCCTCATCCTGGAACTGATTTCATCATGGACAGGCTTTTTTTCAGGTATTTCATTGAACTTGTGCAGGTTATGCATGATGTAATCTTCGACATTGTTTGACATCCCGTTTCTTGTTACAGAAAAAACAGGCTCCTGCATTATCCTTGTGAACTCAAAAATGTCCGGCCAGAATTTCTGGAAAAGCCCATAGGTTAATACAGAATCATGAAGGTTGTATTCGAAATAGCTTTCCCATTCCTCTTTTTTTATTTTTGAAGAGTGCTTGAATTTGAAATTCTTTTTTGTGTCTCCGAGAAATTCACGGGAAACTTCATTCAGAGAAAGAGTTTCTGACTGCATATACTGGGAGTAAGCCGATTGGACAAATTTCATCAGGTCAATATGGACAATTCCTGATATCTTTCCTGTCGTTAAGGCACCACGAAAAAACCTCGGCTGGCTGTTATCAAGCCCGAGAGTTAGAGGAACTTTTAATTTAACCGCCCTTTCTTTCAGGTAAGGAAGGTCAAATCCGTCTGAAAAATACCCGACAAGAAAATCAGGGGAAATCTTTTTTACATATGAGATGAATTTTTCCAGAAGCTCTTTCTCACCCTTCACAAATTCAACATACTCTTCCTTTGATTTTTCATCTTTTTTTCCTTCAAAACTTCCTTTCCAAGTTATAACTTTCTTGAAGCCTTCTGAAACAAGAGAGACCATGACAATTTCTCCCTCACCTATCTTAAACTCATCTGCTTCTATATCATACGCGAGGATTTTTGGAGAAAAAAAATTAATATCTGCTTTTTTATGGCTTTGAAGTTTCATGCACACATCAACCTGCATGTCCTGATCAATCCCTCCAAATTCCCCTGAATTGTCTATAACCTGTCCTTCTATCTCATACCATTGCAAAGGTGAAATACCCTTTTCAATTATATAATGAGTTATAAAACCAAGGTCATAGCCTCTCCTGTTTGTTATCTCTTTCAGGCCAAGCCTGTCTGCTATATCATGAAGGTCTTTGTAGTTTGTTGCAAAAATCTTAAGGGCATTCACTTCTTTTCCAAGGAAGTTTTTCCTGTGAAGTTCTACGGATTCAACTCTTGTTTTACGGCCCTTTATGTCCAGTTCTATTTTTTTTATCTTTTCTATGAGGCTCTGTATTTTTTTCTGGTTTAAACCAGGTTTTAAAACAGCCCAGAAATAGACAGGACAGGAGTCTATAATGCATAATCTCTTTCCATGGGAATCTCGGCCCACTATTCTTATGTAGTTTCTTCCCTCAAAATCAAAATAGTCATAATCAACAGGAATAAACGAAGTCTTCATCTTTCTGAGAAGGGATAGAGTTATTTAAATTTTAAGAAGAGATGCTGGGACATGAATCATAAGATTTATATACTCTTATCAAGTAGTTACACTATGACATCAAACCTGCATGGATTGGTAAATGCTGTAGAAGATTACGACCCTGAAAAAGACATTGAAGAAACAGGAGGCAGTTTGGGAATCCACTTAGCAGAGAGAATATTGAGGGCTACCCACGGAAACCCAAGATTTTTTGGATTAGACTGGAAGAACATAGCAGAAATAGCCCTTCCAAGATTTCCCGAATTACAGCGAGGAGAACGTATTTGCCGTGAAGAACTACGAAAAAGGTTAAGTGCTCTGAGAGAAGCAGGGTTTCCTGTTAAAAGAGACCATCAGAAGATGTCTCAACAGGGAATGTACAATTATTTAATGGATGAAATCAGGCCCTCTGTTGTCAGGATGGCCAGACAATATTGCCCAGAGGTTGTGAGAGAAATTCAGCATAGAAATTACAGAGCTAGAGAAACATCTCGCCTATAATCATGGGTTTAAATATAAGAGAGATAATTCCAAGAAAAGAAATTGAGATATCTGACTTAAGGGACAAGATTGTTTTTGTAGATGCCTATAACATGCTCTATCAGTTTCTTTCAACCATAAGACAGCCAGACGGAACTCCGCTGATGGACAATAAGAAGAGAGTAACCTCTCATCTTTCAGGAATCTTCTACAGAAATGTTAATCTTCTTTCAGAAGGAATAAAGCTGATATATGTTTTTGATGGGGAGCCGCCAAAATTAAAGGCAGGAACCCATAAGATAAGGTCTGAAGTCAGAGAGGTTTCAAGAGAAAGATATGAAGAATCAAAAAGGGAAGAAGACATAGAAGGAATGAAACGTTACAGTTCTTTATTGATAAAACTTGATTCAGAGATGATTAGAGAAAGCAAGGAACTCTTGGAAGCAATGGGAGTCGCTGTTGTCCAGGCTCCAGGAGAAGGAGAAGCAGAGGCGGCCTACCTAAGCAGAATAAAAAACAGCTTCGGGGTTGTGAGCCAGGATTATGACAGCCTTCTTTTCGGAGCAACAAGGCTTATAAGAAATTTAGGACTCGCAAGAAAAAGGAAAACCGTTTCTGGATGGCAGGAAGTCAGGCCAGAGCTCATAGACCTTCATAATGTTCTTAATTCTCTCGAGATAAACCTAGACCAGATGATATGCCTTGGAATTCTGGTTGGAACAGATTACAATCCGAGAGGAATTCCCGGCATAGGGCAGAAAAGAGCACTTGAAATTGTGAAAAGATACAAGCAGCCTGTTTTGATTTTCAAAAGCGTGGAAGAGCAGATGATGAGCCTTCCTGAAAAAGACAGGTTTGACTGGCAGGAAATCTTTGAGCTTTTTCACAAACCCAAAGCAGTAAATGCAGATTTCAAATTTGAAAAGGCGAATGAAAAAAAAATAAAACAAATTCTTGTTGAAAGGCACGATTTCTCAGAGGAAAGGGTTGAAAAACAGCTGGAGAAACTTCGTGAGGTTAAGGAAAAGAAGAAGCAGAAAAACCTTGGCGGTTGGATATGAAGGTTTTGCATAGTTTTATTTTATGAAAACTTCGGAAGCATTGGGCGAGTGGGTTTGAAACCAGGTTTAATCAGATCTGATATCTTTCTTCCAAAACTTTCTTCCACTTCTTGTCAAAGAGATTCCTATAACAAAGAGAACTGCCCCGATAAAAATTGATGTTGTCTTTTCATATATTATATCTGTAAAACCTGCTATGAACATGGCAAACAAACCAAGAACTATGAAAAGCCCTGCAAATCCATACTGTTTTATTATAACAAAAGCCACAATCACAAATATAACTGCAAGGAGAAAGGAGAACATGTCTGTAGAAAGACCAATTCCGTAGATTAGTGATTCCAAATTATAGTCTTGCCTGTACATGTAATAAACAATCAAAGCAGAGATTGCAAAGGCAACAACTCCTGCAGCTGTTGTGTTTGGTTCTTCTCCGCCCCAAGAAGTTCTTCTTCCCCTGAAAAGATTTACCTTTGTAAGTATCAGGAAGATGACTGTGAAAAATATGAAGAACAGCAAGCCGTAAACAACTGTCGTTGGATCCAAGCTGTCAAAGAAATCACCAAGGGAAATGCTTCCGCTCCAGCCATAGCCATCAAAAAACTGGGCGCTGGCGAAATTCATCAGAAATAAGGATGCTAATAAGGCTAATATCCAAACACCTTTTTTCATAGCGGGATAAGGTTACTTATTCTTATAAACTTTCTTGTGGCTATCTGTAATAATATTTATAAAGTTACATTCCCTATTTTTAAAATGGGTGTGATGAAGTATATTTATGGAATTTCAGCTATTCTTCTTGCATTAGATGCTATGTTTCTTGAAATTCTCCCAAGCCTGCTTTTACAAGTATTAGTTGTAGTTCTTGGGGTACTTATATTACTTACACCAATGGGGGGACAGAGAGTAAGACCAACAACTTCCCAGCAAGTAAGAAGATTTGTTTTCGGAGCATTCATAGCCTTAATTGGTGCAGTTCCCCTTATTCAAAACTATACTGGCTCTTTCATAATTGGTGGTTGGATAGAAGTACTTCATTGGGCTTCAATAGAAGTTTGGTCTGGTCAATTAATTCTTATCTTAATTGGAGTAATATATTTCTTTGCTGGAACAAAGACGGGTAATCAAACTATTTATTCCCAATAATCTTCACAAACCTTTAAATCTATTATTGAATTAACTGCTGAATGAAATTCCCTTATGATATTCTTGGAAACATAGCTTTGGTCAAGTTTAAAGAAAAGACGAGCGTTAAAGAGAAAGAGAGGTTTGCCAACAGCCTTCTTCATAACAATAAATCCATTAAAACTGTACTGGAAAAATCCGGAAGGTTTAAAGGTAGGCTCAGAAAACAGCAGACAAGATGGATTGCAGGAGAGAAAACAAAAGAGGTTTTGTATAAGGAAAATGGCTGTGTTTTCAGGTTTAATATCGACAAGACGTACTTTTCCCCAAGGCTTAGCAATGAACGGAAAGAAATTGCACAGAAAGTGAAAGCTGGTGATTCAGTCCTTGTCATGTTTGCAGGAGTTGGTCCATACGGAATAGTTATAGCTAAAAATTCCAGAGCAGGGAGAGTTTATTTCAATGAAATAAATAAAGAGGCGAACAAGTATGCTGAGATGAATATTTCATTGAATAATGTTAAGGGAAAAGTTATCTTGCTAAAAGGTGATATAAAGAACATCGCTAAAAAGATTAGCAAAGTATGGGTTAGTGTAAGGGGAACTTTAGTGCCACACAAGTTTGATGTAATTGTCATGCCTCGTCCGCAGTTGAAGGATTCTTTTTTAAGAGAAGCCTTTACTCTTTCAAAAAAAGGCACGAGGGTTTTTTATTATGATTTTTGCAAGGAAGAAGAGATAGAAGATATTGTTAAAAGAATAAAAAAGGATGCTACTAAATATAAAAAAGAGATTAAAGTATTAAATATAAAAAAAGCAGGGGAAATAGCCCCTTATAAGTATAGGATAAGAGTGGATTTTATCGTTCTTAATTAAATGAATTGCTTCTAGGTATTTTTTTATCTTTCATTAAAAATTCGTAATAACTTACTAAAGCAGGAGTCGCAATAATAATCCAAATAACTAATTCTTCAACAGGGGCAGGATTTCCGAAAAAATTGATAACTTTGATAAAGTTCCCATTAGTGGGGAAAACCCATTGCCCAGCGCTTAAGGCTGCTGCCTCAAACAAAAACATCAGAAAAGTGAAATATACCCCAATGATTAAAAACTTGCGCCAAAATGAAGGAAAATTATACAGAAATAGAACTAAAGGAACAACTGCAAATAATCCCCCTGAAATTAGGTAAAAATATGGAATATAAATATAGGTTTTATCTGTATAAAAAAATATCAATATTACCAATATTAAGATGATGGCAGAATACAAAAAATAATAAATGCGATGAGAGATTATATTATTTTTTTTGGTTGATTCAAAGAAAAACTTATAGAAAAGCGTGGCATAAAAAGCCCACAATAATGCAAAAAAATAGCTATCAATCGTTACCAATCCTAGAAACTTAAATGGGAATACTGTTTCTGTGATTATCCATGAATTATTGAGATATGCAACAGGCTCAATTATCCAATAAAATGCTGTTCCAAAAATAAGCGCAAAAATAGCACTTTTATTGACAATTTTTGAATTACGCATGGCAAGATACAAAGATGGTGTACCAAAAAATAATAAAATAGAAATCAAATAATTTGTTTTTAGAAAAAATGTGATGATTGCTGCAATAACTGGAAGAATTACTACAACAGCAATGTCAATGTTTTTCTGACGTTTATTATCATAATTCATTTTTTATTATCACAGCTTCTTCTCAGCCCTTACAGAAGTCGGCGCTTCGCCGCCGTGCCATGTAAATCTTGGCCTTACCCTCATAGGGTATATTCTTTCAGAATTATCATCGAGAAGAATTGCGCTTCCCTTCAAGCTTGGAAGATCATCCATCTGTCTCTTTATGCTTTCAAGTACGTAAGACTGCATAATATAATTCAGCGCTTCCACATCTGGCTTTGAGGTAACCCTATGGGCAATGACTATGTCTGACTGGGTCATGACATCTCTATGGATTTCTCCTGGCTGCTGTGTTGCAAGAACAAGGGAAATTCCAGGCTGCCTTCCCTCTCTGAGAAGTTGGATTAACGCATCTGTTGCAACTGTTTTTCCAGAGAGAGGAAGAAACTCGTGCGCTTCATCTATGAAAATCCAGACCAGGGGGTCATCTCTTTTCAGCTCTCCGGAAAAGTATTCCAAACCACGCGAAACAGAATCAACTTCCTCTTTTTTTCTTGAGGACATTCTTTGATTGAAAATCTTCCTGCAAATAAGGCTTATTGCCAATGCCCTTATGTTGAACGCCCCCACCGCATTGTAAATGCTCAGATCAAGGACAGTTGTTGTTCCTGCTGAGACTAAAGCCTCTACTTTTGTGGCTTCTGAATCTTTTTCAGAAAATATTCCCCATGTTTTTGCAGCCTCAAACAAGCCAATCGCAGCATTCTTTGTCTCTTGCAGAGTTTTCTCGTCTTTTTCCAGCATGTCAACAATTCCTTCAAGGTCAAAATTCCCCATTTCTCTCAGCTTTTTAATAGTCCTTTCTATGAGGACAGAGACGGGGTTAATGATATCTAATCCAAAAGTAAGAACCCAGTCCTCAGCTGTCAATTCCATCACATCCAAGGCAAAACTTTCGTCCGCAGGAATTCCTTTTTCCAGATATGAATCGTAGTGCCCGAATGGAACAAAAATCTTTACCGGAAGGTTCTTTTGCTTAAGGTCCCATTCCTGCAAGAGCTCCTTGTCTTTCTCGTTCTTGAATTTCATGGTCCAGTAAATTCCCATTGTGTCAAAGATGAGAGAGCCTATGTTTTCCCTTGCCTCTTTTGGAAGAGAGGAAAACTCTTCTGCTATGACTCCAAGAGTATATGATTTTCCGCTTCCGCGTTTTCCTGCAACGAGGACAACATGGCTTCTTGCCACGTCCATGAAAATCTTGTTGCTCAGGGAAGTATATTGGCCCATATGAACATATCCTTTTCCAAGATAAATGAGACCACGGTCACCAAAAGCTTTTTTGTCTGCAGCATCTCTTCCAACAAGGATGTCATAAGCCATGGTAACCAGAACCAAAGGTTCCGCACCCCCAATAATTATTAACAGTTAACTTAACTTTTAATTGCATAATAAGGTAATGTAAAACAGCTTTTTATATTTTTTAGAATAAATTCTTGATAGCTCTAAATTTCAGCAATAATCGTCTTTTGTGCTGATAACCACATATGATTTTTATAAAATTACTTCTGCAGGTATTCAACTTCTTCTTCAGAAAGCCTGAGCTCTTTCTGTATTTCCGGATTCAAAAGGAAAGGCTTTATCATCGGAAATTCCCTCATGGCCCTTTTCTCACCTATATGAACATGCTGTGAATATTTGCTTGCTATAGATTTCTTTTGTTCTGTTCGCTGATTATTCAGCCATATTTTAAGAATTCTCGTTGGTTTTTTGTAATTTGTAAACCCTGTCTTTTGGGAGGCATTTTTTTTTGCGCTGGAAATTCCATAGCTCAACAAGGCGTTTTCATAGATGAGAAATCGCCAGTATTGCTGCCTATAAATTCTTTTTTTGAAGATATCGACCCTGCTAAGAGCATTTATTGCTCTTGCCAATTCCTCTCCAGAATATTCTGCAGGAATATTTTCCTCTATCCACAGCATTATTTCGTCTATTGGCATGTTCACAGAATCAAAGAGCTGCAGCATGCTTTCTGTAGGCTTTCCTTTGAAAATCATCCTTAAGGCAGAGAAAATATCCAGCTCCTTGTTTCTTTCATCAAAGATTATTTCCTCTGGTTTCTGCATGCCAGAGGCTGTCTGCAGATCGTTTATGGCAGCTCTCAAATCTCCCCTGGCTTTCACAGATATGTTTGTGAGGATATCCATGTCCAGGAATTTTTTTTCCTTCCTCAGGATAGAAATCATTATGTTCTTTATTGTTTTGTAGTCTATCTCTTTCAGCTGTATCATGTCTGATTTTTTTCTCAATGCCGTGAATTTCCTGTCCCAGATATCATTCGCAGTTATCACAAGAGGATATGCAGATGACTCTGCCAACGCCAGCAACTCAAGCAAACCGCCTTTGTCTGTTTCTGAAATTCCATCCACTTCATCAACAAGGATTATCTTGTTCTTTTTTGTAAGGGATTTTTGCTCTGTTGCAGGCCGCAGAATCTCGCGAAGCTTTTCCCTGTCCCTCAAGTCAGAAGCATTCAGCTCAAAGAGCTCTGCCTTATTTTCATTCGCAGCCGCAAAGGCAAGAGAGGTTTTTCCTGTTCCCGGAGGGCCATGAATTATAACTGCCTTATTCCCTCCGCTAAAAAACTTTTTCAGAAAATCTTTCAGGAGAAAAACAGCCTGCTCCTGGCCCTCAACCTCTGAAAAATTCCCCGGCCTGTATTTTTCTGTCCAGTTTATTGCTTTTTCAGACATCTTAGTCCTCTTTTTATTTCCCCAAACCAGCTAGAACAAAGCTCGCCAGCAGGGATTGCAGCTGAATGAAAGGGTCGCTGCCCTCAACAATCCTGAATTCGGCTTCTCCTGTTTTTTCCGTAAGCTTTACCTTTATCTCGGGTTCAACAGGAAGATTCCATATTTCTTTCTGTATTGATTTTATCACATCCTGGCCTGAAATGCTTTCCTTAAGCATAACGTCAAGGAGTTTTTCCTTAGCTTTCTGGAAATCTCCTGAAATTGCATAATCCAAGACAACATGAATGTCTTTAGGTTTTGCATTGGAAATTATTGTTGATACGAGTTCGTAATTTATGGAAGGAGAAATAGAAGCAGTTGATTGAAGAATGTTAATGCATCTTCTGCAGTCGCCCTCACTTCCCTCGTAAATGAGTTCCAAAGCATCCGGACTTATTGTTAATTTCTCCCCCCCCTCTATTTTTCTTATAATTTTTTCTATATCCTTTTTTTCCAAGAGCTTGAACCTGAAAATAGCACATCTGGATTGTATAGGATCTATGATCTTGCTTGAATAGTTGCAGGAAAGGACAAACCTGCATGTTGCAGAATAATTTTCCATAGTTCTCCTCAATGCCTGCTGTGCTTCAGGAGTCAAGGCATCAGCTTCATCAAGAAAAATTATCTTAAAAGGCACGTTTCCTATTGATTTTGTCCTTGCAAAGTTTTTGACCTTCTCCCTTACGACGTTGATGCCCCTTTCATCAGAGGCGTTCAATTCCAGGTAATTCTCGTGCCAGTTTTTTCCGAAAAGTTCCTTGACTGTTATAAGGGCTAGCGTTGACTTTCCTGTTCCTGCAGGACCTGCAAAAAGAAGATGGGGTATGTTCAAGGAGTTAGTCAGGGACTGGACCTTCTTTACAGTATTATCCTGTCCAACAACTTCTTCAAATTTAGAAGGTCTATATTTCTCTGTCCAGATTTCAGAAGCCATTTTTTAAGTTATTTGTCAAATTTTTATGTTATTTGACGCATCAATTTGACCTTTGATGCAAGGTATTATCTCTTAGGAAAAATCAACTTATAAATATTGCTGTGCTATTTTCAAAATATCAGAATAAATTAGATTGACCTTTCACGTCTTAATTTTCTCTTGCGTTTCTCTTTTCTAAGGCGCTTTCTCTGCCATTTCCAGCGCATCTGCCCTTTCTTTTTCCATCTTCGGCTTGAACGTTTCATAATGGAGTTTGGAGAAAACTCTTTATAAAGATTTCCAACTCAGTTTACTAAATGTAAAAAAAGTAGATTATCAAGAATCATTTCTTCTTTGAATATCTGCTCCTTGACCTTTGAGATAAACATCCTTCCGTCATTATCAAGGGCGATTTTGATATGGTCTTTGTCTTTTGATCTGATTGCACCGATGATGACTCTTATATGGCCACTGATTCTTCTAGGATCAATCAATATCATATCTTTAGAAATATTTGCTTCGTTGTTACCTTTATTTATCTCGTTTAGTAGGGATTCTTCGTGTTTTTTATGCTGCGATAACAAGTCCAGGATTTTGTAAAAAATATCAACCAAATTATTATAATCAAGATCGTTCTTATCTATAACTTTTTCAAGTTCTAAAATCTCATAGAAAATCTTTGCGTGATCTTTTTTTTCTTTTTCAAGATACTGTATGCTATTCATACAATACAAAAGAGAAACTTTTTTATAAGATTTTACAATCCTTGATTAGTGATAAAAATCAAAATCGGAATTTTTATGCTCTTTTAATCATCTGCTCCTTGTAACTCCTATTCTCGGGCAGTATTTTCTCACAGGGCATTGGGAGCATTTTGGTGAAATTGGCTGGCATATTGTCTGGCCAAAAAGAACAAACAAGGCATTAAATTCAGGCCAGTATCTTATCGGAAGAATGGATTCCAAGGCTTTTTCTGTCTGCTCTGGTGTTTTTGTCGAAATCCAACCGAGTCTGTTGGGAATCCTATGGCAATGGGTGTCTATTGGAAGCACGGATTTTCCATAGGCGAAAGCAAGAACAATGTTCGCTGTTTTAGGACCTATTCCCTTAATAGATAAAAGCTCCTCTTTTGTGTCCGGGACTTTTGAATTGAATCTTGTTATCAATTCTCTGGAAACGTGCTGCAAGGTTCTGGATTTTTTTTTGTAATGGCCTGAGGAAAATATGATTTTTTCAAGTTTTTTAATAGGAAGCCTTATTATTCTTTCAGGAGTGTCTGCGACTTTGAAAAGAGCAGAGCTTGCCTTCTCTGTATTTTTGTCCTGCGTCCGCAGAGAAAGAAGGCAGGCAATAAGAACTTTGAAAGGGTCTGGCTTTTGGCGCATCCTGTTTAATGTTGTTCTTTCCTTGTAATCAAAATGCTGTGCGAGAAGGTCCATAACTTTTGAGATGTTTTGCTGATAGAGGTTCATCTGCAGTTAAGAAATCCCCCACTTATAAATTTTTAAGACACGCCCCGACCGAGATTCGAACTCGGGTCACGGCCGTTCCCTAAGGACAAAGACTGCATTGAGATGCTAGACCTATTCTCTCAACGAGATTGGGTCGTCTTTGTGTAAAACGCCGGCTCGAAAGCCGTCATTTTTGAGAGGGCCGCATTCTTGTCCTCTGAACTATCGGGGCAGACATTCTTCAAACTTCTTTAATAGAGCGAGAAAAAGGTATTAAAAACTTGTTATTTGATTGGGCTTTGAAAATCAATTATTTTTAATCAGCTTTCTCGCACTCTCAATTCCAAGCCAGAAAACAAGAGAATGATAGACCCACCAGAAAAATGGACTTAAAAAAACTCCAAACAACACAAAAGGCGGCGGACTTGATAATGCATAAATTCCAAAAAATTGTATCAACCCGGAGTAAGAAGAAATTAAGTATGTGAATGAAATCCATGTTCCTGCAACAAAAGCATAGATAATTCTCTTGTAAATTTTGCCGCTGTCAATAACTGCAAACCAGATGAATGAAAGCAGGAACGAATTTACAAGTTTCAGGACATAGTAATAATTGCTTTCTCCAACTCCTGTAAAATGAAGCACAAAATCTGCAAGCCAGAAGATAATAACAGCAATGATAATTTTATACCATATATTTTTTGTGACTTTTATGCTCATTTTTCCTTTTATTCAACTACAATTTTCGCTTTCATCCCGGGATGAGGTTTGCAGTGATAGGAAAATGTTCCTACTTGTGCAAATGTGTGCGAATAAGACTGGCTTACAGATAAAAAAGAAGAATCAAGCTCATTTCCAGAATCAGAGGTGACTGTGTGCTGTGTGCTATCCATGTTTGTCCAGGTTACAGTATCCCCTTTCTTTATTGTTAATGTTGATGGTGAAAAGGCAAAACCTTTTATTTCTACAGAATATTCTTGTGGCTGTGTTGTAGTTTCGTTTTGTATTTCTGTATCTCCTGCTCCAGATTGCGTTCCTGTCTGGCTGTTGTCTGCCGGAACCTGATTATTATAGGAACCTCCCTGCTGGTTGTTTCCAGAGAAGATAAAAAATCCAGCGACGACTACTGCTGCAAGAATAATTAATAAGACAATCATACCCCCTTTCATTTTAAAATTTATTTAATTAGATCTATTTAACGAGGAAGACGGCATCGTTTGGCCTTACTTTTTCCGGGACCTTTATCCCTATGTGGTCGCCCTTTTTTGCAACCTTTACAGAATTCCTCTCTATCTGCATGCTTCCAACCTTTACCTCAAAGTCACTGGTGTGGCCCTTTATGCGAATCTTGTCTCCCACCTTAAGGCCAGAGGAAAGCTTTATTGCGGCAACTCCAACATGGCTAAAAAATCCCGATACCCTTCCTATTTCCTTTTCATCCGCCATGATTTATACAAGGGGCAGGGATATTTAAATTTACTGCTGGTTAATCATGTCTTAAATCTTAATAATGCTTAAATACGCACAACTCCTGTAAAATGCATGACGAGTAGTAATCCAAACTGTCCAAAATGCAAAGGAGCAGGAAGAGTCAGGGAGAAAGACGGAACTGTTCATGTTTGCTACGATTGCTTAAGAAAGGGAGAGCTGGACCAGCATGCCAAAGATCCTAAGACTGCTGAAGATTTCAGGATAAAGTTATAATTCTCAGAAGAATTCTTACAATTGAAGAAATAGCCTCGCCAGGATTCGAACCTGGGTTACAGCCTCCAGAGGGCTGTGTCCGTGACCGCTAGACGACGAGGCTTTTTAACCTTTCTTTGTGCTTATTGTTTGAAAAACCAATCTCTTTTAAATATTTCTTTATCTCCTCTTGTCTTGATATATAAAATTGTCTATTATTGATCAATTTTGATGGGTGATATCCCAAATCTAGAAATGCCTTTCTTACGTCATTTAATAAAGTAATATTATGGTTTGTAAAATTTATTCTAATAAGTCTATAATCTCGTTTTGACATTCGAAAAATAGAGCCATCTGTATCAATTAGGCCTCTTAAGCAAACTCTTAAAAATTGCTTATCTTCAAAAATCCATCTGGGAATTGTTGATTGATTTTTTATTTTATTTCCTGGTTTTATTCCCATGGATATAAACAAATTAATAATTTCTTTACTATAGATGTCTAAAAACCTTTCATTATATTTTGGTCTTTTTTGTTCAACTGGTTTAAGATTAAATACCTCTTCTACTAATTTTTTTAAGTAATTTATATGATAGTCTTTATCTTTTTCTAAATCCCCTGCTATTTTTATACAATAAACTCCAACCTTTTTTCCTCTTTTATAAGAACACACATGTCCATCTCCCAAAACTGCTCCTATGAACTCTGCCAATCTTTCATCAAATTCTATTTTAGGTAATCTTTTAGTAGAACCCTCTGAATTAAGTCCCCCTTTTGATCTGCCCCAGTTATTATCTAATCTTTCTGATATAAATTTATCAAAATTCTCATTTGCAAAAAGACAAAGTTTTTTGTAGAGTTCCCCGTCCAAGAGTCTCATTTCATTTTTTAACTCATAATAAAGATATTTTTCATTGATACCTAATTTATTAGCTAATTTTTCCCAAGTAGAATTGCCTTTTGCTTTAAGGATTAGTTCTTTTTGCTTACCTTCTTTTAATTTAATTCTCATCACCTTCAAAATCAAATTTAATTTATATTACTTTTTGACCACTGCGCCGTGATTAAGGTTTATATCTCTAATTTTCCATAAGTTAATATGTTATGGAGAACCCATCTCGCGATAGCCCTTGCAGTCGCGCTTTATTTCTCAAATCATGTTGACAAGCCGCTGATTTTCATTCCTGTCGTGTTAATTTCCAGTTTTTTTCCGGATATAGACTCAAGATTTTCCCACATAGGCAAAAAGGCTATATTCAGGCCAGTGCAATGGACAGCTTCCCACAGGGGAATTATTCATAGCTACACACTCTGCATTCTTCTTTCATTTCTTATTGCCCTTGTTTATCCTGTTCTCGCCCTTCCTTTTTTCCTGGGATATGTCTCCCATCTTTTTGCAGACAGCTTTACTTCTCAGGGAATAAGACCATTCTGGCCCCTCAAGGCTGTTTCCAGAGGAGCAGTAACCACGGGAGGAAAAACAGATATGGTTATTTTTTACACTTTTGTTATTATAGATTTAGTATTATTAGGAACAATACTTTATTCATGGTAGTTTTACTAAATTTCATATTAGAAAAATTTTTATACACGGCTTCCTTCTTGCTTAAATGAATATACTGATTGTTCTTGTGATAGCTGTCCTGATAATCGCGTTTCTTGCATACAAATGGAACAATGCAAGAACAAAAATCGCCTTCTTTTTCATAATCTTTGGATTTTTATTCCTGCTTCTCCTGTACTTTATGCTTAGCGGGCGCCTTGATTTCTCAGACTTGGGTCAGGCATCCTCTTCTGTGAAGGGTTATTTCCTTTCTGCTAAGGGATTTGCGGTCAAGGTATTTGAAACAACAGGGAGAGTAATAGGCCGCTTTGGCAGCAATTCAACGGGTTAAAATGAAAATCTCCATGATTTTGGTCAAGGTTTTGATTTTAGGGGCATTGTTAATAATAAGCAACCAGAACCTGCACATCCTTGTTCCGCAGGAAAGAGGGATTTTTTTGAATTCTTACTCAGATTGGATAACCAGCATAGCTGGAAAAATTGTTGATATTACAGGGAATGTCGTGAAACTGGAATGGATTCCCAGATAGCCCTATTTTATTTCAGGCAATATTTATAAACTAAAAGAACCATAATAGAATATGCCCAGAAAATCGGCTGCGAGAGTTGCCCAGAAAGCTTCTATTTTGGAAAGGAAAATAGCTCTTTCCATAAGAAGTTTCTTCGTTTTTTTGGTATTGTTTGCTGTTTCTTTCATACTTTATCTGCTTTCTTCAAGCGAGCTTTTTGTGAATCTTTTTCAGCTTCTCTCCATAATTTTTGGATTTTTATCACTTGCACTTCTCATAATTCTGATAATACTTCTAATCCTTAAGTCAGGAAAGAAATAATCATATAAACCTGCAAACTCAGGAAATTTTTTATAGTCTGATTCTCCACTTATCTTGTTATTAATCATAAAATAACAATCGCCTGTGTAGCTCAGCCGGTTAGAGCGCAACATTGGTAATGTTGAGGTCCTGAGTTCAATTCTCAGCACAGGCTTCCGGATATTTCAATATCTTTATAAAACACACAATACAAAAGAAAATATGGGAAAAACAGGAATGGGTCTGGAACAACTGAAGATGAATTATCTTGTTATACATAAGAAATATGGCCTTCCAAGTTTTCAGGAGATTAATGAAGATTTTCATATAGAAAGAATCGCAGAGGCAGAGACAGAGCTTTTACCCGCAGAAGTGAGGCGATGGATGTGGGAGAAATATCTTAATTATATGAGATTTCTGGAAGGTATATTAAATCCTGTGAATGCCACTATTTTTATTTTCAGCATAATAAAGACCCTAAGCCAGGAAGACAAAAAAAGGATTTCTGAAATCTATAAGAAGCTGATGAAAGAGGAAATAAATGTCATAAAACTAGACCTCGAATTTGATGAAAAAAAAGAAGCTGAATTTATCAAGAGATCTTACAAGATGTGGCAGGAAATAAAAAAACAGTTATCCGATGTTCTGGTTGAAGCAGAAAAGAAATTTGAAATCAAGCAGGAAGAAAACAGCAAGGGGTATTTTGGGTGATACAATTACAAAGACAACATTGATAAGAAATGGGAATTAAAATTAAAGAAATTAACATATCAGACAGATTAACTCTTAAAAAAGCATCCTTTTTAATTTCAGAGTATTCATGGGGAAATAATTATCCTATTAAACCAATTGATGAACTTAGCAAAGCGGAATATTGTGCTGGAGCTTACAGCAACAAAAAACTTGTTGGATTCGCAGCCATCAGTCGTTTTGCTAGTCCTGATGGTAAGGATAACGGCAAACTGTGGTTGGGATATTCTATTGTTATTCCTGAATTTCGCCGACAGGGCATTTTCCAAAAGTTATATGATTTCCGTATGAAATGGGCAAAAGAAAAATTGGAACCTCTTTTCACTTGCACTGATAATCCAATTATAGAGAGATTTTTGCTATCACACGAATGGCATCTAATAAGAGAAACGCGAGATGAATCAGGTGCTGTCTGCAATGTGTTTGAGCATAAATAGGAATTAGGTGAATACATGACTAAAATTCATATTTTGACTCTATCACTTGTAAAGAATTCATAATAGACACAAGCGGCGAAACCTCCAAGAATAATTACAAAGAAAAATTCTTCAACCGGAAAGCTCAAATCGAAAAGGAATACCCACCCTATGAAATGGGTTCCGGTATAAGTCCAGTGGTTTAGTTTTAGACCTATCAACTCGAAAATAAGATGGATATAAAAGAAAAATACAGAAACCTTAAAGAAATTTGTGATAAAAGAAGGGTATTTGATTAAGAATGTCATTATCGGAATAATGAAAACGATTATCCCTAGCCAAAGATAAGAATATGGAAATGACAAAAACTCTTTGTTTACTAGAAAAATTATGATAAGAATTATAGATATTGAATAAAATATGTAGGTCATTACTTTTATTCTCCCGCTTATTTTTGACTGAAACTTAGCATCCAGAAAGTATTCATAAAAAATTAAAATTGTGTATACTGTTAAGAACATCCAAATATAATTTTCTAATGGTGAGAATCCAAAAAATCTGAATGGGAAAATGCTATTTGGTACAGTCCATGCATTGTCTCCATAATTGAGCAATTCCCAAATGATATCAAAAGGGATGCTTATTAAAAAACTGAATATTGCAACTTTTCTGGCTTTTTTCTTATTTTTTATTGTTAGATATAAACTAGGAATAGCAAAAATAAGAATTAGTGATTCAAAGTAATTTATTCTTAAACCTGAAAAGAAGACTAACAAGAAGACAATTAAAGGAATAAGCAAAATAAATGTTAAGTCAATCTTTTTTCCCATATTACTTTCCCAATGCCTTTAAAACTTCTTCCAATTCTATCTCAAACAGGGCCGCGGGCATTTTTATCCCCCAATCCTTAAGGGTCTTTGGATGCACTTCACCAATAAAGCCAAGGCTTTTTCCATTAAGATGGATTTCTGCGGTTCTGCCCTCTATGAAAAACTGATGAAGACTTTTGGGTTCGCTGAATGAGATTTTGGAATCAAGGTCGAGCATTCTGAAAAGATATTCAATAGCCTGTCTGGCCTCTGTGAAATTTCCCGGAGAAATTGCAATAGACAACATTTCTTTTTCAATAATTTTCTCTGAAGCAGGCTGGAAAACCCTCCCTATTTCAAAGATCTTCTGCGGGTATTCCGAATCCACATTTTCAGAAAGTATTCTTAGCAAAGAATTTCCAAGATTTTTCCTTAAAACAGAATATTCTGTCTTTGATCCTTCAACTTCTATTGCTCCATCTTTTTCTTTGGAGTTTGTATTTGCATTTTCTGTCTGGCTCCTCTTTTCTAAATGATAGCTTGAGGTTTCCAAAAGGCCAATGCCTGCAAGGATAAGAGAAATGGTTCTCTTTATTTTTTCTTTTGGGTCTTCTGCCCCTATGGTTGATATTTCAGGGATTTCCGGAATAAAATTCTCATAGCCATAAGAAATTGCTGCATCTTCTATCAAATCAACTTCATGCAAAATATCAGCTCTCCAGGCAGGGACCTCAACTGTCTTGTTTTTGGAGTTATAATTGTAGCCCGCTTTTTCAAGAAGAGGTTTGAGCTGTTTTTCATTGATATTTATTCCTAAAATCCTGTTTGTATTTTCCAAGGAAATTTTCATCTTTCTTGGAGCAAGGTCAGGAGTTTTTTCTTTTTTTAAATAACCATACTGCAGATCCATCTGGTAAATCTTTCCACCCATATCTGCCATGCATGTGACTATTATGTTAAGGCAGGTTTTTAGGATTCCCAGGTCAAAGCCAGAGCATTCTATGAACATGTCTTTGCTGTCCTTTGTTATTCTTCCCGTGTTTTGTGAATTGATTACAGGAGGCATGCTGAGAATCTGGTCTTTTGCATCTATGAAAATAGGGAATTTTATTTTCCCTGCAAGAAGATGGGAATATTCTTTTCCTGCACTATGTCTTTGAAGAATCTCAAGGCCAGACAGCTCCTTGTCCATTTCCAGGGGAATAAATCTTATCTTGTCTGGCTCAATAGCCTTGAATGTTATCGGCAAATTAATTTTTTCCAAGGGATAAATTCCTATGGCAGCCCTTTTTCTTCTTCTTCCAATTGTCATGTGCAGTCTTTCCTGTATGTCTATGATTTCTTTTATTTTTTCATCGTTCAAATCAAGGTCGCGGACGATTGCGCATGCAGTATATGGCCTTATTTCCTTGACAGAAGAGTCTATTATGACTTTGTAATTTTCTTCAGGCTTGTTTACCTTGTAATTTGCAAGACCTGTTTTTTTCCCTAAAAAAGCCAGGAAAGAACGTTTGAATCCATGATAAGAAAGCATATCCGGGCGATTTGGAAAAACCTCTATACTTATATCATCTTTTTCCTCCCTTTCTATCGGAGTTCCAAACATAGAAATCCTTTCCCTCATTTCTTCATTGAAAACTCCAATTTCTCTTTCAAACTGGTTTTTGCTGAAAGTAACTATTGCCATTTTTTATTTTGTCAAGAGTTTTTTTATTTTATCAAAATCTTTATTTCCCGAAGGATTCTTAAACTCTATTTTAAAATTACTTCCCAAATACCTTGGAATAACATGCATGTGATAATGAAAAACATCTTGCTGAGCAGTTCTATTATTGGAATTAACCAAATTAATTCCTTCAGCGCCAAGATTCTGTTTTAACAATAAAGACACCTTTTGTGAAACTTCTATAACTTTTTTTAGGACATTTTTTGGTGTTTCAAAAATATTTTCATAATGTTTCTTTGGAATAACCAAAGTATGCCCTCTTGAAACTTGTGAAATGTCTAAAAATGCTTTAGTATCTTTATCTTCATATATGGTATAAGAAGGAACTTCTCCTTTGACAATCCTGCAGAATATGCAGTCTGTTTTGCTTTTATCTTCAATTTTTGTATTTTTCATTTTTAATATTTAAGTTTTGAGCCAGAACTTCATTTTTCTGAGCTGGCTCATGTCGTTTTTATAAAGTTCCCTGAGATCTTTTATGCTGTAATAATCCATGACCATCCTGTCAAATCCAGGACCCCATGCGAGGACAGGAATGTTTTCTCCGAGGAGGGGGACAACAACTTCTGGCCTGAAAATTCCCGCTCCCCCTAGCTCAAGCCAGACTTTCCTTTCCTGATGCCAGAAATCTATTTCAACACTTGGTTCTGTGTAGGGGAAATATCCTGGCCTGAATCTAATCTTTTCAAATCCCATTTTTGCAAAAAATTCCTTCAAATACCCGAGCAAGTGCCTGAAATTTGCTTTTTTGTCTACAACTATTCCTTCTGTCTGGTTGAATTCAAATCCATGCCTCCAATCCACAGTTTCATTTCTGAAACACTTTCCTATCGCAAAGAATTTTGCAGGAAGTTCGTTTTTTGAAATTCTGGCAAGAGTCTGCGCAGAAAGGCATGTAGTGTGTGTTCTCAAAACGAGCTTTTTTGCTTCTTCCTCATTCCATTTGTAGTTCCATCCTGTGCTGCCTAAAACACCTTTTTCATGGGATTCTTGAACTTTCTTAACCAGCTCTTTTTCCGGCAAAGGTTCTTTCCTGTTTATGAAGAAGGTATCCTGCATATCCCTTACAGGATGATCCTGCGCTGTAAACAGGGAATCGAAGTTCCAGAATGAAGTCACCAAAAGGTTTCCAGACATCTCCCTGAAACCCATTTCTGTCCATAACATTCTTGCATAATCCACTGCCTGATTGACAAAATGCCTTTTTCCCCCACTTACTTTTGGCAAGGGCATAGTAACATCATATCTTCTGAATCTCCTGTTTTTCCACAGGGAATCTTTTTTCAAAATTTCAGGAGTTATTTGTTCTATCAAATCCTTTCCCTTGAATCCAAGAGACATCATCTCTTTTCCGAGGCTTGTGATTTCTGTCTCTGTAATCTTTTCATCAGCTAATTCCACTATGTTTTTTCTGTTTTTCAGTGTTTCAAGAATATTTTTCTGTTCATTGCTCAAGGAATCGTATTCTGAAGGGAGAGATTCAAGAAAAGCCTCTTCAGGACTTTTTTTTGAAATTTCTTCTTTGTTGGCAGCAAGAATTATCTTTCCGCTTTTTAATTCTATGAATGCCTTTTTTTTCAAAGCTCCAAGAGAAGCCCTGAATTCTTCTTCAGAAAGTTTGCTCTGTTTTTCAGCATCCTCTATTTTTATGATTCTTTTTTCCTCCAAAAGCGCAAGCAACCGCCTTTCAGGAAGCCCTTTTTTTTTGTATAATGCTCCGTTTACTCCGACATCGACTATTTTTTTCTGCTTTACCGAGATTTTTACAAGGCCCTTGTTTTTCAGATATCTCAGAGATCTTATCACAGAAACTTTGTCCAGGTTTGTTCTTTTGCAGATTTCTGTGATGTTCTTCTCTTCCAGATAAGGCAGAATCTTTCTTTCATTTGGGCTTAAAGATTCAAGGATTTTGTTTGTATTCTCAGTCATTTTAACGAATTTGTTCGCTTAGCTCATATTTAACTGAAATTTTTAATGTAAGAATAATCTTATCACTACTTACCATATTTTTCATATTAACATAGTCTCTATTTAACATTTTTATTGCAGTTCTTTTGTCATCCAGGTCGGCATTCCGAGGACAAGCCCGAGAGCCTTTAAACCATATTCATCTTTTAATTTAGGTAAAAATGACATTTTAAGCCTATTCTTATTACATATGGCTATATTTTGCCTTATTCTGGAGAGTATTTCTGCCTTTTCTTTCTTTTCTGTACCTGCTTTTAAGACTTCATCAAGATTTATTCCTATTACAATGTCTTTCTTTTTTGCAAGCTTTGCCAGAACATGATTGAAGCCAGAATCTCTCTGTTTGGCCCTATCTTTTCTGTTTTTCTGGTTTATCAGCAATATGCCTATGGCTTCTTTTTCAAGGACTTTTCTGGCAAGCTCGTCATCATTGCTGCTGAAAACTATGGTTTTTCCGCTGCCTTTCAGTTCCCTTATTCCTCTCCTGGCTTCGTTGAAATCCTTTCCTGAAACAAAGACGTATTCCATTTTTATTTTCTCATCAAACCCTCCTTTATTCTTCTCAATCTTTCTTTATAAACCTCAACAGACCTGTCTTTTATTCCCAAAATCCCTAATTTAAGTTCTAATGCCTTTAGGAGACTCTTGTCTATTTCTTTTGTATGATACAAACCACGCTCAATTCTGTTTTCTTTGATATCTTTCTCAATCTTTGAAAAATGCCCATCTATCTGCTTTTTAAGATTCTCAATTCCTTTTCCTATTTTTTTAGTTCTTTTAGCCATTTTTCAGACAAGTCCAATAACCTTTTTATTTCTACAGGAAAGACATTATTAAATTCTTTTTTATTCCTCTTAACTCTAATATAGGCTGAATAAGCACCCTCTCCAGCAATCCTGACAAAATCATATTTTGAATAACCCATTCCTGCTAAAAGGCATTTTATCATATACAATTCCCTTAACCTCAATATCACCGAATAAACTATTCCGTCTGGGATAGTTTTCTTTGTTTTCTCGCAAATTTCAGTGCTTTCCTTGTTTATTTTAAGTATCTCTTCATTTTCCTTTAAAAGTTTTTTGAGATTCAATTCTGTACTTTTATCCACATATTTTTCAATTAATTCCCTGTTCATTACCACTTTTATCTCTTTTAGCATGCTTAGATAATTCAGGTTAGTTGAAAGGTCTTTTGAGAAACTATCTTCTGCAATCAGAATAATCTCATAATTATCTTGGTTAATCAATTTATTGATTTTGCTTGTTATTACTAATACATCTACATCGCTGTCAATATCCTGATCTCCTCTTGAATAAGACCCCACGAGATATATTCCCTTTATCTCTTCACTTAAACCATGTTCTGCCAAAATAACCACGACCTCTTTGATTATTTCAGTAAAAGAAGGAGACAATAAAGTCACAGCTACTTGTTTATTCAGCCAATTTCTTGGTAGTATCACTCCTGCAGAGGTTCCTACCTCCCTCGCGTGCTTGATTATGGTTTCCATCTATTATAATATATTATAATGTATATAAATCTTTCCACTTTTAGCTTTCTGCCTAAAGAGATAAGATGTATTTATAAAAATTGGGTTGTCCAAATCATTTTTCTGTTCAAAACACCCCAAAATGTCCACGCCCAGATTGTGTTACTTCTATAAAAGAACAACAAATAGATAGGTTTAAATATAAACCAAATCTTATAAAAATATGAATATAACACCGAGGCTTTCCCTTGAAGAAATACTAACAAAAGGATTAGCTGAAGCAAGAGTTTTAATAAATAAGGATAAACCTTTGCTTGCCGATTATACTTTATTTCTTATTAGGCAAGAGTATTCTAATAAGGGGAAAATGGTTCCACAAGAAATTTTAAAGTTAGAAGAGCAAATTAAAAGAAAAATTTTATCTTCATCTTTCAAACAAATTCAAACAGCTTTACAGAATAAAGAATATAAAAAAGCTGCACATCTATTTGTTACTTTAGTGCCTTTCTACAATAAACAGCATAAAAAAATACCACTTGAATTATATGCTCTAAAAGAGGCTATTGATTCTGGATTTAGGGAATCTGGATTGATGGATTCTAAAGGAGAAGAAGGAGATTATTGTAGAACATTTTCTGAATGTTATCCAAGAGAGTTCTTTACCAGTAGAAAAGGAGTAGAGGAGTCTAGCCATCAATAATCGTCCCGTGGAATTTTCTTCCTTGGAGGACAGCCCCAAGCTGTTTCAGATCTTTTCCCAGGAGATATGTTGGGACTTTGTTTTTCATGATGATGTTTGCAGCTGTCTGGTCAAGTATGAAATGCTGTCCTGGCCTGAATTTCTCTTTCAGAGCCATTTTGTGAAATCCTTTCCAGGATATGTAAGGGATGAACTTCGCATCTTTGTGCTCTTTCGGGTTTTTATCATAAAGGCCTGCAACGTTTGTGAGATTTATGAATGGAGACTTGAAATAAACGGCAATCTCTGCTGCCTGCGCATCTGTTGTAGCGCCTGTTATATATGTCAGCGCCCCGCAAAAAACAATATCTCTGCTTTTCAGCAATTTTTTTATATCTTCTTTTTTATGCGGAATTCCTTTTTCAGAGTCCATTCCAAAGAAATAATTCATGAATCTCGCATTTGTCCTTGTTGCAGCTATTCCAATAAGTCCCTGGAGATGAACTGGGGATTCCACTTCAGCCAATGCTGAAATGTATTTTCTGGCAATGCTCCCTCCACCGCAGACAACAATAAATTTGTAGTTTTTTGTGTTGCGTAGAATTGCTTTCTTGAATTTTTTAAGGAAAGCAGAATCAACTTCATCAGGAATTATCAGGCTTCCACCAAGACTTAAGACAATCACTTTTTTTTGCATGAAACTTATAATGAAAGAACATTT
>ERZ1292632.16-Hain-H43-01um-R2-16-length-196949-cov-8_pt1 | contig 24085 bp, 31 predicted proteins | sample MGYA00564407_ERZ1292632 | MGnify/ENA primary metagenome ERZ1292632 (study PRJEB36523, sample SAMEA6512637) | groundwater metagenome | collected 2019-01-08 | study: AquaDiva: Metagenomics assemblies of 32 groundwater samples | reverse complement strand
CCGGGCCGGCGATACGGCGGACAGGATGGCCGCCGTATCGATTGGCGGGCCGCGCAGCCGCCAGCCGCCGCGCTCGATCGTGGTGACAGCCTGGCGCGACTATCGCCCTGCGCGCCTTGATACGACCGCCATCTTGGCGGGCGTATCGCCTCGCCACATGCCAGTGTCATCGTGAGACTGGCATTCCCGGCCGGCAAAGGCGCGCCGGATACGCATGCAAACTTTGCACACCTATCGATCGGCCCGGCCGCCAGCATCGCCTCATAGTCCGGCCAACCTGTCCGCACTATGGCCGCGCCATGCAGCGGCGAAGCTTGCCACTGCATCGTCGCGCCATGCACCGGCCAAGCTGGCCGCTGCATCGTCGCGCCATACGGTGGCAAAGCTTGCCGCCGTATCGAAGGGCCATAGTGCGGCAGGCTTTGCCGCACTATGGCCGCGCGCGTCAGGGCCGATAGTCCCGCAAATTTTGCGGGACTATGCTCGCGGCGCGGCCCGGCTGCGCGTGTCTGGTCCGATACGCGGCTCAAGATGAGCCGCGTATCATTGTCGCGATTCCCCGCTGCCGATAGTCGGTGCAAGATGCACCGACTATCCCGGCCGGCTTCGCCCGCCGCGCCGCAGGGCGCGCATGCGCGGGTAAACTTTACCCGCGTATCGCACCCGGCCGATACGCGGTGCATCTTGCACCGCGTATCCGGCGCGATCGGGGCAGGAAGGGCTGCGCGCGCCATGTCAGTTGACTGCCTTGCTGCCGCTGACAAGATCGGTGACGCTGCCTAGCTGGCCCGCGTCCATCACGTCGATCAGCTTCGCGATCAGCCCGCCGTCCAGCGCCGCGCTGATCGACCGCACCGCCAGCGCATGCTCGCGCGCGAAATCATGCTCCATCGCTTCCTCAAGGAACGACCGGATGCGCTGCGCCGCGCTGGCGTTGACCTCCGCGACGTTGAGCATGGTCATGCCCAGCATCAGCCCGATAACATCCATCAAATCCTCTTCCGTCGAGGAAGGCGCGGACGGGCGCAGGCTCGACGTGTCGCGGGGCGCGGTCATGTCAGTTTGCCTCGCCCGTGCGAAAGGAGGCGACCGTTTGCTGTTCCCCGCTGAACAGCGCCTTGAAGTAGGCGATCCTCTGGTCTGGATTTTCTGCCAGCATTGCGTCGATCGCCTGCACCCCCAGCGGGTAGGCGTCGGCAAATTCATAGTGAGCCGCATCGACCAAAAGGTCTTCCAAGAGTTCTTGAAGGCACGCGGCGACCTTAGGGTTCATTGCGGTGATTTCCCGCAGGGTCACCGCCAGCTTCAAACCCGCTAGCTCGGCACAGGCGAGGTCGCGCGCGAAGGCAGGATCGTTCAGCTTGTCGCCAATGCTCATTGAATAGTTCCGGAGTATGAAAGCGCGCAAGCCTTGCGGCCCACGCCTTTGCGCGCCGGCAATTCCCGCAGCGCCATCACCCGGCGAAACAGCGTCTTGTCGCAAGGGATAGGGTGCCAACCTTCGGCATCGGCAACGGCCCGCATTTTCTTGATGGCCGTGCCAAGCGCCATGTCGCTGCGCGAGGCGAGCCGGCAGAGCGTTTCCCATGCGGCAGGGTGGCACTCCGCCATGCGCCCGCCGCCCACAAATTGGGGCGTCAAGGCGACCGGACGATCGGCGTCGGGAACCATCCTGACCAGGCACCGCCAGCCCCAGATTGAACCGACGCTGACGCCGGCCCACTCTGCTGTCATCTGCGTCGCACGCGTGACCGTCTCGCCCTTCGCGACCAAGTCGTCAAAATAGGCCAGCGCCGCTATGCGCTGCTCGCGCCGCGTTTCCGCCGCGTCACTGACGAACCGGCCGCGCATGGCGTCGAGTTCATCGGCGCGGGGATCGATGACCGGCGCGCCGGGCATTTGGTAAAACCCGTATCGATTGAGTGACGGCAGTACCTCCCCGGTAACCCACCTTCGGAAGGCTTTCGCCTCTGCGCGCTTCGATTTCAGGATAGCGTTATTGAGGCCGCTTTCAGAAATGATAGTCATCTCGCGCGAGACTTGGCGCTTGCCCTCGAACCCCCGCACAAAGTGCGGGAGTTGCTCGTCATCATCGAGGTTGCGACACATGTCGAACGTTTCGCGATAGCCCAGCACCTTGGCGATATCGCTAGCCACCCACCAAGGCGCGCCATCGACTTCGACAATGCGGATAAGGGCGTCGCCAAATGCGAAGGGAACGAGCGCGCCCATGTCTATCGAGCCTCCGCATTTATACGGTGCGCGGCCTGTTGGTTTCGGCTAATAGGACTTAGACATAGTTTTTTGTAGTAATGTGCGGAGACGCGATGCAGCGGTATGTCCAACTCGTCGGCAATCGATTTAGCAGCCGTATGCCAGGCGAGGCCGGTGTTGATGACTTGCGATACCGCGCCCTGCGACAGCCCTTTTTCCCGCTCAAAGCGCTGGATCGTGCCATACCGTATCCTGATGCGCGCCTTGATCTCCTCCGGGTGAATAGGTCCATCCATGAGACTAACACCACGATCGGAAGGATTTGCCGGTGTGGCCTTCGGAGGCGTTATGACCTCCTGAAGCCGGCGTTGCGCTTTCTCCGGGATGTAATTGCGCCGCCGCCACTGAGTGACTGCGCCTCGCGTGTAGCCAAGCTTTTCAGCAAGTTGAGCGTCGCTCGAAACCTCCGCCAAAGCGCGCATCTTAGCAATTTCGTCTTCAACCATTTGAAGCTCCGTTGACCTTGCTTTGAAAATGGCGATTTGTAATGACTAAGTCAACGGTTAACGCGGCCGGGTCTCACATTGATGCGGAAATTTTGCGTATGCGGGAAATCCTAGGGGCACGGAGCGAAACGCATCTCGCTCAAATTCTTGGACTTTCCCAAGGTTCGATCAGCCAATGGCGGCGGCGCGGCAGCATTCCCTCTAAGGCGATAAGGCGCGTCGAAAGCTACCGCGTGCTAGGTCGCGACCGTCTTGCGGCGCAGGATCGGGCGGAGGAATTAGGCGAGCAGCGCATGTTTGAAGGGCGATGCCTCGCCCTTTTTCTCGCCCCGTCGCTGGACGCGGTTGTGACCAGGCGCATTGCCGTGCCGCACTATGAGGCGACATGGCGCGAATATGCCACCCTCTTTGACCGTATCTGCCTCGCCTGCGCCGAGGAAGTCGCGGAAAGGCAAGAGAAAATTGCCGGCAACGCGACCGACGCCATGGCGGACCTGACGAAGGATGATCCCGCCGATCTCCTCGCCCGCATCATGACCCGCGCCCGCCAGCCGCTCACCTCCGCGCCGGCATAGCGCCGGCTCGACCTGACGCGCATATTAGGCGCGTCAGGTAAGTTTGCGCCAACGCGCCATCGCCGCGCTGCCAAGGGTACTCACAATGTGAGTACCCTCGTTGCACTTCACAGCCAGAGGCGCTATTTGGGTCGTGAGCCTGCCGTCATGGTTCCGGCCGTTAGTTCGGGGCGAGCAATTGCATCGGACGCCGCAGGCTCACCCATTTCCATCCTGCAATCGTCGCCGCACTATGCTATGGCATCGCCATGGCGGAACTGAAAACCTACGACGCGCGCATTCAGGCTCCGGGCCGGAATATCGTGCCTTTGGGGCCGGTTTCCGCCGAAAATGATGACCATGCGCGCTATGAGCTTGGCCGCCTGGTCCGCTTGAAGAACGCCGCCACTCGGCTCGACCCCGATAGCGATATCTGGCTGTTTGATCCGGCCGGGCGGGAGGTTCCGCCCGCCTCGAAAGTGGGCGAGCATCTGCGCCGGGGCGACGCGCGGGCCGATGACTGAAAATTCGGCCCACTTCCCTTGCCCGCGATTCGCCGCCGCCGCCGCGCGCACACGCCGAAAGCCGCAGAAATCCGCCGCGAAATGGAAGTGGGACCAAAAAAAAGAAGTGGGACTCCCTTGGTCCCACTTCTTTTTTGCCGCGCCGGCCGTTTTCGCCCCCTCGCCAGCCTCTCAGCGACCGCTAAGAAGCCCGAAAGTGACGGATGAGAGCCATTTTAGCGTCCTGAGAAGCAAAACCGCTAACGACCTCTCAGAAAGCGCACATTCCAAAAGCTTTGGGGGCTGGACTGTATATTTCGGGGTTTACTCTAGACACAGCCCCCACCCGCGCCACCCCTGCGGCCCGTCCGCTGCAATCCGGGCTAATCCGGTGTAATCCGGCGACAATCTGTCTCACATAATCCCGGCGGTTCCCGGATAATCCCACCCTTTTGCCCTGTGCCAAGCACTCCAATCTAACGTGTCTCCTTACACCGGGCGATGCCAGAGCGGGGCGGCTTTGTCATCCCCGCCCGGTCCGCCAGGGTCATAGCGTCGAAGTATACAGTGTCGTGGGCTGTTTTGGGGGGGAAGCGCTCGCGATGCGCTCGCGACGCGCCTGGAACGCGCCTGTCGGGTCATCGAAGGGGCACTATCGGGTCACGGGGACGCGCCGGCAAGGTCATCGATGCGCGCCGGTCGCGCGCCTGTGGCGCGGCAGTGCGGGTGAAGGTGGTGCGGGTGGGGAGAGCTGGCATTAACCAGTGTAGATCAGGGAAAATCCAACATTGCCAGAGGTTGATCGCCCTCCACTAGTCGTCATCTCGGGCTCGACCCGGGATCCCGCTTTCCTGGGGCGATCAAGAAGCGGGATCCCGGATCAGGTCCGGGATGACGAAGACTATCCGCTGCGCTCTGTCACTACAGGTCGTTCACCCCACGTCCGTCGCCATTTCCGCCATTTCCCTTCGCGGGGGCTTCCCCTAAGCGGGCGCGATGCAGGTCGATCTTCTTTATATAGGCTGCGCCGTCGTCGCGGTCGTGATTTCGGGCTTGGCCAAGGGGGGCTTTGCCGGGGTGGGGGCACTGGCGATGCCGATCATGGCGCTGGGGGTCGATCCGGTGCGCGGCGCAGCGATCATGCTGCCGATCCTGATCCTTCAGGATGCGGTGAGCGTCTGGGCGTTTCGCAGGAGCTGGGACGGGGGCATATTGAAGGTGATGCTGCCGGGCGCAGCGGTGGGGATCGCGATCGGCTGGCTGTTCGCGGCGCAGGTGTCCGAAACGGCGGTGCTTGGCGCGCTGGGCGTGATTGCGGTGCTGTTCGGGCTTCATCGCCTATGGGTCGAGCGCGGCAGGGCGATGGTGCTGCCGTCCAATTCGCCGGGCTGGGTCGGGTTCCTGTTCGGCATCGCCAGCGGCTTTGCCAGCCAGATCGCCCATGCCGGATCGCCGCCGTTCCAGATGTGGGTGCTGCCCAAGAAGCTGCCGCGCGACATGCTGGTGGGGACGACCGCCGTCGCCTTCGCGGCGATGAACTGGATGAAGGTGCCGGCCTATGCCGCGCTGGGCCAGTTCACGCGCGCCAATCTGCTGGCGACGGCGATGCTGGTGCCGGTCGCGGTCGCGGCGACCGTCGCGGGCGTGTGGCTGGTGCGGCGGATCGATGCGGCGCGCTTCTACACGCTCATCTATGTGCTGATGGTGCTGCTGGGCCTGAAGCTGATCGCCGACGCGCTGACGGGGTGAGCCGCGTCACCTCCGTCCACACCACACCCTTCTGTCAGCTCGGGACAGGCATTTCGGAGAACTATTCTGCCTGGAGAAAGAAGGAGCGGGCTTCGACAGGCTCTCCTGAGCTTGTCGAAGGGCCGAACGGTGTGGGGGTGTAGGGAGGCAGATAGAGCCGACGTTGAACGCCGGCCTTTCGCTCAGTCCTTCTCGCGCTTCTTGCGATGGGTGTCAAGGTCGAGGACGGTGGTGTCCAGCCCTTCGGGCAGAAGGCCAAGACGGCGCGCAACCTCCTGATAGGCTTCGACTTCGCCGCCCAAATCGCGGCGGAACCGATCCTTGTCGAGCTTCTCGCCGGTCGCCATGTCCCACAGGCGGCAGCCGTCCGGGCTGATCTCGTCGGCCAGGATGACGCGGCTGTAATCGCCGTCATAGAGCCGGCCGAATTCCAGCTTGAAGTCGACGAGGCGGATGCCGATGCCGGCGAACAGGCCGCACAGGAAATCATTCACGCGGATCGCCATGTCGGCGATGTCGTGCATTTCCTCCTGCGTCGCCCAGCCGAAGCAGGCGATATGCTCTTCCGACACCATCGGGTCGCCGAGCGCGTCGTCCTTGTAGCAATATTCGATCAGCGTGCGGGGGAGCTGCGTGCCTTCCTCGATGCCGAGCTTCTTGGACAGCGAGCCGGCGGCGACGTTGCGGACGATGACCTCGATCGGGATGATCTCGACCTGCCGCACCAGCTGCTCGCGCATGTTGAGGCGGCGGATGAAGTGCGTGGGAACGCCGATCTGGCCGAGCAGGGTGAAGACATGCTCCGAAATACGATTGTTGAGCACGCCCTTGCCGGAGATGGTGCCCTTCTTCTGCGCGTTGAAGGCGGTGGCGTCATCCTTGAAATATTGGATGATCGTGCCGGGCTCCGGGCCTTCGTAGAGGATCTTTGCCTTGCCTTCGTAGATCTGGCGGCGACGGGCCATGCGCGTTCCTGTCTTTTTCGTCAAAAACAATGCGCCCCGGCAACGCGAATCGGGAAGGATCAGCGGGTGCCGGGGCTGTCAGCGCGGCCCATAGAACAAAGCGGCATCGGGTGCAACGAAGCCGTCAGGCGATGCCCTTCAGCTTTCGATATTCATCGAACAGGCCGAGGAAGCGGTCTATGTCGGCCTTGCTCATATAATAGGGGGTGGCGAGGCGGAGTTTGCTGGGGTTGCCGCCGCGGATGCGGACCTTGTGGTTGGTCCAGAGCCAGTCCTGCAAGTCCATGCGCTGCACGCCGGGCAGGTTCACCGTAGCGATCGCGCCGCGCAGATAGGGATCAGGCGAGGTCCAGCTTTCCGCGCCGCGCTTCACCATTTCGGCGTGGATATAGTCGGCGAGGACGCGGCCGCGCGCCTCGATCCGTTCCATGCCGATCTGGTTGGCGAGCGCGACGGCGGCATTGAGGCCCATCAGCGTCGGGATGCAGGACGATCCGATCTGCATGTAGCGATCGGCCATGCGCGTGGGATCGTCATAGCCGCCGGTCGCGATCGTGTTCCACACCCGGTCCATGATGCTCCGGTCGCGCAGGTAGAGGAAGCCGGTGCCCTTGGTCGCGAAGAGCCATTTGTGCATGGAGCCCGTGTAAAGATCGCAGCCTATGTCGTTCAAATCGACCTTTATCATGCCGGGCGCGTGGGCGCCGTCAAAGGCGGAGACGATTCCCTTCGACCGCGCTAGCGCGGCGATCTCCTTGGCCGGCAGGACGACACCGGTGGCGGTGCTGATATGGCTGAGGAAGATGATGCGGGTCTTGGGCGTGATCGCGTCGTTGATGCGATTGAGGATTTCCGCCGCGTTCCTGGGCGGCTTGGGCATGGCGAATTTCTTGACGACGACGCCATAGCGGCGCTGGCGCAGCATCCAGGGCATTTCGCCTGAGCCATGCTCCTCGTCTGATATCAGCACTTCGTCGCCCGGCTTCATGTCGAAGCCGTTGGCGACATAGCTGTTCGCCTCCGTGCAGTTGCGCAGGATCGCCATCTGCTCGACCCGCGCACCCATGAAATCGGCGAAGGGCTTGCGATATTCCTCCCACGGGCCGTAGCCCCAGATGGGATAATCTTCCGACGCCGCCTGGGTCATCTGCTCGGTCTGTTCGAAGCCGTCGAAAATGGCTTTGAGCACCGGGCGAGGGGAGGAGCCGACGGTGCCGACATTGAGGTTCACGACATCGGTTGGGATCAGGAACTGCGCCCGAAGCGCCTGCCAATAGGCGTCCGGGTTGCGGCCGTAGAGGTCGGCGGCAGGGAGAGGGACGCTGTTGAGCGCCTGCGCGCTGGCCGGGGCCGCGAGGGGAAGGGCGGTGGCGCTGCCCAGGAAGGAACGGCGGTCGAGCATCGGGCACCTCTTTCGTTTGTCTTATGCGGAAAACGAGCCGTCCCCGCAAATCCGCCGCAGCTTTCCGCAATCCCATGCGTTGGGCGCGTAACGACCATGGGAGGACGGATGCGCAAGACGAGCCTGCTGATCGCCACGCTGCTGTGCGGGGCGTGCAATGTGACCGTGACCGACGCCAATGAGAGCGCGCCCGCAGCCAATCAGGCCCAAACCGCCGCGCCGCCACCCGCTGGGCCGAGCGATGACGACTATGCCTTCAAGGTCATTGAAGAGAGCCGCCCCTTCCAGCCCAACCGCATCCTCCAGGCGCAGGTCGCGCTCGACCGCTGGGGTTTTTCGCCCGGCGTGCTCGACGGCAAGGACGGGATGAGCTTCAAGGCGGCGCTGCGGGGTTTTCAGGAAGCCAACAAGCTGCCGGTGACGGGCGACTATGACCAGAAGACGGCGGTGGCGCTGCTCGAAGGGGAGGCGCGGCCGACGACGTGGCTGGTGACGATCCCCGAGGGCTTCGCGCGCGGGCCTTTCTTTAATGTGCCGCGCGACCTGAACGAGCAGGCGAAGCTGCCGGCGCTGACCTATCGCAATCTGCTGGAGAAGCTGGCGGAGCGCTTCCATACCACGCCCGAGGCGCTGGTGGCGCTGAACGGGCCGGGGACGAAGGTGGCGGCCGGCGCGACCATCCGGGTGCCGGCGGTCGAGAACCAGCCGGTCGCGCGGATCGAGGGCGACCAGCGCGGCTGGGGCCAGACGCTCGCGAGCCTGGGCGTCGCGAAGGATCAGCGCCAGGCGGACCATCTGGTCGTCGACAAGTCCGAAGGGCTGCTGAAGGTGTATGATGCGGGCAACCGCATGATCGCGCAGTTCCCGGTAACGACCGGGTCGGAGCATGATCCGCTGCCGATCGGCGAATGGACGATCAAGGGGGTGAGCCGCAATCCCGACTTCCATTACAACCCGGACCTGTTCTGGGATGCGTCATCGAAAGACGAGAAGGCAGTGCTGAAGCCCGGTCCCAATGGCCCGGTCGGCGTCGTGTGGATCGACATCAGCAAGGATCATTATGGCATCCACGGCACGCCCGAACCGCAGACGATCGGGCGGACCGAAAGCCATGGCTGCATCCGCCTGACCAACTGGGATGCCGCGCGGCTGGCGCAGATGGTGAAGGCCGGCATCAAGGCGCGGTTCCAGGCATGAGGGCGGGGCAGTGGGGCGGCGTGGCCGTCGCGCTGCTGCTCTGCGTCGCTTTCGCGCATTTTTGCGTGCGGATCGTGCCGGAAGTGACCGACGCGGCACCGCAGGAGCCGGTCGATGCCGGGCCATTGCTGATCCCGGTCGAAGGCGTGCCGCCTTCCGCGCTCACCGATACATTCACGCAGGCGCGCGCCGGCGGGGCGCGGGCGCATGACGCGATCGACATCATGGCCGCGCGCGGCCGGGCGGTGATCGCGGCGGCGGAGGGGCGGATCGAAAAAATCTTCTGGAGCGACGAGGGTGGGCGGACCCTCTACCAGCGGTCCAGCGACGGGCGGCTGATCTATTATTATGCGCATCTCGATAGCTATGCGCTGGGGCTGCGCGAGGGCATGGCGCTGCGGCGCGGGCAGCAGATCGCGAGCGTCGGCAGCACCGGCAACGCCGATCCGGCAGCGCCCCATCTGCACTTCGCTGTGCATGTCATGCGGCCGGGGGAAGCCTGGTATGGCGGCCGGGCGATCAACCCCTATCCGCTGCTGGTGCGGCCAAGATGACGTAAGGGAATCATGGTTACCCCATTTGTAACCATGATGCGACTCGCATATGCTGCCCCCTGCGGCGGGGACCGCGCGGAGGCGGGGCATGGCGTCTGTTGCGATTTTCAACTCCAAGGGGGGCGTCGGCAAGACGACGCTGGCGGTCAATCTGGCGTGGGAGGCGGCGCGGGCGGGGCATCGCGTGCTGCTGTGGGAAATGGACGAGGGCGGCGACAGCAGCTGGCTGCTGTCCGAAGAGGCGAGCGCTCCGCGCCCGGACATGGAGCAGGTGATGAACGGGCTGCGAATGCTCGAAGACTTCGTCCATCCCAGCAAATTTCCGGGCATCGCCTATATCGCGGGTGACGCCAGCCTGCGACGCACGGACAATTTTTTCATCCGCATCCGGCGCGAAAGGCGGGTCTCCAAGATCATGGACGAACTCGGCCGGCGGTTCGATCTGATCGTGATGGATTGCGCACCGGGCTTCAGCGAAGCCAATCGCAACATATTGATGCTGTCCGACCTGGTCATCGTGCCGACCATCCCGTCGATCCTGTCGATGCGCGGGATGCAGCGGGTGCGGCAGTTTCTGACCCGCTATCGCGACCGCGCCCATCCGCCGATCCTGCCGGTCTTTTCGATGGTCGATCGCCGCCGCAATGCGCACAAGGCCGCATTGCAGCAGCATCCGCAATGGCCCGTCATCCCGATGGCAAGCGAGATCGAGCAAATGGCGGCGCGGCGCGCGCCACTGGGCGCTTTCGCCCCGTCCGGCGCGGGGGCGGCGCTGTTCGGCCTGTTGTGGGAAGGTATCGAGGACAAGCTCCGGAAGATGCGGGTGATCCGATCGCCGCAGGCGGCTGGTCCATCCGTCGTGGCGCGCATTCCCAATGCGGCCCTTGCCCTTCCAGCCTGAGGGATGTAGAGGCTCCGCCGTTCTTTATCATCCTTCGTGAAAAATACAGGCAGGCGGTCCCATGAAGATCAGCGGCGTGGACATTCGTCCCGGCAACAATATCGAATATGAGGGCGGCCTGTGGCGCGCCGTCAAGATCCAGCACACCCAGCCCGGCAAGGGCGGCGCTTACATGCAGGTGGAGCTGAAGAACCTGATCGACGGGCGCAAGAATAATGTCCGCTTCCGCTCGGCCGAGACGGTCGAGCGCATCCGCCTGGACACCAAGGATTTCCAGTATCTCTACGCCGAAGGCGATATGCTGGTGTTCATGGACACCGAAACCTACGAGCAGATCAATCTGGCGGCCGACCTGATCGGCGATGCCGCCGCCTTCCTTCAGGACGGCATGATGGTGGTGCTCGAAATGTATGACGAGCGCCCGATCAGCGTGCAGCTGCCCGAAACCATCGAGGCGACGGTCGTGGAGGCCGACGCGGTGGTGAAGGGCCAGACCGCTTCGGCGAGCTACAAGCCTGCCATCCTCGACAATGGCGTGCGCGTGATGGTTCCGCCGCACATCGTCACCGGCACGCGCATCGTCGTCGATGTCTATGAACGCGAATATGTGAAGCGGGCCGACTGATGCGGCTGGCGCGCGGCAGGGCAGGGGCGGCGATCCTGGCGGTCGCGTTCATGCCGGCTGCGCTGCCCGCGCAGACCGCCGCGCCGGCCCGGCCGAGCCGCGCCCAGATCGACAATGCGGCGCAGGTGCTGCGCATCATCATGACCGCGCTGCAATCGAGCGAGGTCGGTCAGCCGGTCAAGAATGCGCTTTTCGACTGCGTCTATTCCAATTCGATCAGCATGGTGAGCGCCGAGACCGACAAGGTGATCGCCGCCAATGGGGGCAAGGTCGATCGCAAGGACGCATCGCAGATGCTGGCGGTGATCGCGGGCGTATGCGGCTATCGTCCCGCGGCGCCGGCGGCCAAGCCCGCCCCCAAGAGATAGCAAGCAGGCCGCTCGCGCGCGTGACGCCGAGCGGTGGAGATAGAGACAATGGTATCGCACTCCGGCCTTCTGACCGTCATGGAACGCGCCGCGCGCAAGGCGGGCGCACGGCTGCGCCGCGACTTCGGCGAGGTCGAGCATTTGCAGGTCAGCCGCAAGGGGCCGGCCGACTTCGTGTCGAAGGCCGACCAGCAGGCCGAGCGCACGCTCGTCGAGGAATTGCAGAAGGCGCGGCCCAATTGGGGTTTCCTGCTGGAAGAGGGCGGCGTGATCGAGGGCGATCCGACCAAGCCCCGCTGGATCATCGATCCATTGGACGGCACCACCAATTTCCTGCACGGCATCCCGCACTTCGCCATTTCGATCGCGGTCGAGGAGCCGCTTTATGGCGGCAACAAGCGCGAGATCACGACGGGGCTGATCTATCAGCCGGTGACCGACGAAAGCTATTGGGCGGAGAAGAGCCGGGGGGCGTGGCGGCACGACCAGCGCCTGCGCGTTTCGGCGCGGCGCGACCTGGCCGATTGCGTGATCGCGACCGGCATCCCGTTCCTGGGCCATGGCGACATGGCGCAATGGACCCGCATCTTCGGCGCGGTCGCGCCGTCGGTCGCGGGCATCCGCCGCTTCGGCGCGGCGGCGCTCGACCTCGCCCATGTCGCGTCGGGGCGGTATGACGGTTATTGGGAGAGTGGCCTCAAGCCCTGGGACGTTGCCGCCGGGCTGCTGCTCGTGCGCGAGGCGGGCGGCTTCACCAGCGATTTTCGCGGCGGCGAGCAGATGATCGACCGGCAGGAAGTGATCGCCGGAAACGACGCCATTCATTCCAAATTACATAAGTTGGTGGCCGGCGCGTTGCGCTGATGTAACAGAGGGCAAGCGCTTCGGGTGACTGGCCTTTTTGCGAGTCATTCTCACGGCGCCCGCCCCTTGCTTCGCATGTGCAGCGGGCCTAAAGCGCGCCCACAACCTTTTCGCCCAGGGGATACCGTTGGTCGATCTAAGCCAATATCTGCCGATCCTGATCTTTCTCGGGGTCGCGCTGCTGCTCTCCGGCACGTTCGTTTTCCTGCCGATGCTGGTCGGCCGCCTGACCGGGGCGCATAGCCCAGACCCGGCCAAACTCAGCGAATATGAATGCGGATTTCCGGCCTTTGAGGAGCCGCGCAGCCAGTTCGACGTGCGCTTCTACCTGGTCGCGATCCTCTTCATCATTTTCGACCTGGAAGCGGCGTTCCTGTTTCCGTGGGCGGTGAGCCTCGACCAGATCGGCTGGGCCGGCTGGACGACGATGATGATCTTCATAGCGGAGCTGGTGCTCGGCCTCGTCTATGCGTGGAAGAAGGGAGCACTCGATTGGGAGTAGAACTCACAACGCCAGCGCCCGGCACCCTGCCGCCGCTCGGCACCCAGCCCGATCAGGCCTTCTTTGATTCGCTGAACGGCGAAGTCGGCGACAAGGGCTTCCTCGTCACCTCGACCGAAGAGCTGTTCCAGTGGGCGCGCACCGGTTCTTTGTGGTGGATGACCTTCGGCCTCGCCTGCTGCGCGGTGGAGATGATCCACGTCAACATGCCGCGCTATGACATGGAGCGGTTCGGCGCCGCGCCTCGTGCTTCGCCGAGGCAATCGGACGTGATGATCGTGGCGGGCACGCTGTGCAACAAGATGGCCCCGGCGCTGCGCAAGGTCTATGACCAGATGTCCAACCCGAAATATGTGATTTCGATGGGCAGCTGCGCCAATGGCGGCGGCTATTATCACTACAGCTATTCGGTGGTGCGCGGGTGCGACCGCATCGTGCCGGTGGATATCTATGTCCCCGGCTGCCCGCCGACCGCCGAGGCTTTGCTCTACGGCGTGATGCAGTTGCAGCGGAAGATCCGCCGCATCGGAACGATCGAGCGGTGAGCGTGGTGATGGTTAATACTTGCAAATCCTCCCCTGAAAGGGGAGGTGGCAGGCGAAGCCTGACGGAGGGGTGTCCCCTTCTCGATAGGGCGACACCCCTCCACCACCGCTTCGCGGCGGTCCCCCTCCCCTTGCAGGGGAGGATTTGATCATGGGCCATTCCGCACCGAGGATCGCGACCATCGACGGCATCGCCGAGGAAATCGGCGGCCTGCTGGGGTCGATGCTGATCGAGACCGTCCACCATGCCGACGAATATAGCTTCACCGTCGTGCGCGAGGCGCTGGCCGACGCGCTGACTTTGCTGCGCGACCGGGCCGGCTATCAGCAGTTGATGGAGATCGCTGGGGTCGACTATCCCGACCGGCCTGAGCGGTTCGAGGTCTGCTACCATCTGCTGAGCGTCACGCGGAACCATCGCGTGCGCGTCAAGGTGACGACCGACGAGGGCACGCCTGTCCCCACCGTCACGCACATCTGGCCGGTCGCCGGCTGGCTGGAGCGCGAGGTGTTCGACATGTATGGCGTGGTGTTCGACGGCAATACCGACCTGCGCCGCATCCTCACTGACTATGGGTTCAAGGGGCATCCGTTCCGCAAGGACTTCCCGCTCACCGGCTATGTCGAGATGTGGTATAGCGAGGAGGACAAGCGGGTTGTCTACAAGCCGGTCAAGCTGGCCCAGGATTTCCGCCAGTTCGACTTCATGAGTCCCTGGGAAGGGGCGGAATATATATTGCCGGGCGATGAAAAGGCGCCGCAGGCTCCGGGCGCGCCGTCGCCTGTCGCCGCGCCGCCTCCGCCGCCGGCCGCGCCCAAGGGCGAGCCGGCCGGCGCGACTCCCAAGGTGACGGAGAAGAAGGACGATACCGGCGCTGGCGAGCCCGCCAATGCGAAGGCGGCGGAGAAATCCGCCGACGCGCCGGTCAAGCCGGAACACCATACCGACGAGGGCAAAGGCGTCGCCAAGCCCGAGGACAAGGGCTGATGGCAGACTATCTCGACGAACTGGACCATCGCACCGACGCCAGCGACCCGACGCTGGGCGATACGGACATCCAGAATTACACGATCAACTTCGGCCCGCAGCACCCGGCCGCGCATGGCGTGCTGCGCCTCGTCATGGAACTGGACGGCGAGATCGTGGAGCGCTGCGACCCCCACGTAGGCCTGCTGCATCGCGGCACCGAGAAGCTGATCGAGTACAAGACCTATCTGCAGGCGCTGCCCTATTTCGACCGGCTCGACTATTGCTCGCCGCTCGGCATGGAGCATAGCTATGTGCTGGCGATCGAGAAGCTGCTGAACCTGGAAGTGCCGCTGCGCGCGCAATATCTGCGCGTGTTCTTCGCGGAGCTGACGCGCATCTGCAATCATATGCTGAACTTGGGGTCGCATGTGATGGACGTGGGCGCGATGACGCCGAACCTGTGGCTGTTCGAGATTCGCGAGGATTGCCTCAATTTCTTCGAGCGGGCGTCGGGCGCGCGGATGCACAGCGCCTATTTCCGGCCGGGCGGCGTGCATCAGGATGTGCCGCTAAAGTTGCTGACCGACATTGCCGACTGGCTGGACACGCGCCTGCCGCGCCTGTTCGAGGACGCGATGAGCCTGGTGATTGACAACCGCATCTTCAAGCAGCGCAATGTCGACATCGCCGTCGTCTCCAAGGAAGACGCGCTGAAATGGGGCTTTTCCGGCCCGATGATCCGGGGCAGCGGCATCCCGTGGGATATCCGCAAGTCGCAGCCCTATGACGTCTATGACCGGATGGAGTTCGACGTGCCCGTCGGCACCGCGTTCGACTGCTACGATCGTTTCATGGTGCGCGTCGAGGAGGTCCGCCAGTCCGCGCGGATCATGAAGCAGTGCCTCAACGAAATGCCCGAGGGGCCGATCGCCAGCTTCGACCGCAAGGTGGTGCCGCCCAAGCGCGGCGAGATGAAGCGGTCGATGGAGGCGCTGATCCACCACTTCAAACTCTACACCGAGGGCTTCCATGTGCCCGCGGGCGAAGTCTATGTCGCGACGGAAAGCCCCAAGGGCGAATTCGGCGTCTATCTGGTCGCGGACGGGAGCAACAAGCCCTATCGCTGCAAGATCCGCCCGACCGCCTTCTCGCACCTTCAGGCGATGGACTTCATGATGAAGGGCCATATGCTCGCCGACACCACCGCCGTTCTGGGCGCGATGGACATCGTGTTCGGGGAGTGTGACCGGTGAGAACCCTTCTCATCGCTTCTGTCACTACGGCTCTTGCGTTCGGAATGGCGAATGCAAGCGTGTCGACTACTGACCCCGTCGATGAATTTGTCCGCGCTTTGGCCGAAGCTAAGTGGGACGTGGCGACGAAAATGGTCCGGGGTTCGATTTCGCAGCTGAATGGTACAGGGCCGGAGGTGGTCGGTGGTCCGCACCAAGGTGTGTGGCACGAGAGAATAGTGCAAGGACGAACCGCCGTATCTGCGAGCGATTTGGTTTCTTCCATTGGATCGTGTTCGTTCGGTGAAGCGCGGCTGTTGGACGGGTCTAAGGCGGAATCGTCTGATAAGGTGGTTCGCGTGTCTTACGCCTGCAATCCAGCATATGTGGTTCATTTCGTTGTTCGGCGGACCGAGGATTTCAAAGGAGTTTCCGTGTCGGATCTTGGTAAGAGCCTCTCGGTGGTTCGATCGGATGTATCAGCCGGAGGTAATCAGTAATGGCTGACGCACCCCATATCCCCGACGAAGCCGAAACCCGCGCGCGCTGGGGCGCGTTTGCGTGGACGGCGGAGAATGCCGCGCAGGCCGAGAAGGTCATCGCCCGCTATCCAGCCGGCCGCCAGCAGTCCGCCGTGATGCCGCTGCTCGACCTGGCGCAACGGCAGGTCGGCGCGGAAACGCAGACGCAGGGCTGGCTGCCCGTGCCGGTGATGGAATATATCGGGCGTCAACTCGATATGCCGTACATGCGCGTCTATGAGGTTGCGACCTTCTATACCATGTATAATCTGGCCCCGGTGGGCCGCTATCATGTGCAGGTGTGCGGCACGACGCCCTGCATGTTGCGCGGCTCCGACGACGTGTTCGCGGCCTGCAAGAACAAGGGGCTGGTCAAGGGCGCGACCACGCCCGACGGCCTCTTCACCCTGACCGAAGTCGAATGCCTGGGCGCCTGCGCCAATGCGCCGATGGTCCAGATCAACGACGATAATTACGAAGACCTGACCTATGACAGCATGAGCGCGGTGCTGGACACGCTCGCGGCCGGCGGTCAGCCCAAGATCGGGCCGCAGACCGAGCGCCAGACGAGCTGCCCCGAGGGCGGGCCGACCAGCCTTACCGCGATGGTCGGCGAAAATCACGATTATCGGGGGGAATGGGCGTGAACGCGCTGGTCGCCATCGTCCTCGGAATCATTGTCTTCGTGATCGCGCTCAAGATCATCGGCGCGGTGCTGGGCTTGGTCATCAGCCTTGGCCTCGCGCTGGCAGCCTATTTCGTCGCTGAAAAGCTGATCGGGAAGGGGCGCTAGATGACGGATAAGATCGAGCACCTTATCCTTGAACAGCTTCGCCGCCTCGATCAGAGGCTCGACAATATGGAATCCGATATGTCGGACATAAAACTGCGTATGACCGCAACCGAAGAGCATCTGGCGTCCATCATGATGTCAGTGGCAGGCATCAACGCCCGTATGGACAAGCTCGACAACCGGGTCGGGCGGATCGAGCGTCGGCTCGACCTGACGGAGACCAAATGATGGCGGAAGAAACGCCCGCTCCCGCGCCATTCGTCGGCCCGCTGGAGGACAAGGACCGCATCTTCACCAACGTCTATGGCTTCCAGGACTGGGGCATCGACGCTGCATGCAAGCGCGGCGATTGGGACAATACCAAGGCGCTGCTGGCGATCGGCCAGGACGAGATCATCAACCGCATCAAGGCGAGCGGCCTGCGCGGCCGTGGCGGCGCGGGCTTCCCGACCGGCATGAAGTGGAGCTTCATGCCCAAGGAAAGCAAGGATGGCCGCCCGAGCTTCCTGGTTATCAACGCCGACGAATCCGAGCCGGGTTCGTGCAAGGATCGCGAGATCATCCGCCACGATCCGCACAAGCTGATCGAGGGCGCGCTGGTCGCCGGCTTCGCGATGCGCGCGCGCGCGGCCTATATCTATATTCGCGGCGAGTTCATCTACGAGGCGAAGGTTCTCTTCGCCGCCGTTGAGCAAGCCTATGCCAAGGGCTTCCTCGGCAAGAATGCCTGCGGGTCGGGCTATGATTTCGATGTGTTCGTCCATCGCGGCGCGGGCGCTTATATCTGCGGCGAGGAAACCGCGCAGATCGAGAGCCTGGAAGGCAAGAAGGGCCAGCCGCGCCTGAAGCCGCCTTTCCCGGCGGGGGCCGGCCTCTATGGCTGCCCGACGACGGTCAACAATGTGGAATCGATCGCGGTCGCGCCGACCATCCTGCGGCGCGGGCCGGAATGGTTCACGCGCTTCGGGCGGGAGAATAACAAGGGTACCAAGCTATTCCAGATCAGCGGCCATGTGAACAAGCCGTGCGTGGTCGAGGAGAGCATGTCGATCCCGTTCCGCGAACTGATCGACCGGCATTGCGGCGGCATTCGGGGCGGCTGGGACAATCTGCTTGCCGTGATCCCCGGCGGCTCCTCGGTGCCTTTGGTGCCGGCCAAGGAGATCATGGACGCGCCGATGGATTTCGACGGTCTGCGCGCGCTCGGCTCGGGCCTTGGCACCGCCGCCGTCATCGTCATGGACAAGTCCACCGACATCATCCGCGCGATCAGCCGGTTGAGCTACTTCTACAAGCATGAAAGCTGCGGCCAGTGCACGCCCTGCCGCGAAGGCACCGGCTGGATGTGGCGCGTGATGGAGCGGCTGCGCACCGGCGACGCCGACCAGAGCGAGATCGACATGCTGTTCCAGGTGACCAAGCAGGTCGAGGGACACACCATCTGCGCGCTGGGCGACGCGGCGGCCTGGCCGATCCAGGGCCTGATCCGTCACTTCCGCCCGGAGATCGAGCGCCGGATCGCCGAACGCGGCGCGCCCGTGATGGAGGCGGCGGAATAATGGGCCTCGTCTATCAGCATATTCGTCTCTCCAATGCGGCCAGGCCCGAACTGGAAGAGATCGATGCGAATGCGCTGGTGGATTCAGGCGCGATCGATCTGTGCATCACTCCCCTGATCGCCAAGCAGTTGCGGCTGACCAAGCTCGAAGATCGCATGATAACAATGGCTGACGGTCGGTCCGAGATTGTCGAATATGTCGGCCCGGTGCTAGTCGAGGTCTTCGGACGGCGCACGTTCACCGGCGCTCTGGTAACTGGCAATCAGGTTCTGCTAGGCGCTATCCCGATGGAATCGATGGACGTGCTTATCGATCCGCGTCGTCAGCAACTGATTCCGAATCCGGCTCACCCGAACATCCCCGGCGCCATGGCCGTTGGCGTGCTCCCGGCGCGCAAGGAAGACGACAATGCCTAAAGTCAAAGTAGATGGCGTAGAAATAGACGTCCCGGCGGGCGCGACCGTGCTCCAGGCGTGCGAGCTAGCGGGCAAGGAAATCCCGCGCTTCTGCTATCATGAGCGCCTCAGCATCGCCGGCAATTGCCGCATGTGCCTGGTCGAGGTGAAGCCTGGGCCGCCCAAGCCGCAGGCGAGCTGTGCGCTGCCCGCCGCGGACAATCAGGAAATCTTCACGCAGACCGAAATGGTCAAGAAGGCGCGCGAAGGAGTGATGGAGTTTCTGCTCATCAACCACCCGCTCGATTGCCCGATCTGCGACCAGGGCGGCGAGTGCGATCTGCAGGATCAGTCCATGGCCTATGGCCGGGGCGGCAGCCGCTTCGACGAGAATAAGCGCGCCGTCACCGAGAAATATATGGGGCCGATCGTCAAGACGGTGATGACCCGCTGCATCCAGTGCACCCGCTGCGTGCGCTTTGCCGAGGAAGTCGCGGGCGTGCCGGAGATCGGCGCGATCTATCGCGGCGAGAATATGCAGATCACCACCTATCTGGAACATGCCGCCAAGAGCGAGCTGTCGGGCAATGTGGTGGACCTGTGCCCGGTGGGCGCGCTGACCAGCAAGCCCTATGCGTTCGAGGCGCGGCCGTGGGAACTGAAAAAGACCCATGCGATCGACGTGATGGACGCGGTGGGGACCAACATCCGCCTCGACAGCCGGGGCCGTCAGGTGCTGCGCGCCGTGCCGCGCATCAATGACGATGTGAACGAGGAGTGGGCGTCGGACAAGACCCGGCACAATGTCGATGGTCTGGTCCGCAAGCGGCTCGACAAGCCCTATGTCCGGCGCGACGGCAAGCTGGTTCCCGCGACCTGGGACGAGGCGTTCAAGGCGATCGCCGCCGTGCAGCATGGCGGCAGCGTCGCGGCGATCGCTGGCGATCTGCTCGATTGCGAGACGATGTTTGCGGGCAAGCTGCTGGTTCAAAAGCTGGGCGGCACGATGCTGGAAGGGCGGCAGACCGGGCTTGCCTATGACGTGTCGAGCCTGTCGGCGGTCGTGTTCAACACGCCACTCGCCGATCTGGAGACGGCGGACGTCATCCTGCTCATTGGCACCAATTTGCGCTGGGAAGCGCCGCTGGTGAACACGCGGATGCGCAAGGCGATCAAGCGCGGGGCCAAGGTGTTCGGGATCGGGCCGGAGTTCGACCTCACATATAAGGTCGAGTGGCTGGGCAATGACGCTTCGCTGCTCGGCAAGCTGCCGCAGGCGGTGCTGGACGCTTTCGGTGGCGCGGCGCGGCCTGTGGTGATCGTGGGCGGCGGCGTGCTGGCGAAGGATGGCGCGCATGGCGACACGCTGGGGCTGGTCGAGACGCTGGGCCTCATCAAGGACAGTTGGAACGGCTACAACCTGCTGCATTTCGCGGCGGCGCGCATGGGCGGGCTGATGCTCGGCTGGGCAATGGATGGCGGCGTCAAGGCGATGGCGGCGGCCAAGCCGAAGCTGCTCTTCTCGCTGGGTGCGGACGAGGTCGATTATTCGGCGTTTGGCGAGAGTTTCAAAGTCTATATCGGCCATCATGGCGACAAGGGCGCCCACGCCGCCGACGTGATCCTGCCGGGGGCGAGCTATGCCGAGAAGGCGGGCACTTACGTCAATCTGGAAGGCCGGGTGCAGCGCGGCGACAAGGCCGTGTTTGCGCCCGGCGACGCGCGCGAGGACTGGTCGATCCTGCGGGCGCTATCCGATGTGCTGGGCGCGCGGCTGCCGTTCGATAGCTTCGACCAGCTGCGCGCGCAGATGGCGGAAGCGGTTCCGGCGCTGGGCGTCGAGGGGCTGGCGGGCTATGGCTGGTCGATCCCGTCGTTGCCCACTGGCGCGACTGGCGAATTCGCCTCGCCGATCAAGGATTTCTACCTCACCAACGCGATCTGCCGCGCCAGCCCGACGATGCAGCAATGTTCGGCGGAACTGATCCACGGCGAGACGTTTGCGGAGGCCGCGGAGTGATGCTGTCGTCGATCAAAGCTCCCTCTCCCCGATGGGGAGAGGGCTGGGGTGAGGGGGCTCGACGCCAATGTCGGCCTCTGCCTTCGACCTCAGCACACCCTCACCCAACCCTCTCCCTTGAGGGAGAGGGCTTTAAGGGGCTGCTTAAGTGACCGCTTTCTTCCAAAATCTGGGCCTGCCGTTCGAGGGCGCGTGGTTCGTGTCCACCATCATCGGCATATTGCTGATCGCGCTGCCGGTCATGCTGGCGGTCGCGATGATTATCTATGCCGACCGGAAGATCTGGGCGGCCATGGCGTTGCGGCGCGGCCCCAACGTGGTCGGGCCGTTCGGCCTGCTCCAGTCCTTCGCGGACGGACTGAAGGTTTTCCTTCAGGAAACCATTATCCCGTCGGCGGCGAACAAGACCCTGTTCCTGATCGCGCCGATCATCACCTTCACCGTCGCGCTGATGGCCTGGGCGGTGGTGCCGTTTCAGGTGGGCGTGGTGCTGGCCAACATCAATGTCGGGCTGCTCTACATCCTCGCCATCTCGTCGCTCGGCGTCTATGGCGTGGTGCTGGCCGGCTGGGCGTCCAACTCCAAATATCCCTTCTATTCGGCGATCCGCGCGTCGGCGCAGATGATTTCCTATGAAGTCTCGATCGGCTTCATCCTGATCTGCGTCGTGCTGTGGGCGGGCAGCTTCAACCTGACCGCGATCGTGGAAAGCCAGAGGGGCTATTATGGCTTTCTGAACGGCAACGGCTTCAACCCGCTGCTCTTCCCGATGGCGATCATGTTCCTGATTTCCGCCATGGCCGAAACGGCGCGGGCGCCCTTCGACCTAACCGAAGCGGAAAGCGAGCTGGTCGCGGGCTATCAGACCGAATATTCGTCGATGGCCTTCGCGCTTTACTGGCTGGGCGAATATGCCAACGTGATCCTGATGTGCGCGCTCAACGCCATCCTGTTCTGGGGCGGATACCTGCCGCCGGTGGACTGGGCGCCGCTCTATTGGGTGCCCGGCATCCTTTGGCTGTTCGCCAAGATATTGTTCTTCTTCTTCGTCTTCTCCTGGGTGAAGGCGACGGTGCCCCGCTACCGCTATGACCAGCTGATGCGGCTGGGCTGGAAAATCTTCCTGCCGACCTCGCTGCTGTTCGTGTTCCTGGTGTCGGGCTTCCTCATGCTGACGAGGTATGGGGGATGAGAATAGTTACAGCCTGCGTTGGTAGCTGCCTTGTTGCGTTTGCGGCGGCAAGCATTGCGCAGACGCCGGATGACCCAACAAGGCGATCGGCCTATCTGTGCCAGATTTGGCCTCGTGGAGGACCAATGCCGGGTAACGATCCACCAAGGTTCAACTTTGGTTTTCTTCTACCGGCGGGACCGGAAGCCGGCGTGATGCAGGTCGATGAAACAATCGACAATGTCGGCGCGCTTGAGGGTGCAAAGCTCGTTAATGTGCGTTCAACGGCACCCGGCACGCTTGCTGCTTTGACCGGACCGATCAGAGATAAAAAGACGGTTCTTGTAAGCTTGACCGGCAGTAAACGTGGCCCTTGGCTGGATGCTGGAATTGGTCGAACAGATGGAACGAATAACGTGAAGTTTGTAGGTGCCTGCTTCGGCTTGCGTACTGCGACTACGGCTGACGATTTTCATTCAGCATTCGCTGAAGGGCGGAAAGCACAATGAGCCTCGGATACTACATCAAATCCTTCACCCTCTGGGAGTTCGTGAAGGCGCATTGGCTGACCTTGAAATATTTCTTCAAGCCCAAGGCGACGATCAACTATCCCTATGAGAAGAACCCGATAAGCCCGCGCTTCCGGGGTGAACATGCGCTGCGCCGCTACCCCAATGGCGAGGAGCGCTGCATCGCGTGCAAGCTGTGCGAGGCGATCTGTCCGGCGCAGGCGATCACCATCGAGGCGCAGCCGCGCGAGGATGGCAGCCGCCGCACCACGCGCTACGACATCGACATGACCAAGTGCATCTATTGCGGATTCTGCCAGGAAGCCTGCCCGGTGGACGCGGTCGTGGAAGGGCCGAATTTCGAGTTTTCGACCGAAACCCGCGAGGAGCTGATCTACGACAAGGCCAAGCTCCTCGAGAATGGCGACAAGTGGGAGCGCGCGATCGCCGCGAACCTTGCCGCCGATGCGCCCTATCGGTAATGCGCCCGATGTCTGATTCAAAGCCGTTCGGGCTGAGCCTGTCGAAGCCCTCCACTGAGCATGGCGAAGTGCCTTCGCTTCGCTCAGGTGAGCCCTTCGACTTCGCTCAGGGCGAACGGATGATGGGGGGTCGTCAGGACCAATGATCCATGTAATCGCCTTCTACCTGTTCGCGACGCTCGTCGTGTGCAGCGGCGCGCTGACGATCCTGTCGCGCAACCCGGTCCATTCGGTGCTGTGGCTGATCCTCGCTTTCTTCAACGCGGCGGGGCTGATGGTGCTGCTGGGGGCCGAGTTCATCGCGATGCTGCTGGTCATCGTCTATGTCGGCGCGGTCGCGGTGCTGTTCCTGTTCGTGGTCATGATGCTCGACATCGACTTTGCCGAACTGCGCGCGGGCTTCGTCGACTATCTGCCGTTCGGCCTGCTGCTCTCGCTGGTGCTGCTGGGGGAGATCGTGCTGGGCATTGGCCTCTGGAGCGCAGGCCCGATCGAACTGGCGCAGCGGGCGGCCCCGGCCAACCCTGAACTGAGCAATATCCAGGCGATCGGCGGGCTGCTCTATACGCGCTACATCTTCCTGTTTGAGGCGGCAGGCATCGTGCTTCTGGTGGCGATGATCGGCGCGATCGTGCTGACCCACCGCGCGCGCGGCGGGGTGAAGGGCCAGAATATCGCCCGACAGAACCGCCGCCGGCCGCAGGATGCGGTTCGCAATATCAATCAGCCCGTGGGGGAGGGGGTGGAGCTGTGATGCAGTCCATTCACTTGATCCCGTTCGGGCTGAGCCTGTCGAAGCCCTTCACTGAGCGGAGCGAAGTGCCTTCACTTCGTTCAGTTGGGCCCTTCGACTTCGCTCAGGGCGAACGGATGTTTTTCATGGGGGCAAAGGCATGATCGGCCTTCAGCACTATCTGGTCGTCAGCGCGATCCTGTTCGTGATGGGGGTGCTGGGCATCTTCATCAACCGCAAGAATGTCATCA
>ERZ1292632.1353-Hain-H43-01um-R2-1353-length-24180-cov-5_pt1 | contig 24180 bp, 45 predicted proteins | sample MGYA00564407_ERZ1292632 | MGnify/ENA primary metagenome ERZ1292632 (study PRJEB36523, sample SAMEA6512637) | groundwater metagenome | collected 2019-01-08 | study: AquaDiva: Metagenomics assemblies of 32 groundwater samples | reverse complement strand
ATTTTCTCTCCAATTTCTTTAATTGTTTATCTCTCCAACAAGAATCGCAAAGGAAATGATGATTTTTAACTTTTCCTCTTTTACATTTCTGGCAAAATTCATAAATTGGGGTGGGTCTATCACTTCTTGCAGGAATTAATCCCCTATCTACATCTTGTAAGATACTTCTCTTTACTTTCTCCTCATATTTCATTTTTCCTTCCTATAAATAACTCTAATTGAAACTCCCTTGCATAAAAACCTAAGTAAAGTATAATCAATAATCTTAGGGTGTATTTTTATAAAAAAATTAAAAAGAGAAACCTTCATTCTTGCCCAAATCTTTGTTTGTCTTGTATAGAAACCATAATATTCTAATTTAACATTTTTTATTGCCTCTCTACCAAAATCTCCTTCATTTATTGCATCTATAAATGTCATTAAGTAAAAAATCTTCCTATGGTCTATGCTATCAAAACATAAATCTCCATAAGGAACTATTATTTCTAATCTTCCTCCTTTATTTAAGATTCTTAACCACTCGTCTAATTGACTAAGACTATCATTGAAGTGTTCTAATACATAAGAAGCCAAAATATAATCATAAGTATTGCTCTTAATTAGATAAGGAACTTTATTCATGTCTAAAATAATGTTAGCCCCAAACTTTTTGTGATTATCCAAATTATCCCATCCCTCTAAAACACTTCTCCCACTCCCAATATTAAGTTTTCTCATTAATCCCAATCTCCTTCGTCATCTTGCTCAGTTGTTCCCTTTCCTAAGTAATTTTCAAGCCTACCTAAGAATATTTCTTTATTTAATAGTATTTTATAATGTTTGTTTCTCTTATCATAAAAATCTTTAGGCAATGTATCAAATCCAGCAGGTTTAGTATCCCTTATTTGTCCTACTTCTGAAATCTGTGTATCAAACTTATCAAATTCTTCCTTTGCTTTATTAAAATCCTCATCCTCTCCAACCAATTCTTTTATCTTAAACAAATCTCTTGAAAGTTCCAACCAAACAGAATCCAATTCTTCATTCCACTTTTGATATTCACCATTTCTTTTAAAATTATGACAATTTTTATGTAGTTGGTCTAACCTAATTATGATACTCACCCCTGATGAATGTTTACTTATTCTTGGTTCGTCAGTTTCCATTTTTCTCCTCTACAAGTTTCATTTTTATATAATTAGATAAAGGAACATCCATTTTTATTGCTTCTTCTTTTAATTGTTTATATCTTTTTAATGATACAAGAAATCTGATTGGTCTTTTTTTCTCTTTACTCTCTTTTGACATAGATATTACACGAATTATGTCTTTTTATATGAGTGGGGTATACCTTTACTCGTAATTTTATCCTACTCCTATTTAAAGGGAAAAAAATTATCTTTTTTATGTTAAGCATCAGGTATAAGGGGGTAGATTAAAAATGTTAGGAAATCTTATAGGTGGATTCATTGTTATCCTTGTAGGAACATCTCTTGCACCAACAGTTGCCCAACAAGTTGGTATTGCCCAATCTGATGGTAACATCACAGGTGCATCTGATACACTACTTGGTCTTACAACTTTATTCTACAACCTATCCATAGCTTCATCTGCAATCGGCATAGCCGCACAAGGATTGAGGAACTCTGGATTGATGTAAATAGAGGAGTATGAATGAAAATAGATAACAAAAGGAGAATAATTCTACCTATGTTATCTTTCTTTCTTTTTTTATTTAGTTTAACTTTTATTTCTGCTTGGAATTTTGAATTTGGTGGTTCTACCTCTACGACGGTAAACAATTTTACAATCAATGGAACAAGTGCAATACATAATGACTTAACAGGACTTCAGGGTGGAAATACATCTGAAAGATACCATCTTAATTTAACCGATTGGAATAGTATAAAGGTAAATCAGTTTTTATGGGTAACAAGTGCTGGTGCTGGAGATATTTCTTCTATTTTTACATTAAATAATTTTATTGCTTTGAATAATACTTTAAGTGGGGATATTTATTTGAATTTTAATGGAACATATTTGAATTTCACAACAGATTCAAGATATTTTACTAAGGCTCAATGGAATGTAACAAACTCAACATACAGGACAAGAGATAACTTAACATTCATAGGTAATATAAGTGCTACGACAGATGTTTGTATTGAAGGAGGAAATTGCTTGAGTGTAAGTGCAACAGGAGATAATTCTTCTTGGAATCAAAGTTATGCAAAAACAATAAATGATTTACTCTATACTTCTTTTGCTTATGTGGATAACAAAAGGAACTTAACTAACTTTACATTTACTGGAGCGGGAAATTTTACGGGAGATGTTTATTCAAATAGTGTTAATAATTTAACGGTTGCATTTCTACATAATTCATCTGGTTGGATTAGAGATTGGAATATTTCAGGTTGGATAAGAAATCAAACTTTAGCTGAAACTAATTGGAATAGTTCTGGACTAATAAGAAATTGGAATATTAGTGGAGACATTCAGAACTGGAACTCAACAGGTTATATTCGTGATTGGTCAGGAACTGGAGATAATAGTTCATGGAATCAATCTTATTCAAAGACCATAAATGATTTACTTTATGCTGTTTTGGGTTCAGGGAACACTTCATTGCAGATGTTTCAAGCAGTTGATAATGGAACATTTTTAAAAATATCTCAATTCAATGTTACAAATTCATCTTATAGAACTTTAGTTAATGGAACATTCCCGCCAAATGTTAATATCACAATAACAAACGTGACAGCAGTAGATAATATCACAGCAACTTTCTTTTTAGGATTTATTAACGCAAGCAATGTTTTAAATGCCCCATGGACTTCTGGTGTTGCAGATAATTCTTCATGGAATCAATCCTATTCAAAGACCATAAATGATTTACTTTATGCAGTTCTTGGCTCTGGAAATACCTCATTACAAATGTTTCAAGCAGTAGACAATGGAACATTCCTGAAAATAAGTCAATTTAATGTAACAAATACAAGTTATGTAGTTAAAAATGTGAATTGGAATGATACAAACTTCCTTATTCCCCAATTAAATAACACCTATGACTTAGGAAACTCAACAAATATATTCGGTAAAATATGGGTTGGGACTTTAAATATTATAACAAAAATAACAACAAGTCAAATATCAAATTCAGCAATAACCTCTGCTCTAATTCAGGCAGGGGTGATTAACTCAACACATATAGGTTATTTATCAGTAAACAATTCACATATTCAAGCGGGAGCAATTAATGTTACGCAAATAGGAGTAAGTGGGGTAAACACTACAACGATTTTAGATAATACAATTCTTCCGATAGATTTACATTTAGACATTAATTTGACTTATGTAAGGAACAATACAGCATTCAATACCACTTTAATAAATGTAACCAGACAATACATAACTCAACAAGCTGGAAATTGCCCCACAACAATTTCTGGTTCAATATGTAGGAACACTACAGGAACATTTATAGTGGGTTAAAATGAAATGGTATATAATATTTTTAGGGTTTTTGCTTTTAGGTTTAATAATTGGAGGTATATACTTTAACAAAGAGCAAAGAGGGTTACAACTCACGTCTTTTAATAACGTAAGTGTTGAGTTTTTAATAGATGAATCCAAGATAATCCTTACGGAATGGAATGATGAGGTAAGAGTTGGTATAAAATATAATAAAAGTCTTGGAAAAGGAGAAGTTAATTTAACTGATAAGAAAATCAAATGGAAAGGCACAAATGAAGAATTACACTCTTATCCTTTAGGTGCAAAAGAAGGGATGGAAAAGGGTGGTTTGGAAATTGAAATTGTTTTAAAAGAAAAACCATTAACAAATATATTTGATTTTGAGATTACTGGAGCAGAGAATTTAGACTTTTTTTATCAGCCAGAATTAACGCAGGAAGAGATTGATTTAGGAAGTTTTAGACCAGAGAATGTTGTAGGTTCTTATGCTGTTTACCATAAAACAAAGAAAGACTATATAATTGGGCAGACAGATTATGCAACAGGAAAATTATTCCATATTTATAGACCAGAAGTCATAGATAGTATGGGAAATAAAATATGGGGGCAACTTAATTATTCTAATGGAGTTTTGTCAGTTACTGTTTCGCAAGGGTTTTTAAACAATGCGGTTTATCCTGTAATTATTGACCCAACATTCGGTTATACCACCATAGGAGCATCAGACAGTTCCACAACCGACCCCATAATAACTAAATTCACAGCATCCGCCGAAGATGGAAACATAACAAAAATGTCAGTTTATCTTGATAGACAATTTGGAGATAGTAATGTCGGAGCAGTTATATATTCGGATAGTTCTGGAACTCCCAATTCAAAACTTGCTGAGGACACAGGGAATGTTCTTGTAACAGCAGATGCATGGTATAATTTAAGCATTTCTTATTTATTCACAGCATCGCAGGTTTTATGGTTGGGTTCATGGACACAAACAGGAGGACAAGCTGTAGCAATACACTATGACATTGGTGATACGAATCAGGTTTTATATAGTACAGGCAATACATTTGAAACTTACCCAAACCCAATTACTGGAAACTATCTTGCTTGGAAGATTTCAATCTATGCTACTTATACTGCAACTGCGGAATGTTGGACAAATGATGGAACATTATTAGTAATTCCAAATGGATGTGTTTATGAAAAGACAAGTGGGGGATTGGAAGTAATATGAACAAAATATTTGGAACATCAAAGAGAGCAATGGTTTTGATTAGTCTGGGGATTATGGTTAGTTTGTTTTTTATGACTTTAGTTAGTGCTGTAAATGAATGTGGAAATGATAATAGCTTCTTAGGAACAATAAAACAAGGAAGCCCAATAACATTGAAACAAACTTGTGATGATTGCACTTATGTAAATCTAAGTTCAGTAAATTATCCAAATTCAACAAAGATAGTTTATAATACAAACATGAGCAAAAATGGAATAGAGTTCACAAAAATATCAGCAGATACAACTCAACTTGGATGTTATTCTTATGTAGTGTATGGAGACAAAAAAGGAACATTAACAAGTGAGACTATTGATTATTTAGTAACAGCAAGTGGACAAAGTAGTGGAAATTCAAATATTGCCTTCTTTATAATTATAATAGTTTTATCCTATGGAATAATGGGATTTGGATTCTACTTTCAAAGAGAAGAATGGATTGTAATATTAGGTTCAGGTTTATTATTAGGATTAGGAGTTTATATGGTTAATAACGGAATAATTAATTATCGTGATTGGTATACAAATTATTTAGCTTATGCTACTTTAGGAGTAGGAGCAATAACAGGATTAGCGGCGATTATATCATTGATTGATAAAAATATGTAAGATGAAAGGAGGTAAGATGGAAATTAAAAAAATAGAAAAAGTAGTTGAAGAAAAAAAAGAATCAACAGAGTTTTTTGTAGGTGAACAGCCAACAGATATTCAAAGGGTTATAGCAAAAGATGGAAAAGTAATTGATATCTTAGAACTTTTAGTTGATATTGCAAACAAAGTAGAGAGGGCAGGGTTAAAGTGATAAAAGGTGATTTTCGTCTGGGTGTAGACAACATAGAGGTAGTTGTAGATGGAAACAATTTATACTTTTACAAAGATGGAACAATCACGACTATTGAAGGATTAAAGTTAGATAAGACAGGAACATTAAAACAATTCCCTGATTTGAAAGACAAAGAAGATTGGAGAAAGATTGCTATTGAAAGATTAAAGAATCATATTAAGAAAATGAAAAACGAGAAAGAGAAAATATACTATATCAAAGATGAATTAGAAAAGTATGGTTATACTGCACTTTTCCTACAAAAAGCTGGATGGAGACCAGAGAAATTTAAATGAAATATATAAATGAAAAGAAATTAAAAGAAATATTAAAAGAAAGAGAAAAAGAGAACTTTGAGGGATTTTTTAATTCCATATTCCTCACCTTTGGATTACTTGGTGGATTTGTTATCATTGTAATAGGAACATATTTAGCACCAGAGATAATTGCAACGAGTAAATACTCTTGGTTCAAGTATCTTTATAGTCTTGGATTAATTGGTTTAGCATTAAACTATGCTTATTTGATTATGGACAATATTGGTCTTTTTGATAAAGGGAAAAAGGAGAAAAATGCCCATTGATATAAATTGGATACTCCCCGTCTTAATCATAGGGGGATTAATCATTATAGTCTATTGTAAAGCAACAGGACAAACATTAGGAGAAATGTTACACGAATTAAGGGATTTTTTCGCAGAAAGAAAGGAGGAAATAGCAGAATCAAGATTAGGAAACTATGGCAGATAAAATAAAAGAAAGAAAATTTGGATTGCATCAAACACTTATAGGTGTAGCTATGATTGTTCTTGGATTTTGGTTTGTTAATGACACAATCTCTATTCAGTTAGTTTCTTTGACTAAAGCATTTGCAAAAGGGGCAATGATGATGGAAGGGGCATTTCTTATTCTATGGGGATTTAGAGAAATAATTGGAGGTATCATAAAACATGGAAGATAAAAAGAATGAAAGTTGGAGAGTGAAAGAATTGATGAGTATAAGTAAAAGTTTGTTTAATATTCAAAAGAGACAAGATGTTAGGATAAAAAAGTTAGAGGAATTTGTATTATTAGTAAGTAAAAAATTAAGAAAGCATATAGGAAACAAAAATCAATAAAATGCCAACAGGACATTACCCAAGAAAACCATTTTCGGAGGAAACTAAAAGAAAGATTAGCGAAGCAAATAAAGGGAAAGTATTTTCAAAAGAAAGAAGGAGGAAAATAGGAGAAGCCAGTAAAGGAAGATTACATACAGAAGAATGGAAGAGAAAGGCAAGTGAAAGAATGAAAGGACATATAGTAACTAAAGAAACAAGAGAAAAAATAAGAATGAAAGCAAAGGGAAGAAAACATAGTGAACAAGGAAGAAAAAATATAAGTGAAGGTCATAAAGGACAAAAAGCATGGAACAAAGGATTAACAAAAGATGATGAAAGAGTTAAAAGATATGGGAGAAATTCAGGAATTTCAAGGAAAGGAAAAAGTTTACCACAAGAAGTTAAAGAAAAACTAAGTCAGAAGAGAAAAGTTTTCATCCATGAAACTAAAAAAGGAAATGTCAAAGGGTTATTTAAAAAAGGACAAAGACCATGGAATTATTTTGATGGTAAAAGTCAAGAGAGGTATTATTCTACTAATGGAGACGATTGGGGTGCAATTAGAAATTTAGTTCTATGTAGAGATGAGTATAAATGCCAACATTGTGAAAAAGAAGGAAAATTACATATTCACCATATAATTCCTTTTATGATTAGTTTTAATAATTCATTAAATAATTTAATTACTTTGTGTCCATCTTGTCATTCAAAAGAGGATATGAGGATGTTAAAGGAGAGAAAAAAGAATGGTTGATAATGAAGAACCCCTTACAGAGGAACGTGCCGAGGAACTTGTGCGTAGTTTGAAACAACAGCAAAGTAACGCCCAAACATTCTTTAGTGATGTAATTGCAAGTAAGTCCACAACAAAGACGGGAAACTTAGTAATAGAAGAATTAGGTATGCCAAGATTGACTCAACGTGGTGTTTTAGAGTTAGCTTTATTCACAGAAGATACTTTCAAAGATGTAGGATGGAATAATTATTTTACTAAATTAGCGGAAATTCAAACAGCTTCTTCATTAAGCAAGGATGCAATATTGATAAAACTTGCAGTAACCCAAAAGAAAGAATTAGCAGATACAAGTCCAGAAAGAAAAAAGAATAAAGGAATGTTTGGGTTTGGTAGAAAAAAAGAGGAGGAAAATTGAAAGGGGGTTTAGAAAAGAATGACAGAATACATAGGTAAAATACCAGAAAGAGAAAATAAAGAACCAACCATGCAAGAGAAAGTTGATACTTTGTTTTATGAAAATGAGAATATAATCAAACGAAAAGAATTGAGAATCCCAAGAAAAGCGAAAGTAAAAGGAAGAAAAGCAAAGAAAGGTTGGGTTGGAATATTAAGAGTTAGTGAGAATGGTGTCATAAGTGGTGAGAAAGTTCTATTAGAAGATTCTTCTTATGTAATGGCAGACAAGTTAGTTCATGCAACAGAAGGAAAAGAGAAATTAATGTGGGAGGGAAAGTTTCCAGTCTATATCCAAGAAGCAAAGAAGAACAATCCTAAATTAGTAAGCTGGAATGAAGGAGATAATGAAACATACGGACAACCATATATTCGTGCTAAGATGCTTCAAGAAGCAATCAAGCCAAAATCTGGTGGAGTAAAGATAATCCTTATCTTGTTAGCAGTTGGTGCAGGAATCTTCTTAGTTAGTAAACTATTTAGTGGGGGGACTTAATGTTCAAGAAGCATAACTGGATTCCTTATGGAAAGAAAGCATTTAATATAGAAATAAATGTAAAGGATAACTTTAACCAGACAATAGACCAGATTTATTTAGAAAAAGGAAAAGATATTGATAATTTAAGAAAATTGAAGAAAGTTGAAGGATATGGATTCAAATTAACCAAAGAAAAAGTTGAAGATGAAATAGAAGAAGAAAAGGAAAAAGAGAAATCTTGGTTAGACAAAGATTTGGAGTGGTAACCTACTCCTATAAAAACCTTTGATTACTCGTAGTTCTATGAAGATTAAAGATTTTGTAAATTTGACGCACAACAAACGCAATTCTCAGGAAAGTTTGAATCTAAAAAAAAAGGAATTTAAGAAACATAATCTTAGTGTAAAAGATATTTTAGATATTGAAGTTAATATTAATAATAAAATAAAGAGGTTTGATGAAATATAATGGTAAATAAAGGATACAAACAAACAGAAGAACATAAAAGAAAGGTTAGTGAAGCATTAAAAGGTAAAAGAATAAGTGAAGAACATAGAAAAAAAATAAGTCAAACCCAAAGAGGAAAACACAATTCCCCACAAACCGAATTTAAAAAAGGTCATAAACAAAGTGAAGAAACCATTAAAAAAAGAATCCTAAAACAGATGGGACATAAACCAACAAATACAAAACCTAATTCTGGAAGTTTTAAAAAAGGACAAAAATCTTGGAATGAAGGAAAGACGAATTTGGCGAATTTATATTCTAATTATGGTATGAAAGGAAAGCATCAATCAGAGGAATCTAAAAGAAAAATGGCTAAAACAAGAGGGGGAAAGTATAAAGGAGAAAATTCTCATACTTGGAAAGGTGGTATCACTCCTATAAATTCTTTAATTAGACACTCACCAGAATATAAACTTTGGAGAAAATCAGTATTTGAAAGAGATAATTATACTTGCCGATTCTGTGGACAAAGGGGGAAAGTAATTCATGCAGACCACATTAAGTCCTTTAGTCTTTTTCCAGAACTAAGATTCGCTATTGATAATGGAAGAACACTTTGTAAAGAGTGTCATCTTAAAACAGATAATTATGGTTATAGAGGAAAAAATGGAGGTAAAATTTAAGAATTAATATGACAACTGAAGAAGAAGCATTACAATCGGTTGCTACGGCAAGACAAAATACGGCACAGGCAAGGACAGAATTAGAACAAAGAAGACAAGAAGTAAAAGTAGCTGAGGAGCAACTTCAAAGTTTTGAATCTAAGTTGCCACAAAATACTCAAAGGAATTTAAGGCAAAGATTTGCTAATCTTGAGGGTCGCAGACAAAGACAGACAATTCAAAAAGTTAGAGGGGACATTGAATCTAAAAAAGGAGAGATAGAGCAATACAAAACTTCTTTGTCTGATTACGAGAAAGATATTCAACTAAGTGAACAGAACATTGCATCTTATGAAGCACAGATGTTATCAGAATCTTATGCTTATGATACACTTAGAAAAAATATAGAACAAGATGCTCAAATAGGATATTCTAAAGCAAGTTCAATTAATCAGATAAGAGAAGCATATCAAAGTGCTAATTTAAACCCTGATGAAGGTCAATCTATTTATGAGAATTATGTAGTAGGTGAAGGAAAACAAAGTCTTTATGAGGATTTAAACCCAGACCCAAAGATATATGAAAAGGGAGATTTCTTAGGAACTTACAATATAGAAAGTGGAAAGATTAAAGCGGCAAAAGGATATGATGTAAAAATGAGTGGTGGAGTAATTGAATATAGTAAAAAAGAATTAGAAGGTTATCAATCTATCCTACCTAAATTAGATAGAAATGTAAAAAAAGATTTTCCTCAATCTATTCCAGAGTTTAAAGTAGGTGGAGCGACAGGATTTGCTACAGTTTCTGCACAACAATATCAAACCCCAATTCCACAATATCAAACATTAGCACAGCCATCAGATTTAATTAGGACAACGGGAAGCCCTATTAAGTTTGTTCCTTTGATTCCATCTAAGATTGATGTAGTAAGATTTGACCCTTTATGGGATATTAAAAGAGTAGGTCAATTAGGAAAAGAAGTTGGATATTTTAAAGCAGTCCCAACATTTGTTGGTGAACAAATTAAAAGAGGATTGACTAAAGCACAAATTGCTTTAGGAAAACCATTTGGAGAACCAGAACCATTACCTTTACCTTCTGGAACACAATTAGAAACCCCTGCCTCAAGAATTTCAGGTCTTGGTGGTTTTGGAGGAGCAACAGCAACTTATTTTACACCAGTTGGGATTCCTTTATTAGTTGGTGGAGGTGTTGAAGAATATGTAACTCCTTCTGGAAGAACAAGGTTATCTTTAATGGGAGAAGCAATAGAACAAAAATATAAAGTTCCAAAAGAATTAGCTTATGGACTTCCAGCGTTAGAAATTGGATTAGGGTTATATGGATTCAAAAGAACGAAATTTGATGTAACAAGACCAGTTGTAAGAGAACAACCATTAGTTGTTGATGTAAAATATCCTAAAGGTTATGGAAGAACTCTTGGTGCAGAAGAAAGGATTGTAACAGTAGATAGTTTAGGTAGACCTGTTGTTGTTGAAAGAGGTATCCCAACTACTTATTTTGGAGATGTTGGAGTTCAAGGAATAAAAAGGCAAGTAACGACACCATTTAGAGAATTTTTTGGAATGAAACCAATTTATTCTGGAACAAGAGCAGAACAAGTAGGTGGTGGATTTATTGGGAGAGCATTAGAATTACCAACAAAATACCAAAAAGTATATAATTTATTGAAAGAAAGAGGATACACAGATTATCAAGCAAGACAAGCATTAAGACAAGTAAGACCACAATATAAAAGAACGACAGGACAAGGAGAAATGACTATCGTTCAAAGAGGAGAAGAAAAGCCATTGAGACTTTTTGCTGGAAAACAAACAACATCTTATATTGAAGGAGAAAAAGGTGGTGTCAAATATATAAAAAAGAAGCCAGAAGTATTAGATGTTGATGAAACAGCAAGTTATTTGGGAGAAGGTAAAAGTAAAATAATAGACATAATAGGAATAACAAAAAAAGGAAAAGTAAAAGGAAAAGTAGAGGATGTTAGATTTGATGTGATTGGTTTTGAAAGATTAGAAACAAAACCTTTGGGTGAAGGAGAAAGTTTATTGCCTGAAACATTAGTCAAAGGAGCGGGAAAAAGAACAGAGAGATTTAAAGGAGTTGTTGGAGCAAAATATGTAAAAGAAGTAAGACCCTTCGCTTTGGATATTGAAAGTCCAACAGGAGAAATTAAATTTAGGATAACACCTGAAGAAACATTTGCGAGATATAAGACAGTAGATATTTCTAAGAAAATAATTCCAAAAGAAAGAAGATTATTGACTGGAGAAGGAATAGCTGATATTTCAAGAGCAGAACCAAAGATTACAATTTATGATGAATCAATCAAGGAGGCAAGAGGATTTCAAGGAGGGGGGTCAAAAAGTTCTCCTCAATTCTTAAAAGAATTATATCAAGGAACAGAACAAGCAAAAGCAGAGACAGTATTAAGTTTGTTAAAAACAAAACCAGTTAGAGGAACTCCAAAAGTATCAAAAGTAAGTCAAGAATTATTAGGAATGGGTTATCCAAAGATGGTAGGTGGACAAGGAATAGAAGTTATAGATTATACTAAGTTAGGACTTGGAACAATAGGTTTAAATATTATAGAAGATTCAACTAATTATGGAAAGTCTGGGTTGGTATTTGGGGTATTTCGTAGGGACAGTAGAGGGATTTCTGATAGTTCATTCTTTAGAGATTTTTCTGGTAGTCGTAGTAGTCGTAGGGGTGAAATTATGGGTGAGGACACACAACAAGTCTCAGCCGAAACCACATTTGATTTATCAAGAGAAACAACCAGACAAGATAATCAACTTAGGATTGGTCAAGGTGAAGTTAGTTTAGTTACTTCTAAAGAAGTTTTAGGATTAAGACAACCACAAAGAGAAGTATTAATTGAAAGGATAGGTCAAAAAGAAATTCAAGTTCAACAACCAGCATTAAAGTTATTTGAAAGATTAAAACAAGAACAAGTAACTAAACAAGTTCAAAAGACACAACAAATAACAAGACAACAAGAAATTCAAAGACCAAGAGAACCAAGAACTCCAAGAGTTCCAAGAATAAGATTATTTAAAGAGAAACCAAAGGAAAGAACAGCAAAAGAAACATTAGAAGATATTTACGAAGTATTTGTTAGAAAGAAAGGACAAGATATAAGTATTGGAGAATTTGAAGGATTAGGAAAAGCAAAGACAGAATTGTTTGGTGAATTAAGAAAAAGTTTGAGAGCAGGGGGATATGTAACAAAAGGTGGAGAAAAAGTTAAATTAGAATTGTTTGGAACAGAGTTTAGACCAAGTAAAAGAGATTCTTTCCGTGCGATACAGCCAAAAACCAAAAGACTATCTGCAAAATCAGAAGTATCAGAAATACAATTCTTAAAAGGAAAACGTAAAAAGAGTATGTGGGGGTTCTAATGAACAAAAGAGGACAAGTTGCATTTTATCTTTTTATGATTTTTATAGTATTCATAATTTTAGCGTTGGCGTTATCTAAGCCATTAACAGATAATTCAGATGAAGTAAAGAATCAGTTAGGACAAAAGAGAGCATTGAATGAAACATATACTTTAGATAATTGTTTAGTGAATGGAAGCGAATTTCTACAAGTGAATACTTCTAATTCTAATTGTAATATAACAGTAGCAAATAATGAAGGAACAGTTACCGAAAGTTGTCCATTAGTTAATGTAATAGAAAGAAATATTACAAATCAAACTTTGGTAAGTAATACAGATTATATATTGAATAGTGCAATAGGAGTAATAGCATTGCAGAATACATCAAGTTTTAATTATAATGATTCAGGAAATATTACCTTCTTTGATTATACTTATTGTCCATTAGGATACATTAATTGTTCAACAACTACAAATTATCAGGATAAAGCATTTTGCACACAAGAAGATTCTTTCCCATGGTTCTTTATAGGAATAGTTATTGCACTTGCTCTAATTATTATTTCAGCAATAGGGAGGGGACAATGAACAAAAAAGGTAATGTCTTTCTGGGTTTAGTGATTGCTTTCTTTATCTGGAGTTCGGGAATCCTTATGTTACCCTTCATAGTAGATAGTATAGATGTAACAAGAACAGATTTAGTTTGTTCTTCAAATACAATAAGTTTTGGAACTAAAACCTTATGCCTCACGATTGATTTAATTGTTCCTATAATTTTATGGACACTTTTTACAATTGTATTGGGTTTAATCATAAGTAAAAACTAACATGAAAAAACTATTAATGCTTTTATTTATGGGAATCTTTTTCATTAGCTTCGCTTCTGCACTTAACTTTGATAATGTTAAAGACTACGATTCTAAAACACAAACAGTAACGGTTTCAAATGCTTTCAATCTTCCATTAATAGGAAGTGACATAGCTTATATTAAATTATTAACTCCATTAAACAACCCAGTAATTCGTGGAAAAGATAGATTAGTAGCAGAAATAGAAATAAACAACTTAGGAGATTATTCAGATGTGTTCAACGATATGAAATTCTATGATTTGAATAAAGGAAACCAACAGTTCAGTAGACAATTTACTTATAAATATAGGGAAATAATCGGACAAAAAGATGTGAATGATTTTCAACAAATTTGTCAAGACAAAGAAATATTAAAAAATGGAACTATAATAAAAGAATGTTTTAATCAAATTATAGGAACACATAAAGAAAATATATATGAATGGAAAGAAGTAATAAACCAAAAATCATTATTAAATGGAACATGGTATATCGGAATATTCACAGATGTTCTACCAAATGATAAAGTTGAATGGATACCCACTCTCTATGGTGTTGAAGTAAGTGAATGGGCAACTTGGTCAGAAGGATTAAATGTTGGACTTGTTAGTTATTGGAAGTTTGATGAATCATCTGGCACAAATGCAAAAGATGAAAGAAATGTATACAATCTTACATTAAAAGGTTCTCCCGCATGGGTAGTTGGAAAAATAAATAATGGATTGAATTTAAGTAGACAACTTAATCAAAACGCAAGTTCACTTGCTAATGTTACTCAATTAAGTGGAACAAATTATACAATGAATGTTTGGACAAATGTAATTCATAATGATTCTGGTGAAAGTATTATGGGTATTGGTTTCCAAAAAGCCGCACAAGCAGATAATACAAGTTCAGTAATTACAACAAAAGCGGCAACAATAAATAATTGGACAGCATTTAGTTCAAACAATTATCTTCAAAGTAATATGGCAGTAACCAATGGGTCTACTGGTTTTCAAATGTTAAGTATTACATGGAATGGAACAATAAGAACACTTTATTTAAATGGTTCAGTAATTGCAATGGGTTCAATAGGAAATTCACTTGATTTAGGAAATGTGACCTTTGGTATTCCTTCAACTGGTCAAGTGGCTATGGGAAATCAAATAGTAGACGAAGCAGGACTTTGGAACAGAAGTTTAACACAAGCAGAAGTTACACAGATTTATAATGGTGGAACAGGAATGACTTATGTTTCAGATTTTACTCTCCCCCCAAATGTAAATATAAACGCCCCGGCTAATAATACTAACTCAACAAATACATATATGTTTTTCAATACAACAATAGATACTTTAGAACAAGTAGTAACAAATGTTTCTCTTTTAATAAATAATGTAAGTTATAGTTCAAACACAACTGGTTACAATGGAACATACACATTTAATCTTTCTTTATCTGAAGGAACATATAATTGGACAATCAACGCAACAAATGTTAATGTATCAAATACAACTGAACCAAGATTCTTCACATTAGCATCAGTATTCAATAGTTCATTCAATTTTAATGCAACAACTTATGAGACAGCCCAAGAAAGTTATTATGCAAATATTACAACAAATGGGTCAGTTCCAAACAATGCAAACTTTACTTATAATGGAACAACTTATTCAGCAACAATAACAAACACAGCAAGTAATGATTATAACTTGTCTGCATTAATTCAAATACCATTAGGAGGAGATAATATAAATCGTTCTTTCTTCTTCACCTATCATTCTGCTGGAATAGTTTACAATACACCAACAAGACAACAGAATGTAAGTGAGTTAGTCTTTACTCAAATAAATAGTTCATACACTAATGATTTTCTTAATATAAGTTTTCAAGACGAAGTTAGTTTAATAACAATAAATGCTTCTGTTCCCTCTTCAACATTTGTTTATTATTTAGGAAATGGAACAATCAATAAAACGTATACTTATGTAAATACTACTAATATGTTCAATCAAACATTTGTTGGGTATCCTACTGATAGAAATATTAATGTTCTTCCAATAGTTCAATACAAGCAGGGAACAGACTATCCCCAAAGAATATGGCAACCAACAATTAAAATATATAATTCAACAGTTTACCAGCAAGTATTATATTTATTAGGTTCGTCTGATGGAATTTATGTAACATTCCAATTAAAAAATCTTGCAGATGAAGTTATAAGTGCAGTAGATGTAAATGCAAGTAAAACTTCTGATGGAACATTAATAAATTCTGGAACAACAGATGATGCGGGATTAATTACTTTTTTCTTAAATCCAGATATTCAGCAAACATTCTGTTTTCAAAAGTCTGGTTATACATCAGCTTGTTCTACATTATTTCCAACACAAACAAGTTATACGGTTACATTAGGTTCAACGACTTCAAGTTCAGATGATTTTTCACAGGGAATTTCCATTGGTCTAAGCCCAACTTCTGATTTCCTTGACCAACAGACAAGATACAATTTTAGTTATACAATTAGTTCAACGTTCTGGACATTAACAAGTTGGAGATTTGATTTATATTATTCAAATGGAACATTAGTTGGTTCAAATAGTTCAACAAACAATGGAGGGATAATAACTCTTTACAATGTTAATACTTCCAACTCAACAAATATTTATATGAATTATTCTTACATAATAAGTAGTTCAACATCTAATTTTTCAAGGACATGGACAGTTCAATCAACAGAGGGAAGGAATTATGGAATTTGGAGATTCTTTACCGACTTAAATTTATACATTGATTCAAGTGATGGTTTTTGGGGAATAGATGACTTTGCGAAATTATCATTAAGTCTTTTATTTATAATTTTCGTTGTAGGAATAGTTGGTAGAAATTATGGAGTAAATAATGAAGCATTTATAATGACTATATTATTTGGGGTAGTATTCATGTTAGATGTAGGATTAGGATTTATTCCAAGAATACAGATAGGGAATATAAGTGCATCACCTAATTTCCTAACATTTTTAACCTTCATACTCGTTATAATATTCTTAATAAGAGAGGAACAAAGATGAGAATGATAATATTTGTAGTAATGATTACAGGGATTATTATATTGTTAAATGCTGGAGGGATTCAGACAAATTCTGGTGCTTTAATTGGAAATGGAACAGTAGTTTATAACTTTGTTAATTCTTCTGCAATAAATAGGGATGCAAACCAAACAGCAGTTGATTCAGGTTTAGGTAATTTCAAAAGTTCTGGAATTTGGATAAAACTACTTTGGATATTAGGTTTAGGAACTTTAGTTGCTATTGGTGCTGGGTTATTTTCAGCGGCATCACCAATAAGTATAATCAAAGCAGGATTAGTTAGTTTATTTGGAGGAGCATTTTTGTATGATGTTTTAGGATTGTATTTAAAATTATATAGTTATGGAGTAATATGGGTCAGATGGTTAGCGATTGCAATATTTGTTCCATTAGTCTTGGCATTTTTTATAACCTTAGTTTCATGGTGGGAGGGTAGTGATACATGAGTGCGTCGTATATTGAACCTCTGGACATCAAGACAATATTTATTAACTACTTTCTTGGAAATCAAGTATTGTTCCCCTTCGCATTTGTAATTTTAATTAGTGCAATCTGTGGATATTTCCAAATGTCAAATAAGGTATTCTTAATCATTTTAGTAATAGGGTCTGTTATGTTCGGGCAATATCTTGGAGAAGTATATTATATGTTAGTCTTGTTCATAGTTGGATTTTTAATATATAAAACATTTAGTAGCGTGTTTAGGTAACCAATATAAAAAGATGGAACAATATAAAAGAAAATGACATTCAAGGAAATATTACAGAAACTACGTGGGGATAATGGAGAGAAAGATGATTTAAAGAGTTATGTCCAACAATTATCCAAAGAACGAAGAGCAGGTGAAATCGTAGAAGAAAGAGCAACATCAAGTAATGAAAGAGAATTGAAAAGACTTTACAAAGAGATTCGTGACAAGCAGATAAAAGAAGAATTAGAATATATGAGAAAGCAAAGACAAGAAGATATAGATTTCGGACACCAACCACTTAATACAAAATATATCTTAAAGGGTGGACATAAAATTCTAAAGGATAGAAAATTGTTTGTAAATCATGGAAATATGTTTAGTAATCAAAAAAATATCTTTAAACCAAAAAGGAAGAGGTAACCCCACTCTTATTTAAACCCCCAAACACTTAAAAATATATCAAAATGGCAGACCCAATATTAAGAACAATCCCTACATTCGCAAGTTTAGGAGTTCTCGCCCATAATATTCATTATCTAAAAAAGAAGAAAAAGAAATCAACTGACTTAATTGAACAAGGTGTAGGTAACATTGTTGGTGTAACCATGACAAAAGAAATAGCTAATTTCATAGGAGAATAAATGATAACAGATGATTCAAGAGGAGAGTATGTAAATCTTGTCCCCAAAGCAAAAGAATATATCAAACAAGAAAAAGTAAAGAAAGAAAAAGAAAAGAAATCAAGTGGAATCTTCAAGGGAAAGTTCCTCAAGAAACCAAAATTAGGAATTAAATCAATAAGCCCAGAGAAAGTATTAACAAGTGGAATGGGTCATCATGCTTTAGTTCGTGAAGGAAGGACAGGATATTTCAATGACGAATACGAGAGGGAGATGAAATGGTTAAGAAAATGAAATTAAAAAATCAAGTAGAAGGGGGTAAAACAATGAATAAGAAAGGAGAATTAGGAGTAGGAACATTGTTAATGATGGCTGTTGGTATTATCTTTGCTGTGGTAATAATCCAGCAAATTGGGGTCAATCAAGGGACAGCAACAAATTTACTATTAGCCTACAATGAGAGCCATATCTTACCAAATTGCTTCCAGAATGTAACAGTTGCTACGCAAGTTAATACAACAAATTGTCCTACTTGTGCGAGTATAAGAAATTGTAACTTCTCTGTAACAAGAATAAGTGGTTATGAAACTTTATCTTCAGAGTGGGATAATAGAAGTTGTCCATTAACTAACTTTACTATTAGAAGTGCGAACTCTACTGCAATCACATTGGTAGATGATACAGATTTCGTTCTTGGAGAACAAACAGGAGTAGTTAGTCTTTTGAATACTACAAAGTGGTATAACTTAACAGAACAGGGTAATAGAACATTCGTTGATTACAATTTCTGTGGAGTAGGATACAATACAGATTCTGGTGCAAGGGGAGTTGCAAGTATGTGGTTGATATTTAGTGTATTAGGTCTTTTAGCATTTGTTCTTATAGGGGTAAGGAAAGATTGGTTTGATTTTCTTTAAACTTTCTTTCTTCCCTTAACTTTTTATTCATTTAGTTGGGACTATGGGTCAAAAAAAGAAAGCAAAAGAACATAAAAAAAGAAAACAAGTTAAAAAGGAACAAGTCAAGAAGTAAAGATAAATAATTCTTAGGGGGAAAGAACAATACTTTGTGGTGGGTATTATGTTCCCCCTTATATTTTGTAGGGGGTAAAACATCTTTATAAATATTGTGATTTGTAACTCCTTAATGAAGAATATTCTTTAAATACATCTTCTTCTACTTTTTATTATGAGAAGTAAAAAAGAGGTATCCCCTAAAAGTTTTTACTTACCTATTCTTTCCCTCTTAAAACAAAGCACGAATTTAAAAGAAATTCAGAAGAATTTATCTATTTCTAAACAAGATTTGAACTATTATCTAAAGGTTTTATTAAAAAATGGTTTGATTGAAAAGAAAGGGAGAGGTTATTATGAAATTAGTAAAAACACACCTAAGGACACTAACCTACCAAGAGAAATTCGTGGTCATGCTTTCATCTGGACAATTAAACTTCCAAAAGAGATTAAAAATTGGGACAAACGAGTTGAAATCTTAGAAAAGTCAAATATTCCTTTCAAATTGATAGGTTTACTCAAAAAAACCCCAAGAATCGTAATAAACAATAAAAAGGTCTGGTTAGGGGAAAAATCCCTTATAATTTACGAGCCACATTCGTTTTACGGAATAAATGCCATAGAGTCAAGGAAATATGCTGTATTAAGCCTAATCTCTTGCCTACAGGCCTTAGAATCAAAATTTGACATTAATCTCCACCCCTATACCTTTAAACCAAGTAGAGAGCATTATGGAATCATTAAAAACGACTTGGCTATACAATGTAACAAGAAAGGTGAAAAAATACATATAAGAGATGATTTAGAGGGTGAATGGCTTTGGATTGATGATTCTCTTGAATTGGGAGAATTAGAGACAGGAGGAACAAAAGCATTACTTAGGAATGTTCAAGTCCAAAGATGGTGGAATGATATGAAAGATACTGGATTTAAATTAACCCCTACATTTCTTATGGAAAGTATTAATGGCTTGATTAAAGCACAAGAAATGAATAATAATAACTTATCTTACATAGCCCAGAATTATGCTTCTCATGTAGAGATTGTAGAGAAATTAAGTAAGATATTATCCGAGCCGAAGGCGAGGAGATATATAAAAAAGAAAGTAAATAGGACTCTTGATGAGTTCAAATGAATTGGAAAGATATAGAAAAGGGGGCATTAATTACTTTAGAGGATTGGGATGAATTGAAGAATTACATTTGGAAACTTCATTTAAAGATTGAAGAATTAAAAAAGAGTAGAGATAATTGGAAAGAGAAGTATTTAGAGATTAAAAATGGTTAATCAATTCTGTCATTATTGTCAATCCATATTAATTAAGATAGGAGATAAATATTCATGCCCAATACATGGGTTTGTATTACAGGAAGTAGATGAAGAACCAGAAGAAAACAGAGATAAAAGTTATATTGGTTAAAGTTGTTAAAGTTGTTCTACCTAAATAGTTACACTAATGGTTTAAATAGGTTTTTTATTTAATTAAGTTGTTGATTAGGCAGTCAAAAAAAGAGATGGATAGAAAATTAGGTAATTGTGATGGTTGTAAGAAGGAGATAAAGAAAAAGCATTTAAAGAAACTTAATTCTGGGAGATTCTGTGATAAATGTTGCAGTAAAAAAAGATTAGAACATAGGGAATATTTGAAAAGGGAAATCTTGCATATAAGAAAAAGAAGTGATATTTTAAAAGAATACGAGGAAAGAAAAAAGAGAGAGGGATTAGTCCCAAAAATTGCTGGTTCAAAAAGTAGAATAAAGGGAAAATCTAAACTATTTCTTTACCTAACAAAATTAGAAAAGGATTTCCTCTGGAAGAAGTATATTCAAATGGGAATGAATCCAATCAACATATACGAAAGAATAAAATATGATGTAAATTTCCTTCAAGAATTAGTCAGTAAATTAAGAGATGAAAGAAAGACAGATGAAGAAATAAATAAAACTTTCAAGGAAGAATTTGCAAAATTGATTATGGAGAACGGACAATGACAACATATATTTGGATAGGAATTATATTTTTTGTGATAATTTGGGAATATGCCTTTATCAATTTATTAAAAGGAGAAAAATTAAAAGAAAGAAAAGAAAAGTGGCTTGAATATAAGATAGGGGCTTTAGTATTAATTTGTATATTCATTATGATTTTTTTAATAACAGGAGTAATATTATATTCTATTTATAATTCCCCATATTTTAAGGAAATCATTTTTGGGGTAGGGTTTATAATTCTATTTTTTTGGGTAAATAAACAATTAGCAAATAGACAATGAAAAGTAAATATAAACCAAAAAGTAAAGAAGAAAGAACTCCATCAAGAGAATATTGCAGCAGATGTGGTCGTTTGACAAGACGAGATAAAAATGGAGATTGTGAGAGTTGCAAATAATAGTATAAGGAGGTATAAAAATGCCAAGAGGTCGCCCAAAAGGAAGCAAGAACAAATCAAAAGAAGAAACACCTAAGAAAGAAAAACCAAGTCCAGAAATTAAAGAGGTGAAATAGATGAACAAGAAGAAATATATTATCACTTATAAAGGTAAATGGGAAAAGAGGTGGGGAAAGTTCAGGACAAAAGGTGGAGCAAGAGAGATAAAAAAAATGGTTACAAGAGGTAATTTTGAAAAGAAATATTATGGGGTAAAAAGGATATGAAACTAAGAAAGATATTTGGTGTGATTTTGATTATAGTAGGAATAATTGGGCTTGTCTTACCCTTTGTGCCTGGAACTATAATTATACTCTCAGGGATAGCCTTGATTAATCCAGTTTTTTACAAGAAGATAATTAAGAATCTTAAAAGTTATATTCATAAAAAAGGAGGAACAAAAGACTAAACATCCTTGAGACGATTATATGAACATTTCTTTATTTATCAAATCAGTTTGGGAATGGTTAGTCATAGTATTAATAGTAGGAGTAATCATAGTAAGAAATACAACAAGAGGATATTTCTGGTTAGCAAAGGATGGTTCTAAATTAACAATCAAACAATTCTTCAAGAGATGGGGTCAGGGAATAGAAGGAATTAGCTCAATACAATCAATAAGAACACAAATGTTGGGGACTTGGATAATCATAACTGGCGTAATTTCTGGACTTATAATTAATTTATTAGTAAGAATAGAATATCAATGGTATTGGGTTAGCATAGTTCTTTTAGGTTCTCTTATTATAACAACTATGTCAATGATTGGTTTATATCAAAAATATAAAATATTAAAGAAAGTAGATGATACAATGAGGAGTTTGGAGAAGAAAAAGAAATGAAAGAATATATTAGTTACTTAGATGATGATGGAAAAAGAATCTCTGGATATTTTGAAATAGTAGAAATGACGCAAAATTATATAAAAATAGAATCAAATAGAAATATCATATTAATCCCCTATCAAAGGGTATTAAAAATAAAGTTGAAAGGAGGCAATAAGATATAAGATGATTGAAACATTACTGATTATTTTATCAGCAGTTTTTTTTCTACTATTAGTAACTGGTGGTTGGGTCTTTGGAGGATATAATGTCTTAGTAAAAGGTAGACAAAATATCAAGACAATGTTTAGTAATATGAAGACAGAATACCAAAGAAGAGCAGATTTATTCTACAATCTTGCAGAAGCTGTAAAAAGTTATGCTAAGTTTGAGAAAGATACATTAACCCAAGTAATAGCAATGAGAAATGGAAACTTTGGTTCAAATAATAAAGAAGCTATGAAGAAAATGAAGGGTCTTGATGGATTCCTAAGCAAGTTGATGGTAGTAGTAGAAAGGTATCCTAAACTAAGAGCCACAGAAGAATACAAAGAACTAATGAAAGAAACAAGAATAACTGAAGATAGGATAAACATAGCGAGAACAAACTTCAATGATGTAGTTAGAGAATATAACATCTTCGTAGTAAGTTTCCCAAGTAATTTCCTTGCTGGAATGTTTAACTTCAAAGAAGAAGATTACTTTGAAAATGAAGAAGGAACAAACCAAGCACCTAAGATGGACTTAAAGATATAATGGGAATAGAAGAATACCAACAAGCAAGAGATAGAGTTAGCTTTAGAGAAAGTGATGACGAGCCAGAAGAAGATGAAGAAGAAGATTTAAGCGAAGATATGGATGAATAGTTGGCTTATCTCTGGGATAACATTTGCCTCAGGAATACTTATTTTTCTTTTTTTATTCCTGAGAAACAAATGGAAAGTTAGTGGTAAGGATATTCAGGAATATGAAGAAGGAAGGGATAAACTTACTTTTAGAAAGAAAGAAGAACCAAAAGAATCAGGTTGGAATTTGCCTTTAGGAAATTTAATAGGTGGATTCATTGTAATTTTGGTCGGAGCAAGTTTAGCCCCAGAAGTAGTTAAACAATTAAATACGGCTTGTTCCGCTGAATATTTAGGTAATATAACAACAAGTTCTTCTCAAATGCTTTGTTCTGGGGCAAGTGGAACATTAATTAGTATAACTGGAATCTTATTTGTTATTGTCGTTATGGCTTCAGCGATTGGTATAATTTCACAAGGATTGAGGAATAGTGGAGTAATGTAATGTATAAAAAAAGAGACGAAAGAATAAAGTGTAAAAATTGTAAAGGAACTAAGTTTAAGATTAGTCGTAGTCATGGAAGTAAATCACATGGAGTTAAAGTATGTAAGTTTTGTAGGAGTATAATATGAAAATAAAAATTGAAACACAAACACAAGAAGATATAGAAAAGATAAAATATTATGTTAAAACTTTTTGTATAGAGAATTATAGAGAATTTAAATTATTTATAGATGACGAATTAATTAAGGAGGTAAAATGATTGAATGGTATTGGTGGTTGGGTGGAGGAGTTATAGGTATAGTGATAGCCCTCTTATTTGAAGATGTAAGGGATTGGATGGGAGAGACTTTTCAATATATCATCTCGTTTGAATGGTGGGGTGATTTGTGGGGATTTGTAACATCAGCATTTGAAGGATTAGGGGAATTTTCTTTTTATGGATTGGCTTTCGGCTTTGCAACAGCAGGAACATTATTCTTATTAAGTAAATGGACACTTCAGCCTTTCTTGGTTTACTATGATACAAGTGGAAAGATACTTTGGACAATTATTACTTATGTAG
>ERZ1292632.1350-Hain-H43-01um-R2-1350-length-24186-cov-5_pt1 | contig 24186 bp, 21 predicted proteins | sample MGYA00564407_ERZ1292632 | MGnify/ENA primary metagenome ERZ1292632 (study PRJEB36523, sample SAMEA6512637) | groundwater metagenome | collected 2019-01-08 | study: AquaDiva: Metagenomics assemblies of 32 groundwater samples | reverse complement strand
CCAAACAGGAACACTGCCAGTGAAGAAAGAATGACCACGAGCGTATTGTTAATGGAGCGTACCAGGGTTTGGAGAACGCTCCTGTGGACGATATCCGGCAGAGGGGCACGATTGCCCCGCAGAATGTTCTCCCGCACCCGATCATAAATGACTACCTTATCTGATACCGTATAGCCCAGAATAGTCAAGATGGCGGCAACAAAGACCGCAGATATTTCAACGCCCGCATATCGCCCCAGTACCGCGAATACGCCCATGGGAATGAGAACATCGTGTGCAAGACCAAGAACGGTTCCCGCAGCCATTGCCCAAAGAGACAGGGAGCGGGACAGTGTCCGGAACATCCACGCAATATATAAAAGCACAGCAGTCAATAAAATAGCAACTGCCGTAATGCTTTTCCGTTTGAGTTCGGCGCCGATTGCTGGCCCTATAGAATCAAACCGAACTTCGGTCACGGCAACTTTTGGAAACGCTCCCGAGAGCGCACGTAGCACTTCCTGATGCTCCTCTTCGGCCAGGGGACCACTGCGGACAATGGCCTCCTGTTCACCCGCCGGACTGACGGTAATCTCGCGCAGGACAGATAGGTTTAATCTCTCAAGTACACCGGTAATTTCTTCCACAGCCGGTCGTTCTGTAAATTGCACCTCCAAGATACTCCCCCCGGTAAAATCAACTCCAAAATCAAGACCCCATATGAATAGTGCCGCCACGGAAGCAAGGAGCACCACGACGGAAGTTACGAACATAGTGGTATAGAAATGTTTCATGTTATGCGAATAACTTCTGATACTTTCCGAGACGACCCGCGGCAAAGGCGCGCAAGAAACTGCGGGTAACCACAATCGACGTAAGTAAGCTAATGACAACTCCGATACCCAGGGTCAGCGCAAAACCGCGCACAATGGAGGTAGTAAACACATACAGAACAAACGCGCTGATAAGTGCGGTCACATGGCTATCCCGAATAGATGGCCATGATCGGCGAAAGCCCTCGGTAAGTGCGCTGCCAAGCATCCGTCCTGCTGCTAGCTCCTCTTTCATGCGCGCAAAAATAAGCACATTCGCGTCAAGTGCCATGCCCAACGAGAGAATGAACCCCGCCGTACCTGCAAGCGTCAACGTAACCGGCAGGAATTTATAGATGGCAAGCGTCAGAAGAGAATACACACCAAGAGCCAGGATTGATGTAACGCCCGGCAATCGGTAAAACACGATCATAAACACCGCGACTAAGACAAGTCCCCACAATCCTGCACGCAGAGAATCGTTGAGCGATTCTTTGCCGAGCGATGCACCGATGGTCTGCTGGGAAACAAGCTTGATCGGCACGGGCAGGGCCCCAGAGTTTAAGCGCGTTGCAAGAAGTTTCGCTTCTTGTGGAGTAAAGCGTCCGGTAATCACCGCGTCTCCGCTAGTAATTTCTGTTTGTACCACGGGGATGCTGATAGGGTAGCCGTCGAGATAGATGGCAACGGTCTTGCCGATATTGCGACGAGTGATTTCGGCAAAGAGTTTTCCCCCTTCGTCGGTAAGCTGCAAACTCACCTGCGGTTGGTATGTTTGGGGGTCGAATACCACCTGCGCGCGTTTAAGATGTTTTCCGTTCAGGCCCGTTGGACTGAATGGATCTTCGTCCAATCGCTGGCCTTGTTGTTGGGCAAGAATAATCTCATTTGTCTTTGACGTTTCCTCGCGAAATTCCAAAAATGGTGTCTCACCGATAAGCGCAATCGCCTGCGATACGTCCTGCACGCCAGCGAGTTCTACAATCACTCGGTCATCCCCGCTGACCTGCACAACCGGCTCTGCAACACCGAAGATATTGACTCGGCGCTCGATAACGTCTCGAATGCCTTCCATGGCTTCGCCGGCCGATTGGTTAGAAAGTTGTGAAAGGTCTGCTTGATACACCAGGTGGGTACCCCCAAGAAGATCAAGGCCAAGACGAAAACCGGTGGCGGAAATGTGGCCGATCTCCAATCCGCTTACTTTATTTACGAAATCAACGCCTTGGTTGATGTACTGTGGCGCAACAAAAACAAAAAGAGCAAGAGAGACAAGAATAACCAGCGCGAGGAGGTAGCCGTTTTTCATTTTGACTTCTCCGATTTAACCATAAACAACTTAAAGATACAAGCTTCGTGAGGAAGAACCTTGACAATATAATAAGAAGGTTGTACTATCGCCCTGTCATAGCCGTTCTTTTGAGCCCCCGGAGGTGATCGTGCGAACTCAAGTCGTTCACAAGGACAGAAAAAAGGAAGTTCTTGACTTCTCTACACATCTGTACTGCCCATCTGTCGGTGCTGTCACCAAGTGCTTTTCACAGGCACACAGAGACGGAGTGTTGGCTGATCCCTACATCGTATCTGACATCGGTTTCAACTACAACGGCAAAGACGTCAAGATTCTATTCAAGAATCCGATGCGAAAAGGTGACGAGCCCGGCTTCGACGGCTTTCATGTGCTTACGAGAGCCAAGAACATGCACGGCAGCCCGGCTGGTCTGCTGCATGCCATTTCTCTCGCGGATAAGCTCGGGGCTTGGCGAGCCCTACATAAGATGGCACTCATCTTCACGGGCACCATCTTGGGGGGAACATTCAACAGTGGTCAAGCGTTCCCTTGTCTAGTGGAGAGAGACGGCCGGCGAGTTCTTCGTCTCGTCAACCTTCGATACGAGTGGCGTCAGAGCATCCTCGTTGTCCGTCTTGGTTAGACTCGGAGATTCACAGCCCTGTGCAGAAAGGCTTCATGCTCCGTTCTGTATGGGGCTTTTCTGTTTCTATCCTTCCGGTAGTTCTTCCTGCTTCTCTTTCTGCTTTGTAGGTTTTTTACTCTGTAGCCATTCTTTTACCAGCTTCGTTGCGCGCACATCGTCCTCGTTATAGCGCAGGATTTTCTGCATGATTGTGTCGTCCCGTGTGGTGAGCCATTCGTTGTACCACACCACCGATTCGGCTCCCCCGGCATTGGGGTCGCTCCACGTATAGCCAGCGTACTTCGCCACGTCTTTCAGTGTATAGAAATAGAGCGGTAAAATGACCGAATCAACGACTTTTTGGTGTAAGTCGATGGTATTGCTTTTGAACTTATCTATGAGCACTGCTGGTGCGCCATAGAGTAGCGTCAGGCGGTCAAACACCTGCTTCTCGTAGAACGCATAGTGATAGATGACAAAATCTTCAAGCGTTACCAGAAAATCAAGAAACTTTTGCCACATCTTTGATTCTTCTCCCTTATCTTTTGCCAAAAACGTTTGATACTTTGCCTCGCCAGTTTCGGTATCGTTGATGAGCGCGCCTAATAGGTAGTCAATATCGCGGGTTGGATCGCTCTCAATATCAAAATAGATTTCGTAGCGCACCGCCGGAAACTCCGGCTTGCGCACTACCACAGGTTCATGAGAGAGGAGAACCTTTGCTTGATTGGAAAAACGGACAATTTTGTCGAATGGCCAATCCTCCAGCTTCACATGGAGATTGTCAGTATCGGCTTCGGCCAAGTCCTTTACCGTTTTGATGCCGATATCGTACAGGCGGCGCTGGTCAGCTTGAGAAAGACGGTATACAAGCGATACGTCGTTACATCCCTCGGTTTCTGACAGGCACACAGAATACCACGGAGTTCGTTTACACCCAGATTTTAAAAACGGGGCCGGCTTCTCGCCTTCGAGCACCTTTTCAATCTCCGCTCGCGTCACATGGAACCGCTCTACAAATTCTTCCACCATAAACGAGCGCTCACTGCCTTGTGGATCAATCACATATGCTTCCTGCGGCCGCACTCCCTGCAAGCGTTCGAGAATCAAACTATAAAAAACGAGCGGAAACTTGAATTCATCCCGCAAATCGAGTGAGTTCTGCGCATCATAGGCAACGTAATACCAGTCGCCTAGTTCTGATTTCCCCGGGCGCGCCTCCAATAAATCGGGTATCCCAACCCAATCGCTGTGCATCAGCACGCCGTGGTAGATGTTTTTGCCTTGTTTCATGAGCTCCAGCGTTGCCAGAAATGCTTCTTCTAAATCACGGTAGAGCTCCGGTTTTATTTCTTCGAATTTCTTGTGGCTTCGGAGCGTCGTCTCGGCATCAGCCATCTTGCCTTTATGAATGAGCTCGAGCAGTTTTGGCATCTGGCGCTTCTGGGACTGGTCGCCATAGATGTCGTACCAAATCCAATGCGGACACTGGAAGAATTTATAGAAATGGTCGGCGGTAAGCGGTGGCATGGCAGTTAATCTCCCTCCACGAGCACATAATCCTTGTCGCTGTCGGTAGCGCGGAGGATAGGAAGATTATATTTGGTGGCGTTTGAGATGTAGTTGCAATGGACGCACTCCGGCGATGGTGCCGGAGTTGCCTCACGGCGCGCAGTAGTAATCGCACGCTCAAATGCAAGACCGACCCAGGATATGTCTACTTTTACTGCGTGAAGCGACTCCGCAAATGGCAGAACATTCTGAAAGCCGCCGCCTGTTTTATCTACTTGGTAGAAAACAAAGTATGCTTGCGGATACGTTTGGTGTCCCATGGCGTCTAAAATCCAGTTATAGGTATCCATCTGCTTTTTATAATCATCGTAAATCGTGATTTCTCTCGAACCGGATGATTTGTAATCAACAACTGCGAGTGAACCATCAGAAAATTCCAGCACATCGTCTACCGCTCCATAGAGTGTGGCGTTCAGATGCGGATCGGTGTATGAGATGCCCTTAAAGTTATTCCGCCACGTCGAAAGTTCTTCGCCCGGGTAGAGTTTCGCCTGCCCGGCCAGGGCATCAGCTTTGGCGAAAACAGGCGGAAGCGTACCTTTAGCTCGGTACTTGTCGAATTCCTGCTTTACGAGGTAATCCACCGCCGCAGAGAGCGTATAAGGGTAACCAGGCGGACGTTTAATCTTGTGGTGTACGTCCAGCCAAAAGCACCGTGGGCACTCTAAAAAGAGCTTCAAACCGCTGCGTGAGATTTTTATTGGTTTAGACACTGCACCATTGTACATGGAATAATGAATAATGTAATACCCGCCGCCGACACACACGCACTGCTGTGCTTTAGTACTTCCTTGCTCTACGCTCGGTCGCTGCGCTGGGCATACCACGACTACTGTCTTTGGTATTTCGTCGCCTACGTTCCTCAACTGCATGCTCCTCTTCGCTCGCTTGAAACAAAAAAGCCCGAAGGGTGGGCTTTCTTGTGAGTTGCGTGCACGCAACTACATCTTGTTGCCGAACAACTGGTAGACTGCTGAAAGGCCGACGAGCACGTACACGACACGGGCTACTGAATCGCCCAGCTTAGCAACGAAGTCAATTCCAGCAACTCCAATGAGCAGCCAGTTCAAACCACCGATGATAAGCAGCCACCACGCTAATTTGTGGAGACTCACCTGATCCACCCCCCCTCTGGGTGTTCCGCTTGGATAGGGAACATATCCGTCATTATACTCCCCATTCGCAAATTACATATCCACAGGTCAACCCCGTTAGAGAAAAGTCGCCCCAAGGTGACTGAAGCACTCGCCTTTGGCGAGGGCGTTCTCTAACGGGGTCAAGCTATGTGATACTATTTCCGTACCCGTTAGGGTGCCGCCAGATTCAGGGGGACGAGAGTCCTTGTACGCAAAGCCCCGATGTTACTCTGGCGGCTTTTCTATTTTTCCCTTTGCCACTCCGACTTTTTGCCCCTTCTCTTATTCTCCGCTATGACCAACTCCTCGTAGATGCCATCAATGAGCGAGTATTCTTTCGCTTTTTTGAGCGTAACCCATGCATACTGATCAGCTTCTTCCTTTTGTAACACAACTTCGCCCGAATCAAAATCGGCTATAAGCGAAATAATAACAGAATGAGGAGAGTTCGGGCCATATTCGGCTACAATGCTGGTAAGATATTTAATATTTTTGATTTCTAAACCGACTTCCTCTTTTACCTCCCGGCGAACCGTCCTTTCTAAAATGTTATACCACGCGTTGACCGTATCCTTTGGAAGCGATTCGTAATCCGATAGGTCAAGCTTGCCGCCTGGAACCGTCCACATCCCCGGCCAGCGCTTTTTCTGCGCCGATCTGCGAGTAATCAAATACTTACCGCTTCTTACTATGACAGCGGTAATCGCAATTTCGTAGAGATCTTGTTTATTCCCCATGATACCTTATTCCCAAGTCCTTTTTTTATTCTTTTCTTCTTTATTGCGGAATGCTTTTTCGAGATCGGTGCCGGTTCGGTTCGCTATCTCACATATATAGATAAACACATCAGCAAGTTCATCTTCTACAGAGGTTGGTTTGGCGGTTTTATCCATCCTAATCCCTTGAGATTTTCGGATTGACTTGAAAAGCTCACCCACTTCCTCGCCCAGCAAGAGACATTTCTTCAAGATGGGTTCTTTATCAAATTTCCGCTCCCTTTCCATTCTAGCGACGTACTTTTGGAAATCCTTGAGTTGTGGTTTTGGTTTTAGTATTGGCATAAGATTTTTACCCCATAACAGCTCCCCACTACTTCCCATGACATTTTTGTTGCTTATTGACTACCCCGCAGGGATTTCAATAATTTTTTGACTGCTTCTTGTGGATATACATTATCCATTTTCTCCAACTCTGATAACCTTGTCCACTCAATATGATATTGATTATCTTCGGTCATTCTTTCCTTTTCCGGCCCACCTAGTTCTGGTTTTCCAGAAAAACTTTCTATCAGGAAGTAATGCTCATTTGGATATCCCGCCATATGTCCACCGTATTGGTCTCTCAACTGATTTTCTAACTCGAATAATAATTTCTGATTCTTAATATTTATACTTAATTCCTCTTTCATTTCTCTCCTCAACGCTTCTTCAAAACTCTCACTTTCTTCAACCCCACCTCCAGGGAAAACATAATATTCTTGACCGTCTTTTAGTCGCCGCATTAATAAAACCTTTCCGTCTTTAACTATTATTCCAGCTACACGATGTTTCATTTTGATTTTCTATTTCCCATGGCACTTTTTATCCCAGTAGTAGAAGCTTGGCTTCACTACGGGACTGCGAAATGTCACTTGCCGTGACACTTTTTGTACTTTTTCCCGCTTCCGCACCAACACGGATCGTTGCGGCCAGGCGTTTTCCCGCCAGCTTCATGCTTCAAGCTCTCATGCTCCAAGTCTGAACTCTCGTTAGTTACTTGTAGCTTGGGGCTTGCAGCTTGTGGCTGTGATGTCATGCTCACTTTGAATATCAGGTGGGCGATTTGTGATTTAATCACGCCATCGAGACGCTCAAAGAGGTGCTGGGCCTCGATTTTGTACTCCACCAGCGGGTCGCGCTGGCCGTAGGCACGCAAACGCACCGAGTCCCGCAGACGCTCCATCTCATCGAGATGATCCATCCAAAACTCATCAACCGTCCGCAGGATAACCGTGCGCTCAAGCCGGCGCATCTGATCGGCGCCTGCCTGAAATTCCTTTCCATCGTACAACTCGCGCACCGCCCTCTGAAAATGGGCAATAATTTCTTCGGAATCATGCAGTGAGGAGAGCTTCCCTAGTGTTTCTTGAGAAAATGGAGCGAGATTTTTTAATCCCTCAATCAGGGCGGTGCGGTCGTCCGTCTCCTGGCTCGTGTGGAATTGGACTAACAGGTGAATTTGCGCGTCCAAGTACTCCAGAATGTCTTCTTTTGGATTGTTGCTTGCAAGCGCATTGCGGCGAAGGCGATAGATGGCTTCGCGGTGGCGATTCATCACGTCGTCGTACTCGAGTACATACTTACGAATATCAAAGTTATGACCCTCAATGCGGGACTGGGCTTGTTGGATGGCGCGGGAAATAAAAGAGTTTTCAATTACGTCGTCCTCGCCTACCCCCAAGCGCTCCATGACGTTCTTGAGGCGATCCCCTCCGAACGTCCGCACAAGCTCGTCTTCGGTGGAAACAAAAAATTGCGACGAGCCGGGGTCTCCCTGGCGGCCTGATCGGCCACGCAGCTGATCGTCAATGCGCCGCGCTTCATGACGTTCCGTGCCAATAACATGAAGGCCGCCCAAATCCTTTACCGTTGTGGCTTCGCTCTCGTCGGGCGGATTGCCTCCCAAAATAATGTCCACGCCGCGACCGGCAAGGTTCGTGGCCACAGTAACCGCACCCCTACGGCCTGCCTGTGCGATGATCTCTGCTTCCTTTTCATGATTCTTTGCATTGAGCATATTGTGGGGAACCCCCTCGTTGGTCAGCAGTGCCGATAAGAGCTCATTTTTCTCAATAGACACGGTTCCCACCAGCATCGGCTGGCCTTTTTCGTGGCGCGACCTTATCTCGCGGGCAATGGCGCGGAATTTTCCTTGTTCTGTTTTGTAGATGCGGTCCGGCGTATCCTGCCGAATCATGGGGCGATGCGTGGGAACGGTTACCGTGTCGAGATTATAGACCTTGTGAAACTCTTCCGCGGATGTGCGCGCAGTCCCCGTCATGCCGGAAAGTTTTTTATAGAGACGAAAATAGTTTTGGAATGTAATAGTCGCCAGCGTGCGCGACTCTTTTTGTACATGAACGCCTTCCTTTGCCTCAACCGCCTGATGAAGGCCATCCGACCACCTGCGACCCGGCATCAAGCGACCGGTGAATTCATCCACAATCATGACTTCGTTTTCTCTTACCACGTAGTCACGGTCACGCTTGAATAACACTTGGGCGCGCAATGCTTGTTCCAGGTGGTGCACGTAGCGAACGCCCCCTTCGTCATAAATATTCTTGAGTCCAAGGCGTTTCTCCATTTTTTCAATGCCGCTCTCCGTAATTGAAACGGTCTTAAGCTTATGATCGATCGTGTAGTCCTGTATTTCCTGCAAAACCGGCACAGCACGAGCAAACATCTCATAGAGTTTCGTGGATTCTTCGTCAGGCGCAGAAATAATGAGCGGCGTGCGCGCTTCATCAATGAGAATGGAATCAACTTCGTCAACAACGGCAAAATGGTGTCCTCGCTGAACCATCTGCTCTTGCCGATACACCATGTTATCGCGCAGATAATCGAACCCAAACTCATTATTCGTTCCGTAGGTAATATCCGCGGCATACGCATCACGACGGCTGACCGGCCGCAAGAATTCGTGTACCACGCGAAAACCGCCCTCCACATCGCGAGATATGTCATGCGGGTCTCCCTTCTCTTGATGAGTCGGGTCGTATCGAAAACTGCTATCGTGATTAATCACCCCAACGGTTACTCCCAGCGCATCATAAATCTGCCCCATCCACACCACGTCACGGCGGGCTAGGAAATCATTTACCGTCACGATATGAACGCCTTTACCTTCAAGCGCATTCAGGTATGCAGGGAGTGTCGCAACGAGCGTTTTTCCCTCACCAGTGCGCATCTCGGCAATATTGCCTTGGTGCAACACAACACCACCCGTAAGCTGTACGTCAAAATGACGCTTGCCAGAAACGCGGCGTGACGCTTCGCGAACTGCAGCAAATGCCTCGGGAAGTATATCGTCGAGCGTTACGCTCTTGGCTAAACGGTCGCGGAATTCAAGCGTTTTTCCTGCGAGTTCTTGATCGGAGAGCTTTTGGTACTCGGCTTCGAGCGCGTTGACGCGCACAACGGTCGGTTGGAATGAAGTAATTGTGCGTTCATTGGCATCTCCGAATATTTTAGAGAGGAATGACATTGCGAGTAAGTTCTATGCACGGGTTCAGATTTTCGTACTTTTCCGAGAGAGGTCGGTGCGTTTTTCTTTAAACTTCTGAATTTGTATCTGCAAATCATCCCTCACTTTCGTGATGGCGGTGCGCAGATCGTCGTGTAATACTTGAGCCCGTAAAATCCTTGCGCCAAATTTCAGATTTGCTTCAGCGTAGAATATGGATCCCTTTCGGTGATGGCGGGAGGGTTTGCCGATTTCTACGCGAGCGTGTACTTTACCATCTTTTACGTGGCGCGCCAAACCCCCGATTTTCTCTTCGATAAACACCCTCAACGGGCCGTCCAGGGTAATATTTTTGCAGAAAATATCTATAGGCATCCCGTTAAAACCAGGAAGCGCTTGTCCTTAGCGCTTTGGAGTAAGTAGACATAGTAGTACATGATGATTTTAACGGGATTATCGTGTAATCTCTACTCCCGTAGTATATGACGCGAGTTCTGCGTCATTAATGATAAATAATGCATTCCAATCGCGCCCGGATTGCGTAAACTGCTCACCGCTCATATGAAGCCAGTGCTTCGTGCCGTCCGGCCATACGGCATAGACCTTTTCGTCGTTCACTCCGCGAACGTAGTTAGATGTGACAAAACGATCAAATGGTGCCACATCAAGCGGAATCGCGTTTGCGGAATTTAAATGGCCATAGAGTGCAATGATATTGGGCCGCAGATAGCGCCGATAGGGGCCGCGAATAACATAGATCTCCATCTCACCATTATTACGTTTAATAAGCGCTCCATCGGTCATTACTTGCGATTGCCCTATGACTGTGGCTTGAGTCGTACGCAAGGCATCAAGGGCACTACGACGAGAAATGCTTGATGCCTTCAGCAGAAGCGGCAATGCCGATTCGGTGGCAAGAAAATCTTTCTGTTTTGCAGCTGATGTTGCCACGACAATAACCGTGCGTACGCGTTTTTGCGGGGCCGTGGTCTCGGTACGGTCATCCGTAAATACAAAGCCCGTCGCAACACCCTGGTTAAATTGCGCCTTCTGGAATTGTAACGTGCCATCGTCCCAAATGACTGCGTAGGCAAGAACAAATTGACCCGATATACCCGTAGCGTCCAGGCGCACTGCGTCCCCATTACCGCTGACGGTATCGGAGACATTGAACTGATACCACACGGGCTGCCATGGCTTGATACCGAACTCGGATATATCGGTAGTACCCGGAAACACCGTTGCTTGATACAGCGGCGAGATATGTATCATACGCAAGATGTCATTGGTATACCCAAAGCGAGCCGTAGAGTCGTTGCGCACATTGGCAACCATCCAATCAAGAAAAACATCTTCAAATCGTTCCTGGTAGCCATTGCGAGCCAACCAAGCATTGAGTGACGCGATGCCCATCAGTGGACTTTGCAGTGTCTCGGTAAGTATCCGAGAGCCAAATCGCCCCGTAAGATATTCCGCAAACACTGCCACGCTTGCATAGTCCTGACTTACATTCGGCCACTCGGTGATACTGTCTGATGGGTTACTAAGAAACGTAGGTATGCGCCGCCCAAGATTTGAACTTGTGGATAGCATATTATAGCCGAGGAGGGTTGCGGCATACTCTGATCGCAACTCATTGAGCCATACTTCCTCTGATGTATCCCGCAGAACCTCTTTCTGGTTAAATGAGATGAGATGCTGGAATTCATGCCCAAGGAATATTTTGTCATACAATGTTCCGAGTGATTGTGCACTTATGACCACCATTTCCCGTTCATTGGAGCGGGAAGCTTCGGTGCGGCGATAGTTGTGAATGGAATCAAAATACCCGCCATTCCCAGAAACAAGGTTTTCTATGAGAATCGTCACGCGAGGATCGCCATCAATGCCTGGCGTGCGTTCCGATCCCCACGCCCCCGTTTCTATCGGATAGATACGACTTTCAAATTCGAGGGCAAGATTTTCGAGTGCACTTTTGTAGTATCCTTGCTGTGCGGGACCGAGCACTGACCAAAACGCATCATCCACATAAACATAGGCATGCTGACTCGCCGCTCGAAGTGTTGCGGTGATTGTTGAGCGTTTGATTTGATCGTAATTTTCGTTCACAAAAAAAGACCGCTGATCTCCCAATACATCAGCATATGCGGGAGAGGCCTGTATGCCCCACCAAATACTCGCCACAAGGGCAATAGCGCCGTATACAGACGTCTTACGAGGTGACATCATACGTCTCCTATACTATCGCACAGGAACATCTTTTTCAATTGACATATAGCACATACTCTGTATAATTAAGTCAAGTCCATGAAGCGTTTTACCTTCTTTCTATCCGATATCATAGCGCTTAACCTCGCGCTTATCGCCACTATCGGCATTCGATACTCCAACGAATTTCAAGCTCAATATCAGCTCCATCTGATACCTTTTGGCATTATGTTCGCGGTGTGGTTGACTGTTTTTTACATCACCAATCTCTACGACCAGCAGTCCTGGCGTAACGGCGTCGTGTTTTATTCCAATGCATGGCAGGCAATTATTGCCGCGGCGTTGCTATCGGTGATGTTATTTTACTTCGTCCCCTTGTTCGGTATTACGCCGAAAACAAATCTCTTTCTTTTCATCGCGGTATTTGCTGGTATTGAACTCACGCTGCGGTCACTCCTTAACCGTATCGTCAGTACTTACTTCGCGCGGCGAACACTTGTGATCGGCACCACCGCACAAACATTTGAACTTATTCAGTATCTCAAAGACAACCCGCAGGCCGGATATCGTCTTGTAGCATTTGTCGATCTTGGCGCCACCCTTTTCGATTCTTCATCGGCCGCCGATCCATCGCTTGTGGTAATACGGGACACGGATACTTTGCCGGATATCATCCAACAACGGCATATCGAAACCGTGATTATTAGTCCTGAGGGCTATCAGATGCCAAAGCTTATTGATACCCTCTATCGTTTACTCGAACAGCGGGTCACCTTTTATGACCTTGCAACATTTTACGAGCGCGTAACTGGGAAAGTGCCTCTTGGCGCCATCAATCAGGTATGGTTTCTGCAAAATTTCTCTGAAGAAAACCGGGGATGGTATGCATCGGTAAAGCGGATATTGGATATTATCAGCGCGACGCTGCTTTCTCTCCTAGCTCTTCCCTTTTCCCCATTGATTGCGCTTGCCATCAAGCTGGATAGTGCGGGGCCTATTTTCTATCGCCAACTTCGTATGGGCAAAGGAGGCAAGCCATTTACTCTCGTTAAGTTTCGTAATATGCACCACAACGTCGAGAAAGTAACGGGACCTGTTTGGGCCGCAGAGAATGACCAGCGAGCCACACGTGTTGGTAAGTTTCTCCGTAAATCACGCATTGATGAACTCCCCCAGCTTTGGAATATTCTCAAGGGGGAAATGTCATTTGTGGGCCCACGTCCCGAGCGTCCGGAATTTCACGAAAAACTGAAAGAGGAAATCCCTTTTTATGAAGAACGGTACCTGGTCACGCCCGGTTTGACCGGATGGGCGCAAATAAAGCACAAACTGGATTTCAGCGGCGGTATGACTATTCAAGATACCGCGGAAAAACTCCAGCATGATTTATTCTATATCAAAAATCGATCCCTCCTCTTGGATCTGGGGATTTTTTTGCGGACAATCAATATCCTCATCAAGCGCGTGTTTGCCTAGAACTCTCTTCCGAGCTGTTCCACAAAAGCTTTTGCCTCGGGAAGGAACGACGGATCAATTTCTGCGGCCTTTCTCGCGGCCGCAATCGCATTGTCAATGCGCCCGATCCGTGCATACGCGACTGCCAATGGTGCCCAGTATTGCGCCTTGGCGGGAGCAACTTTCGTCAGCTGTTCGTAAAGCCATGTAAGACGCTCGTAGTTCCCTATCTTGAGCAAGGGCCCGACAAGATAGAGATAGTCGGTTTCCGCAAGGCCGTATCCTTTGGCGATCGCCGCATCGATCGATGCGAGGCCCTTTTGAATATTCCCATGCTCCAGTTCGATCGCGCCGACGTACCAGTGTGAAAGCGCAACGTCCGGATTCAGCTCCGCGGCTCTGGCAAAATACTCCAGCGCTTTTTTGTAGTCTTTCTTGTTAAGATACGCCTGCCCGATCTCATAATGGGTGCGAATGAACGTCGGCGAGATTTCAAGCGCGCGCAGAGAGTGCTTCAATGCTTCGTCGTTGTAGGGAGATGCGGGATCCTTTTTCCCTAGCGTGATATAGAGGCGCGACACATAAAGCTCTGGGAGATAGTCGGGTTTGTTCTCGTCGACGTTTTTCTGTGTCTCGGCTATCGCTTCTTTAATAACCGCCTCTCCCTCTTCCGTCACCTCGTGGCTTGCAAAATATTCAAGCACATGCTGCGCAAAGCGGTGGCGATATTCGTATTTGCCGGGCACGTTATATGAAAGCGCTTCTCCGTACTTCGTGATCGCGCCAGCAAAGTCGCTCTGCCATCCGCGTATGATCGCCCGCGTGGTGGCGTAGTTTGCTTTCGCCGGTTGTACGTTGAATTGATAGATGAGTACGGCAACCGCCGCGACGCACAGAATTGCCGCCGACACAAACAGCTTCGACGGCGCCTGTGCCGTCTTCGGTTCGGCAACCGGTCGTTTGCTGATATAGAACGCATGCGAAAGGAACCCCAGCACGGTGAAAAACACGAGAAAATTCGCCGAGGTGTCAAAGATAAACGAGTTATGGATGGCGTATGCGACCAGTAAGGCGGTAAATCCTATGCCGTATATTTGATCGGGTCCCGGCTCGCGGATCGCCTGCCAGAGCCTGCGCAACGCGACGACAAAGATCGAAACATACGCGGCAAGACCGAGCAGACCCATGGTCACCAGCACCTCAACGAACATATTGTGTGCGCGGTCAAAAAACGTTTCCGAGCCGGGTCCCTGGAAAAACCTCGGGTTAAAATGATGCGAGAACGGGATGTTGAACGTTTCCGGCCCCCAACCGAGCAGTATCGTCTTCGGACTTTCGACGAATCCCTGCAATCCCGCTTTCCATGCCCAGAATCTTGTCTTCGCGGTGTAGGTTTCAAAAGAGGTGTCGGTCAGACGGGATAAAAAGCGCGAGTCTCGGACAAACGGTATTTCTTTTATTGGCGTAATAATCGTCATAAAAAACAGCGCTGCTAGCGTGACGAGACCGACAAATGCGACGCGCGCAAGACGCACTCGGAATTTTACGAACAAAAACCCGCTTAGAATGAAAAACCCAACCCCCATGCCAAGTAATGAGCCGCGGACCGTCGCCATAAGGATTGCAAGTGTGCCGAGGGCGGCAGTAGTGCCGAACAGCCATTTTCCGCCAAGGGTAGTTTCTTTTCTGAAAAGAAATGTAAGCGCCAAAAATACCATCACCAGTTCATACCCAGAAAACAGCGCCGCATTGCCGATGGTGCCGAATATACGCTCACGCCCGCCGGAGCCGATAAAAAAGGAGATGTCCGTCTTCTGGCCGAACCCGTACAGCGCCGATGCGACGGCGACCCACGACATCGTTTTAATCAATGTCAGCCATTGCTCGCGCGTGCGAAACACCGCCGTAAGGATCACAAAATAGATGAAGTAGTGCCAGAACGTAAAAAGGCCGCCCATGCGCTCCAGTGTGCCCCAGAAGCTCAAGTATGGGATAATGCTCGTTGCGCTGGTGATGGTAAACGCAAGCACGAACGCAAAAAACGACCAAAAGAGCGGATTGGGCTTAGGCAGGTACGAGCGGTCGCGCCATATCAGAAGCAGATATCCGACAAACATCAGCTCGACGATGCTCCTGAACACAACGACTTTCCCGAAATGGAACGGCGAAATGTACTGCGAAAAAATAATCAACGGCACAAGCGCCGTTATATAGATAACTACTCGAAGCCATTGAGCAAGTCGAGTCGATGTAATCATGCAGTGTGCTTATCGTATCCTAACTTCCCGCCATTTTCAAATCTTTTTGAGTAATCGTTCCAGCAGTATAAATGATGCAATATGAGAGACGGTATACCACAGTGTCACCATCGCAACGCCCCCGGTGACGCCGAATTGCCGGATCAGCGACAGCCCCAGCGGGATACCTATTGCCAGAGTCACCAGATTCACGGCGATCGAACGCGTGACCCTGCCGGTCGCTCGCCACATCGGACCCAGCCCGACTCCGATCCCAAACAATGCCCCATAGACCGCAAATTGTCGCACTAACGGCACACTTTCAAGAAATGTGGCGCCGTAGAGGATGCGAAACACGACGGGTGCGACGAAAATAGCACCGGCGGTCAATGCCACAGAAAGAAACACCCCATATAATGTTACGCGGATAAAGTCATGCCGAAGCTTGTCTCGGCTCTCAACCTGTATTCGCGGGAATTGAACATTGAGAAGGGTGGAGATGGGTCCCAATAAACCCAAAGCAAGGTTGATATAGCCGAACGAAAGTTTAAAGAATGTCACCTCGCGCGTTGATACCACCAGACCGACAATAAGCACCGGCAAGATCCCGTAGAGATTTGCGACATTGCGATCTGCGGCAACAAAAAAACTGAACCGGAAGAATCGGCGGACGGGCACTGAAAACATGCGGTGCCATGTCTGCGCGAGAGACGGGAATTCGAAAAATCGCCGACGCAGCCGGCGCCAAAGAAAAATCGCCACCACGAGCATACACGTTGCGCCCAGTAAATGACCTGCCATAGCGCCCCAAATGCCAAATCCCGCCAGAACAAACCCAATGGAAAGCCCCCATCGGATAACCTGGTCGGTCAGTATCAGCAGCGCCATCGTGCGCACATCGCCGGCTACTTGGAACAGCAGAGTCACCAGAGAAAGCACCGACGCGGAAATGACCGACGCGAGCACAATCACTACCGCATACGAACCAACAATGGGCTCCCGATAGATTGCCCCCGCTATCGCCGGAAGGGCAAGCGCACAAAGCGCAACGATTACCCCCGAGAGAATCGCGATCTTTAAAAGAAATGCTGTCGCATCAAGAATCTCCTGGCGATCGTCGCGAGCATGAGCGCGACCCAATATCGTCCCCATGGCGTCCTGGGTTCCGATAGTAAGAAAAAGCGACGTAAGCCCCGCCAGTCCGAATGCCAGCGCGTAAATACCAAAGCGTTCCGGCTGCAAAAGACGCGCAAGGACCACGCCGGCCGTTGCCTGTATAATACTTCCTATTGCGCTCCCGACTTGGAGCACGGCAACATTGCGCACAAATTGGTGAGCTATCAACTCTTTTATACGCTTCATCATGCGTGTATCTGTCTACTCTACCGTGTTAGATATTTCTTGTCCAAAAGCCATAACGATGATATACTACGTAAGCTATGCCCCGCCCTGTCAAGAAACCGCTCAACAACTCAACACTTGATCGCCCGGCAACATATGCTGCTGAAAATTATAAAATGGGACAATTCATTTAGAGCTTTATGCCGGAAAATCTCAAAAAAATCATAGAGATTCTAAGATTATTCAAAAGGGCCTTTTGGCACCAAAGATTAAGAGTTTTGGTTATGGCCGGTCTGGGATTTATAGGTGGTCTTATGGGCGGAATTGGGATAGGCGCCATTGTCCCCCTTTTCTCATTTGTCGCCAATAATCAAAGCGGGGGTTCAAATACTATCTCTAAGTTCATCGAAAAACTTTTCTCTATGGCCCACCTGGACTACACCCTCGCGACATTAATAATTTTGGTCACCTGCTTATTCGTCATAAAAGCTGTTTTCTCATATTTCGCAAATTACATCAGCGCGAGAATAACGGCTAATTACGAAAGGGCAACACGAAATGAACTTCTTAAGCAAACGCTGAGCGCCAGCTGGCCGTATCTTCTTGAGCAAAAAATAGGGCACCTGGAGACAGTATTAATCACCGATGTTACTAAGAGTGCGGGTGTTCTCGATTTATTAAGCGGCACCATCTTGGTCGCGACGAATCTACTCGCATACTCCATCGTCGCCCTCAACATATCCGCCCCTATCACCCTCATCACCTTGGCTCTAGGGATTGTGTTGTTTTTTGTCTTAAAGCCTCTTTTATATAAAGTAAGAAAACTGTCTCGGAGTTGGGCCCTGAACTCGAAAACGGTAGCTAATCAAGTAGCCGAATATACGATCGGAGCCAAGGCGATAAAAACAGCAGTGGTTGAGCGTCATGTACTTGCGAAAATCCAAACATTTTTCAATGAATTACGCGAGGCAAAAATCAAACTGGCCGTTTACGGCAACCTGCAAGTATCTTTTCAGGAACCATTAAGTTTAATCCTTGTAGTAAGTATCTTTGCTTTCTCATATGCAAAGCCGGGCTTTCAATTTGCTTCGTTCCTTGCCGTTATTTATTTAGTCCAAAAGATGTTTGCGTTTATGCAATCGATCCAAGGTAGGTTAAGCGGGATAAATGAATCCGTGCCGTTTCTGAAAGCGGTCACTCGTTATAATGACCAGGCAACTCAACACGCAGAAGATGCTAAAACGGGTACGCACGATTTTAGATTTAATGAACATCTTGAATTTAATAATGTTGTGTTCGGGTATAACAGAGACAAGGAGGTTCTTTCGGGAATCAACTTTAGAGTCAAGAAGGGCGAGATGGTGGGACTTATCGGTCCATCGGGATCCGGCAAAACAACCGTCGTTGATCTCATCCTAAAATTATTCAAACCGTCGGCAGGTGCCATTTTGTTGGATGGCAAGGATATTTCGGAAATACATACCGCCAGCTGGCGCAAGAATATCGGCTATGTCTCACAAGACATATTTCTATTGAATGATACGATCGAGAACAACATTCGGTTCTATGACCCGTCAATCTCCGACCAAGACATTACGGATGCCGCAAAGATGGCAAATATTTATAATGTTATCCAGGACCAGCCCGATACATTCCGGGCAGTCGTCGGAGAGCGGGGCGTTAAGTTTTCGGTCGGCCAGAGGCAAAGGATCGCCCTAGCAAGGGTTCTTGCCCGTAAACCAAAAATATTGGTACTGGACGAGGCAACAAGTGCCTTGGACAATGAATCCGAAGCGTTGATACAAAAAACTCTTGAAAATCTGAAGCAAAAAATGACAATAATCATAATCGCCCACCGATTAACTACGGTGATGGGTTGCGATAAGCTCATCGCCCTTGAAAATGGCAAGATTATTGAGCAGGGAACCCCCGATGAATTACTTAAAAATACCAACTCTTACTTCTATAAAACCTATAACGTTGGAGGGGGTAGATAAAATTCCGCGTCAACACAAAGTGCCCGAATTACTAAAACTCCCTAAGAAGGTGCTGGTAATCTCAAGCTATGCTCCGCCAAAGGCGAATGGCGGATCTAAGTATTTGTTCAATATTTTTTCCAATTACACGGCAGATTCGTATTGTTTCCTAACTAGCCACAAAAATTTTAAAAGCAGGGAGTCGGATAGCGATTTCATGCTACCGTGCCGTTACTATTTTTTTGACCAGCCCTCGGACAAAAAAAAGCTGAGTTCACGCTTGTTAATAAACCTGACAAAACCATTCCGAGTTTTTCTGATACTGAAACAGGCCCTTAAAGTTATACGGAAGGAGCGTGTGGAGCTCCTCATGGGAGTCACCGACAATGGGAGAATGTTTATTTTAACTTATCTGCTTTCTAAAATAAGCGGGGTGCCGTACTGCCCCTGGATGGTAGATTTATGGCGCGAAAATAATCTTTCCGCCGGATGGAAAAAAATTGCAAATTATTTCGAACCGATCTTGTTTAATCAAGCTGCTTTGATTTTTCTATCACTTCCCAGTTTCAAATATCATTATCAGGATGCCTATCAACGCCCTGCCAATAAATTACACGTCATCAATGCCTGTGAAATCCCAGAACACTATAATATATCGCCTAAAGAAAACTATAGGCCCTCGCCGCCATTCCATATCGTATATGTAGGTAGTATATATTGGGCACAGGAAGATAATATTATAAATCTGATTGAAGCCCTAAACGAGATCCGAGATATTGATGTTTGTTTGGATATCTACACATCAAGACCAACGGAGAAAATTCTCGCCTTGGCTGAAAAGTCGGACAAGGTGAATATAAAATATGCTGACCGAGAAAAACTTATCGAAATCCAGAGTCAAGCAAGTATACTATTTCTGCCCCTGTCCTTAAATATGCAAAAAAATCCCGTCATCAGAACGGCTATTCCTAGTAAAATAAACGAATATTTGATATCTGGCCGACCAATTCTTATCCAAGCTCCAGTCGATTCTTACCTGAGTAAATATGCTAGAAAAAATGGTTTCGCATTAGTTATGAATCAAAACAACAAAGAAGAATTAATAATGTCCATAAAAAAACTCCTCCTCGATAAAGATTATACCGACAACCTCGCAGAGGCGGCTCAAAAAATAGTAACGAACAGCCGCAACTCAATAAGAAATTTCCGCCTTCTGGCGGAACTTCTGGATGATCTGAGCGTCGAATAGACTAGCGCTTTCACAAATTCTTATTATTCAACCTCAGTAATATTTTTTCTTTACTATTTTAGCGAGACCAACAATGATACGAAGAACCTTATCTGACACATTTGTATCCATGTAATCTCTTGGTGTCCACACTCTCACCCCGGTAATCGGATTTTTGGTCACAATCTCTATTGACTGTAAAATTACATCCTTATCAAGGCCGGATAATATAACCGTTCCCTTTTCAAGTGCCTCGGGTCTTTCTGAGCTTACTCTGGTTTGAATTGCTGGAAAACCCAACAAAGATGCCTCCTCCTGAATTGTCCCGCTGTCAGATATAACACAAAAAGAATTCGTCTGAAGATTAATGTAGTCATGATAGCCAATAGGCTTATGAAAATTAACGGCGGGGTTAACCCTTATTTTATTTTCAATTATTTTTTTGGCAGTTCTGGGATGGGTGCTTACAAAAATAGGAAAATGGTAGATTTCAGCAATAGTATTTAGAGCATCGACCAACTTTTTGAATACTCCGGTTTTCTCTAAGTTTTCTTCCCTGTGAATACTAGCTACAAAATATTTTCCCTTTTTTAACTTAAGTTCAGTCAATATTTTAGATGAATCAATTGCTTTCTTATTAAATTCTAGTACCTCAGCTATGGGCGAGCCCGTGACAAAAATTGTTCCCGGGTGGATTCCCTCTCTTGTTAAATATAGGCGCGCATTCTCGCTATACGGCATATTTATATCGCTAATATGATCAATAATCCTTCTATTTATCTCCTCGGGCACATTTTCATCAAAACATCTGTTCCCAGCCTCCATATGAAAAATCGGAATTTTCATTCTCTTGGCGGGAATGGCGGATAGGGCGCTATTGGTATCGCCAAGAACTAATAAAGCATCTGGACTCTCGTCTTTTAAAACTTTCTCGCTTCGCAAGATAATATTTGCCATCTGTCCGCCGAGAGTTTCTGCCCTTACGTCCAAAAAGTAATCGGGTTTACGAATTTTTAGATTCTTAAAAAATACTTCGCTCATTTCGTAATCATAGCTTTGGCCCGTATGAACCATTATATGCTCCGTATTGTTGTCTAATTTTGCCATAACCCTAGAGAGCCTGATAATCTCCGGCCGGGTACCAAAGATCGTCATGATTTTAAGTTTTTTGTAATTACCTTTTTTCATGCTTATTACACTTCTTCCTTGAATGTATCGGGGTCGTCAGGATTAAATACCTCATTCACCCATACTAACAATTTCATCTCGCCAGAACTAATATTCTGGATATTGTGGGTCCAATTAATCTTCATCTCCACTATTTCGGGTTCGGCCCCAGTGACAATATGTTCATCTACCCTTCCCGTCGTTCTGTCTCTCAATCTTATCTTCGCCTCTCCCTCTATGACACAAAAAAATTCCTTTTTTCGGGCATGATAATGATTGCCCCGAATTACACCAGGTTTACTTGTTGAGTAAAAAAACTGACCCACCCCTGGAATTTTAAATACCTCTACTAAATCGCCTCTTTCGTCAGATTTTATCTCCAATTTTTTATTCATGGTTTTTAATATAGAGATACGTTGTATAAAGATTCCTATGAAATTTATTACTCAATTTTGATAAACTTTTAATTTTTCTAAATGACCGGATCAATTTTAGCAAATCAGAGACCACAATTTCATTTTTTGCTACAATGGTTTTAGAATAAAATAGCTTTTCTCTTGTAACGGCAACTTCTTTCACGATTAATTTAATTAAATCATCAATATGAATGAGTTTAATTTTTTGATCAATGATTATATTGGGCCGTTGACCATTCGCAACTTGATAACAAAATGTATGTACGACTGAATTGTAAAATGGCTTGCCCCCTTCACCAAACACATTAGGAAGTCTAAATACGGTCACCGGATTATTGTGCCGTCTACTAAAATCTTCCAGCATAACTTCCGCCAACTTCTTACTTCTGCCGTAGACATTGTCTGATTCCGCATGAATAGATGACAAAAATATTATTTTTGCACCGACCTTATTTTTGACCAATCCATCTATGAGATTATAAGTAGTCACAACACTTCCGGATATGATTTCCGTATCTGTTCCTCGATTAACAGCAGCCGTGTGGATTATAATATCACTTTCTCTGATAAACTTTTTAAGTAAAGCGGGATTTGGTTTTAAAAGATTATTATCAGAAAGATTAAAATAATTTACAGCATGACCCCCACCCTCCAACACTCGGGCAAGATTTTTTCCTATAAATCCACTACTCCCCGTTATGCCAATACGTGCTTTCATGTTGACTATTTATAGAATTTGCCCTTTTTAAAATATGACAGCTCTTTTTTTATTTCAGGCAAAGACAGGAGGAGCGCATTGATTTCCTTCAGGGATAACCGCCTTGTGTTATTTGAGGTATATCCTTCTCCGGGAAGATTGCCCGCTTTCTCTTCTTTAAAATAATATTTGTAATCCATACCTGGAGATTCCGGTACTATCTTATAATAATCACCGCAATCATATGTTCTAGGCAATTCTTCCCGGGAAATAAGATGCTCATGCATTTTTTCTCCGGGTCTTTTCCCAATCTCCTGGATATTCTTCTTGTTATAGCAAAAGATTTCCGTTAAGACCGTGACCAAATCTCCCATTGTCGCAGCGGGAGACTTTTTGACATATATTTCACCATTTTTACCATTGAAGAGAGTATATAAAACCAAATCTATCGAATCCTCTAAAGACATCATGAATCTGGTCATGTCTTTATCCGTCAATTTGAGCGGCTTTTTGATTTTCATCAGTTCAATAAAAAATGGGATGACCGAGCCACGCGTGTACATCACATTTCCATAGCGAGTGCCGCAAAAAGTGGTGTTACCCCTATTTTCCCGGGATTTCGCTATCATAATTCGCTCCATCAATGCTTTTGACATACCCATAACATTGATCGGGTAGACTGCCTTATCCGTGCTCAGTATTACAACATTTTTTACATTATTCTTAATTGCCGCATTCATTACATTATTAGAAGCAATGGTGTTGGTGTTAATGGCCTCCATGGGGAAAAATTCACAGCCCGGTACTTGTTTAAGCGCTGCGGCATGAAAAACATAATCTACCCCATACATCACATCGTTAACAGCCTCTTTGTCTCTCGTATTACCCAAAACAAACCTGAGCTTGTCAGAATTATACTCATTTCTCATATCATATTGTTTTTTTTCATCGCGGCTTAAAACAATAACCTCCCTGGGGCTATAGTTTAGTAGTTTCTTAACGACGGCGCTACCAAAAGAACCGGTTCCACCGGTAACTAATATAGTCCTATCTTTTATATCTTCTCGAAAATTAGGCACAACAAACAGTTTCTTTATCTTTGTAGAACTTACTCATATAGTTGTCAATGGAATGAACCAGAATAAAGTTTTATCCTAAATAATCACAGTATCTTAATGGCATCAATCAGTTTAATAGATGGCTCAACATCGATATCAGTGTGACGCTTAACATCGTTCATCTGATAATCCCTTACTACGACTGAGTATCCCAATTTTTCCAACTCTTCTACCTCCCACCCGCAACGATGGGTTTGATAGGTATGCCCTCCATAGCCCAGGATATCGATATTCTGAGGGATATAACCTTTCGGCGTTTCTAGAACAACCGCCTTGCGCGCGATACTCTCGCACTGCGCGATCATGGCGAGAGACTCCTCCTTCTCCAGATGTTCAACAATATCCAAGGCAAGAACAAGATCAAAACTCTTTGGCATGAAGATCTCATTCAACTTGCGAACGTCGTATTTCACGACCACATAAGGAACGTCGGATTCAATATGTTCAAAATATTTTTCGTAGATATCAACTCCGACGCGAATTTGTGCCGGGATGAACTTCGATTTTAATGAAAGACCGCAGGCCACGTCTAAAATCGATACTATTTCGTCCTCTTTAAAGGGCCACTTATTGTGATCCATAAAAACCCTAATAGCACTGTTGTTCCGCCAATCTTCTTTGGGCATAATGCCCTATATAATACAGGACTATTTACAAAAAAGAAGGGGGGCCCTGGTTTGGGGGGGGGGGGGGGGGGGGGGGGGGGG
>ERZ1292632.1349-Hain-H43-01um-R2-1349-length-24194-cov-5_pt1 | contig 24194 bp, 24 predicted proteins | sample MGYA00564407_ERZ1292632 | MGnify/ENA primary metagenome ERZ1292632 (study PRJEB36523, sample SAMEA6512637) | groundwater metagenome | collected 2019-01-08 | study: AquaDiva: Metagenomics assemblies of 32 groundwater samples | reverse complement strand
GGTGGCGATTTTCCCGTCAATTGTTGTCGCCACAATCATTGAATACAAAGGTCTCATAGATTTTTTATTATTGCGGGTATTTTACTAAAATCAGCCGTCTGTCCGTCCACGCCTTCCATTCTCTCTTTAGAATAAACAATAATCTTCATCCCCGTCGCGCGGGCAGCCATGGCATCGCTTTCCGCATCTCCGATATAAACACAATCGACTGGATCTACTCCAAGCAACTCAGCCGCGCGAAGAAGCGGCTCGGGATGAGGTTTGTGATTTTCCGTATCTTCGTAAGTTGTTGTCGCCTTGAAATACTGCTTCAAAACCCTAAGAGGGCCCTCAAACTCATGAACTTTCACCCTGCTTGTTGCAAGCCCAAGCAAGTATTCTTTACTTAACAACGTCACCACTTCTGATACGCCAACTGACAACTCGGCATCCGGCGTATCAAATTCTTCGTTCAGACCTTTATCCCAAATCTTTCTTATGTCATTTTCATCTTTGAGGCCGGTAACAATCTTTATCACATCCCACATTGGTTTATGAAATATCTCCCTGAACTCCTCCCTTGTTGGCGGAGTAAAACCAGTCTTTTGAAAAAGACTTTCAAAAAACAAAAAGTTCGCCTCAAAAGAATCGAGTAACACTCCGTCCACATCAAAAATTACTGCTTTAATCATTAGTTATATATTAATAAACCACACTCCCGCAAAAATTAAAACAATCGCCGCAAGTTTCAAAACCACCGTCTTCTTCTCGATATCTTCTTTGACCACATTCGGGAACCATCGTGAAAGAATAAGTCCGAAGCCCAGCATAAAAAACGGCTGAAATCCTCCTAAAACCGTCACTAACGAAACGGCCGCCAAAGAAATCGCATAAAAGGTGAGCATTCGTGAAATAACATAAATCGCTTCATTACTCCCGATAAGCCCCCAGGTGCCAAATTGAGTCCGAGTAATTTCTTTTTTAAATCCAGTTCGTTTAGAAAAAAGCACATATGAAAACAAAATCAAAGCCCCAATTCCTCCACCAACAAATTCATACGCTAATGAATCCCAAAAACCCAAATTCAAACTAACAAACTTAAAAAGCACTAACGGCACCGAGAAAAGCAAACTTGCAGCTAGCATATACCATATAGCCTTTCGAACTTTAAAAATCCCGTTGTTAAAACTTTTGACCGAAAGCAAGAAGCCGCCGACTAAGATAGAAAGAAATCCTAGAAGTTGCCCCGAAGCCAACCGCTCGTCTAAAAACAAATAAGAAAGAATTAGCACGATAACTGGAATTGCTTGGCCTAGCGGAGCTATTCGCGAAACATCTTCGAGTGAAATCGCCTTATACCAAGGTACAATTGCAAGCTCAAAAAGAACCCCGGCCAAAAGCAAATAAAACAATTGACCCGAATGTATGTTGGGAAATCCTCGAAAAACCAAAATCCCTAAACCCGTAAGAAACGATAAAACTCCGCCCAAAACCGCGAGCATCATCGGATCCCGCACTCGCTTCTCAATTAAAAACTTATCAAAAAAATTAGACGCGGCATAAAGCAACGGCGCCGCAATCGCAAAAAATATCCAGGACATTCTTAAAGTTTAATCTATTAGAATTTCATTGACCACAAAATTTTCCGGCAAGTATAATAATCGCCCAAATGGCACACAGCCAAAGTTGATGCTTTAAATTTTATTGGAAACTTAATCTTACTATCCCTAATCTCTCCTAAGCCAAGCGTAACGTGGGGGTAAAACTTTTCAAAAGCCGCCATCTCGTAAAATTTATTTATATAAGAAAACTCCTCTAAGCTAACCGGCGGCGGGCTAAAAAACATTTCTCGCGAGGCATCTCTCGAAAAAATCGCTTTTAATTTATTCATAACTTCTTCATGAAAGGTTCTTAGCTCTTCTCCCTTCTTTATTCCTAAACTCGAAACGATAGTATCAACTCGAATTTTCTCCGTATCAATACCATAAAACTCCAAATCCAAAGACGAAAAGTGTTTCCCAATACCAGATAAAATCTCAATTAATTTCGGCAACTCACTCTCTTCGACGCACCCCATATTAAGAGAAGAATGCGGCATCGCTTCGCCTTCTTTCTTACCCAAAATTATCTTATTTGTTTCCGACCCCAAAAAACTGCGATTTAACTCAATAGCCAAATCCGCAATTTCCTCCGGAAGCAAAAGCGCCACATCCACCGCAATTTTTCTCATTCAATTATTATAGTGCCTATTCGCAAAAAATATAAAGCTTTTATGTTTGACATAGCCACAAGTAGCTTGCTATAACCCAATTAGACACTTGTCACTAAACCCCTAGCCCCGAAAGGAGGGCCCTCAATGCGCGAACTAAGCGCCTTAGCCGTCGTCCTCCTAATGGGAGGCGGAACTGTCTGGTATTGCTTTAAGACTAAAAAGGATAAAATCACGCCATCACTTACCACCTGGATTCTTTTCTCGGTGGCCACTTCCCTCTCGCTCGCGACTTACATCGCGGGCAAAAATCACAACGTAATCAGTAACATCGGAAACGCCAGCGACGTGATTTTCACCTCCGCGACTCTCCTCTTTGTTTGGAGATCACGAAATTGGGATACCCAAACAAGCACTCTCAACAAGTGGTGTTTGTGGGCAGCTGGAGCAACTTCCCTTTTCTGGTTCATCACTAAGGATCACGACGCCTCTAACTCGATTGCCCAAATAATCCTCCTGCTCGGCTATCTCCCTATGGTAAGGAAACTTTGGATAAGTAAGGAGAACACCGAATCAGCTGGAGTATGGACAATGTTTTGGCTCGGATCGGTGGCGTCCCTCTTCCCTGCGTTCACACCGGAAAGCAATGTTTTTGCCAAGATCTACGCAGTCAGAGCCGTCGTCTGTGTGAGTATCTTGATTCTGCTCATCCTCCGGCTCAAACTAAAGGAGGAAAAGTCATGAAGGAGGCGTGTCGATTCACTCGACCGCCTCCTTTTCTATTTTATAAATACCCTACTTCTCTGACTCCTCTGAAAGTAAATTAGTGGAGATGGGCGGGTCGAACCGCCGTCTAAGAGTTTTGAAACTGAACCTTCTACGAGTGTAGACTGAAATTAATCAGACGAAGTGATTCTTATCTCGTTCCTAAGTTAGAATCGTCACCTAAGAACCAGCCTCATTATATAAGACCGGATTTGAATCTAAGAGGCACAGATTCACCGATCCCAGCATTACGCGTAAGCGAACGCTGGAGCTGCAACTTTTGAGTTGGCAGTTATGTTTGTTTGTTGGATTTACGAGACAACGCTCGACTCGCAATTCAGTTCTCAACCCCTATCGAAGCCAATCATCCCCAGAAACACACAGTAACAGAAAACAGCTAAAAAATCAAGTCATCATCCAAAAAGCTAAAATCCTTGACAATTCCTGCTTACACAATAAAATAATCACTAGCTATATGGGCGACAATCGTCCATCGTGTCTTCCGCAAGGCGGGGGGTCTTCCTACCAAAACGGGGCACAAAGCAGGAGATAGGGGGGGTTAGTCTAAAAAGCGTGATTACACATACGCCACCTAGGAAACCCCCCCACTCAAAAATCATCAAAACCCCCACACTTAAGTGGATCGCAAATCCCTTTAGGCGCGGGGGTTTACTATTGCCTCTTATAACGATAAACTTTTAGAAACCCCAAAATAATTAGACCTCGCTTAAACAATCAAATAACCGCTCCCGAACTCCGCGTTCTCGCCGAAAACGGAGAAAACTTAGGGGTTATGAAAACCTCCGAAGCTTTGCGCCTTTCTCTTGATAAAGGCCTCGATCTTATCGAAATCACGGCCAACGCTAATCCGCCCATCGCGCGGATTATGAGTTACGACAAATACCGATACCAAAGAGAAAAAGAGGAGAAAAAAGAACGGCTCTCGCAAAAAACCGCCGAGCAAAAGAAAATCCAAATCAGCGCCCGAGCCAAAACCAACGACCTTGTTATTAAAGCCCGCCAGTTGGAAAAATTTTTAGCCGAAGGCCACCCGATTGAAATCTGCCTGCGCCTGCGTGGCCGGGAAAAATACAACAAAGATTGGGCTCGCTTAAAACTCAGCGAGTTTCTAAAAATGATTACGGTTGAACATAAAATCACCAGCGAACCCAAATTTGGCGGCTACGGCTTAAATCTCCAAATCTCCAAAAAATGAAGTTGAGCCCTTTTCGGTTGACAGATACCGGCGAAAACTGGTATCTTATCACTTACCTATAAGCATGCGCCACAAAACCACCAAAAGTTTCACTAAAAGAATTCGAATAACTAAAAACGGGAAGATCGTCCGCCGGTCAATGGGTATTGACCATTTTAAAACTACTAAAACCAAAAAAAACCGAAGACAAAAACGTATTACGCGATCTTTAGATTATCCCATAAAAAAACTTATCAACTACTAAGATGCCCAGAGTTAAAAGAGGCACCATTGCCCACAAAAAAAGAGAAAAACTTTTAAAGCGCACGAAAGGTTTCCGTTGGGGAAGAAAATCGAAAGAGCGCGCCGCCAAAGAGGCCCTCCTTCATGCCGAATCCCGCTCTTTCCGCGGCCGCAAAGAAAAGAAAAGAAATTTCCGAACTCTTTGGAGTGTGAAAATAAACGCCGCCTCAAGGACCGAAAATATAAGCTACAGCAAACTCATCTCCGCTTTAAAAAAGAAAAACATCAAGCTCGACCGAAAAATCCTGGCTGACTTAGCCGAGAATCATCCCCAAGTTTTTAAAAAAGTAATAGAAAAAGCCACGAACTAGCTTCTTAACTACAGGATTACGAATTTATTTATACAGATATACAAATTATTCTTATCCGTATATTCGTAAAACATCTGTATTCTGTAGCTTAAACAGCTCCTTCTCTCTTAAGTAACTCAAACTTTCTCTTTTTACCCCAGCGGTATCCACCAGGGCTTCCGTCGGAGCGGACCACCCTATGGCACGGAATTCCTTTTTTCATCCCGCCACAACGATTTAAAATATTCCCCACCGCCCGGCACGCTCGCCCACTACCGGCTCGCCTCGCCACTTCTTGGTAAGTTAGCGTTTGGCCTTTGGGTATGCGCCGCACGATTTGGATGACCTTTTCCGCGAAGGAAATCATATGCTTCACTTAATGCTCTTTTTGTTCCTCGATATTCTCCTAAAACTTTCATCGCATCTGAATATAAAAACCAAGCGAACCCGCTATGCTCCCTAGGAGAAATCACCACTTGGGCTTTTTTGGCCTCAGCCAAATGCAGAATAACCGTATCGTAAATTTTCTTATCCCCGTGGTAAAAATGAAACTTAACATATGTTTTAAATCCCGAAATCATATGCAGGTCGGCCCTCTTTAATCCTGTCTCCTCTTCGGTTTCCCTAAACGCCGTCGCAAGCGCGTTCTCTCCATATTCAAAATGGCCTTTTGGAAAATTCCAATAACCGCCTCGTCGGTAAAGAAACAAAAATTTAATTCCCTCGGGAGTCCGCCGATAAACAATAAACCCGGCCACCACTTGCTGTTTTACGTTTTTATTTTTATCTATATTTTTCTCAATCATTCTATCTGCCGATATTAGCCGGCGTGTGATCTTTTACAATCGGATTTGAAGTCGACTTTTTAGGGAAAACAAAGTCCGGCGCCATAATCAAAATCACCGCCGAAATCGCCGAAAGTATCCCGGCAAAAACAAAAACAATTGGAAATCCGTATGTTTTGGCCACTATCCCGCCCAAAAGACCGCTCACCCCCGCCGATATCCCAGCCACCGTGCTATCAAGAGACCAATCAAAAGAAACCCGATCTTTGTCGACGTGCCGAGAAAACATCGCCGACCAAGCCGGAACATAAAGCGCGAAAGCGATAGCGTGAATAATTTCAACAAGGTACAGATGCCAAACTTGGGTTATGAACACGTAAGAAATCGCAGTGAAAGCGGAGATAAACAAACCAACCACAAGAGCCAGAAAATCGTCTCGCTCGCCAACGGTTTTATCCAAATAATTTGCCACCGGCAACTGAAGCGCCGATTTTAAAATCCAATAAATTCCTGCTGCCACCCCCACTGTTGCCAAAGTTGCTCCCGCTACTTTTTCAATCACAAATACCGAAAATATCGGCCCTATCAAACCCCATCCAGCGAGAAGCGCCAAGTCGGCCAAAATAAAATATTTAACTACCCGGCCCACCTTAAGATTTATATTGATTTTGATATGCATGTATATAAAGTTTACGCTTTAGCTTTAAAAGTGAAACTGTCTCCCGCAAACCCAATCTCCACTTTATTCCCACGCATCACTTCCTTACTTAAAATTTTTTCCGCCAAAGGCGCCCGCAAGCGTTCGGCGATTACCCTTTGAAGCGGCCTGGCTCCATATGCCGGATCATATCCTAGTTTCGCTATCTGCTCCACCGCTTCCTGAGTAAAGCTCAAAAATATTCCCTGCTCCGCCACCAGTTTCGCAAAATCGTTCAGGTTAAAAACCGCCACTTTTTTGACGTCGTCCGGCGAAAGATTATTGAAAATCACCACTTTCGAAAACCGGTTGAGCAGTTCCGGCTTAAACACATCTGTCAGCTTTTGCCTTAGGTATTCCGAGACCTGGGCCATCGTCTGCCCGGATCTAAGCGCTTCATTAATTATATCAGAATGGGCGTTTGAGGTAGCAATGATAATTGTATTTTGGAAATCCACCGTCCGGCCCAAATTATCAGTCAATCTCCCATCATCAAAAACCTGTAAAAACAAATCTAAAATATCAGGATACGCTTTTTCAAATTCATCTAAAAGTATTGAACTGTAAGGTTTTTTGATGATTGCGTCCGTAAGCGCGCCCATGATCTTACCGTCCGGTGAACCGATAAACCGATAAAAACTTTGCTTATCCTGATATTCCGTCATATCAAAACGTACTGACGAATCCTTGGAGCCAAACATTATCTCCGTTAAAATTTTTGAAAGCTCCGTCTTCCCGACTCCCGTTGGTCCTACAAACAAAAAACTAGCTATCGGCTTGCCGGGCTTAGTAAGTCCGCTCCGATACTCCCTTAAAACATCACTCACCGCCTTCACTGCCTCGTCTTGATCCACTAAACGCTCGTGGATAATTTCTTCCATTTTTAACAATTGCTTTGCCTCCACCTCTCCCGCCTCATGAATCGGCACATTCACTTTCATCTCAGTCGCCTCCACGACCACATCCGCGGTCAAAACCTTCTCCCCTTTTCTCTTTGCTAAAGAAATCGCGCTCTTCAAAAGTTCGTCTCCGCTTGAAGGTAAAAATTTATTTGTTAAATATTTTTTGGCTAGATAAACCGCTTTTTTGATAGCTCCAAAACTAATCACCACCTTCGCCTCTTTTTCTAAAATCAAACTCTCATAAACCAAAATCTCTTCTGCCTCGTCTTTTGTGATTTCACTTATCCTAATGACTTCAAAAAGCCCCAAAAGATCGCTTCTTGCCTCAACTTCATTTTTAAACTCCCGGGGGTACGTGGCGCCAATAACCGGAAAAGCGCTATTTTTAATAATCGGCACCAAAGCATCCGCCGCCGAAATATAAGCTGTGCCGGAAGTTTTTACCAGATTATGAAATTCGGGTATATATAAAATAACATTCCCCGCCAACACAATTTCATCCACGATTTTCTTGAGCCTTGCTTGTAGTTCCTCCTGCGCGGCTCCCGCCACCATCTCGCTAATCTGGAGCAAAACCAATCGCTTATCAAAAAGTGGCGCGGGAACTTTATCTTTTGAAATGTTAAACGCCAAATGAGAAACTAAAGTTTCCTTTCCTATTCCTTCCTCGCCCACCAAAAGAGCGTTGGGGTTAATTGGCCGCGCCAAAGTATCTTCCAGGAGATCATATTCAGATTTATGTCCTATCAAAAATCCCACCCTTTCTTGTCTCGCTAAATCAGTCAAATCAACGCTATACCTGTCCAAAGTCGGTGTTGGCCGGCTCGTCCAAGCCCGGTTCATAATCCGATGCCTCATAGTTTTATTAACCCCGGGAATAAATCCACTCACAGTCGATGGTAAGCCTCTGACTCGAGAAGATTTGTCCGCGAATATTAGAGCTTTGTCGAGATCGCCTTTATCCACTGAAAATAAACTAAAAAGCCTAACCAGATATTCATTTTTTGTTGAAACCAGCGCTGAGAACAAATCGCTGGGCTCGATAAATTTATGCCCCACCGCGAGCGCCCGCTCAAACGCCCCCCTAACTAAAAACTGAAGCTCTTCTTCTTTCTCGTCCGCTCCTCTAACTTTTTGAGCCGACTCCTTTAGAAAATCTCCTATTTTTTGCTCAAGCTCGCTAGGAGATATATCCATTCGCAAAAGACCCTGTTTTATGCCTTCCGAAGTTACTAATTGGTTAAGTACTTCAAGAAAAAAGTCTGACCGGCGAATAACGCTTTTGTCGAGCGAATGCTCGATAACCGAATAAGTAGCCGGCTTTAAAAATTGAGCCAGATTAACTCGGCCCTTGCTGGGTAATTCCGAAAGAGGATTATCTCCGTCCCGGCTATGCAAAATATAATCGACAAAAAACAAAGCCAAAGCCAAACCTAAATAAAACATCCATACAACTTTTGAATCTCTAACCCCTGAAGCCAAAAGCACTACGGTCGCAACAAGCAAAAAGAAGTAGCTAACATATCCGGCCACTCGCACAGTCAGTCTCCCAACCCACGTCATCTTGAGCCGGGGGTCGGAATAATATACTTCTAATTCTGAAAGTGAATTTTTCATGAAAAATTAATAAAAAATCCGACTAGAACAAAAATCGGTATTGAAAGCCACGCCAAATAAATAGCCAAAGCCACACCGGCAAAAAGAATATAAATCACTCCCCCGACCAAAACCCTACCTGACCTAAAAAATACACCCAAAATTCTCCCGATGATTGTGTAATCTTTATAAAGCGGCTCAAAAAAATGCTTTAAAGTAACTTTAACAGCCAGGCTTCTATCCATCTCCTCGAGAGTCGAAATAAAATAATGCGCGATTTTTCGCGAACCGTGTATGTACCAATTATGGAGAAAATTCCATATCCTCCAAAAAAACCTTCCCACTAGATAGGTTAAGGCAAAATTCATAGATAAGTTAATTATAAAACGAGAATGCGAAAGTTCCTAAAATATCAAAAAAGCCGAGCTTGGGGCTTTTTTACTTTAGTTTTTACTGGCTCCACCACACTTAAAACCGAAACCGGCGCCGATGCCACTAAATTTTTCCCCGCCACAATATTTGGCAATCTCTTAAAACTCTCCCTAAGCTCATTCAAAACCCCAGTCGATCTCAAGGCCGCCGCCGGATGATAAAGTGGCACAATTAACCGGCCGTTTAATCTAAAAACTTTCCCTTGGTCTCGAGAAATCTTAGCCTCTGGCAAAAAATAATTCATCGAAAACCTCCCTAAGGGCGCTATTACTTTTGGGTCAATAATCTCAATCTGTTTTGCTAAATATGGTTTATAGGCCTCAATCTCTTCGGGAAGCGGATCGCGATTTTCCGGCGGCCGCCTTTTAACAATATTCGTGATATAAACTTCCCCCTCCTTCCATCCTATTTCTCCAATCATTTTTCGCAATAGCTGCCCAGCCCTTCCAACGAATGGCCTCTTTTGTTGATCTTCGTGAAATCCCGGCGCCTCACCGATAAACATCACCTTGCAATCCGCGCTCCCCTCGCCAAAAACCAAATTCGCTTGACCATAAAGCGGTAAACTTCTATTCGCCGCTAATTCCTCTTCTAATTTCTTTAGGTCGTCTTGTTTACTCATGTTCCTATTATAATCAACCCAACCTCATATTAACACCTAGGGCTTCCCCTCTTAGGCAATTAGTAATAAAATTTAAGTAGCCAACCTGGCATTAAGCCGGATTACCCACCAACTCCAACCCGGGGGAAAGCATGCTAGAAGAGAATGGACGTAAAGCTAGGTTCCTGGTCTGCGTCGACTGCGGAGAGGAGTTTGTCTTCACCGTTTCCGCGCAGGACTACTTCGAGGAGAAAGGCTACTACCAATCACCCAAACGCTGCAAAGTCTGCCACAACAAACATAAGCGTAGCACCCAACTCACAACTCCCTCTGTGTTGCCAAATTCCCGGCTCTGGTAGTACAACAACCGAACCCGCCCAAAGCGGACAAAACAAAAGTCCGCTTCTTACCCAGGAAGCGGACTTTAATTACTAAAATCCAAGAAAACATTTAAACCAAAAAATGCGAACTCTAATTTAGTTTTTATCTTTAGAAAAAACTCACTATAACCAAAACCACCCCCGCGCCCAGTAAACATCCCGCCATTTTGCCAACCGCCGATCCCAAAACGGTTCTTTTGTCGGATACAAGAGACTCTGCCCAATATCCCTCGAAAATTCCCGCGATGCCATCAGTAATAGCATTACCAACCACTCCTCCGATTACGGCGCCGGCAACTCCGGCAATTTTTCCACCCAGCACCGCCATCACTGCGAGAATACCATTATCAATAACCCCAAAAATAATATCCGGTCCTATTGTGGAAATTTTTATACTAAAAAATTTTAGCGATGCAAGACAAAGAAAAGCGAGAACAATAAGAACATATCCTATAAGTTTTGCCTCATATACAAAAAATATGCTCACAAAAAATATTATTAGGCAAAGTGTGAGAATATTAAAAACTGAAAGTAAAAGTTTTTTATTCTTCATAGAGTAAATTATACCTCGAATTTCCGGTTCCCGTCAGGATCATTAAAAAGGGACTGAGCAACACGACTGAAAAACACTGTGCCCTCAGTAGGAATTTTGCCCTCCCAAGTTTTGCACAACAAAATTTAGGAGGGTAAACCCGCCCCGCGCTACCCTATCTGTCCCCCTGGAAGGAATCGGACCTTCGTCTTAGGTTTCGGAAACCTACATTCTATCCATTAAACTACAGGGGGCTAATTCACGATTACTCCCCGCTATCTTATTACAAAATAATAGATTTCGTAAACCACTCCCAAAAGAAAAACTAAAGCCACTAAATAAATCAAAAATTTCTTCAGCCGCCTCGGCTTTAACACTCTCTCTGAAACTACCGCTAAGAAAAAATACTGGGAGGCCAAAAAAATCCCCCCCACCATACTTACGGCGACCAAGAAATTTTTTAGTCCGGCGAAAACCAAAATCAACGGCAAAAAAATAACCGCTACTAAGCTCCAAAATTTTGTTTTTCCTAAATCCTTAATTAATAAATTTTCCACCTCCCTGCCAATCGGTAAATATGAAGTCCATAAAGCAAACAACCCAAAAACTCCCAACACGCCAAGCTTCGCGCTCGACCAATTTCCCAAACCCGAAATCGTATCGGGCGTTATTGCGCTCGCCGAGTTAAAAATCGCCAGCACAAAAAATAGATACACGAGCGCCGCGGCGTATGTGGCAAAAACAAATTGCAATCCCCGTTTTGCAAAATTCATCCCCATCGAGTGCTTTTTATAAGAATCATAAATCGGTTCAATCGCCGTCCATCCGGCTAAAGAAAAAAGAATCGCTCCAAAAGGCAAAAATAAATTTCCGAAGTCAAAATCTTTAACCTGCGTCACGATCGGAGACGATAAGGCGCTTGCGAATATTAAACCCACAATTAAAACCATCAATATCCCGCCCATAAGCTCTAACTTCACTATCCTCTTTAAACTAAAAATCAGCGGCAAAGAACTTGCCGCCCAAAAAATTAGAATCCCGATATTCTCCCCTAATCCAGGAAATACAACTCCTAAAAATTTTCCCCCCAGAATAAGAAAAGCTACTAGCGCGAATATTAAACCCCCCAGAACCGAGACCAAAGCTAGTCCGAAACTAAAATTCCCCAACTTTGCTTTTATTAATCCCAAAAGTCGCTTCTTTCCATCTTCCTTAAACAACACTCGCCAATAAAGCAAGTGGACCGTCGCCACTAACCCGCTAAAAATCAATAAATAAAACAAACTTATCACCCACCCTGATTCTCGAAAAACATAAGGCAAAACAAAAATCCCCGCCCCGATGGTAGTCGCTAAAATCATCCCTAAATCCTTAAAAAAATTCTTAAAGCTCATTCGTTGGCCTCGAAAACTAAATCGCCTTCCCTGACTTTTTTAGACACTTTAATCCCCACTTCTTGCCCCTTCTTCGCTTCCACTACTGGCTTATGGTCATACTGCATCGACTTTATTGTTTCTCCGAAATCCGTCGTCGCCCCCTTAAAAGAAACCTTAATGCCCGGCTTAACTGCTTTTTTGAACTTCACAATCGCCACTTCTATATTTGAGTAGAAGTGAGTTACTTCTCCGATAGGTTTTGGTTCCGCCATAGTTATATATAAAAACCTAAGCGACCTTTACCCCTGTACTAATTAAGGAACTTGTTTTTGAACCCTTAATTCCTTAATTAGTTCGGGGGTTTACCCCTAAACTTTCATTTAAAGTTACGCCTCCTTTTCCTGCTCTTTTATTAAAGCTACCACTTTATCAAGCAACTTCGCCGGATCGCTCTCGAAAACTATCTTCCCTAAACCGCGGTGAGACTCTTTCACTATTCCTTCAAGCATATCTGCCGCTCCTCCCGTGCCAGTCAAAACTCCTTGAACCTTATGGTCCTCAAAAGCGATAGTAAATTCATTTAAGGTTCCCATCCGCCCGCATACCGTAATTACCGCATCCGCCGCCCTTGTAAGAATCAAATTTCTCCCCGAATACTCAAAGCCGGTATAAATAATTAAATCATGGTAATCAGTCGGCAGATGGTAGGTTTTTATATGAGCCGCTCTAGACGAAGCCGGAGAAAAACCGATTACAATCCCACCCGCCTGCTTAGCTCCTTTAGCTCCCCAATAAGGCAACCCCGTAGTCGCCCCTGTAACTAAAATCATATCCCGTTCGGCGATTAATCTTCCGAGCTCTTCGGCCTTCTCCTCACTATCCGGAGCGCAATGTCCCGTCTCGGCCGCCCCTGAAATGCAAATTTTATACTTAGGTTGGTAAATCGGAATGGTGTGATTTCTAAAACTTAAAATTTCCTTTTTTGGCTCTTTTTTTGATATTGGCATACCGGGTAGTAGAAATTCGACTAATTAATTTACGACTTTTTATATTTTACAAAACATTATCACTATATTCTTTTGCGGAGTAGTAAGATGTTAACTTATAACTTTCGGCACAGTCGAATTTTCACTACCCGGCATAATTTAATTATAACCTACAAATCAAACTCCTGCCCATAACTCGGGATCTCAGTATGCACCGCAAGATCGTCCCGAATTATTTGAGCTAAAGCTTCACTCGCGCCTTCTTCGCCCTGAACCACAAAAACTTTTTCTAAAGCCACTCGCGCCGGCCTAATCCACTCCACTAATTTTGGCTGATCGGCATGCGCTGAATAACCACTAATCAGTTTGATTTTGCACCGCACCGCCACCTCTTCTCCAAAAATCCTTACCTTTTTAGCTCCGTCTAAAAGCTGCCTCCCGAGCGATCCCTTCCCTTGGTAGCCGACAATCAAAAGCATACTATGGGGATCGGGAAGATATCTTTGCTCATGATGCAAAATCCTCCCGCCGTGGGACATCCCCGACCCAGCGATTACCACCTTCGGTGGTTGAACATCATTGATACTCTTAGATTCTTCGGTAGTGAGTGTAAAGTGAAGTCCGGGAAAATCCAGAATATCATCTCCTCCTTTAATCATCGCCGAAACCGCCGGATTAAATTGTTTGCGATATTTCTTATAAATTTCGGTCAAATGAATAGCGAGAGGGCTATCAATATAAACCGGCACTTTCGGTATCCTTCCTCCCTCAACCAACTCATTTAATTCAAATAGAAGTTGCTGGGTCCTCTCCATTGCAAAAGCGGGAACCACCAGCGTCCCTCCGGACTTAACTGTTTCTTCAATCGCATCCTCAAGTTCCTCTCGTCTTTTATCTACATTCGCATGCACTCGATCTCCGTAAGTCGATTCGATAACGCAATAATTCGCCTCAGGAATTTCCTCGGTTGTTTTAATAATTGGCGCCGGATAATTCCCGAGATCGCCGGAAAAAACAATCGTCTTTCCTTCGGCAGTTATTTTTATAAAAGCCGATCCTAAAATATGCCCAGCATCAAAAAACTCCGCGCTCACCCCTTTAAGATCGAGAAGGGCGTGATAATCTACCCCTTCCCAAAGTTTCATCAGATGACTTATATCTTGTTCGTCATAAAGTAAAGGCGCCCTCTCACGATCCGCCTCTTTCGCTAATAAGTGCTCGGAATCAAGGAGCATTAATTCCGCGAAATCTCGAGTTGCGGCGGTTGAAAAAACCCGCCCCCTAAAACCCGCCTTAACCAGCTTCGGCAAAAGACCGATATGGTCCACGTGGGAATGGGTGATTAAAACAAAATCAACTTCTTGAGGGTTATAAGGAAAAGGTTCAAAATTTTTATGCTCTGCAAAATTACCTCCTTGGTGCAATCCGCAATCGACCATTATCTTCACGCGACTGTCTACCACTTGTGCCTCTAAAAAATAATTCACGCCCGTTACCGTCCCCGCCCCTCCATAAAAAGTTAGTTTCATAAATGTAAATCTATTCTATCACTTCCAAAGCAATCTTAAAACACATTCGAGAAATATCCTCAAAAAAACAGCCCCGGTTAATTTTGAAGTGCGCTCCGTGCTGTCTCGCCATCGCTCCACACCACCCTCTCTCCTCCGGCCATATGAATAAAGGGCTCGCTTCCTTTCCCGGTTATAACTACAACATCCCCCTCCTTCGCTAAATTTATCGCCTTCTTAATCGCTTCTCCCCTATCCAAAGTTTCAGAAACTTTTCCGTCATCTATTCCGGATTTTACATCCAATAAAATCTTCCGAGGATCCTCGTCATAAGGATCTTCATTAGTTAAAATTATCTCCGAGCAAAACTTTTGAGCGAGCGCCCCCATTTCCGCTCTCTTCCACTTATCGCGACCTCCGCCAGCCGAACCCAACACACAAATCAGTTTCCCTTTCGCTAAATTTTTTAGGTTCACATAAACCTTCTCTAAACTCGCCGGCGTGTGCGCATAATCCACCACCACTGAAAAAGGATCTCTCTGAACAAACTCCATCCTTCCCGGCACTCCTGAAAATTTTAACCCTGCATCACGAATCACTTCATTAGATACACGAAGGCTTTCTGCCACGGCCACTGCCGCCGCTAAATTTTCTTTATTAAAATCACTAGAAAATAAATAATGAATATTGTCAACAGAAGGAAAAATTTTCCTTAGGTCACTCTTTGAATAAAATTTTACTCGCTCCCCTTCATTTTTAAATTGGCTTTCAAAAAAATCCGCGCTCACATCATCGCGATTAAAAAAAAGTTGGGCTTTTTGACTAAAAGCATATTTCAAAAAACTCAGCTTTGCCTCTCTATATTTTTCAAAAGATCCGTGAGACTCGATATGCTCCGAAGCCAGATTAGTTAAAACCGCCATTCGCCAATTTACAAATCGATGCCTCGAAAAAACCACTCCCTCTGAAGTTACCTCGACTAGAGCATACCGACACCGAGCCTTAACGGCCCGCCTCAAAAATTTTTGGACAAACATCCTCCCTGGCATAGTATTGTTGGTTAAATTCTTTTCTTGACTATCGCCTACTCTAAAATAAAGAGAAGACAACACCGCCACTCTCTCTCCATTCGCTGTTAGAATATTATTCAAGACCTCAAGCATTGTTGTCTTCCCTTTTGTTCCGGTTACACCGATTACGAAAATTTTTCGGCTCGGAAACAGATAAATCAACACTCCCAATAATGCCAATCCAAAATGATAACCCCGAACGATAAATTTAATTTTCCGTAAAAAATTCAAAAAAGCCATTAGTTGAATAATAATCGAAAAACAGCAATAAACAAAAATGTTTAGCGCTAAACATTTATCCTCAACGAACAAGAATTTACTTCGCCTTACCTGAAAGAATTTTTAAGGCCTCCTTAACTTTATCTTCTATTTTCAGTGAAGTATCTAATTTAGAAACGGCCAATCTGACTTGATCTCTTCTGTAGCCCAAACCCAAAAGAATATCCACTACCTCATTATTTGATTCCATTCCAATAACATCCGCGGAGTCTCCACTTACTCCAACGCGGCTCTTAAGTTCGAGGACTATTCTATCTGCTAATTTTTTACCAATGCCAACCGACTGTGCCAAAAGGTCAGCCCGCCCGGATCTTATAGCTGCCAAAATATCCTTTGGCCCGGAAGCATTCATAATCGCCATAGCTGATTTCGGACCAACCCCATTCACTAAATTCAAAAAGTCGAAAACCGAAAGCTCCTCCTGATCCAAAAAACCATAAAGATCAACTTTATCTTCTTTTAAATAAAAATGAGTAAAAAGTCTTACTTGATCTCCTTCCTTTAATTGCGAAATTATCCGCTGAGGACAGGAGACCTTAAATCCAATCCCGCCGACATCAACCACAACAAAACCCTGTTTTATAAATGAAATTTTACCGGCCAAACTATAAATCATTACCTAGAAATTATAAACCATTTTACCTAATAGTAATAAACAAAAATGTTTAGCGCTAAACATTGGCTTTATAATCAGAAGCCAATAAGCCCGTAAAACCTACCTTTTATGAAATTCTAGTCAAAATAATGTTTCGCGCTAAACACTCGAAAATTTGGCCAATTGAATAACATTGGAAAATAAGGGTTTTTCCCAAAATTGAGAAAAGAATGTTTAGCGCTAAACATTCCAAAGAACCTGTTTTAGATATAAAATCAATAAAATGACTAAATTAGGAAAACATATAGAAACTGGAAAAATAGGAGAATCGATCGCAGAAAGTTTTTTAAAAAAACTTGGGTACGTTATTATCACTAGAAACTACAGAAAACCGTGGGGAGAAATAGATATCATCTCTTGGTCTCCAAATAAAACGCTTACCTTCATAGAAGTTAAGGCAATAAAAACTAAACAGCAGAATCCGGCAATATTTGCCGAATTAACTCCAGAGGACAATCTAACCACATCCAAATTAAGGAAACTTCGAAAAATATGCGAAGGATTCGCTAATCAAAATCCAGACCTTATAAACGAGAAAAGGGGATGGCAAATAGATCTTGTCGCTATAAATTTTTCTGGCGAACCCATATTGACAGAAAATGATAAAAATTACATAATAAGACATTACAAAAATATTTAGTTCCTCGACCCTTAAAGTTATTCTATAATTCTTTTATCTCTCTTTTAATAAAATCTCATAAAAAAATTAAAACTTATGTCTGGTCATAATAAGTGGTCGCAAATCAAACACCAAAAAGAAACTGCCGATCAAAAACGCGGCCAGCTTTTTTCGAAACTGCTCAATAGCGTTGCCCTCGCCGCGCGCATTAATCCCAATCCGAGTTCTAATCTTGAATTACAAACGGCTATCAAAAAAGCCAAAGACTCGAATGTCCCGCTCGAAAATATCGAAAGGGCCCTAAAAAAAGCAACAGAGAAAAGCGAAGACTTAGAAGAGTTGGTTATGGAGGCTTACGGCCACGGCGGAGTCGCCATCCTCATCGAAGCCATCACTGACAATAAAAACAGAACTGTCGCCGAAATAAAAAAAATCTTAAACGACGAAGGAGGCAAATGGGCCGAAGCTGGCAGCGTCCGTTGGACGTTTGAAGAGAACCGCGCAGGAAAAGGGGATAGGTGGAAAGCCAAATTCCCTCAAATTATTTCTGCGGACGATGTAGAAAAATTAAATCACTTAGTTGGCGCCCTCGAAAATCACGCCGATATCCAAAAAGTTTATACCACCTCGAACGCGCAATGAAAATTTTAACTCTATGATAATCCTCGGCATCGATCCCGGTTACAAGCGTATCGGCTACGGCATTATTGAAAATCACTCTAATCAATTTAAACTTATTAAAGCTGGTTTACTAAAAATTCCAGCAGGGGACTCTGCTAAAACCGCTTCTTCAGTCAGTCTGGAAATTAAAAATTTAATCGATAAATTTAAGCCCAATCTCCTTGCTCTGGAAAAACTTTATTTTTCGAAAAATCAAAAAACAGCCCTAAAAGTTGCGGAAATGAGAGGAGTCATCGCTCTCGCCGCCACCGAGAAAGGCCTCCCCATAAAAGAATTTACTCCGAACGAAATTAAGTCCGGCATCGCCGGTTACGGATTAGCCGACAAAAAAGCGGTTGCCAAAATGGTTCGCCTCACTCTTAATGAACCCTCTCTTCGTGTTTTAGACGACGTAAGCGACGCCCTCGCCGCCGCCATAGTCGCCTCTTACCAAAAGTTTTAGCTTCGAATCTTTTGTTGATAAACTTGGGGGTTGACAAGAAATAATATTAAAATATACTTCTGCTAAACCAAATATAAACTCCCAAAGGTCGGGGAAAATACCTGTCTATGGTAAGCGAACTCAAAAAAATAAGCCTCTCAAACTGGAACGACGAAGATGAAGAGAATATTGAGCTCGATCTCAATGATGATTCAGAAGAAGAGGAGCTCCTTGGAGAAGAAGGGAGCCCGGAAGAAAGCATATAAACCCTCTCTCGTTGTTGTTTAAGTAGGCTCAAAACAAGCCCCGCCTAGGCGGGGCTTGTTTTGTAATCACACTTTGATTGATAATTATCTTACTATGACTCTTTTCAAAAAAATTCTCCTTTTCCTCTTAGTCGGCATTCTTGGATTAATTATTCTAGGCATCCTGTCTTTTCTATACTTCTCAAAAGATTTACCGACTCCGGACCAAATCATAAATCGCCAAGTTTCTGAATCCACTAAAATTTACGACCGTACCGGCAAAGTTATCCTTTATGAAATCAGCGGGGGTCAAAAAAGAACTTCTATCTCATTTGAAGAAATACCCCAGTCCCTCAAAGACGCGACCATCGCAATTGAAGACGAAAAATTTTATCAGGAGCCCGGATTCAGTATTCGAGGCATACTCCGCGCTCTTTTGGTAAATCTTTCTAAGGGCAAAATTCTCCAGGGAGGATCAACCATCACTCAGCAACTAGCTCGAAACGCCTTCCTCTCTCCAGAGCAAACGATTGTTCGAAAAATTAAAGAGTTCCTTTTAGCCATCCAGCTTAATCGCCGCTATTCCAAAGATAAAATTTTAAATCTCTACCTCAACGAAATCCCGTATGGGCCGACCATCTACGGCGTTGAGTCGGCCAGCCAAGCCTACTTTAATAAACACTCCAAAGACCTAGCCTTGGCTGAAAGCGCCATTTTGGCAGCCCTTCCTAAAGCTCCTAGCTACTACTACCCGTGGGGAGCTCATCAAAAAGAACTACTTAATAGAAGTCGCTTGGTATTAAAAAAAATGATGGAGCTGAAAAAAATTTCGCCGGAAGATTACAAAAAAGCAAACGTTGAAAAAGTTTCATTCGCTCCACAAGAAGAGCGGGGGATTAAAGCCCCTCATTTTGTAATCTCCATCCAAGACTACTTGGTCCAAAAATACGGAGAAGACTCGGTCCGCTTGGGAGGGCTAAAAGTTATCACTACTCTCGACTGGGAACTCCAGCAAGCCGCAGAAAAAGCCGTATTAGAAGGAGCAAAACGCAATGAGGAACTATACACTGGAAAAAACGCCGCCTTAATTGCCCAAGATCCGAAAACTGGCCAGATTTTAGCCATGGTCGGCTCCCGCGATTACTTCGACACCAAAAACGAAGGGAATTTTAACGTCGCCACCCAAGGCCTCCGCCAGCCAGGGTCCGCTCTTAAACCCTTTGTTTATCTGGCCGCTTTCGAAAAGGGTTACACTCCCGACACGATTCTTTTTGATGTCCCGACTGAGTTTGACTCGACCGGCGATCCGCAAAAAAGTTACCATCCCGAAAATTTTGACGGAATATTCCGGGGGCCGGTCAGCCTTCGCCGAGCCCTAGCTCAGTCTATTAACATTCCCGCAGTCAAAACCCTTTACCTAGTTAGTATTCCTGATGTCCTTGAAGTTTTAAAAAACTTTGGCGTTACCACCCTAAACGATCCTCGTCGCTACGGCCTCTCTTTGGTCTTGGGAGGGGGTGAAGTCAAGCTTGTTGATATGGTAGGAGCCTATTCGGTTCTTTCTCAAGACGGGATCGAACACCCTCAAACTTCAATCTTGGAAATTAAAGATAATAAAGGAAATGTTTTAGAATCCTTTAAGGATTCCTCTCGAGAAGTTGTGAGCGCCCAATACCCTCGTCTTATTAACGACGTCCTCTCTGATGTTGACGCGAGATCCGCGCTCTATAGCAACAGCTTAAACCTAACTCTTGTCTCCGGTCATGATATCGCTCTAAAAACCGGAACTTCAAACGACTACCGCGACGCGTGGGTTTTTGGCTACACACCCGCTTTCGTCGCTGGTGTTTGGGCCGGCAATAACAATAACGCTCCCATGCAAAAAAAGGGGTCGAGCATCCTCGCCGCCCTCCCGATTTGGCATGCTTTTATGAGCGAAGCTTTAAAAAATAAACCGCCCGAAGCCTTCTCCCGCCCCGACCCGGTAATCGCTCAAAAACCCATCTTAGCCGGGAATTATTTAGTCGAAAACCAAATTCATTCCATCCTCTATTACGTCAACCGAAAAAATCCCACCGGCCCCTATCCATCAAATCCAGAATCTGATTCTCAATTCACTAACTGGGAGTCAGGAGTTTTGAATTGGGCAAGAACCAACCTTCCTAATTTCTTAGACTTTAATAAACCAGGGAGTACACCTCCTCTTTTTTCTTCGGAGAATTTCACTAATACAACCCGGCCCGAAATTACCGTTCAAAAGCCGGCCGTGGGAGAATTTGTGAAAAGCCCTCTCGTTATTCAGGCTGTAATTAAAAGCCCAGACACCTTATTGGAAATTAATATTTCTTTAAACGGCGCAACTGTCCAAAAAATTACCCAAAATCTTTCTTCACCTTATTTTCTCAATCTCCAACTCAGCAATTTGCAACTCGGAACCCAAAACTCGCTAGAAATCGAAGCTAGGAGTCAAAAGGGCGTATCTAGTAAGGCTGGCGTTATTTTTTACCAATAAAGCCTCTCCGGCCTAAAAACCGGAGCTTCTTTTAATGAGAGGCCGAAACCCCGCGCCGAAAGCCCTAGATAGACACCGTTTATTCACACTCAAAAAGATGGGTTTTTGGCGCTGGGGTAAAAAATCCGTACTAAAGATTCTATTTTCTACTTTCCAAAATTCTATTCTTAGGCTTTCAATATCGGCATTAGAATATAAAAATAAGATGCCTCGTTTTGAGACCTTAACAACGAGGGTTTGTTATCTGCCTCGTTCACTCCAAGAAAAACTTCTTCGGTTTTTAAAACCCTAAGCCCGTCGGCTAAATATCGCCAATTAAAACCCACTTCGCCAAAATTTCTTTGAATCTTAGCTGGTAAAAGATATTTATTCTCCCCCACTTCTCGGCTGGCAGAATAAATTTCTAGAACTCGCCCGTCAGAACCTTTGATTTTAACTTCACTGGTTTGACTACTGAAAACTCCGGCTAGCTTAAGCGCGTTTATTAATTCTTCTCTTGCCACCACCACCTCGGCATCAAATTTTTGAGGGATAATCGCTGTGTAATCGGGGAAGTTGGCGTCGGTCAGCCTAGAAATAAGCTCCAACCGGTCGGTTTTAAATAAAGCCTGGTTTTGATCATAATAAATTCTCACTACGTCGTCATCCTTAAAAACCCGCATCAGTTCGTGACAAGTTTTAAGTGGCACTAAAAATCTAAACCCTTGAGAATATTTTGTCTTGAATTGTGTTGAAATAATCGTCTTCTCTGCCAACCGGAAACTATCCGTCCCTGCTATTTTTAAATTATCCAAGTTAAATTCAAAAAGAACGCTGTTCAGCTCCGACCGTAATTCGGAAAATTGAGTGGCAATAACCACCTGTCCCAACGCTTCCTTAAAAATCCCAGCCTCCAGCTCTAAAAAATCTTCTGTATTTTTTATTTTGGGGATAATAGGAAAATCTTCAACCGGCAACGTCTGAATAGCTGCTTCATAATTATCAGTCTTTACTTCCAGTTGGCTGCCCTTTTTCTCTAGGTTTAATCTCTCACTTTGTAGGTTGTTAATTAAATTTAGAAAGGTGCCTATTGGAACATTTATCTTTCCTTTCTCTATAACCTTCCCTGAAACAAAACAAGTAATCGCAATTTCTAAATTAGTCGCCGTAAGTTCCACCTTCCCATCGAGTGCTTCAAGTCGGGCATATTTCAAAACAGGAAGATTTAAATTTTCCCCGCTAGCCCTCTCGACTGCGCTTAACGCCTCCTTTAAATTTCCTCTTATCACCACCACTTTCATAATTACTAATTAATAAATTAATTTGTTAATATTGTTAATGGGACAACTTTGGGGACAACTTTCCCAACCTCTTTTTAACCTTGTTTTTATTGTATTATTATCGCTCGCTAAAAATTATTTTCCCAAAGTCCTGTGGGTAAGTTGGGGGAGCGAATTGCTTAACCTTTGTTGTGTAATGATTCCTTAATCATGATAATTTTTTGGTTAAACGGCGAATTCTTATTTACTTCCTGGTTTATTTTCTCATAAGAATGAATTACTGTCGTGTGGTCCCGTCCAAGCTTCTCCCCAATGTATGGGTAAGACATCCTCAGGATATCCCGAAGTAAATACATTGCCACTTGTCGCGGTTCAACCGTTTCTTTTTTCCGCGACCTGCCGACTAAATCCGGAATTCCTACGTTATAAAAATCAGCCACCGCCTTTAGGATTTGATCATCGCTAATTCTCCCAAGAAAATTTTGGGTGGACTTCTCGATAATTTCTTCCGCTGTCTTTTTATCGACTTCAATTCCCTTCCTTTCCTGGTAAAAAAGAATTTTATTTAAAACTCCCTCCAACTCACGGACGTTTCGTTTAATTGAATTCGCTATCAAATCAATTACTTGGATAGATAACTGTCTATTCGCCACCTGAAGGCGATTTTTGATTATAGCCACCCGCATTTCATATTCCGGGTATCCGATATCTGCCGTCAATCCGCCATCAAAGCGAGATCGCAACCTCTCTTCGAGGGTTGGTATTGACTGAGGGGGGCGGTCTGAAGAGATAATTATCTGCTTATTTCCCTCATATAGCGTGTTAAAAGTATGGAAAAATTCTTCTTCTGTTTTCTCTTTTCCTCCAATAAACTGGATATCGTCAATAATTAAAACATCGCAATCTCGGTACCTTTTTTTCATATCCTCCATCCGTTTATTGCGGATTCCCCAAACCACATCGCTCGTAAACTTTTCAGAAGACACATAGCGCGGACGGTATTTCCCCTTATATTGAATTTTAATCTCATTTCCTATGGCCTGGATTAAATGGGTTTTCCCTAAACCCACACCTCCATAAATAAAGAAAGGATTATACTTAGTCCCAACTTCTTGGACTATCGCTAAGGCCGCCGCATGAGCCAGTTCGTTCGATGAGCCCACTATAAAAGAATCAAGAGTGTACCTTGGGTTAAGGTTGGTGTCGGGATCAACCCTAGCCAAATCCAAGCCCGCCTGATTATCTATTTTATTAAAATCAACCTCTAAGTGCTTCTTCGCTAAAGTCTTTGGTTCCTGATTAGTAACTATGAATTCCAATTTTTTAGCGGAAACATCAAAATTTCTCAGAACCCCCAAGATATTTTTTTGATAATTATTCTCAATCCACTCCTTCACAAAGTTATTTGGTAAAGCCACAAAAAAAACCCCCTCCTTCCTATCAATTAATTGACTGTTTTTGAGCCAAGTGGCAAAATTTGCCCTCGAAAGCTGGACTTCCATCTCACTCAAGGTTAATTGCCAAAGTTGATTCAAATCCATCAAGCTTATTGTAGTCGCTATTTTTTCGAAGTCAAAGACCAACGTTTCGTTGAGTTGGGGAATACCTGTTGAAAACTATTTTTTAGGATTAATCCATTCGGTAATTTGCCAATCCGAGACTAATTGTAGTAGAATTCAAACTCAAGGTCACACACTAAAAAGAAAACAATTAAATCGCATTTATTATGTCGCAGACTTACCAGCCAAAAAAAAGGAAAAGAGCCAAAACGCACGGTTTTAGGGCTAGACAAAGAAAGCCAGGAGGCCGGAAGGTACTAAGTCGGCGCCGAAACAAGGGACGAAAGAAACTCGCCCTCTAAATTTTTCTTATCCCAACTCCATTTTGGTATGCCCCGTAGGAAATGGCGAGAAAATT
>ERZ1292632.1342-Hain-H43-01um-R2-1342-length-24245-cov-27_pt1 | contig 24245 bp, 27 predicted proteins | sample MGYA00564407_ERZ1292632 | MGnify/ENA primary metagenome ERZ1292632 (study PRJEB36523, sample SAMEA6512637) | groundwater metagenome | collected 2019-01-08 | study: AquaDiva: Metagenomics assemblies of 32 groundwater samples | reverse complement strand
CTTTCGCCATCCGCCAGTCTTTCGCCCAGTTTATCACCGTCGTTGAGCCCGTCAGAATCACCAAGCGGATCGCCATCGCTGAGCCCGTCTGCTTCGCTATCCCCGTCCGTAAGCCCGAGTTTGTCTCCCAGTTTGTCTCCCAGTTCCAGCCCGAGCTTAAGTCCATCGGCCAGCTTGAGCCCCAGCGTCTCACCATCTGTAAGTCCCAGTGCGCCACCACTTTCACCCGGTCGCCATCTAATGATGGGAGCACTCGTCTAATGCCAATCTTCAAAGACGCGGTACGTGAGCAGACTGCCACCACAGGCACAGGGACACTCTCTCTGGCGGGTGTGGTGCTTGATGGCTTCCAGCGATTTCAAGACGCGCTGACGACTGCCGACGTTGTCTATTACGAAATCGACGACCTGAGTATCGGCGGTACGAATCGCGAAGTGGGAATCGGCACGTGGACAGCGGCGGGGAATACATTGTCTCGTGATACGGTGCTGATGAGTACGAATGGCGGGGCGGCAGTTAATTGGGGAGCAGGGACGAAAGATGTACGGCTGTCGGTAGCGGCTACGTGGTTCACAACGCCGATCTGTGCCATGATTATCGGTGGTACGCTTGTTAGTTCCGATCTGACGTTCAAGACAACTACTGCTGTTGGTGAAGCCGGAGCTGACATGCACTTCCTCGTTGGAAACAACGGGGCAACAGAGGCAATGACGATATTAAACTCGGGCAACGTCGGCATCGGGACGACGGGTCCAACGAGCCTTTTACACGTCGCCGGTAACGCCAACATCACCGGGACGCTCTCAGCCGGGACATTCTCGCCTTCAACGCTGTCTGTATCGGGAGCGTCGTATTTGGCGACAACATCAGGCAACGTCGGCATCGGGACGACTTCGGTTACACGAAAATTGGAGGTAAATGGAAATATTGGCTTTCCGTCCAGTTTGGTACAAGCCGCCATTATTAGTGATAACAGGCTGGATATTCAAACAACTTCTGAGTTGCGACTTTTGGGCGGTGGGGCAACAATAGATCCTGCTCCTAGTGTTGCGTATGCGGTAAAAATGTATGGTTTAGCCTCTGGTAATGGTCTAGCCGTAGCGGGAAATTCAATATTTATGAATGGCAACGTCGGCATCGGGACGACGGGGCCAGATCGTCTTCTTCACCCAGAACTAGCCGACGCCACCACCAATACCGTCTCTTACGTTCAGCGACTTTCGCACATCAGTTCAGGCACCGTTGCTGCTGGATTTGGGGCAGGACTTGAATTCGAGCTCGAAACAGCGACGGCTTCGACGAATCATCTCGCATCGACGCTCGAATCATCCTGGATCACCGCTACGGCGGGTGCCGAAGATGCTCGGTTCGATATCAACGTAGTCAAAGCATCCGCGTTGCTTGCAGTTGCACCGCTCACCGTGACATCCGCGGGAACCGCGGGCGGAGTGATGATCAACAAGCAAATCTTCCACGATGCCGAGGATGCCAACACCGTTTCTGTTGGGAACGAAACAACCGTTGACTGGACTCTCGGCAATTGTCAGAAGCTTGACCTTACGGCCGAAGCGGACGCCATCACGGCTATCTTCACAGCCCCCAGCGGCCCAGCGCACCTAACGCTCCGAATCATCCAGAACGCCACCGCCCGCGACATCACGTGGCCCGTCACGGTGAAGTGGGACAGCGACACGGAGCCTGTCTGGACGGATCACGACGCAAAGACGGTCGTCCTTGTGTTCTATTTCGACGGTACCAACTACTACGGTGCTTTGGCACACCTTTGCACGACCTAAACGCATGACGCTTGACGAATTCGAACTACGTTATGCTTGGCAGTCTAACGTGACCGTTGGTTGGTTACACGAGCATGGACTTTGCGGAGTGCCGTGTGACTGCGGTGAATTGAGATGTACGGGTTGGCAAATGACAACGAAAAAAGGAGAAACAATCGATGGCGAAACTCACGTACACGCTCACGATTCCAGATGAGAACGTTGAAGCTTTTGTTGTCCAACTTGGGCGATTCTTTGGTTACCAGTCGGAACTGACCAACCCGAAGACCAACGAGAAAACGCCGAATCCCCAGACAGTCGGGGATTACGTTGCGATCCGAATTCAGCAAGAACTGGTCAAACGGGTGAAACAGCAATATCTCATTGATGCGAATAAAGTTGCGACAGAAACTGCGGCAGCGAACGTAGAAGTCGATTTCAAAGCGAAGTATGCGTCCGTGGAAATCGTGGTTGACAAGACGATTGAAGTGACACCTGTTCCGATTGAACTCTGATGCTGGGATGTGGTCAAAGCATTGGCGAATTTGCTATTGGGGAGTTCGTGGTTGGGGAACTGGTTTCCCCTTCCGCGAGTCCTTCTGCAAGCCCGTCAGCTTCTCCGAGCCTTTCGCCTTCGGCATCGCTCAGCCCTTCGGTCTCGCCGAGTCTTTCGCCCAGTCTTAGCCCGTCCGAATCGCCAAGCTTAAGCCCATCTGCTTCACTCAGCCCAAGCTTGAGCCCCAGCGTCTCACCATCCGCGAGCCCAAGCCTCTCACCGTCAGTGAGCCCCTCAGTTTCTCCTAGCCAATCGCCGAGCCTAAGTCCGTCAGCAAGTCTAAGTCCAAGTCTCTCGCCAAGTCTCAGTCCAAGCGAATCTCCGAGTCTATCTCCTTCTGAAAGCCCGTCTCTCAGCGCGAGTTTATCACCATCTGAAAGTCCTTCAGGCAGTCCATCTGAGTCTCCGAGTCTGAGTCCCTCCGCATCACTCTCGCCATCACTCTCGCCATCGATCTCGCCATCCGGCTCACCGAGCTTGAGCCCCAGCTTTTCGCCTAGTCTAAGTCCGAGCTTGAGCCCGTCCAAATCCTCGAGCCTGAGCCCATCGCTATCTCCGTCTGTTAGTCCATCGATCAGTCCATCAGCATCTCCAAGTCTGAGCCCAAGTATCTCCCCAAGTCAATCACCTTCAGCCAGCCCCTCGGCCAGTCCGAGTAAGTCTCCGTCAGTCTCCCCTTCAATGTCGCCTTCAGCCAGTCCAACAGCGCCGCCCGACATACCAGGTCTTGAGTGGTTCCTAACCGACAATCGGCTACACTATCGAATGGTGGACGGCCGGCTACACTACGCACTTCCCGAACAGGATTGACACTATGGTCCTTGCATTGACACCCGTGTACACGATTTCCGTTGGTGATGTGGAAATGGTCGCGATCGACTACACAGATCACCTAGACAGCGGAGAGACATTGACCGGAACGCCTACCGCCACGCTGATCGATACTGGCTCGCTTGTGATCTCTAACGTAGGCCTAAACGCCGCAGCAAAGACAATCCTCGGCCGCACTGTAGCGATCTCGTGCGCAGTGCAGTTCCGTGTCTTGAGCCAGGCATCGGGTGCTACCTACACGGTGCGGGTGTCGGCCACCACAACATCATCTCCAGCACGAACAGTCGTGCGAGACGTGCGAATTAAGTGCGATTAATCGCTTTCGCCTTCTTATTGGCTTCGATCTGTTTCTTCAGCCGCTGATCCAGCAGCCGTTGCAATCCCATCCACTGCTCCGCCCTAGCACGCTCTTCAGGCGCCATCCGGGCCTGCATGTCCTTCGGGAAGAACATCTTCGAGAAGGCTCTCGCTCCGATGTCTTTCATCAGCTCGTTGGCCCGCTCTCGAATGACCGCGTCCTGGGAGGCCGGCGGGACATCAGTGATTCGGAATCCCGTGAACAATGGCATCAACGTCGCCACGGCTCCCTTACGTGGAGCCGTGGGCTGGCGAGGAGGTATGAGAGACGTGAGTTCTCGGACACCTGTGAAATATCGGTACCACGGAGGCTGGGCGGCTGCGAACTCCAGAGCGTTCGAGCCAAAGAGCGGATAAGCCCTGCCTCTTTTACCCTGTACGTTTGCGGCAATTCTGCCCAAGAGCGGGTCCATGTCCCTAAGTTCTTTACCTCGTTGCCACAAGCTCTGGCCCGTCATCAACTCGATCGGAGCCTTCAGGAATGGATTGAGACGGCTTCCGAGTTCGTTGAGTGGGCGGTTTCCGAACTCAAGGATATCTTCCTGTGGCAAGCCGAAACCAGTAAAGAACCTCTGGGATCCATCCTGAAGCATGCCCATCGGGATCGCGGCAGTCTGCTCCAGGTATTCGGGCAGCGGCTTGTCGGGCGTCCCGCGGGCGCGCGAGACGGCCTTCATCGTCTGGGCCAACGGACCGCCCGGCCGACCGATTACCTGGTCAAGCAGCAGCGGGGCCATCTTCCGTGTGAATGAATAGAACAGGAAGCTCCGCTTCATCGCCTGGTTCTCGAACGGCGTGAAGGCCCCTCTGCTGTAGTCGAACTGCAACTTGGTCACGACATCAGCCGCAGCCTGGGACGTGTAGCCCTTGTGGTCCTTGAGGTAGAGGTACATGGGTGCCCGGTTGTGGTACTCTACCCACTCCAGCGCATTGCCGCCCCACTTCTCGATCTTCCCGTACCCCTTCCCAACAACACCCTTGGTTCCGGGAATGCTGCCAAGCATGCGGGTCATGAATGACTGCTCCGAGGTATTGACGTCCCGCACGTTCATCCTGCCGTGCATTCGTCCACCGGATGTCTTCCCGAACTGTCCATACGCCTGCATGTCGTCCGTCAGGGCGTTTCCGCCTTTGAAGTAATCGCCTCGTGCAGACTTGGCCTTTCCGATGGACGCCACGTAAGCTGCCAGGTCGGCAGGTGTCTCGATGTAGCCCGTAGAGACATTCAGGTACTGCCCGGACAACTGATTGCGGACGTGGAACCCAGGAAATGGAAGCGTAATGGCCGACCGGATGGCACCCAGGACATCATCCAATCGTGCCCCCATCTCGATGGCCCATGTCTGGTTGCTCATCTGCGGTTCGAGCAACGCCCGGATGGCCGCACCCGTCTCGGGGGATGTGTAGAAGTCAGCTAGTTTGTCGACCGGGACTCTAAACGTCTTGGAGAAATGCTGCAGTGCTGCGTCACTATCCATCCCGGCGGCCGAGAAGGTATCCTCCAGACTCACGCCGTTCTTGTTGATGAGGTCGTTCGCTGCTTCTGGCGTGATCCGTCCATGGGCGAGGTTTTGCAGCGTGTCGTCCAGATCGTGCACGCTGTCGCGCAAGTACCAGTGGATCGCGTCATATGAAGCATCGACCCGCGTTCCTCGCTCGACATAAGTTGCGAAATCCTCGATCTCGAGTCGCCGGTACAGTTCGTTGGGCTCGTGTTTCTTGAGCCACCCGTACAGCGCCTTGGCGTGTTCTTGCTTCCCAACAACACCCTTTTTCCCGACCCATGCTGCATCCAGATCGTTTCCGTAGTTTTGTAGAATGTAGGCTATGCCTGCCTTCGGGGGACGCATGCGGGCGTTTCCGTCCACGACCAACCGGTTGACCACAGATCGCCGCATCATCCGCGTCTCGGGCGTTCTGGCCAGCATGCTCGGGAACATCGTGTCGGCGATCCGGTTGCTGGCGTCCTTGTACTGACCAGGCCCCCCGACATCAACGTACCTGGCGAAATAGCCGAAGTCCTCCATCTCGGGCAGGAACTTAAGGGGGCCGCCCTTGGACTTTACGGATTCCCCGATCTTCCGCATCACAGCTGTCATCTCATCGGACCGTTTCGCGATGGCGTCCGCCATGCTGAAGCTCACTTGGCCAGCCCTGTTTTTGGTGATGTCCTGGAATGCACCTGCGGCATGGGCTACAGTCGGACTTGTTGATAGGGCACCGGCCCGCTCCGCCGTGTCGCGGACGATTTCCCCGAAGATTTTGCGGACCGAGTGCAGCGTGCCTGGCTTGTTCGGATCCAGCCCAAGAGCCGTACCGTAAGTTCCCTTGAACGTGTCGAACGTTTCGTTGAGTCCTCGCGTGGCTTTCAGGATGGTCCCCATCTCTTCGTGCTTCGCGGCCAACTTGCCGGCGTATACGCCCTCGGCTATCTGCTGTTCCTTCAGTTTCCACTTCCCCATTACGCGTTCGTCGAACAGCATCCTTCCAGCACGCCCAAGCTTCGTTTTGGCGAGCGCTGAGGCTGCCACGTCTAAACCGCTGGCAAGCCACCGTCCGCCTGGCAGGGGCTGTGTGAGGCCCGTAAACGGGACGTGTAGTGCCCATGCCCCACCAAGCTTCTGTCCTGACAGCTCAGCGAGACTACTTCCGGTCTTCGCTGCAGCTCTCTCGACTTCCAATGTTTTCTCAGCTGCCTTCTCGGCCGTGGCGAAGTTTGACGGATGGAGTAGGTCCCCAAGGGTGGTGCTCATGTTTGCCACCCGCTTTCCCACAATCTTCCCGGCCTTCGCACTCGCCACACGAGTTGCTGTGTCGAGCAAACCAGTTGCACGAGCAGCCTTGCCGGCCTTACCGAGTGCGGCTGCCCCAAAGCTCATGTACGTCAGCGGGTCCAGTACGATGGCTGTGGCGAGCCTCGCCGGAAGGTTGGACCACGTGTCATCTTTCCCAATGAGCCCGGCGGAGCGGAGCAGATTGCCCTCCGTCTCTCTGTTCTCGGCGGACGTCATGGTAAGGAGCTGATCGAAGGGATTCTTCCCGGCAACCACGTCGCGAACCATGGATCCTGGAAGATCCAGCAGGTTGCCCAGTCCGGCAGCGGCCCCCATGCTCTTGTGGCCGATCTGCCGCAGCATACTCTCCTCTTCCTCGGGACTGATGGGACGCTTGCTGCGTTGTCTCCCGATACCGGAGAGTCCAAGCCGCGGAAGACTGAGATCAAGCCCGAGCGATAGAGATGGGAGTCGTGTCATGGGTCAGTTTCCATCTTTACTTTAGCCGAACACCGTCCAAGGCAGTAACCGTCGTCCGTCCAGAACTCTCGCACATCACCATGATCGCAGACGATGATCGGCATGCGTTTTACGACATCTCCGAACGCACCTGGTTCCAACTGGTGAAGTATCGCGACGCTCCTCTTCAGGGGATGTTCGTGTTCGCTAGATGGCATTCGCTCTCCTTTGGTGATGGGGTCGTGTCATGGGTCACATTCCAAGAAGAAACTCATAGTTAATTGGAGTCTCGCGAGGCATTCTTGGTTGCTGACGCGGTGTAGACGTGCCTCCTGTAAACCAAGGCGTCTTACGAATGTTAGCGAATTTGCGATTGTTGCGGGGATGGAAACCACGAAGCCCCGAAGTCCATTTGTCTGCGTACGTTTTTAGATCATCAATCGTGATGCCACGTGCGGCAAACCATTCTGGCCCAACGCCGTCCGGTGCCTTGCTGATTTTCTCAGCCACGTAGTCATTTGGGATTTCTCCCGTGTCTACGTCCCTGACTGGCTCGTCAAGTTTCGGAGAGGAAGGACCTTGTGTCATGTTCGGTCTTCCTATAATTCTGCCCACAGCGTCATTGATCTCGGGACCTGTGGCAGTCGGGTGCGTTTCCATGTAGGCCGCAGCCAGGCTTGCTTCCAGTTGAGAGTTCTGATTGGCTTCTCTCCTCAGTCCTTCTGCAGTTTCTCTCTGGTTGGTCATGGCACCAATGGCAGCCTGCGGCCCGAACATCATGCCCATCGTCATGGGGCTCGGACCGCTCACGTCCATCCCAGATCGGCCCATCGCACCAAGGGCTGCTTCCAGTGGAGACATGCGACCAGTCCGGACACCACGTGCGTCTGCCCGAGCGATCCCACGTCCTCTCGCGGCAGCCCGTCGCGAATCTAGCTCGGCCTGGAAGCCAGGGCTATTCTGTGCAGACACGTAGGCTCCACGCTCTCCATTGACTCCAGGCATTCCTGCGTAGGCAGTCGTTCCCTTCCATCCCCTGGCTCGCGGCTCTGCCAAACGGCCGCCAATCGTGGATGTCGTTGGGTCGTAGCCTTCCGGCCGAACCTCTCCAGCTGCCAACCGTTCCTGGATGGTCATTGGTCCGGCTGGCGGTTGTTCTGGCCTCGCCAGGCCGGCGACCCCCGGAAGCATCGGGTTGTACCGGATGCCGCCGAGTCCAGGCGTGGGGACGATGTGCTGGTCCCCTGACAGCATGTTGCCTCGCTTATCTAAACCACCGCCCCGCATGGCATTGAAGCCAACGCCTGGCTGACGGGGACTTTGAAACATGCTGTTGTCGATCTCGGAGTTGATGCGTCCCGTGTAGTTGTTGGTGGCCGCAGGTCCCATCTGGCCCTGCCGGAAGAGTCTGTTCTCGATGCTTCGGCGTTCTGCTTCTGGCCTCCCTTGCACAAGCTCCGCCAACGCTCCGCCCGAGAATTGCTGGCCTTCTCTCATCATCCGCTGCAATCCTGGCATTCGCCCCTCTTGGAACAGTTCATCAGCTCTGCGAGCGTTGTAGTCGCCGGGAATGAGTCCCCTCGTGAATGGAGATGGAGGCTTCATCCCGGGGACACCGATTCCTTGATCCCCAATCTGATAGTCCGGACCTGGGGCCGAAATCATGGCTGTTCGCATACCAGTTGGTCCATAGGTGGGACTTTGGCGAGCAGTCTCGGTCAGGCGGTCATGAAGTTTCAAAGCAGGATTGGACAAGAGACTTTTCGGGTTAGTGCTCCAGGGAGAATAGACCCTCGACATACCCTTGACGGTCGTGTCTGCAACTCTGGCCATCGCTTGGCGCTGCCCGGCCAATCCCCGTGCCATGAAACTACCATATCGCGACAAGGTACCCTGCCTTTGCTGTCGTGTTGCCATTCGTGTACTCCTTCTGTTTCGCTGCAGTTTACCACACCCCTACCGCTTCGACCAGAACAAGCTTAGGTAGGGATAGGGCGCGTTCAGCTCGAACTCCGTGGTGAACCCGTCGCGAGCCATCAAGTCCCTCCAGACTTCGGCTGTTTCTCCCTCCCGTGTCGTGTGGATCTCGCCGATGACTTCCTGGCACCAACCGAATCGCGTCTGCCTGGCGATCTCCCACTCCGACCACTCGCAATCCAGCTTCAGCATGCGGCATGGTTTCTTCGGCGGCAAGAGTTCCACCAGACTACGAAGCGAGATGCCGCGAAATGGCTGGAGATCTCCTTCGGTTTCCTGCATCGTCCGCAAGCCGGATTGCTCCACGGTATACCCGGTGGACGTTGTGAAACCGGCTGGCTGGAACGTCGTCAGCCAGCACTCTGTGCTCCAGGCCGCCACGTTGAGCAGCGTTACGCGATCGCCGAAGTGGCTCAAGTTTTCCACGAGCTTGGCGAAGTTGTCACGCTGTGGCTCAAGGCAGATGACCTTCCCGGCACCGCGATTCAAACAGGCGTAGGCAAACATGCCGATGTGGGCACCCACGTCGATGATGATGTCGTTCGCAGAGAACTCGTCCGGAAGACGGTAGGTGTTATCTCGCACGACTTCTCCCCAGGTGACGAGATTGTCCATCGTCAGATCGTAATGAAAATCGTTGGGCATCTCGAAGTCGAGCAGGTGGAGCGGCTTGATGTCTTCTGCGATCACTTGCAATCCAGGTTTAGCATCTGACACGGTTTTCTTCTTCCTAAGGTGTCTGCGATTCACTCATGAATATTCACTCAGTAAGTAACATGTCGAGCTGAGTTAAAGTGCAGTAGTCGTATACCTCATTCTCGATCTCCTGCTTCCGTGCGGAGTCCGTGACCAAAGTGAACTCCCCATCGTATCCGACAAATGCGACTGGATTGTCACTTCCCAAAACACCAGATGTCGACAAATGAGCCAATAACTCCAACTCAGTTTGCGATTCCAGGCAACTGGTTGGTACAACCTTCCATCCAAGATACTGCGACAGTGCCTGCTTCCAGGTGCCCCATACAATGCCTTGTTCTGGTGTTGCTCTTCCGAACAACTCTGTTTGGACTGAGTCTACTGTCCTCTCGATGATCTCTATGGCTCTATAGGGAGTCATTTACCAACTCCTGCAGAAAGTCTCTGAATCGTCCCTTCGTCACGCCCCATCCCGGCACTTCGTCCGCTTCCGTCCAATTGACCAAGTTCTTCTGGTTGCGGAATTGATCTTTCCGCCGGCGGTTATGTGTTAACGTCTGCTTGTGTCGGATGTCAATGGACGCTCCCTGTGCCCAATACGACTCGTGTCCGTGCATGTCCACTCCGCGCGGAAACGGATGATTCCCAGGTTCGTACCCAAGCCGGAGCGTGAACCCTTCCTTCTCGACTCGTGCGACTCTAGTCCTGTAGTGCTCCAGCAGCAACTCCCGGTAGGCAACCAGCATCGACACTTTCTGCACGTTGTAGAATAACGCCATCCCGTCGTCCGCGAACACATGCCAACTATTTTCGTCGTAGTAGAACGTGTCTCTCTTCGGCGGCACAAAGTCGAAATGGCTCGGGTGGTAAAGAACGTCGTGTTCGATCAGATAAATGATGTCCGCCGTGCTGGCCTCGATGCCGGCTAGGATCTGGCGGAACATAGTCAAGACAGATCGTTCTCCCTCGAAGACGATGCGCTTATCGCCCCAACCATAGACGATTGGCGACAACGACACCACCACAAGTTCGCATCCATTGCGGCACCGGCCGAGCTGTCGCTGGCACGCGGTCATGATGGCGGGATCGAGACGATTGTCGGTGTAGTAAACCATCGCCTTGGATGGTACAATAGGCGAGCCGACCGCGGTTAGTGCCACGGCCGGCCCTAAACATGACTCAGTGGAAAGGACCGAATCATGCATGACGCCTATCTTAGCGTCGATCGCATCTCGACCACAGACATCCGTAGGATTTTTTCCAGGATCTCTGTCGATCCAGCTACTGGCTGCTGGTTGTGGACTGGTGGCACATCCAATGGGTACGCGATACTCAGCGTCGGGCGATTTCGCACAAACCATCGACCTCACTTGCATAGAATCATGTACGCATGGCTCCGAGATCCTTTGCCTTTGGGTCATGGTCGCAATGTCCTCTGCATCGACCATCTCTGTAACCGCCGCAACTGCGTCAATCCGTTCCACATGCGATTGACTACTGATAGGGAGAACATTCTGCGAGGGACTGCGCCCGCAGCTCTCAATGCCGTTAAGACGCACTGTATCCACGGACATTTGTTGGATATGTTCAATGGGAGACAAAGGTTCTGTCGGACTTGTAACCTTGCCTCCCAGGAACGGTCTAGAAGACGTCGTGGAGTACGCACTAGAAGTGACTGGCGAATGGCCATCAAGTCTGGCAGTCGAAAGAGGGATGCCAACGGCTCTTTCCTTCCAAAATAACTCACCTGCTTGAGTGATCTTTACCAGTTCCTCGTCAGTCCACCCAGGAACAGGCCAGAACCGATCGAGGAGCCAACTTAATGGCCTGACTTGCAAGGGCCATTTGTTTTCAAAAAACAACTCCTTCACCTTCCGCTTCGCGCTTTCGGTCTGTCGTCCAGAGATAGGGTATGGGAAGCCCCAGTTTTCACCTTTGCCGCGAAAAAGATGCCCGTAATACGTATGCTTGTTGCAGATGACGCGGCCACCAGAGAGCCACGTTTTGCACGCTACTTCGATGCCTTGGGAGCCCCAGCTTCCAAGCGATTCATCGCAGACGTTCAATGCGAAGTACCGTTCGCGTGTCATGAGAAAACACGAGCCCTGCAGCGACATCGTCTCGACCAAGTCGCCTTGCGTTTTCTGTCGCTCCTTCTGATTTCCATCGTACTGGAAATGCGGCTCAGGGTCGAAGCAGTACGCGGTGCTCTGAGGGTTCGTCTTGGCGATCCACACGACGTCCCGCGTGGTTGGCTTCCCGCATTCTTTGCACGGACCGCTCGGTCCTTGGTAGCGTCTATGACCGTCTGGACAAACGAAATCAAATACATGCTCGTTCCGCATGACCGGGACCATCGTCCAATCGTCCTGCATGTCGGCCAGCAACTTGCAATCGAACCCTTGGTCCACAGCGCAGTGGGCGTCCAGCTTCATGACATACTTGCCTTTGGCCAGCCGCGCCGCTTCGTTGCAGGCTGCGCGCTGGCCGACGGACCGTGAGTGGTGGATGAGCGTGAGCCGCGGGTTGTCAGCAACGGGCGGGTCGGACCAGGCCCCGTCTAGGACGGCGATGATCTCGGTGTCGAGTTCGATGTGGGACAGGACGTCCTCGATCGTCTTGGCGAGGAACAGCTCGTTGCGGCTGGGGATGATAACCGAAAGATCCATCACTCTACTCCACTGTTACATTCGGATTTGACGGTACGCCCAAGTCCTGAACTCTAATGTACCACGCAACTTCCTCCCATTTGACGGTTCGTTCTTGCTCCAGCATCCAGATGCCGTACTTGTCTCTCGTTAGCAGCACGATGCTGAATCCCATTTTGCTAGACGTAGTCCCATCTGGACAACTCGGATCAATCCATCCGGAAGGTGGAATCCACGGATCGTCGTCGTAGGTTATGCACAGCAATTCCTGACCGCACGCAAAGTCGCATGGGGCTCCCTGAGCACCTCCAGGTAGCCAACGAATCTGTGTAATGAGTTCTGGCATGGGTTCACTTCTCCGGTTCGTACTTGTCGTGATAATACTTCAAACGAGAGTGCATTGCTTTCGAGTACGCCATCGCCATCCTACACTTGTACCGGATGTCCTGGTCGTTCGTCAGAGCGTAGATGTCTCGGAGCGTCTGGCTGAATTGGCGGCGACGATGACGCTTCGAACGACGGGCAACCAGACTGTTCTGCCGGCGAGTCCGATTCAAACGCTGCAGGTACGGTTTCACCGGGTAGCCATTCGGCATCACTGGCGAAGTCCTTTGGTTCGTACTTGTCTCTGTAGTATTTGAGACGCTCATGCATCGATTTGGAATACGCCATCGCCATCCTACACTTGTACCGGATGTCCTGGTCGTTCGTCAGAGCGTAGATGTCTCGGAGCGTCTGACACAGAGTATGGTGGCCAGCCCACCGCTTGCGGTTCATGTCCGCCTTCGCTGCAGGCTCGAACATTTCCGCCTCTGGTACTGGTTCACGTTTCGGATAAGGCATGTCATCCTCCCAGATCGTCGCGCGGCGAATCGTGGAACAGCCCGAAGGGGTTCACGTCGCCGTCGTCGCGGAACCGTCCGATCGGGTACACGTAGATCGCAGGTCCCATCGATGCTGCCTGGTACTTCCCCGTCCTGACTGCCCGCGACCAACGCCGGTTGAAGTCACGGTCCTCGCCCATCGTGTGCTTCTGCGAACTGGCGCGGATCAGGCTGTACTGGCCGATCTCGAACCACGCAGATTTTCGGATCAGGAACGTGTTCATGTGGCAGCCGGCCGAGACGCCTCGGCGCCGTACAATCCGTTGCGACAATCCGAATCTCAGCAGGGCGTCCACGTTCTGAACGATACGTCCGGTGTTCGTCAAGATGCCAAACTCGCGTCTGAACATCATGCGGTCGCCGGTGAATACCAGCGACGCCTCAATGGCCGCTTTCGAGATCACGTGGTCGATGTCGGTGAAGAACAGGTACTCGCCGATTGCGTGCCGGGCTCCTTCCATGCGCGCGAGCCCCTGCGTCCATAGTCGCGTGTCGTTCGTCTGAAGCAGTCGAAAGTTCTTTATCCCGCTGTCCGGAAACGACAGCGGTGGGTTGCTCCCGTCGTCCATGATTATGAGTTCGACCGACTCGGGCAGCGGCATGGCAGCGAAATGCAGCAGCTGCTTCCGCACGATGCGGTGACTGTTCAGCACGGCAATGATGCAACTCACCTTAATCATGGCTGCGACAATCTCGGTTCCTGCATGGAGAACTTGCGATACGTCTCGATCAAATCGGCATCAAACCCATGAAACCACTTGTCCGTTCCGACGTCCCACACGCGGACCTTCACATCGAACTCAGGTGGTATCCAGTGGCGATATCGCGGAGTAGTTATGATCACCAAGTCAGCCCATTCGTACAGCATGCGCCGAGTGCTTCGGCTCGTGTTCGTCATCCCCGCCGCGAGAGATTCGTGCCGTGGCGAGTGCATCTTCTGCAGATACCACTTCAACGCTGCGCTGCGGCTGTTTCCTTTCTGGCATAAACACAAGACTTTCACGGATGTTTCCCTATGCCGATCGTATCGTGTCCTTCCTTCCGAAATTCCAGAGGTATGATCCCGGCGTACTCAAAGAGGTCCGCAAATCCATCCGGGTAATACTGGTACGTGTGGATGGGACATTTGTGCCACTTACTCGTATTCGGGGCAATAACGCAGATGTACTTGCGGAACAGCGTCGCCCATTTCTTCATCACGTCCCACGGGTGTGTGACGTGTTCCAGAGTCTGGCCGCTGATGACGACATCGTAAGTGCCTTCGATGGACTCGTAGCCGACAAGATCCACATTCGGTCCTGACACGATGTCCATTCCGGTATAGAGGTAGTCTCCAAATAACTTGCGATAGTTCTCCTGGTTCTTTTGCTGACAGGACCCGATGTCCAGAACCGTGCAACCTCGCATGCCGCCGAGATATTTGTCACGGAATTGTTCCATCAGAACCATGCTGCTTGAATGCACGGGAGTTCTTCCTACGGTTGTACCCAGAACCAGGATGGCATTCTGCCCAACTGCCTACTCAAGTCTCTCACGCCAGGATCGTCAGTGACATACCACGTGCCGATTCCACGTGACTCTCGGTATGCGTTTACCGCACCAATCACGCTGCAGAACCGCATATAGCAGTAGTCGTGGCCGGCAACGATTCCTCTCCGACGGACCTTTGGGACCCAATGAATCAGATCCATCATGACGCTGTCGAAGTCGTGCGCCGCATCGATGTAGACGAAGTCCAGCGAACCGTTTGGCACGTCCCGAGATGCCTCGATGCTGGTCATGCGTTTGATCGTGGCACCGGGGTAGTTGGCCAAGCGATTCATCGTTTCCAGAAACATCGCATCCTGCCGAGACTTACGCGGAAAGTCCCGGTACGGTGCCCACGAATCGACACACAGCAGCTTGAGATTCGGATTTGCCTTGCAAAGCACCTCGGAATAGATCCCAGCCTGCACGCCGATCTCGGCACCGTTGTTGTAATGAGCTTCACCGAACAGCTCGGCAAGGGTCACACGCGTTCCCCTGCGAGAGCACAGCGGTATGCCCGATCGTAGATCGATGGCAAACTTGTCGCAGATCATCCGCTCGATACTGGGCATATGTACTTCTTCCATCGCTCTGGATTGTGCTGGACGCACTTCGGAAACGTCTCGTCGATCGGAACGATCTTGTACTTGAAGCGGCGATCGAAGAGGTCTTTATGTTCCGCGATAGCACGCTCAATCCGTACAGGGTCTGTCCACTCGTCGGTAGCGTACTCGGTATGAGAGAATGCTAGCAATTTTGTCTGAATGGCTTCGACTCCTCCAAGGTACGAGAAGTGCCATTGTCTTCCCTTCGTCGGATTCTTCCCGTACCGAGCACTGCTTGGACGCTTCATCAAGCACGCCCTGTACAATTTCGGACCTGGCAACTGGTAGTTCACTGCTTGGCAATTCAGGAAGTAGTAGCACATTGGACCAACAAATCTGGCGGGTGGTGATGCTGCCGCCAAGTCGTCTGGGTGCGGAATCTCATCTACGTCGGAGATCAGAATGAGATCGTTCGGATGCCCTTTTCTCAATCCCTTGAGTATCTCATCCCGCTGCGCCTTCTCTCGTTCCCATGACGAACAGTCTCTATCTGGACTGTCATAGACGACGTGTATAATCTTGTCTTGCCATCGGTCGAACATGTGCCGATTTCGCTGGAAGTACAACGGCTTCTCTGCCCCCTGGAAGGTCCTTGTGCTCTCGCAGATCACGAACCGATCCACCACGGAATCTAGTTCTGTGAGCCGCATCTCCAACAAGTCCAGTTCATTGAAGAAAAGAAAAGTGTCATGGAGCATATACTCGCTCCTGCTCGAACCGACGAATCACTGATCGAACGGCGTACCACACGAATGGTTCGTTTCGCACAATGGTTTGCGCCGTCAAGTTGGTGCTCATCGTTGCCTGCTCATCTTTGCGGACTGGCATCGCTTTTAATTGTGCAAGTTTGCATAATTCCCTATCGGGGGGGTGCCGTCGAAGGCCGTAATTCGTCTACTATTTCATTCAGTTGCCCATCAAGTTCCGCTATCTGGCGGAACAGTTCACCTTGACGTTTGGCGATGTCAGCAATGCGTGGATCGACGTAGTCACGATCTGTCGGTAGTTTCAAGCCGCGTTCAAATCGTAACGTCCAGGCAGTCTCGGTGGAAATTGCAATCATCTCTTCACCCACAACCATGACGGTTCTCGGTCTCGGCTGGTCAAGTACCAGCTCTGAATCCCCATGCCCCGCGTGTAGGCGTCAACGGCAGCAACCACGCCAGCTTTGTAGGTCCACATGTAGTCGTGCCCTGCTACGATCCCACCCCTGCGGACTCGCTTGGACCAGTGGATAATGTCCAGCATCACGGGCTCGAACTCATGCAGACCGTCAATGTAGACGAAGTCGAGCGATTCCTCCGGGACACCGGCCAGGGCGTCCATGCTGGTTCTGGGTATCAAGGTGACTTTGTAGGGTTCCAGGCGTCGCTGAGTCTCGATGTAATTCGCCGTCTGCTCTTCCTGTGAGCGAAGCCGGTACGGTGTCCAGGGGTCGATACAAAGCAGTTCCAGGTCTGGATTTGCCTTGCAGAGCACTTCGGAATACTCACCTGTGCGGACGCCGATCTCCGCCCCACGTCTGTACCCGAGTTCGGCAAAGAGTTCTGCCAGAAGATTGCGGCGTGCCTCCCACCCGCAGTAGGGTACGTTGTCACCATTGTGTACATGAAACTTTGTCCAGATCATGCGGTCGATGCTGGGCATTCAGCGTACTCCCGTTCGATTCTCGCTTCCCAGTCCTCGGGCCACCCTGGTATTGGCCAGAACTTCTCGACGAACCACTTGATCGTCCGCGTCGCACCGGGCCACTGGTCTGTCATCCAGTACCTGGTCGACAGCCTGGCATTCTCGTGTTTCCGTTTGCGTGACAACCCGTAGTCTGGCTGCGTTCCTGCCCCCTTGTGCCAGTGTGCCATCCACGTGTTCTTGTCCACGACGAGCCGGCCCCCGCTGAGCCAGGTCTTGAACCCCAGCTCCTGCGCCTCCTGGTAGACATTGTAAAACCGCGTGTCCATGGTGCCAAGATCAAGAAATCGCTGGCGGTGCATGAACCAGCACGACCCCTGCCAGGTCATGATGTCGTCGATCGGGATGCCGGCTCGTTGCCGTTCCATCCAGTAGTAGTCGTTCTTCCCCAACCCTCCAAGGCCATTCTCGCCCAGGTGTTTCTTGCCGTGAAGGCCCTCCCCGAACTGCTTGTCGTTCACGAAAGGCCATGTCAGGTACAAATACTGGATCGGCCCATAGGATCGTTCCCAGTTGTCTGCGTCAAGGCTGTAGCGGCTCGGCACCACGGTCCAGTCGTATTCGCAGTCGCGTGCCAGGATCTCGTCGAAGCCCTCGCCGAACATCACGTGGGCATCGCACTTCATGATGAACTCGCCCTGCGCCACCGCGGCGGCTGAGTTGATGGCATGCCGCATGCCCAGCGATTCCTCGTGGCGCACGACCTTCACTCGCGGATCGTCTTTGAGCGGCGGATCGGGTTTCCATCCGTCCAGCACAACGATGACCTCGATGTCACCCGTGGCCTTGACCAAGATGTCGTTGATGGTTTTGGTCAAGTACGGTTCATTGCGCGATGGAACAATCACGCTGAGTTTTGACATTTACCACTTTCCTTTGGGGCAATTCTCGGTAGACATTCGGGCCTTATTGAACGCCGCTCGTTTGCTCACGTTGATCCTGCACCCACAGACCATACACGATTTCCCCGTGAAATACGAGCAGGCTTTGCAGATCATCAGGATCGACGCCACTTCCTCGTCGGTTCGTTTCGGCTGGCCGGCTGTCGTCCAGCGGGCGATGGCCTTGGCGTAGTTGCTCAGTTGTTTGGGAAGACTGGCGGTTTTCTCGGTGGTCTTGGCGTTATCGATGAACTGCTTGAGTTGCGGCAGCCATTGCTTGACCAATGTGTCGTAACGTGGATCTTTGGCTGTACGCAAGGCAGCGATCGATAATCCGATGGTGACCTTGTTCCAGCGTTGTGGTGGTGTTTGCTTGGCGCAATCCTCGCAGGCTAACGGGTGTGCACTCCACTCTATTCCCGTTCGTTGGAGGACAATGGAGCATCGTCCTTCTTGGAGGTATCGGCATGTTACAGGTAAAAGCATTGTCACTTCCGTCTCGGAGGTAGCGACCAATCATGTCGCAACGCAATTTAATGTAACTATCTGTCCCTCCCATTCGCCCTGCCACCCAGGTTCAGGTGGACATATACATGTTGCATCATCCGGAACACATCCAGGAGCTAGACCTACCCAGTAGTATCCTCCCATTCCGTCCGATGTCCATACAAAATCACATGTTCCACCACATGCTGCAGAAGGACTTACACTTGGCGACTCGCTGGCCGACGGGCTCAAACTCGGTGACTGAGAAGGTGAGAGTGACGGCGACAGGCTCGGACTCTGTGACGGACTTTGGCTCGGCGACAGGCTTGGACTCACGCTGGGAGACAGACTGGCTGACGGACTAAGCGAGGGCGACTGACTAGGACTTAGGCTGGGGCTAAGCGAGGCCGAGGGGCTCAGACTCGGTGATTGGCTTGGACTCAGGCTCGGACTCAAGGATGCAGAGGGGCTCAAGCTGGGTGACTGACTTGGGCTCAGGCTTGGGCTCAAGCTGGCCGACGGGCTCAGACTTGGCGACTGAGAAGGCGAAAGCGATGGAGATAGACTCGGGCTCTGCGACGGGCTCAGGCTCGGCGAGAGGCTTGGACTCAAGCTGGGCGATAGACTGGCCGATGGACTGATACTTGGCGATTGACTTGGGCTAAGACTCGGACTCTGCGACGGTGAGATACTCGGAGACTGACTTGGGCTAAGACTTGGACTCAGGCTCGGACTGAGCGACGCAGATGGACTTACGCTCGGTGATTGACTCGGCGAGAGCGATGGACTCAGGCTTGGACTCTTCGATGGAGATTGGCTCTGGCTGAGACTCGGGCTGAGGGAGGGAGACAGTGATGCTGACGGAGACAGCGAAGGACTCTGGCTTGGTGACAGGGATGGGCTGAGACTAGGCGATCGCGATGGTGACAGACTCGGACTGAGCGAGGGACTCTTCGACGGTGACTCGGATGCGCTCGGGGACAGCGATGGAGATTCGCTCGGAGACAAGCTCGGTGACTTCGACGGGCTCATGCTTGGCGACAACGACGGACTGAGCGAAGGTGATTGCGATGGGCTCAATGAAGCCGAGGGACTGAGCGATGGACTTTCGCTAGGCGATATCGAGGGGCTTTCACTGGGACTCAGGCTTGGAGACAACGACGGAGATCCGGATGGACTGACTGACGGGCTGACTGAAGCAGACGGACTCAGACTTGGACTTGCGGACGGCGAAAGACTCGGGCTCCGGGACGGGCTGACCGAGGGACTCAGCGACGGCGAGATACTTGGGCTCACAGACGGTGATACCGAGGCCGATGGAGACAGAGACGGTGATACCGAAGGACTGACTGAAGGACTCCGGCTTGGCGAGACGCTCGGCGACTCACTCGGGCTGACTGAAGGCGAGACACTGGGACTGAGCGACGCCGATGGGCTCAGGCTCGGGGATTTGGACGGGCTCAAACTCGGGGACAGACTCGGCGATAGGCTAGGGCTGAGACTTGGAGACCTGGACGGCGAGACCGACGGAGACAGCGACGCGGACGGACTGAGGCTCGGCGAAACGGACGGCGAGACACTCGGGGAAATACTGGGCGAGACGCTGGGAGACACGCTGGGGCTGATACTGGGACTGATTGACGGGCTGAGCGATACGGAAGGACTAAGACTGGGAGAAACGCTCGGGCTGAGAGATGGCGACACCGAAGGTGAGATGCTGGGGCTCTGAGACGGACTCACAGACGGTGAGAGACTCGGGCTGAGACTGGCTGACGGGCTCAGACTCGGAGAAAGGGTGGGCGAAACCGATGGGCTCACGCTCGGGCTAATGGATGGCGAGACGCTGGGAGACACGCTCGGGCTCAGGCTTGGTGATAGTGAGGCAGACGGTGACAGCGATGGAGATACCGAGGGGCTGATGGATGGACTGAGGGATGGCGAGACACTCGGTGACTTACTGGGGCTGACTGAAGGCGAGACACTGGGACTTAGGCTGGCACTTGGGCTCAAACTCGGACTGACAGACGGACTGACGCTAGGCGAGATCGAAGGCGATAGTGAAGGGCTTAGGCTTGGGCTGACGCTGGGACTCAGGCTCGGAGACATCGAGGCCGATGGAGACAATGACGGGCTTGCAGACGGACTAACGGACGGACTGAGACTCGGACTCTGCGATGGAGAGAGGCTCGGACTCAATGAAGGACTAATGCTGGGACTGATCGAAGCAGAAGGACTTACGCTCGGAGAGACCGAAGGTGACATACTCGGCGAGACGCTTGGCGAGACGGACGGCGAAAGGCTCGGACTTAGGCTGGGGCTGACTGACGGACTGAGCGATGCGGACGGGCTCAGACTTGGACTGACACTTGGCGATAGTGATGGGCTCACGCTTGGGCTGATGGACGGCGAGACGCTTGGACTGACACTCGGACTCACCGACGGTGAGAGTGACGGACTCACTGACGCCGACGGGCTCAGACTCGGTGATGCCGACGGCGATAGACTGGCCGAACCAATGCTCGGAGACACGGACGGGCTCTCGGAGGGGCTCAAGCTTGGAGACAGACTAGGTGACAGGCTGGGCGACAGACTCGGACTGAGACTTGGACTCAGGGATGGCGATACCGATGCCGACGGCGACAAGCTCGGGCTCACGCTGGGCGAGATACTGGGACTCAGCGACGGTGATTGGCTCGGACTCAGCGACGGTGATGCCGACGGACTGAGGCTAATGGACGGGCTAAGACTCGGAGATGCACTTGGCGAGAGGCTGGCCGACCCGATGCTCGGGGATGCACTCGGGCTTTCTGAAGGGCTCAGGCTCGGACTCAAGGACGGCGACAAACTCGGACTGAGACTGGCGGACGGACTCAAACTCGGTGATATGCTCGGACTAAGTGACGGACTCGCAGATGGACTGATGGATGGTGAGACGCTAGGACTGAGCGATGGACTCTTTGACGGAGACGCACTTGGGCTTTCTGAAGGACCACCTGGCGGTGGTTGTGATGGACTGATGGATGGTGATAGTGAAGGAGAAAGCGAAGCGGATGGGCTCAGGCTCGGCGAAACCGATGCGCTGAGGCTAGGTGAAACACTGGGACTAAGCGATGGGCTGAGACTAGGTGATGCTGACGGAGAAGCGCTGGGACTGAGTGAGGCGGATGGAGATAACGATGGGGACTCACTCGGACTCAGGGATGGACTCGCCGAAGCGCTTGCCATGATGCAGCAACAGGTTCGCATCACTCGCACGATGCCATTCTCGTAATCCCCCAGAATTACGTAACCAACGCGGTTCTGAGTGAGTGCCTGGTCGCCTAATAGCAAACCCCAGTGCTCGCCCACAGCTGGCGTGCCGCTCTTGATGCGGGCAAAGGCCGGGTAATCCACGGTGCAGATCCCATAGGCCCCGACGGCGATGGCTTGCGGCCCGAGGACACACATGGCCTCGGGTTCATTCTCCGTCGCTTCGGAAACGAGGAGGACAGTACGCCCTCCTCCTGGCGTTTGTGTCGATTCGGATTCCGGCCTGGATGCCTCTACGATCTGGGCCACCGCGTAGCTGGACAGCTCGGATGTACCGTTGTTACGGCACTCGATCCAGCGCTGCTGGCGGTGGGGAGATCGCGTATCCTGTGGAAGAGGCATCGGAGACTACCATTTCTTAATCGGACAGTGCCAGCGACGTCCTTTCGCTTTAAGGACCAGAGTGCAACCGCACATGCGACATCGTGTCCCGTAGCGCAGCTCACAGCCATCGCAGATCCCCAGGCGCCGAGCATATTCTTCGCTCGATACCAGACGGCACACGTCGGCCACGAACAGGGCCAGCGATTTTGTGAGGTTCCAAGCTTGACTGCCCAGAGATGGCATGCCACTGGCAACGTGTGTTGCATTTGCCTTCACTATCCCTTGTCCAGGCCCATGACCTTCTTCCCAGGCTTGAAAGTATCCTTGGTGAGTCCTGCAGAGATGGTGCCACCACTCGCTCTTGTGCAATTTGTGCCGCTGGCAGAATCCCGGTTGGTTGCACGTGCATCCAGTTGTCATTCCGTAACCTCGATCGTGATGGTAGCCGGCTCAGGACTTTGTTGCGTACACCATCCATTTTCAGTCCATGCTTCCCAGCTGAAGATAATGTCTAGCGGGTCGCACTCATACGACGCCTCTGTGGCATCGTAATCATAGATTGTGCCTGACCCCTCGGCGAGTATCCGCACGTGGAACATGGCCGACGATGGATCGCATCCCCCTCTGCAACAATCGAAGATCACCCATAGGGTGAAAGACTGCGTTTGTCCTATACATCTCGGACACTGGACAGTCGTTGTGCCGTACCATTCTTCATAGAGCGTACTATCCGGATCTCCGACGACAATCGCGTTGAGCGTTACGGTTACAGGATCGCAGCCGGCAAGACTGCCACTAAAACTGCACTCAGCATGGAGAGTCATGGGTAAAGGAATGCCTTCACAACGGCAGGCACATGACGTGCAATCCGGGTTGGCGTCCCATTGTTCCTCTACTGTATAACTGTCGTAATCGATCGGCACATTCGTGCCATTGCCCAGTCCTGATTTATAACCTCCAGCATAGACCGATGGATTAGTAATCCATGCTCCGTATGGAGAGTAAGATTGCGCTGCCCAGAAGATCCTTTCCGAGAAGCAGACCCGTAATAGTTCGGGCTGCCCAACGAGTGGAACAGCTGACCATGTCTTTTCCAAGAGCACACCGGATGTCGTGTTGCAAAGTCGTATCTTCAATGTGTTAGCGAGAAACTCGAATTCCGCATAATGGTAATGCGTCGCATCAAGATAGTTGACGATTACTCGGTAGATCGCGTTCTCCACGACACTGGTCACGTTTGTCCAGACGAAAAATGCCTCGACGGTATGATACGTATCGGCGATGATGGTTGCGCCTGTGGTTCCCGCCTCGTGCAGTTCATTGCTGGCGATGGACCAATCACCAGACACCTCAGTCCACCCAGATACGATTGTAGAATTCGTGCGGTTGAAGGTATCCGTAAAGATTGGGCATGCACCATGACAGCAGCACGCGCGCATCACTCGCACAATGCCGTTCTCGTAATCGCCCAGGATCACGAAGTTGTTGTACCCTGACGCTAAGCTGGTTTCTCCATGTGGCAATCCCCAAATCTCGCCATTGGCCGGCGTACCAGTGCAGCGTGCATAGGCCGGGAAGTCCATTGTACAGATCCCGTACTCGCCAGATGGGATCGCTAAATGGCCAGTGACCGCTGTCTCCTCCGGGGAATCCGAGATGGCCTCGGATACCAACAGCACGGTACGGCCCTGTTCGGGCTCGATCGAGCCGATGACCTGTACGACTGACATCGGTGCCAAACTGCTGGCGCTGTCGTTTCGGCACTCGATCCAGCGTTGTTGACGGTGCGGGCTGCGAGTGTCCAGCGGTACGGGCATGGCGACCTCCTCAACAGCAACAGCACGTCCGCATCACCCGCACCATCCCGTCCCGATAGCCCCCGAGAATGATGAAACCTCTCAGGCCACTGGAGAGTGCGCTATCACCGTTGCCGAGTCCCCACTCCTGACCTACTGCAGGCGTACCGGATTTGACCAGTGCCCACATCGGTTCATCCATTGTGCACATCCCGTATTCTCCTGCAGCGATGTTCTGCAATCCTAGGACCGCAGTCACTTCCGGCGAATTCTGCGTGGCACGTGATACCCTAAGCACTGTACGGCCACCTCCCGGAGTTTCGGATGAGGCGCTTTCTGGCCGGAGTGATTGCAGTACCTGCACGACAGAGAATGCAGCCAGCGCAACCGTATCATCATTGCGGCAGTCGATCCAGCGCTGCTGGCGGTGCGGAGATCGTGTGTCGAGGGGCAATGTCATAGCGATTGCCTCTCTGCCATCTGGGCCAGCCGCTCCATCGCACGCCGCTGTTGCTGGTGCTGGCTGTAGATGTCGAACTCTGTCATGCGCCCGATCCGCGTCAACGCTGGCCCACCGCCGCACTTCCACCGCACCTGGGCTATGGCTCCGTCCAGGTCGTGCTTCACCAGCCCGTTGTAGAACCGCTCGTCCGCTGCCGCAAAGTCGTAGG
>ERZ1292632.503-Hain-H43-01um-R2-503-length-42449-cov-13_pt1 | contig 24246 bp, 26 predicted proteins | sample MGYA00564407_ERZ1292632 | MGnify/ENA primary metagenome ERZ1292632 (study PRJEB36523, sample SAMEA6512637) | groundwater metagenome | collected 2019-01-08 | study: AquaDiva: Metagenomics assemblies of 32 groundwater samples | reverse complement strand
GAAATATGCGGCTATTGATGGACAACTTCCACCATGCCTTGTTTTGAGGATATGCCCGAATTGCGGCGGCCTCCTGTGTATGAATACGGAAACAGTTGACCTGAGATCAAATCTTTTATGTCCCTTTTGTGAAAAAGCGCGAACAAACTGTTTCGGCGTGATTCATACCGCCAACTGATAATTAAAGGATTCGGAAATAAGAAAATTAGCGGATAAATTAATTTAAAATGGAAAATTTAATTGCAGAACAGAAAAAGGAAATACCAGAAGATTTAATCCGATTAAGAAATAAATTCCCCGCTTTAGTGAGTCATAAAAGCCTTTGGCCGGAATTAAGCAGGCTTGTGCTGAAAGGAGATGGAGCGGTTGCCACTCAAATCGCAACTAATCATCTTGCAAAAAGTCCACGCTTCGATCTTAGGAATCGAATTGCCATACGCCATAGAATACTTCGCAGAGAATATCTTAAATATCAAATCGAATTTGAGCGTCAGATAAAAGATTCGTTCGTAAAGTTTTACGATAAAGTAGAACGCCTTATTTTTTCATCTCCCGATGATAGCGGCAAAATTCCTTTCTGGCGGATGAAGTCTCTTCTCGCATCAATCAAAAATCATAACACGGAACTCTACTCCGGTCTCCGCGCGCTCTTCGCCGGGGCAATACGAAAATCAGTCTGGTTCGGGATCGTCGTCAACATGCAGTCGGCGCAGGCCGGCCTGGATCATTCTGATAAAATGATATCCCAGGAAAGTGATCTGCTTGAAAAACCGGTGGCAATTATTGGAAAGTCAACAGAAATTTTCTACGCGATTTTCAATAGAGTCCAGCAACGACGTATAAAAAGAGGATTGTTCACCGGTAAAGGCAGTCAGACCGGAACTTCCGGTTCATCATTGAGCCAACAAATTTGGGATATGCGGACTTCAAATGACATTAAGATCAGGCGGATATTGGCCGCCGGAATCGCGCAGGGGCGCTCGGCCGGGGCGATAGCGACGGATATTAAAAAGTATACCTACTCAAGCGGCGAACCTGACTATAAGATGGCTACCTCCGGCCCGGGGGTGTACCGGACGGCCTGGAAAAATGCCTTGCGCGTCGCCAGGACTGAAACCAATGCCGCGTATGTCGCCGCAGGAAATGAATATGCCTCGCAGAAAGGATATCAGCAGATGTGGAACGTCTCAGTCGGCAAACGGACAGAAGACGAGTGCGATGATCTTGCGAATCACGAACCGTATGATCCAGAAGAAATCGCCGCGATATATCCCCCCCATCCAAACTGCTCCTGCTATTTTACGACAGTCATTCCTGACGTTTCATGAAAGTTTTAATAACCGGCATCACTGGCTTTGTTGGTTCCCATCTCGCTGAATATTGTTTGTCGCGCGGAGCGGAAGTATGGGGCACAAAACGGTGGCGCTCCAATCTTGAAAATATATCGGGCATACTTGACAGAATAAAACTCATGGATGCCGATGTAACCGATTCTTCCGCCGTCCGCCGCGTCTTGGATAAAAGTAAGCCGGATTGGGTCTTTCATCTCGCCGCCCAGTCCTACGTCCCGGCCTCCTTCATCCAACCCAGAGAGACGCTTCACACAAATATTCAAGGACAAATAAATTTTCTACATGGACTTAAAGAAGGATTATTCGGAAAATTGCTTGCCATTGGGAGCTCGGAAGAATATGGCCAAGTTGAAGAAGATGAAATCCCGATAACGGAAGAAAACCCACTGCGACCCCTATCCCCTTACGCAGTGAGCAAGGTAACACAGGATTTACTTTCTTACCAATACTTTAAATCTTATGGTCTTCATGTTGTTAGGACAAGAGCTTTTAATCATACCGGCCCCAGGCGTGGCTATGTGTTCGCGGAATCAAACTTTGCCAAACAAATTGCGGAAATTGAAAACGGTGAAAATAAAGAACACATCATTTCAGTTGGAAATCTCGAAGCGATCCGGGACTATACCGATGTCAGAGATACCGTAAGAGCGTATTGGTTAGCCTTGGAGAAAGGCGAACCGGGAAAGATTTATAATATCTGTAGTGGTAGAGGATGGAAGATACAAACCGTTCTGGATATCCTACTTTCAAAAACAAGTATAAAAGATATCACTGTTGTTAGAGATGAATCAAGAATGAGGCCAAGCGATGTCCCTATTTTGGTGGGAAGTCCCGGAGAATTTAAAAGACAAACAGGATGGGAAGCGGTTATTCTCTTTGAAACAACCCTATTTGATTTACTTAACTATTGGAGAAAAAAGATTCCGCTAAAATAATTTATTTGTTGTTTTCTTGTTTTTTTTTGTTAAGCTCATAAAAATGGAATATGGGGAGAGTTTCCCCGTGTTCCTTTTTTTGCTTTCAGGAGGCACAGAATTTATGCCATACGCGATGGATAGTCCCAACCTTCCGGCGAATGTTAAAAGTATGTCGTCGATGATGAAGCAAAAATGGATTTCTATTTTCAACTCTGCTTATGCGGTCTGCTTGAAAAACGGCGGCAAGGATTGCGAGGGCATGGCCTTCCGAGCTGCAAATGGGAAAGCGAAAGAATTTAATCCCAATCATGATGAGATGGGGAGATTTGGTTCTGGCGATGGCGGCGGAGGCGGCGGCGGTGGTGGCACGGGTGGCAGTGGGGGTACGGGTGGATTTGGTGGTCGGGTTTCAGCAATGGATTCTTTTTCAAGAGCCAATAGCATGATGAGCAGTTTGACGAAGAAAGCGGATAAACAAGATGTTTTTAGGAATTATGTTAAACCGAAACTGGCTTCGCTTAAAAAATCCGGCGTTTTTAATGATGCGCAGGCAAAAGATATTGAATCGCATTTTGAAAGAAAAGCGGGTTTTGGGGAATCCGCTAAAGATGAAATGCCTGCCTTTATGAAAAATTTATCTCCTGAACAAATGCGAGCCATACACGAATTCATGTCCGGCATGATGGATTACATGAAAAAAATGATATCTCCTTCCCAGAAAGAATCCCGCAATTTTAATAAAAAAAGATTGTATGATTTTACCGCCGTCGAAATATCGGAAAGCACTTTCGAGGATACGACTGGAAAACGGGAATTCGTCGTCACGCTTCTACGCGAAGGCCCCGGCAACCAATATCACAACAATTACTACCAGAAGCAAGCCCTGGAATCCACGCGAAAACACCTCATAGAAAAACCGAAACAGTATTTCAATCACGCTAAAGATATTGACAATCCAGACCGGGATTTACGGGATTGGGCGAGTTCGGTTATTGAAACCTGGATTGACACTTCGGAGCCGAAGGCGAAGTTGAAAGCCCGCGTTAAAGTGTTTGACAATTGGTTATGGGAGCGAGCGAAGGCCGCGCCGGAGCAGATGGCGGTTAGTATCGAGGGAAAGGGATCTGGTCGATTGGAGAAAATAGACGGCCAGGATTTTAATTCGATTTACGAAATAACGAGCGTCAATGGTGTTAACTGGGTGGATTATCCAGGTAACGCTGGGATGGGCGTGGAAGTATTGGAGTCAAATATTATTGAGGAGGACAAGAAAATGACATTGCAAGAAGTTTTAGAAAGTCTCAAAGGATTCTCAAGAGATGATTTAGGAAAGGTCGCTGAAAGCAATCCGGAGTTGAAGGAGTTTTTTCTATTCGGATCACCGGAGCAGGATGAGATGACGAAGAAGGAAATCTCTTCGCTATCGGAGCGCTTATCAAATCTCGAAAAGGAAAAAGTTGCGCTCGCCAACAAAGTTGATGCCTATGAAATCAAGGACAAGGAGCGAGCGAAGGCCGATCTTGTCGAAAAACTCTTAACGGGATCGAAGTTGAAAGATGACCACAAAACTTTGATCTTCAAGGAACAATTGATGAAGTGTGACGAGGACGGCATGAAAAAATTGATCGAAGACCGCGAGAAAATCTGCGTGGCTGCGGTCGCCGATCCATCTCAACCCGGCGCGGGCGCGGGAACTTTGACAGAAGAGGATAAACGCGAAGCTATCGGCAAAAATTGGTTCAACATTGAACTCGGTCTCAAGAAAACAGCATAAAATTTAATTCTCTTGTCGATGAAAGAAGGCGATTGCCTCCGGGCCGACGGAATTTAGATAGCCGAAAGCCTTAGTCTGAAACATAATGGCACGAGAAAAGGAGTAACAATATGGCACAAGAAACTCAAGCTTACGCCCATCGCGGCGATATTATGACGGTAATTCCAAAGGCGAGCACAGATCTTTCAAGCGGGGATTACGTGGTCATGCCGAGAAATATCGATCCAATCAGTCGGGCAGTTTTAGGAGCGGAATCAAGAATTTCTCCGCCCAGCACGGCTTATAAATGTCAGTGGGGAATCGGCATCGTAGATTCTGATTTCACCACGAACACGGTCGGGGCGACACTCTACGCAACCCCGACGGCTAATCAAGCTCTGCCGGTTATTCGGCGTGGCGTGGTTCGTTTGGCGATTGTTCAGACCTCCGGTCAAGCCGGGGATTTGGTGATTTATTCCAGCGGTAATACGGGAGCTCAGCTTTTCACGCTGAACAACTTCCGGCGCGATGTTGCGGTTGCCAGGGTCTTCAAAGATTTCACTGGCGCAACGGCGAACGATCCTCAACTTGTTGAATTAATCGAAAAGCCGATCTCGGAGAAGGACATTTATTTCTGGCTCGGAAATGGCGTGGTTCAGGGATGCAAATTCAAAAAGCATTCCGTCACAAATCAACGTTCCACTCAGATTATGGCCGGATGGACTAACGACGGCAACATGGTTATGATTAAAGGCAAAGCGATTGATATTGCTCGCGTTACGGACTTTGTTGTGGGGGCTCCTGCCCCAGGAGCAAGTTCAATCAGGTTTTACTGGCTGGCCGCAAAGGTTTCAAAGACCGGCGTGGCGGCGGCATGGACGAAGGAAACCTGTACTGCCGTATTTGCTGGGCTTGCAAGCTGGACAAATTCAGGCATTAGTCTCGGAATGATGGTTCCGATAACCTGGACATCCAATCAAATCCCGGTTGGAATGTGGTTTAGGTTCAGCGCGACGCTTATCTCCATTTCGGCAGATAAGATCATGAACTTCGGAAACAACGGAATGATCCCGTGGGGGACACGTTACGTCGATGCGACAAAGTGGTATCTGTAAAATTATAGACGCTTACGCAGGTGAGCGGGGGAAACCAAGAAACCCCCGCTCACCTTATTGATAAAAAAGGAGAGTTGTGGAGTTAACGCCGCAGCAGTCGATGACGATGGATTTCCTAAATTACGAGTGCAACCAATTAACTCGTGATGGGAATACGGATAGATGGAAGTCAAACGTGATGGCGAACCGGAGGCATTTTGAAAAAGGAAATCCTGATCTCACCGGTCTGACTGTTTACATCGTATGCGCGGGGCCCAGTCTTGAGAAAAACATTCACCATCTCAAAGATGTTTCGGAGCGGGGGGTTATTGTTGGAGTCGACGCATCTCTTCGATTTATGACGAGCGCAGGCATTATCCCGGAATACTGTCTTATGATCGACGGTTCCGAAAAAATGCTCAAGATGATGGAGGGTGTGGATACGACGAACATCACCCTCGTCTGTACACCTTCGGCGAGTCCCCAAGCAGTTGACGAATGGAAAGGCCCGAAGTTTTTCGTCTCAACCCCTTTTATGTATAAGGACAAAGTTCATAATCATTACCATCTGACAAGAATCGTTAAAGCCAAGAAAGATTTAAAAGAGGGCGATGAATTATTCCTGGATGAAGACTACGAAGTGGCATTTCCTGGAATCGACAACGTTGTTTTGACCGGCGGGAACGTCAGCACTGCGGCGCATAATTTTGCGATCCAATCTCTGCGGGCGCAACAGGTGATTTTCGTCGGTCTCGATCTTTCCTGGGAATTCACCACTCATCATTACGCCGGATATGAACACCAGGAAAATGTTGAAGATAGATCAAGAAATAACGGCACCCATTTGGATTGGAATGGGAAAGAAGTTTATACCAATTTCGGCTTAATTTCATTTAAGCGTTGGCATGAACAGGTGGCTCAACAAATGCCTGGAAGCGTTATTAATGCGACGGAAGGCGGTATCTTGGGGATCGGACAAAAGGGGGAACATTTCGATTATATCGAATTTCTCGCTCTTGAAGATGCGGTGGCGAAATACACGCCGAAGAAAAAAATCATGGAAGCGGTGGCGGCCTGATATGCCGACGGAAACGCTGGAACGCGAAAAAATCCACGAAGCCAGGCTTGTTCGCACGGCCTCTCGGCACAAGGGGGCGTGGATGGAAAACATCCGGGCGAATAAACCGCGCATTATTCGCGATCTTTCTGAACTTTGGCTGGATAGTGATGGCGGTGAAATTATTTCGGTGGCTGCGGGGCCGTCCCTGGCATTCGACCTTCATCGGATAAGAACGATGGCTCCCGGTCGCCAGATTGTTTGCGTCGATATGGCGTTAAAGTTTCTTGTAAATAACGGCATATTCCCTGATTACGTGATAAGCACGGACGCGAGCGCGCGCGTGAAGGATTTTCTTGAAACCGGAGAAATTTCAGCGAAACTTATTTTGAATGTGATCGCTCATCCGCAAGTCGCTAAGTCATGGCGGGGCAATGCAGGTATTTATTGGTTTGTCATGGCAAATCAGTTTTATGATTTGGATCACAAGGATTTCGTTGAGAACATTCACACGAAACTTTCAGGCGTCGGAACGAAACTTGTCCCCGGCGGGAATGTGAGCAGCGTCGCCTTAGGGTTCGCTTTGTCCGCCAGGAATGCGAGCAAGGTTTATTTATTCGGGCATGATTTCTGCTGGAAAGAAGAGATGTATTGCGGCGGGATAAATAAGGATCTGGCCGATGAACGGATCAGACTGGAATCGGATGCGGGCACTCTTCTGGATTCAATAAACACAAGTGGAGAAAAAGTAAAAACAAATTTGAGTCTTATGGAATTCTCAAAGTGGCATAAAGACGCGGTTAAGAATTTCGGGAATCACGTCGTTAATTGTTCTAGCAGCACGATACTGAAGACATAGAAGTTTCCAGGAGGAAAATATTATGAAGCAAATATGGGATATGAGTTTAAAAGAAGCGGCCACGCGGCCGGAGTTCTATCAATTCATGACAGTTGGGTTGAAGGATCTCTTGTTTAAGGCTTACAAAGAAGCGTCAAGCACTTACGAAAAAATCGTAACATTTGAAACGTCGACAAAGGACAAAGAGGGATATCCTTCGATGGGAACGGTTGGACTTCCGGCTCAGGTGAATGAAGGAGAGCCTTACCAGGAAAAAACTCTGCCGAAAAATGATTTGGTTGAAATAACCAATATCAAGTGCGGCCAGATCATCGCCATCACTCAGGAATTAATCGACGATGAGCAGACCGGCATGATTAAACAGTTGCCGCTTGATCTTGGGAAGGCACATAAGAAAAAAGAGGACAAATCCGTTTATTCCGTCATCACTGCAAATGCGGCTTGCTATGACACGAATAACCTTTTTTCTTTGAATCATCCCGGTTATACCGGCGGCGGAGCTATCGGAGTCAATGACAACATCTACACCAACGTTACACTCACGGCGGGAGCCTTGGCGGTTACGCTTGGCATGATAGCGTTGTGGACTGGTCATACCGCTGAGGATATTTTAGATGTTGCGTCGAAAATTCTTCTCGTTCCGCGTCGCCTGCGGTATACGGCCAGCGTTTTGACGCGCAGCGAGTTCATGGCCTACGGCTATGCGACCAATGTCTTCGGCCCGGCGGCAACAACCGGGCAAGGTCGGAATCCTTTAGTCGAGGAAGGTTTGGATATTGTTTCATCTCCTCGTCTGGACGGAACCAGCACAACGGATTGGTATGTTTGGACTGACTTTCCGGGACTTATATTTCAATGGAGAGAAAAGCTGGAACTGACCAAAGAAAATGAGCAGTCCGGCGTGAAATTCGAGCGCGATGTTTATCGTTGGAAATCAAGTTCTCGTTGGGGAGTTAAACCGATCAATTGGAGACAGGGAATTCTCGTCTCTTAATTGGGATTTAAAAATAAAATGGGGAGGTAATTGATTATGCCTGAGTTCGGTAAAACAAGGCGTGTTGATGTTGATAAGTTGCAAATCGGGATGAAGGTTAAAGAGGATGTCCTTGGTTATAAAAACAAGGTTCTCGTTTCTTCCGGGGAAGTCATCACGAGACTTCACGTCGAGAAAATGAATAAATGGGAAGCGCGGGAAAAGCCTCAGGGGCCGGTTATTGCGCGCAGAAATCCAAAGGATCAAAATGAATTGATTCGTCGGGCGGAGTTTCAAGGCGGGTGGCGTCCGAGCCACTTCAATCCCAAGGGCGTGCTTGTGAAAGCGAGCACGGATTCCGGGGACGAGTATCCCGATGTTGAACAGCATCCTGAAAAGTCAAAGGTGTTTCAGAAGACCGTCGCGAAAACATCAATCGCGATAAATTCCGGCCCGGAATCTGTGCTTGTCGAGAAGAGAAACCTTCGGGACGATATCAAAGCGCTTATCGAGGAAAACCACAAACTCGGCGGGACGTTGGAAGATAAGACCGCCGTCCTCATCACGAAGGAAAGTCTCGAATCATTCCGAAGTGAAGTCGAGGCGGTCAACAATCGCCTTCTGGCTGATAGCTGATGAAAGATTCGATCTGGCAATGGATCGATGACATCATCATTGAAAATGGAAAGCTCGGACATGAAATGAATGAGTTCGGGAAATACGGAGATGATGCCGTGACTTATTTCCGCCGGGTGATGAAGGATAAAGGTTTCGACATTAGGATGGGGAATGGCAATGTTTTCTATGTGAAACCGACGAGTGGTGGATTCACGGTCATCCATCAACGGGCGTTAGCATCCCGAATTGTTAAACCCGTTTTTATTTAAATCTGAAAACGAGGTGACAAAAAATGGTTTTCCTGGTTCCCGCGCGCAATGGCTCGAAACGGATCATCGACAAAAATCTTTGTCCTGTTTTAGGAAAACCGTTGATTGAATACACCTTCGATTCAATCGAAACGCTCAAAAATTCAATTCCCGCCTACGTTTCAACGGATGACGAACGAATAAAACCCTTGGCGCTCGCGCGCGGTCTCTTCGTCATCGACCGCCCCCCTGAATTGGCAGCCGACAAAACGACGATGCTTGATGTTCTCGTCCATGCCTTAGATTCTATGCCGGCAGAGGATATTTGCGTTCTTTACCCCACCAATCCGCTCCGAACCAGTTACCACGTTTTGAAGGCAATTAATCTTTGGGAGAAACCGCATCCTCCGCAATCAACATTGATGAGCGTGTCGCCGGTGGATCATCGGCCTTATGGACTCATGGAAATCGGCGGGAACGGTTTCGTTAAATGCCTTCATTCCTACGGGGAATTCTTTTATCAATCTCAAAAAACTCCTCCCCTCTATCGCGCGAATGGGGCGATTTTTATCATACCGGCAAAAATGATTAAAGAGCGGTTGATAAACACTCAACTCTTTTGCAAGCAGACGATTCCTTTCGTTATGGATTCAATCGCCGGTTTGGAAATAGACGAATACACTGATATCGTCGTGATTGAAGCCATGATGAGATATTTTGGATTTCGGAAAGCCGATTCCCCGGCATTGGTGGCTGTAAATGCGTAAAGTTTTTGATTCCAATCGCTCAACATATTTCGACCCGGCTAAAGCGATGGTTGACAAATCCGTTTTGGCTGGCGTGAAAGTGATGTTTATAAATATGCCGCTCCGCGAGGATGCGCCGCCGAATTGTTTGCCCCTGGGCCCCGCGCTCCTCGCCGCCCGGCTTCGTGCAAACGGTTCCGATCCATCCATCCTTGATTTAAACGCCTACCGGATTAAAGACGACATTTCCAGTGCCCGGCGTCTTCCCGGAGGCCGCCACATGACCTCTGTAGAGGCCAAGGATGCCATTTTAAAGCACATAAACCGATTTGGGGAACCGAGGGTGGTGGCATTGTCCGGGATGATAACAACCCTGCGCTGGCAGATGACCGTTGCCAACATAATCCGATCTATTTTACCGGATGTTTTTATTATTACCGGAAACGGATTGGCAACTGAATTAGGTGATGTCCTTTTTGATTGGATTCCTGAATTGGACGCCATCGCCCAAGCGGAAGGCGATTTTTCCATTTTGAAAGCCGTCCATGACGTGGTGATGATCGAGCGGGGATGGTACGCAATAGAACCCTACTACCACGGAGATATAAACGGTCGGCAAAAGTATTTTTATGACGGCGGGCGACCTCAGGATTTAGATGAGCTTCCCTTCCCGGCTTACGAGCTGCTTGAATTTGATGCGAATGGTTTTAACGTTGTCGAATCCTATTTAAAAAATGATATTTGGGGCATGGCCACCAATAATCGGTCTGCCGGAAACGTAAAGATGACGCGGAGTATAAATACGGTATCTTCAAGGGGTTGTCCTTTTAATTGCGCCTTTTGTTATCGAGGGGCTACCGGGGAGCGGAAATATTCCATCCGTTCCCCGGAAAACTTGTTGCGTGAATTCCAGGAATATCATCGGCGATATCGCGTTGATTTCATCGGACTCCTGGATGATAATTTCATGGTCAGCCGGGAACGGATTATGAGGATGGTTCCCCTATTCAAGCTTTTTGTGCAAGCTACGGGAATAAGATGGGGAACTCATGGACGTCTGGATGAGGCCGCTGATTTAAAACCGGACGGGAACGGCGGGCATTTTAACAGCCCTTTGCGCGTGGATGCGATGGCCGAAGCGGGATGTGTTTATATCGGATACGGCGCGGAGAGCGCCGATAAAACGACGCTTCAAAAAATGGGCAAGGGCGGATTCATTTTGTCGAATGGTTTCGTGAATATCGGCGGCCATGAATTCCCGCGAACGATGGTGGAAGGGATCAGGAACACGAAGGCCGCCGGCATCCAGGCCAATTGCACATGGATTATGGGGTATCCGGGAGAGACATTGGATCAATTGAAAACGTCCGTGGCTTTTATCAAATGGCAGGAAGAACTTTATAAGGCGCATGGCGACGCCCCAAGTTCGGTAAACAGGAAATTCTTTGTTGCCACGGCTTACCCTGGGACGGAGATGTTCAAACATCCGATTGTGAGAAAAAGGTTGGGCGATAATTTCGGGGTTTGCTACGACCCCGATGGGAATCCGATTTGCGACGAGAATTTAAAAAAGTATGTTCTAGGGCTTGATGATGCGACGAAGATAATGCTCGACAAAAACGGGGATCCGCTCAATTTTAGCGCTATGCCGGACGAAGTGTTTTTGCGAGCCAAGAAATTTTCCGATGATAATCAGATAGAAAAAATCATGGAGATATAAAAATGAGAGCGAAAACAAAGCCGGTCATTATCCCGACGAAGGAACGAATTTATATGAATCACGCCACCTTCTATGGTATGGACTCGGTTAAAAGACACATCGCTCGTTATAAATGGGCGGCCTCGCATTTATTTCAGACGGACATTGTTTTGGATGCCGGATGCGGTTCCGGGTATGGGACGAAACTTCTTTCCAATGCTTGCGCGCGCGCGGTCGGGGTGGACATTTCCACCGAGGCCATTGATTACGCGAAATATAAGAGCGATGAAAAATCAAATACGCTTGAATATCGGCGGGAAGATTTATCTGATTTACCCATAAATGAATTGTTTGACGCCGTGGTTTGCATTGAGGTTATTGAACATTTGGATAAGGAATCGCAACTTAAATTCATGAAATCCATAACTCATGTCTTGGCAATCGGAGGCAGGTTTATTGTCACCACGCCGGTTAAAAAGTCGGAACCGATGACGGAATATCACAAACATGAATTTTCGCGGGATGAATTCAAGGATTTTTTGGGGCGGCATTTTTGTTCCGTTCATTTCGATGACCCGCTTAAATTCGGCGTCCCCGTTGATTTCATGCTGGCCGTTTGCAATGGGGTGATCCGGTGATATTTCTCGGTAAAAACATCGGCGATGGTCGTCCGGCTTTCATTATTTTCGAGGCCGGGATAAATCATCAGGGAAAACTTGATTTGGCTTTAAAGATGGTTGAGATTGCCAAAAAATGCGGAGCCGACGCCATTAAGTTTCAAAAGCGCGACATGGAAACTCTCTATCGAGCGGACACGCTTAAAGCGCCTTCCGATTCGGGGCACAACTTGGGCGTGTATATTCCCATTCTTAAAAGTTGCGAGTTAAGCGATGCCGATCATAAAATTCTTTTTAAAAAATGCGCCGATGAAGGAATAAAATATCTATGTTCACCATGGGACATTAATTCAGTTGATTTTCTTGAAGGCCTCGGCGTGGAAGGATATAAGGTCCCGAGCGCTTGTTTCTCCGATATGTTTTTGATGGATCGAATCGCAGAAACCGGGAAGCCGATCATCATTTCAACGGGGATGCATACGGAAACGGAACTTGACGAATTCATTCCGCATTACAAGGATTTATTTCGAGACCGCCTAGCGATTATGCACTGCGTGTCAAGTTATCCGACGGCGAACAAGGACGTTAATTTGGGATTTATGGTCAAGATGAAAGAGAAATACGGCCTGCCAACCGGTTACTCCGGGCATGAGCGTGGCGTTCCTGTGACGGTGGCCGCCGTAGCGATGGGCGCGAACGTTATCGAGCGACATTTCACTCTTGACCGGACTCTTCCCGGGCCGGATCATGCGGCGAGCCTAGAGCCACATGGTATGGAGGAGTTGGTTCGTCATATTCGCGCGGTCGAGGAAGCGATGGGAGATAAAAAAAACGTCAATCGCGGCGAGATCATGGCGCGGGAGACTTTGGGGAAAATTTTGGTTTGGGGAAGAAATCATAAGGCCGGGGAAACCGTCGACAAGAAAAGTTTTAAGGCCATGAGCCCCGGATACGGAATTTTCGTTCAGGAATTTTGGCGATACACTGATTTGGATTTCGTTCTTGTCAAAGACGTCATTGCCGGGACTCCGTTATCTAGGAATGATATAATTAAAAAAAATAAATGGGAGGAGAAACGTGAAAAAGGGATTGAAAGCCAGGCCGCATGATTTAACGGGGATTATGGAGTTGAAACCGGAGATCGTGGAAATCCATGCATCATCGGAGGATTTGGAAAAGGAAATTGAGGGAAACTATCCAGGCATTCAGTTGGCCGTCCACTTGCCGGAATATGAGGGGTCTACGCTTCTTGATCCCGCTTCCAGTGATCTGGCGATGAAATACAAATGCATCGAATTTTACGGCAAGGCATTGAACGTCTCTCGCGAATGGGCGGGGAAATTTCGGGGAACGCCGAAAGTTATAATCCATCCCGGCGGCTGGTCTAATGAACCTTTAAAGCATTGGGAACGGCAAGGACTCTACAATTCTTTCAAACTTTTCATGGAAGAATTAAACACGAAAGACGTTGATTTGCTGGTTGAAAATATGCCGCCTCACCCCATATTTTATGGCGGACAATGGAATTGCAATATCTTCACCGATCCCATTGAGTGCCGGGATTACTGTATCGGAAACGGCTGGGGATTCTGCCTGGATGTTTGTCATGCCGCGCTCTATTGCAATCATGTCGGGGCGAAGGTCATTGACTTTATAAAAAAAGTGAGGCCGATTATCGCCCATATCCATATCAGCGACGGTAAAGGCGCGGACGGCGAAGGGCTGCAAATCGGCGAGGGAGATATGTCGATGAAAGAAATTCTGGATTTTATAAATCCGATTCAGGTCGGAGTGGTGCCCGAAGTTTGGCAAAGTCATCACGATAATTTTGCGGGCATGAAATTGGCATGGGAACGAATGGAGAAAATATTGGGGAATGGGGGAGGACAATGACGTGGCTGAATTAACGGAATCGGATTTGATTTCAAAGATATCCGCAATTGACACGTCAATTGCGGCGATTACCACAGAATTGGCGTCGGGCGGATCCGGCGGCGCCGCGAACCTTGACTACAGTATCGGAAGCAAACGGATTGACGGCACGGGTCGATTGAAACAATTACAAGAAGCCAGGAAAGTTTATCAAGATCTCTTGGAGAAGATTCCGAAGACGATCATCACCGATCAACCCTACAAGATTAATCCTTTGACTGGCGAGGATGGAACGGATTATCAAGGAGACCAATAAATGACGATAGCCGGGGATACCGATGATCTTTTAGGAACATCCCTCTGGGGTGAGGCCGTTTCCATCGTTCGGAACACGCCGACCTACGGCGACACCGGAGCTCCTACCGATTCGTGGGGCGCGGTGGCGACGGTGAATGCGGATATCCAGCCCATGAGCGGATCGAATCCGACGGTTGAATTGGGGCAAAAAAGGATTTCGTCTCACCGGATATTTTTGCCTTCGGGGACGGCGATTATTCAAGGAGATAGAGTTAGACCGAGCGGTTGGTCAGCCGGAGATAATTTTTATGAAGTTGATGCGGTGCTTTCGGATGAAGGGCATGTTGAAGTTTATGCGTCAATGCTAAGAGGGAGCGCTTAATTTTTTATGGATAAAAATTGCGGATACCAGGAGGAACGGCGTAATTATTGCGGACTCATCATTGCGCTTAAACAGAAATTTGAAGATGACAAGAAGATTAATGATGAATGGAAAATCGAAATTGATAAAAAACTTACCTTGGTTTGCGCGTTTATTAATGACATTCGCGGGCCTTATCTTGCCGGATTATGGGCGTTTAGAATTTTCATAGGAGCGCTTATCGCCGGATTCGTGGCTTTGTTGGGATGGATTATAAAACTGAAAATAAAATTTGAATGAGAGAAAAATAATGTCTGATAATTTTAAAGTCTATATTGATGAAAAGGATTTGAAGGAGTGCGCCGCCTATCTCGATAAATTTGGACGTGAAATGTCGCCCGTTATCCGGAAGGCGATTGACTGGGCGACGGGTGAGATTGCGAATCATGCGAAGTCCAGCCACTTTTTTGTCGGGGTTGGTAAAGGATCATCGAAAGCGGCGGAAGAAAATAAATATGCGTTCGTCAACCCGGACGGGACGCCGCGTTTTAAAGCTAGAACGGGGGATTTGAGAAATTCAATTCAATCTCTGCCTTCGCGTATGAGTGAAGATTCTGTTTATGGCGAGGTTCGCGCCGGCGCGGGCATGGATTATGCGCAAAAGGTAGAAGAGGGATCGCCTAAGAGCGGGGCATTCCCTTATATGCGCCCGGCTTTGGAAGCGACGAAACAGCCATTTATAAAATATCTCGTGACGAATATAAAAGCTTTCGTTAAATCAAAAGGGGGGGAAGCCTGATGGAAGCCGTGGCACAAGCTTTATACACGGCGTTGCGAGACGATAGCGAGGCCACGGTTGGCATGAGAGCCCTTTTAGGCAATACCACAACAACGCCTTACAATATGCACCACGTTCTCATCCCGGAAGCGATTGATTTTGTGACGGCGGCGGGGACGCAAAGTTTCATGGTTTATCAGTTCGTTTCAGGGATTCCAAGACAAGACATTCACGGGCGCGACGGCTTGGCGGGAGAAGAACTTTATAATTTCAGGGTTTATTCAAGGTCTTTGGCGACATTGGAGTCCATATGCCGACGCATAAAATTGAGGCTTCAAAATAAATTGTATGTGACGCAACCCACTTCCCAGGCCGTGATTCAGGAAGTGAAACTTGATAGCGAGGGGCCGACTATTTGGGATGATGAGTTCAAGGTTTGGGGAAGGTCTAATTTTTATAGGGTATGGTGCCGGGATGACAATCTTTACTGACGCCGTTGAAACGGTTATCGAACGTAAAAAGCGCGTGAAATTCATGGGCGAGTTTAAGGATCGCTATGTTTTACACACGAATCATTCGTGCCGGGTCATGGAGAACGGATTGCCATACCGAAGATTACTCATTTTCGCTGGTGACATCGACGTTCTGGCTGGGGATCGTTGCGTGGCGGGTGCAGATGTTTATGAGGTCGTGTCCGTTCAGCATCATTTCGTTTCCGGCGAGAATGAGACAGTCGCCGTTTGTGATCATGACAAATTTGAAACGGGGATGAAGAAGCTTGAAGAACTCGGATGTGACATTAAATTCGGGAAAATCGTGTCAACGGCGAAAGACCCGGAAGCGGAAGATTTTATGGATTCATGGGTTGGGACGTTCATAAAAAATATCGTCGCTCACTACGATCAAATCAAGACGGGACGGCATATCGGGGAATTGTTTGGGCTTTTCAACCACGATATTCCGGCGGTCTGTGTGGGCGCGGGGCCCAGTCTAGACAAGAACGCGCACCTGCTTTATGAATTTCCAGGCGTGATTATTTGCGCCGACCGTGCTTATAAAATGCTTCGCGCGCGCGGGATCGAGCCGGATATTGTCTTAAGTGTTGATTGTCATTATGATCTTGTCCCCGACTTTCTGGATTGGCCGGGAAGCTTCGGGCATCTTCTTGTTTTGAATACCTGCTCTGATCCAAAGGTGATGGATGTCTGGAAGGGGAAGGTTTTTTGGTCTTTGATGAAACATCCCGGAGTTCAATTTATGGACAGGATTCTCCCGGCGCTGTTTCCGACCTTCGGCGGGCTTGAGAACGCCGGGAACGTCGGAAATTCCAGTGTCCTTCTTGCGGATCATATCGGGTTCAGCCCAGTCTTTTTAATTGGTCAGGATTATGGATATACAGGCGGGAAGATGATGGGCAAACAATACAAGTTTTCAAAAAAGAAAGCGGAGGAAGTTGAAGTCGACCATGCGCGTCTTTTGGAGGAACGCAGCGGGAAAACGGATGTCGACGGGACTTTGACTTATTTCCCTTTCTTGAGTTACAGGGATACGCTTTATCATCTCCGCGAGAAACGGGGAATTGATGTCATCAATTGTACGGAGGGCGGCATATTAAAGAAGCTTCCGAATATGCCATTTTCCGAAGTCATCGGGAAATTTCCGATGAAGCAGAGTTATACGGAAGCCAAAAAATTGTTAAAGGAAATTTAGGAGGTAACTTATATGTCAGTTCAAACAGTAAATTTACTATTAGGCCCGGGAGAATTATTCATGAAACCGGAAACCGCCGCGAGCGGAAAATATGTTCGCGTTGGGAATTTAAAAGGCGCTGTTTCTTTTTCTTACGAAGTGGGAACGGTAGAACAACAGCCGGGGAATCGTTTGACGGTTGTTCGACGCGACAAAATCAGTGAACGGGCGGCGCTCAAGGCGTCGATTGCTGATTTTAAAATTCCGCAATTGATATCTTCATTGGGTTTGACTCTATCGACAACCCAACTGACCTTGACGACGACGTTTCGCGCCTGGGAAGAGATTCTTTTCGGCAGTACGACGACAGTCAAGACGCTTGGCAATTCAGCGGTGTCAATGACGAGCGTTGTTGTCACGAGTGTGGATCAACAGACGACTTACGTGCGCGGCGGAACGGGCTGGACGATGACGAGTGTCAGTAAGATCAAACCAGGGTCAGCCTCGAAGAACTTGGCGGTCATGGTCGCATATGATTCAAAGGACACGGCGGCCTTGGCGGTGAGGGTCGGAGATAAATTGAATCTGCAAGTTGTGGACTTAAAGTTCACGCATCGACAATCAGATGGGAAGTTTATCACCATCGAAATTCCAAGGGCGACAATTATCGGCGGATTAACGGTACCGTTCAGCAATGCGGATTATACGACCTATGATGTAACCTTTGCGGCCTTGGGTAGCACGACAGCCTTGCCGGGCAGAAGTTTGTTCACCGTAATTCGAGAGGCATAAAAAGGAGATCATAAAAAATGAATGATAAACCGGAAGTGGAAAAAGCGAACGCATTCGATCCATCGAGCATGGAATTCGTTTATGAGGCCGGGGGTAGAAAATTAACCCTCCGGCCTCTAAAATGGGGTTCATTTAAAAGACTGTTAAAACTTTTTAATGAACCGGTAGCCGATCAAGGGAACCAAATATATGGAATACTCAAACTGTTATTTTCGGGGCCGGAATTTGAGTTTCTCACGCCCGAATTTTTTGACGAAGAAATAACGGTGAGATTATCGGGTGAAATTATCCAAAAGGCCGTGGAAATTAACGGTTTAGCCAACCGGCCAGTTGGGATTTAAGGAGGATATAAAACCATAAACGACGCGCTAATTTATCATTTATTAATGAGCTCCTATGGATGGACGGTGAATCAGGTCGATGAACTTACGGTTCCGCAAGTTAACGCTCTGTTGGAGCAAATAAGGAAATATCCGCCGACGAACGTGATTTTGACGGAATTTCTAAAAGGTTTAGGAGAAGAAAAGCATATGCGGGAAAGAATTTTTGACGAGAGAATAGATCAGATTCCAAATGTGACCGTCAAAAAAAATGATTTTTCCCCACCGGGAAGAAAATTTCTTCCTGTCAATATAAAAACCAGGACGGGGCGGCCTATTTTAAAAGCCGTCGACAAAAGAACGGGAGAGAGGATAATCTGACATGGAAGATCAAGCGGGCGAAATACACGTCAAAATCAAGGCTGATCTTGACGATCTTAAAGCCGGATTGAAAACAGCCTCCGGCGAGATGAATAAATTCAGCGCCACAACCGTGGCTGCCGGGAATCTCATGGCGAACGCTATTCAAAGGATATTGGCGGCGATTGTCGATTTCGGAAAAGATTCCATTAATGTCTACGCAAAATCTGAAACGGCGATGATTCGCCTTTCAAGCTATGTCGGCGGTCCTGCTTCTCTCGCAATGGAGAAATATTCCGATAAATTACAAGAGATGACTGGTTTTAGCAACGACACGATTATCTCTATGCAAAATCAGCTTGCCGTTTGGGGATTGACGCCAGCCCAGATTAATACAGCCACGGATGCGACGATAAGATACTCCCAGGCGACGGGCAAGGATCTAGGGGACGCCGTTAATCTTTTTGGTCAGGCATTACGGGGTCGTTCCGTGGAATTGTTAAAATACGGACTTAATTTATCCGACGTAAGTTCGCGTTCGGAACGTATTGACAGAACGACAGACACTATGAAAAAAGCGTTTATCGACATGAGCGATAAATTGCGCGGAACTCTTTCATTTTCAATGAAAAATTTTTCTAACCAATTGGAAGATTTGCAAAAAGTCATTGGAAAATTAGTCGCTGGGCCCGCAAAAGCAATTCTTGATTGGCTTTCTAAAAAGATAAAACTGATGGTAGAAGCCATATCGAGTCTTGTTAAATTAAAAGATGAGACGGGATCTTTTGTTCGTGTGCTTGAGGTGGGATTTCTCGCCATTTTAAAAAATTTAATCGGACACCTTGCGCTTTTTATCGGACGTCTCGTCGACATTTCTCCGAGGTTGGCGGGATTGTTCGGTTTGAACAACCAAATCGCCGGAAGCCTCGCGAGAACGGCATTAAATATCCAGGCCAATATCGATCACATGAGAACTCTTGGAACCGTCGCCCCGGAAGAGGAAAGAAAACAACGCGCGGCAATTAACGACACAATCAGCGCGCTGCAGCAAAAATTAGACATGCTCCGCAAGACATTACGAGAGGAAAAAGAAATAAGCGGAGATATCCAGAATGTTGTTCATTTGGAGTCGGAAGCCAGGATAGCGGCGGCGAAAAATGCTCATGACGCCAATGTCACATATTTAGATGCGCTTGGAGAAAAAATAGCCGAAAGCGCAAAATCATGGGGAAGCGTTTTCGCCGATTTCACCATGGGATTTAAACAGGATTTTTCGACGATGATGGAAGCCGCGAAGGGCTTAATTAATGGGTTTATTGATGATTTTTCAACCGGACTGGCGAATGTCATAGTCGACGGCAAAAGTTTTGCCAAAGAGATGTCCCAGATTTGGGTAAATTTAGCCAAAGCTGTCGTCGCTGAAATAGTGAAAATGATAGCGAAGCAGCTAGTTTTTAACGCCCTGGTTGCGGTGGGAGGGGCGGGAGCAGCGGGAGCGGGAATGGCGGGAGCGGCGGGAGCGGCGGGAGGGGCGGGAGCGGGAATGGCGGGAGCGGCGGGAGGGGCGGGAGCGGGAATGGCGGGAGCGGCGTTCGCGGTGGGAGCCACCGTCGGTATAGTCGGCGGAACTCTCGTGGGAGGCGCTTTAGCAAAATCAGAAAACGATAAAAAGAATGCTCAGATAGGCACAATAGCGGGAACCGTCATCGGTGGTGCATTTTTCGGCCCTGTCGGCGCGGCGGTCGGCGGAACAATAGGCGGGGCCGCCGGTGCGACGGTGGGTCGAATGTTTAAAGCCGGAGATAAAAGCGGCGAAATTGCAGGCGCGGCTTCGGTCGAAATTGATAAAAAAACAAATTTGCTCAATGACCTGAGATCCCAATATCGGCAAGGCAAAATTACCGAAGCGGAATATTTGGATCTGGCCCAGCCGATTGTCGCCGATGTTGGGTCGCGAGTTTCATCTTTAACCCAACAAGGCGGGAAAATTGCCGGCCCAATCAATGTAAAATGGCAAATTTTACAAGACCAGGGATTCGTCAAAGCGTCAAACAGAAAATGGGTTTTAGGCGGGCCGACGGGGACTTTATCGGATCGGGTTTTATGGTCTCCGGATAAAAATGAGTGGATTTCGGGATTTGCCTCCGGCGGCATTATTTCGGAGCCGACGTTATTGAGAGGGATGCGCAGTGGAAAGTTGGGGATCATGGGCGAGGCCGGGCCGGAGGCAATTGTGCCCATGGATAAAACGGGCGGAATAACAATTAATATTTCCGGCACTTTTCTTGAAGCCGACCCGGCGAAATGGCAACGCCTCATCCGCGAGACTATTGTCCCAGAATTGCGACGGTTTGCCCTGGCGAATTCAAGCAGCCCGGTATTGAGATCGAGAGGGGCGACGGCATAATGGCTACCAACAAAGTTCTCTATGGTTCGACGGCGATAACTCTTGATTGGGATGACGTGACGGGGGCGAATTTATATCAGGCACAAGTGGCGACAACACCTGATTTTTCGGGCACGCTTTTAGTGGATGACGCGACGCTGGCCGTTTCCACAAAATCTTTTACGGATACGGGAACAGATAATACAAAACGCTGGTGGCGATTCCGTTATTCGACGGATGCCGGCGCGACGTGGAGCGTATGGCGGGAGAAAGCTTCATATTGGATTAAATCCGGCGTGACGGAATTGGTTTCGACATCCGGCGAGGGATGGTGGTTAATTGAAAACGATGCGATATTTTCGGATCAATATAAACTCCCGACTTTCCCTTTTTACAGAATCACGGAAAGGAGAATCCCAAGGATTCGCGAACGGAATCGGAGCGGAGATCTTTTATCGGAGTACGTAACTTTTAAGACAACGATTTCATTTGATTTTGGCGAAAGCCGTTATATAAACCACGAGCAATTCAGAGAATTAAAACGATTCCATGAGGAGAATAAAACCTTTCTGTTGGCAACTTTCAAAACGAATGAAGAAGATGCCCTGGTTCCCAATGTTTGGAAAGTGCAATTTGAATCTGACCCTGAATTCGGCATGGTTGCCGCCGGTCGGCAGGATTTGATGGTTGGAACAGTTAGCTTTGAGGAAATTTAAAGGAGAAAAATATGGCCAGCACAAAAATTGCTTACGGATCGGTGGTTGGATTTACAATAACTTTGGCGAGCCTTGCTGATGGGAGCGCTCGTCAATCAACTCCGGTCGACAATTCAACCAACCTTTTTCTGGATGCTCAAATTCAATTGTTGCTTAAACTTGCTTCGGGGAACATCGGCACGGATCAAAAGATAAACGTTTATTTTTTCGCCTCGATGGATGGAACGAATTACGATGAAAACGTTGGCGCCGCCGATGCCGGTATAACGATTCGCGCTCCCAGCATACTCCGGGGGCCGTTCAGCATTTTCACGCCGCTGGAAGTGGGTGGGGCGACGACTTACAAAGCGGTTATCCCATCGGTTGCAAAATATTTTGACGGGGTGATGCCTTACAAATGGGGAATCATCGTTGAAAATCAAACGGGGCTCGCTTTTGATGTCACAGAAGCAAATCACACGAAACAATATAGGGGGGTTTATGCGACAGGTACTTAAAAAATCAATCAGCACATTTCTTTTCGGATTCTTGCTCGCCGCGGCGGGGATCGCTTTTGGCGCGGCTGTTATGTCGCCGGCTTCGTTTGTATCGGTTTCGTCGATAACGACAACTCCGACTCGAATAGTGGCTCCGACGGCGGGGACAGCGAATATCCAAATAAAATGCGTTCAATATCTGAATCCGGGCGAACGCATCATGATTCAAAGCTCATCGGCGACATGGAGCACGTCGGATGTGACGGGGACTTTCAGAATTCCGTGTTTGAGTTCCAATACGCTGCCGGCCATTCTCTATCTTGACAATTATTCCGGACCGGTGTGGGCGGTCGCCATCGCCAGTTATGCCGTGCCGGTTGGTGTTTTAAGGACGAAATGATTTTAACCAGCTCTCGCCTCCCGACTTGGCAAATTGCACCTCCCTGGTGGTTATTGACCCAGGGAATGTATCCGAGCGAATTTACCGCTCAAATGGATCAAATGTTGGATATCCGTCCCGTGATAAAGGTGGAATTCATTGACAGTTCCGGAAACGTGACGGACATATCGAGTTATTATTCTTCCGGCGGAACGATTGAAAAAAGAAAAGAGAGGTTGCCGACCGAGATACAGGCCGGCGTTTTCGACGTCGTCCTGTTCAATCATGACGATTATTTTTCGGAATATAAATCCGGCTCGCTTTTTTATGGGGTTTCATATCATCTTTCCAAGATAAGAATTTCACAAGGGTTCGTAACTTCCGACGGATCGGCGATAACAGAAGTTCAGGCAACGGGGTATATTGATGAGTTAGAGAGCAATCCGTCGACGTCGCTCGTCAATTTGCGTTGCCGGGACCGGATCCGGGCTTTGCTCGATGGACGTCTTCACGTGTTCCCCTCCGTTGAGATTCCTGTCATGGGCGGATCGAATGTGGGGAATGGAATCATTTCCTCCGTGGCGACCAAGCCTTTCAAAACGAAAAACGAGAATTGGACGTTGACTTGCACACTCGGTGGTGCGGATGGCGCGGCGACTTTTTCGGTTGTCGGCTCAACCTCCGGGAATATCGGGACGGCGACAAGCGGAACGGAATTTTCATCCGGTTCTGGGGCGGGAGGGATCAAATTTACAATTAATGGAGGGACGATCAATTGGGCTTTAGACGACGTCGCGACTTTCACGACAAAACAGTACCCTGAATGGACGGCACTTAATCCAATAAAAATAATCTGGTCTGTTTTAACCGGATATTCATGGGACACGGAAGCACAGGAAGCTTTTTCCGGGTTGGTCATGAGCATGGATCATGAAAAGAGCGATTCCAACGTGGATATAAATTATTCCGGTTTTTTAACGGCCTTAAACGATCTCACGGCTCAAAATATAGTTCTGACCGGTTATGCGGGATACAACCAGGGAACTGATGAACTCATTTTGGGAATTCTTTTTTTGTTTATTGGATCAATTTACACTGATGCTTACGGACGGATAAAGATAAACACATACGTGCCGAGATTTGCTCAGACTTACCGGAATTTCTCCGATACGAAAAAGGTGACGACCTGCGGATACTCGCGGGCGATCCATGAAATTATTAATAGCGTTAAGATAAACTACAAAAAAAAGGATGTTTGGGATTTTTCCGATGCCGATGTTATTTACCAGGGGACTCACACTTCTTCATCATCGGCCTCAATAGCGAAATACGGGATTTTAGACGAGACTTATTACGTCCGTTGGTATGCGGCGAACGGATCTCACGTTCAGGATTTTGCTTCAAAATTATTAGGACGCTACGCGGAACCGCCGCTAAACATTAATTTCAACACGGGAATGGACGCCTTACGAACAGAAATTGGAGATGTAATAACCATATCTGATGTAAAAAACGGATTTTCTTCAATTTCCTGCGAAGTGGCGCGGATCACGAAGCAATTTGACGCGGAACCTCGGCGGATTTCGATGTCGATTAGACGCGATGGGAACGTTAACATAAACTGGGTTTTTTTAGGAAGCAGTGTTGACGAAGGTGATGGTTTAAGCCCGCAAGAATTGGATTTTGACGATGCGAGTTCGGTCAATCTGCTTTTTACTTATCTGGGCACAACGGCAACCGCCGCTTCATCTTTGGCCATGTCCACGACTTATACCGGCAAAGCGCTTCCTGCGGCGTCCACGCCCGCGTGGGCGCGCACAGTCGGAAGTACCTATACGGAGGCCGTGTCCGGCGGTAAATTAACGGTGACCGCCAATAGCGGCGGCG
>ERZ1292632.1339-Hain-H43-01um-R2-1339-length-24273-cov-4_pt1 | contig 24273 bp, 32 predicted proteins | sample MGYA00564407_ERZ1292632 | MGnify/ENA primary metagenome ERZ1292632 (study PRJEB36523, sample SAMEA6512637) | groundwater metagenome | collected 2019-01-08 | study: AquaDiva: Metagenomics assemblies of 32 groundwater samples | reverse complement strand
GTTGGAGGCACGTCTATTACATATTCGTTCTTTCTGCCAAATTCTTTGTTATTTTCGTTTGTAATGAAGTAAGTTAGTGTTGAATTGTTATCTGGGTTGCTACCTAAGTTTTCTATGATTATCTTTGCTGTTATAGGCTCTTTACGGTGGAATATATTGCTTATTGTTGTTGCTGTAAGACTATATTTATTTGTCGTTACTGTTCCTGAACTTGAACTGCTTCCATCTCCACCAGTCGATAATGAAGTTGTGAAGGCGTATGTTCCGTTTACTCTTACGTTTCCTGCTCTGTCTATTGACGTTATGTTGTAGTAGTAAATTGTTGAAGGAATCATTGATGCTATTGGTATTGAATGCGTTTTTGTTAGAGTGAATGACTGAGTTGATTGTGTCATATTTCCTGTATTAGGATATGTTCCGTATGTGATTGTTTCATTCATAGTTAATTCTGTTGTGTTGTAGTTTATTGTTGCTGACTGAGTTGCTATTGCGTTTACGAATATGTTTGTGATGTTTGTTGCGGTTCTGTCTATTGTTAGATTTCTGTTTGCGGACTTATTTACGTTAGTCGCATTATCTGTTGAGTTGATGTACCAGTAATATTCTCCTTCTGGAAGCCTGAATATTGTGTGATTATTAAATGGCTTGATTTTATCCGTTGTTACATTTACTCTATTTCCTACTGAATAGTTGTAGATGAATAGCTTAGTGTAATTAACATCAAAATTGTCTGATGTGTTGTAAATAAATGTTCTATTATGTGAAAACTGAAATACTGGTAGTAGAGGGGATATGATGTTTAATGATGATTTTATAGAATCATTAAGGATAAATGTTTGCCATACTGTTTGATTTCTATTTGAACTGTTATCTCCTGCATAGACTGTTACTCTTAATTTCCCTAACTTATTGAATGGTTCTGTTGATTTATTCGCTATTAAGTATTTCGAATATTTTATTCCTGCTCTTGTTGTTGAGAAATTAAACTTTTTTGTTGTTTTGTTAATGCTGAAATTTACAAATTTAACTGAATGTAAATCGGTTACGTTCGTGCTGAAATTTACTGCTGAATTGTATGCGATTACTTTAAAGCTTACGTTCAATGCTTTAACAGATGGTTTTGTTGAATCATTTACTACGACTTTAATTATTGAGGAGACGTTTAGGTTGTTTGAATCGTTGGCTGTTACTCTTATGAACCAAGTGTTTAATCTTGGGAAAGCTGAATTGTTTTGAAGTTTGCCGTTTATACTACCAAATAAGAATCTTGTTGTGTCGTTTATTCTGTATCTCAACGATAATCCTGATGTGGTTGAAGCATTTAATTTGTAATTTAAAAAATTACCCCACTCTATTGTTTTGTTTTGAGGAGTTTGATTCCAAGTCGTTGATATTAAATTTGTTACATTAAACCATCTTGTTACAGTCCAATTTTTGTTATTATTTGAGTCGTTAGCGTAATAACTTATATTGTATCTTCCAGTAGTTGTTGGAATTGTGTAAGTAGTATTGTATCTGTTTGCGGTTGAAAGCTTTAATTGAAGCCTGTCTATGATTTGACCTATTCTGGTTATATTTACCCACACTTGGCTTACTGCGATGTCATCAGTAACATTTACTGATATGTTTATTTTTGTTGATATATTTTTCTTTGTTCCGTTTCTTGGGTAAGCATCAAAGACTATTGGTTTGATATTTAAAGAAGAAACAACAGTTATATTATTAGAGCAGACAGTTGCTCCGTCTCCTATTCCGTCATTTGGTGTAATGCAGGCTTTCCAAATATCAGCTAACTTAGTTTCATTTCTAGATAAAATATAATCTCCATTCGATGACTTTGTTAAATTTAATGTTTTAATCTCTTCACGTGATAAAGTTCGGTTATATATTTTAAATTCATCAATCATTCCCAAATATTTAATTCCCTGAGATGACCAGTTACCGAACATAAGTTGTTGTTTTCCTAAGATGGTAACTAATGTTCCAGTTGATGTTGCTTTTAATGCTCCATTTATGTACATTTTTTGCGTAGTTCCATTGTAACTCGCAACAACGTGTGTCCACGTTGCATTTGGAGTTAAATCTGTTCCAGAACACGTGCTTGGTGTTCCTCCAAAGGTTTCCATACACAAACGCCTTGTTGCTCTGTAAATCAAATAAACCGATTGCCCCGTTGCATCGTTACCCCAATGAAAAATAGTATCTCCGACATTTCTTCTGAGTGGATATATCCATAAACTAATTGTGAAGTTTTGTCTCCCAATCGGCAATCCCTTTAATGCAGAAACGTTGTCAAATCTTCCGCTTGGATTTTTAAACTCCACACAACCACCAATTACACAATTAGTTTTATTCCATCTCGTTTGCCCTCTTTCTTTTAAAGAATTTCCAAACGAAGAATAATCACTACCATTCCAAGTACCGTTTGCTTCAAATCCTATGTTAATTACTGCTATCGAAGTTCCGTTTCTTCTCCAATCTGTTACATTAATAACTTTATTTCCATCTGAATCTGTTGCGTTAAAAGTTACTGTTATATTGTCATTATTTAATGCCTGTTGATTTGAATTGCTTGGACTTGAACGAGCAACTACATTCAAGACAATTGGGAGTGTGTTTGGGTCTATTATTAAATCTAAATCAAGCCAATCACTAATAGTTCCATTAACTGATAAGTAAAAACTATCCTCATAAGTTCCCAAAGGAAGATTTCTCTGTATAGATGTTAAATTTGTTGTAGCCGTAAACATTAAATTCCAAAATTTGTCAAATACTTTGAGAACAATGTTCGGGGATGACTTATCATTCCACGCTATTTTAATCGCATTCTTTCTTGTTAAGTTCCTGTTGAATCCAAACTCAACATATTGACTGCTGTTTATCCTTCTAGATACATTATCTAAATCATGAACTATTGAAGTTATCTCTTTGATTCTTGTTTTAGATGAATCTAAGTGATATGCTTTAGTTAAGTTTATTTCTGAATAACCTTCTGTTTTGTAAGCTGAAAAGTTGTAATCGTTTCCTATTTTTAGGTATTGAATGTTTGTCCAGTTACCATTGCAAATTTGATTCGTAAAATCCCAGTTGGTGCATCTGAATAAGCCATCAGCACTTGCTTTTTTTACAGAGATAGTTACTGCATCAAAACTTAGATTGTTTAATCCTAATGAGAATGAATTTAGGTTCTCCTGTATTATTAATGTTCTTGAATCTTGATTATGAGCATAGCTATTAAAGATTATTTTATTTATTTTTCCTGTTCTATTTACTACTGGATTGTTGTCAATTATGCTTTGTGTGTTTGAAAGAATGTTTGAATCTTTATCTGTTACAATTAAAGCAGGATTATGAAGTTTAAACTCTGTGGTAACATTGTCTACCCAGCATTTGTCTCCTGCCGTTGTTCCCTGACAGACAAAGCTTATCATAAATTGTGATGAGTTTAGGAATGATTGATTATTAGTTATTTTTGATTTAAATTTCCAACCTCCAGAATTAGAAGTTGTGTTAAACTTTGTCTGCCAGTTAAGTGTTTTATTTCTTTGTTTTAATTGAAAATAATCTCCTGCACCTAGATTGGTTGTTTTGTATATAAATGAAATGTTTAATTCATCATATCCTCTTGTATCAAAGAATGTTGTCATTAATCCCTCGCCTAGACCATCTCCTTTGGCAAACATATTTGATTGACTGATTGATAACCCCATTTGATTTATTATCGTAGTTGTTTTATTTTCCCATTTAGTTCCTATGCCTGTTTTGTTCCAATTACTATTACCGTTATCAAAATCGTCACTCCATCTGCCATTATTCATTTTATTAGGGATAGCATAGACAGAAGTAATCAGAATAAGTAAAAGTGATACAAATATTGTTGATTTTAAGGTATTAGCCATAGTGTTCCTACTGTCTCGATAATGAATCCAACAATAACTCCTAAAACTGCTAGTGGAGGTATTGAAGGTAAAACAAATGCTAAAACCGTTAATGTTGCTCCCGTTATTAATCCACCAGTTACTATCGCTGGAACTCCTTTAGGAATATTAATGTCTGGGCGACCTTCTGCACCTAATCTAAGCCCTAACAACTTATAATTAGGGTCGGAAAGCTTGACTAGGTACTTCTCATTTACTGCTTTGTCCCAAAGCCCGAAAATGCTTCCTAACTCGCTTACTTTAACTTCAAAGCCTATTCTTCCTAAGTCTCCTTGTGCATCTTTTGTTATTATTTGAAAGTAGGCTCGTTTTTCACTAAATTCGTATGGCAGAGTTACTTGAACGCTTACCAGTTTCTTTTGTTTCTCATTCGCTGGTAGAGAAACAGACGTTGAACTTATCTCTACGTTGTTACAAAATCCTGTTGTTGATTTCTCTGTTGATGTATCGTCACAAGATAGTGATATGTCTGTTGTTACTGAACCTAAATTATATAATTGGATTTTCTTTTCTCTTGTCTGACCTAAAGAAGCTAACATTGTGTATGAACCTGAGCCTTCTGGAACCGTTGCGATAACGTAAGCTGTTCCGTCTCCTTTGATGTAAATAACTGGTGGTGCTTCTGCTCCACCGCCACCAGATGGTGCTGAATAGCCTGTTATTAATCTTGAATCAACATAAATCTTCAAAGTATCTAATGTTAAATCTATCGGAGGGTCGTTTGCTTGTAATTGTTCCTGTAATGCAATTAAATCTTCTTGTGTATATCCTGCTCCTTTGTCATTCACGAAAGTTATGATTGCATCGTTTAAGATTGTTTCTGCTGTTATTGGTGTAGTTGTTTCTGTTACTGTTCCTCCTCCACCGCCTCCTGATACGTCTCCTCCTGTTGATAGAGAAGTTGTGAATGTTGAGGCGTTTACTTTTACATTACCTGCTCTATCTATTGATGTTATGTTGTAGTAGTAAATTGTTGAAGGTTGCATTGATGCTATTAATATTGAATGCGTTTTTGTTAGAGTGAATGATTGAGTTGATTGTGTCATATTCCCTGTGTTAGGATATGTTCCGTAAGTGATTGTTTCATTCATTGAAAATTCTGATGTGTTGTAATTTATTACAGCGGACTGCATTGTGATTGAGTTTACTAATATTTTTGTGATTGATGTGCTTGTTCTATCTATCGTTAAATTTCTTAATTTGGATTGATTTCTATTTGTTGAATTGTCTGTTGAATTAATGTACCATGTGTATTCTCCTTCTGGGATTGATAACAATGTAAAGTTTATGAACGGTCTTGTTTTTGCTACTGTTTTGTTGTATCTTCCAGTTCTATTCCAAACCCATAGCGTTACGTTGCTTACGTCATAACTGTCTGATGTCTGGAAGATAAAAGTTCTGTTTCTTGAGAATTGAAAGATTGGAAGTAATGGGTAGGTTATATTTAATTTTGGTTTAATGCTATCATTTATTCTGAATGTGAATATGACTGTGTTGTTTTCATTGCTTGAATTATCTCTTGCTCTTACTCTTGCTGTGAACTTTCCAACTCTCTTGAAATTAGCTTCAATTGTTTTGTTGTGAACATTTGTTGTTCCTGTTCTTACTAATGTGTAGTTCTTTGTGAATGTTGATGTGTTTAATGTTACGTTAGATATTTTGATGGAATGTAAATCTGTGATATTTGCTGAGATGGCAAAGCTTGAATTGTATTCAACTAATCTTGGTGTTATGTTTAGGGCTTTGACGAGTGGTTTGGTTGAGTCGTTTACTGTTATTTTTATTATAGAGGAGACATTAAATAACTGCGAGTTGTTTGCTGTTATTCTTATGAAGTAAGTGTTTAATCTTGGGAATGCAGAATTATTTTGAAGTTTTCCTGTTATTGAGTTAAACAAAAATCTTGTTGTGTCGTTTACTCTGTACCTTAGAATATCTACTGCTTGGCTAGATGCGTTTAATCTTACATTTAATGCCGAACCCCATTCTACTGTTCTGTTTATTTGTGTTTGATTCCAAGCAATGCCTGATGAAACTATGAATTGTGTTTTGATTGTGTTGTTTTTATTGTTGCTTGTATCGTTTGCGAAGAAAGAAACATTATATAAGCCAGTTACGTTTGGAATCGTAAAGGTTCTATTATATCTATCTGTTGTTGAAAGAAGTAATCTGAATTTGGTTATATTTCCTCCTGCTCTTGTGATGTTTACTCTTACTTGTGAAACTCCACCTGCATCAGTTACGTTCACAGCAATTCTTATTTTATTTGTGATATTATAGATTGTTGAATTACGAGGGAATTTATCAAACACTACTGGCTTGGTTGTATCTGCAACAGAACAAGTCGAAGTTAAGTTAGTCGCTACAATTCCGAATACACCATCTATTTCTCCGACAGATAATGTCGATGGAACTGTTCCTCCGTTTGCACCACTTGCTCTTGTTGTTATATTGAATAATGATGTTGGATATAATTTTGGCATTCCTGTTGTTTTGTAACCTAAAGTCCAGGCATTGCCACTATTTCCTTGCACAATCGTGAGATTAGTCGCTAATGGATTGACGATAAATGGTGGATTTATTGCACAACCGTTTAATTGACAAGTTCCATTCCTTCTTCTTACAGTTCTATTCTCCCAAATTACAAATTCTTTCATATTAGAACCTGTAAAATTTAAATTTGTAATATTATTAGAACAAGCGTGATAATTCAGCTTAAACACAGAACCATAGTATGCAGTAACACCAGTGGTTGTATCGGTAGTTGCTGTTCTGAAATTCACGAAAGAAATAGCAGTTACGGAAGGTAAAACTATTAAACATAACGCCATAATCCAAAATAGTTTATTTATTTTCATTGACAACTTTTGCAGTAGTGCGAGTTTTTTGCTCTTCTCTTTAATTGACACCCAATACACATAAAGTGTTTAATCATATTGTGTTTGCACCCATGATGGTTTTATTCATACTCCATTGTCGAACTATATAAATTATTGTGGAAATTACCATCGTAAATGCAACAGTCCCTATCATCCACAAAAGTATTGTTTCATTTGTTTGGAAGAGTTGTGATGCCTTCCAGACTTGGTTTAGCATCGGATGGAAGATTAACCCAAATACTATTGAACCTGTTACTTTCACAATTAACATTTCTATCAAAAATATAGCTCCGACACCGATTAAGGCTGAATCGTTAGTTCCGTATCTTGCGTAGTGGTATATCAATATTGAGGCTAAGGTAATTACCATTCCAATGATTTCATACACCATAAATGCAATTTTGTTTCCTTTTGCGAGGTACAAAGAGAATCCGAACAGGATTCCAAGCATACCTGAGAGAAATACTAATTCTTCTGTGTAGCCTCCGCCCATTGCTAAGTATATCTGTCCTAACTGGCTTGAAACGGGGATTTCATTTAATTTTGTTGATGGTGCTTGATAAACTTGTGAGCCTGTTGGTGTAATGACGTAGACGAAGGAAATTAATAAGGAGACTATAACAGAAACCCAGAACATTACAAATATTGATTTAGAAATTGTTTTTAGTGTTTTTGGTTCGTCTTTTCCGAGTAAAATATTGAACCACCCGTCAGAAGGGTTATGACCATAAGAATTAAAAATTGATGTCCAAGAACCTTTTCTTAATGATTGCGTGAAGTCTGAGATTAGTAAATAAATCAAAGCGAGTGCTATTGTTGCGGAGTAAAATATGAAAACATTAAGATTTGCTGTGGTTTGTAATGCTTTTGATGAGTTAAGAATAATGAATGGGATTAGAAGTGCAAATACAAAAATATAGAAGCTAAGGGCTGTATTTCTTCCTGCCTTTACTTTGAGAGAATCTTCTTTAATCTCTATTACCATCTTTTTAAGTATTCTGAATTTTGAAGTTTATAAACATTACTCTGCTGTGCTTATGACCCTTACATTTAGAGAATAGTTGCCTGTGTCGTTCTTAAAGGCATAATTGTATGTCCTTGATTCAGTTCCTATGTAACATTTGGTGTAATTTAAGCCCTTTTCTTTAGTGTTTCCGACTGGGTATATGCCTCCGTGTGCTTTGTCCTTCTTTGAGGGTATAACGCAGTCATTGTACTGGATTTTGCTTAGAGGGTCTGTGATGTTTGGTAATTCCTCTGGAACTTTGTATATCTTGTTCTGTTCTGCAAGATAGCAATTGTCTATTGTTCTCTTTAAATGATTTGGTACTTGAACTTCGACTGCATCTATGCCTAGCCACCAGAGGTTCTTGTAATCTATGCACAGTAGGGCGTTACGGACATCTCCTTTATATGCTATGTTGAATGCTGTTCTATTGATTTCTTGAACTGATGCAAGACCTGCTAATTGTACTGATAGGGAGCAAGTTGTGTTTAGGTAGCAGATATTTCTCGTGCGATATGATTCATCGTTGTATGCAGTTATATTGAAATATTTTTGCTTAGGGACATTGATTACTTGTTCAATGACGTTTGGTTTTAGATTATATTCTTTATCTTGGAAGATAAAACTTAACTCTTGGTCTGATTGAAATTTAATCCATCCTGTGTTCTTGTTTATCTCTTTATTTGTTGATGTTGTAGAACATGAGACTAAGAGAACGAAGATTGCTAAGATTAGGATTGATTTCATTATAAAATACCTCTTGTTTTTTCATATCTTGCTAACATTCTGTAATTAAGAGCCACACTTGGATTTTTTGTGTGATAATATTGCCACAATGTTGTATACCACATATATTTGAGAAATCCCATTACTCACTTCCCCTATTAACATCTTGAAACATCTCTATGATTTCTGAATGTGGAAGTATTCTTGTTCTGTGTTTCTCTGAATGATATATGAATAGAATCTCTCCGTGTGTGCTGTAAACCAATTCGTAGTTTGGTTTTTCAAATACTTTGTAGTTTGGTGTACTTCGTTCTGGTTCTTCGATGAATCCTAAGTTTGCTAGTTGTTCTAATGTTGTTTTCATAACAATCCTCTTTTAAGTAATTCTTTTCTAATGTTTTTCTTATAACTTACTGATTCGGACGTTATCATAATCAAAGCTATTGTTAAACAGAGTGTTGCCCAAAATAACGATTCCTGATAAGTGAGTAACCACTTAAAAAAGATAAATGTTCCTGCGATTACAAGTGGTGTCAAGTCTGAATATCTTAATTCTCTTCTGTATCTTTCAAGTAAAACTAAATCATCTTCTTGTGTTATTTTCTTCATAAGTTACACCCTTTCTCTTCAAAAACATCCATTGGGTCTATGCACCATTCTTTGTCTTTACAATTCCAAATGTTCTTTCTCCATACATTGTCTTGCTTGTCGTAAAATTCATCTCTCAGAATCTTACCTAATAATTCTTCGCATGAATAGTCTTGGATTGTCTTGGGACGACAGATTGCTTTAAATTCCGTTAATACAGGCTGAACGTTTGTGTTGCATTTACCCTGTATAGTTACTGATTCATTAATTGACAGATTAAATAACTCATCATCTACATCTGTTTCAATTCCACCACAATACACCTTTAAATCTTTGACATATTTAGGATTACCTTTTTCGCATTCTGATTTGGGATGGGCTGAGATACAAGTTAAATTAACATAACTTATTATCTGTTTTGGATTTTTACATCCTGTCACGCAGAATTTATATTCGTAAGGATATGATGAACAATCAGACACGGAACAACCAGTAGTGTTATACATAGGTTTCTTTGTATGTTCATCACAAACACAAGCTGTTTGATTAGTCGGATTTGCATTGCAGTAATCAATCTTTAGTTCCTCTGGAGTTTTTGAACGCCATTCAAGACATTCTTTACATATCGTAACATATCTTCCTTGCCATTCGGATTCTGGTTCACATATCGAATTTGGATATTCCTTCTTGAACATCTCGACTCCTTTTACATCCCACTCTTTCCATTCTGTGCAAACATCTGTCTCTGGATTAAGTGGTTGTATTCTTGTTAAGAAGATTACTGAAAGAACTACCAGAACAAGCAAACCTATTGCTGAGACGATAATAATGTTTAATGATATTTCTATGCCTTTTTTGTTCATCTTCGTTTAATCTCCCCTAGCAAATATATCTTCGTTAAGAAGTATGCACAGGGTACTCCTATTATGGCAGTCCAAAAATTTACATCCGAATATATTGTCATTAAAGTAACATAAGTCCATACAATTACAATAAGACCTAATACTGTGTAATTCATCTGGAATACTCCATTGCTTGGATTTCGCTGAAACGAATGACTGTCTTTTTATTTATCTTCATTATCTGACCTCTGCTGAATGCTCCTTCTAATTTAAATTGTGCTTCAAATGAATATGTTTTAATTATCTTTCCATTCTTGAAATGCAATGTTAATTTTAATGTAGTCATCTTTACCTCTGTGTTAATAATTAAAAATAAAAAAGAACTAAGGATTTCTCCCTAGTTTTGCTTTAGCAACGAATACTGGTAACAAGCTTCTCTTGCTGTAACCATATCTCTCGTTTGCGGATATTGTTCTTCAACATTGAAGTTTTTTATCTGGCTTTTTAATAGTCTTATTGCTCTTCTTGAACAGTAATCTCTGTTCTTAAATCCAGATGGTACTTCTTCGTCACTTGCTATTGCATTTTGAACTGCAATCATAAAGAGATTTGCCTTTTCTTGTGCTTTGTCTTTCTTTACAATTTCTGTCAAAACGCATTGCTTAACACCATTAACCATTTGTGTTTGGATTTCCCAAGCTACATGGTCTTTGCTGTCTTTGCCTTGTCGTCTTAGTCTTTGTTCTGCAAGTGCATCTCTACAAGATGATTCCAGAATATCGTCTGCGTTGTCTGTGATGACTGTCGGTTTATTTACAATCAAGTCACGTTCTGTTACTGTTACTCTACCAGTACTGTCTGCGTTTGCATTGGCGAAAAGTGTCCCTGCAATTAACAACACAGCAAATAGAGCCATCATTTGTTTTTTCATTTTGGTTGTTTTTCCTCGCCTTGTGGGCTTTGTTTTTCATCTACTTGTTCAGTAGTTGATTGTGATTCTTTAACTTTAATTTTCTTCGGTTTAATTTCTTTCGGTGGTTTAGGTATTGTTCTTGGGATTGTTAATGGGAAAAGATGAGCCATTAAACCCATTGTTAAACCAATTCCTTTTATAATTAAGCTATTTCCATACGCCATTATCATTCCTCCAAAGAAAGAAAATCCTGTGCAATAGATTGCTTCGTATGTTGATTTTAAGTAATGGTCTCTATTTCCTCTGAATCTTTTTCCGAATAGTTGTTCTAGTGTGTATTTCATTTTTTACTTCCATTCTTTATATCTAGTCTTTGCTTACAACGTGGACATGCTGTTGGTGGAGTAGGTTTTCTACCTTCCCATTCATATTTTACTCCATCCGTGCAAATGTGTTTATGCTTCATAATAGTAGTAGTAATAGTAATAACTATATAAACCTTTCTTTATTACTTTGGAGTGATTAAGCATTAAAACTAATAATCATTCCCAGAGCAAACGCAAAGCAGAAAATTATTGTTCCAATAGTAATTATTGAGAAGTAGTCACATTTAATAACAATTTCTTTTGATAACCAGTTTGTCATAATTCTCTCAAGTCAAAATTTAAAAAAATAAAAAAAGTGGGTATTGCTACCCAAGAAGGTGTGCTTTATCCGACAAGCACTACTGCATTCGGTGCAAACAAGGATGGTGTTGCTACCAAAGCTTGTGTTGATGCATCCGTAACTACTCCTGTCAAAGGTTGGTTTATAGTATCTGCTTTTACAGACCTAAAGACTCCTTGTGGAAGGAAGTATAAAGTTATTGTGTCATCCGCACCTGCTGGATTTACTCCACCAACTGCTGGTATGCTTATATCAATAACTTTTTCTGCATTAGTGAAAGCTCCAACTTCGTAACAATATTCGGAATTAGCGATAGATGAATATCTACCATCATTTCCGCCATTGTTCGCACTTAGAGTTCCTTTAACGTCAGATAATAAGCTTCCGCCTATGCTTACTGATGGTGCTGACCATCCACTTGCTGTACCTTCATCAATACATAAGTAAGTTTTCAACGCAGGGTCTCCAAAGTATCTTCTTGCAGTATTTGCTTTCGCATATACCTTTAAGCTTAATACTCCACCAGTTGCTACTGAAATGTTGGATGTAGACGCTTGTGTTGGTCTTGCATACGTGTTGTTGATGTTTGTGTACGTTGTTACGTTAGTGGACGTTGTTGCTCCTTGTACTAAATACAAATAAGCATCTGTGTTTGCGTCCTTTATTCTGATTTCCAAAGGTGATATTTGTTTAACACTTAGAGCGTCTGAATAAACATCTCCAAATCCTAAATCAAAGTCTACCGATGCTGATGTGTTTCCGCCATTAAGTCCTCTTAATGTTGGGTAAACAATCTTTCCATCTTGTAAACATCCTTGATAACCAGATGACCAAGTACCTGCTGTTGCTGATAATGCATCAGAACCAACTTGCTTGTTGCTCTTGTCATAAACGTAAACTGTTCCTGCAACTTGTAATGCTGGAATAGCTTCATTGTCTATTGCTTTCGAGTACACTTTCTTTAGTGTATCTGGGCAAGTTGAACCTGCTAGTGTTCCCGTTACAGAACCTGTGGCTACTTTTGATTCGGTATCTTCTAGTCCTGTTGATTGTGAGAAGTGATTTACCGTTAGATAAGTTGCTCCACCACCAACCAAGAGTAAGAAGATTAGAAAGATTGCTCCTCCCATTCCTATTGCTCCATTTTTATTCATTTGTTTTTTAAATATCAGTTCAATCTTACCTTTGATGGTCAGACTGCGATAAGTTAGATGATTAATTAAGACTTGAAGTATATAAGTCGCTAAGTCCTTTTAAGGTAATCTTTATAAAGATTAAATTCATAATGTGTTAAAAGATGGTGACGTTTAGTGCAAAGGAATTTCATTATATCGTAAAAATTCTAGAGAGAAAGAAAGATTGTTATTCTCGTTATGGTTGGACGACATATCTTTTTGGGAAAAATACAGGATGGAACTCTAAATTCTTTCAAAAGACTGTTGATTGTAAAATATTAATTAAGGGCGAAAATGGTTATTCAGTTAATGAAGAGATGATTTATCAAACTTTAAAGAACGTAAAGATTTGTGGAAATATTGCGTGGCTTGAAGACTTAGATTCTTTTACAGAGGAACGTAACACAGTTATTCTTAGATAGTTGTGTTAGGCAAATAATTTAATTCTGAGATTGTTTCTGCGTTGTTCATGAATAGTTGTGGAATGTAAGTGAATACCTTTGCTGTTCCTTTGAATGGGATTAGAGACGATGTTATCTCTTGAATTGTTCCTGTTGTTAAATAACTCACTCCAATTCCTACGGCTGTTAAGATAATAAGCATCGTCAATAATACAGTTAGGCAAGTATTTGAGTTTTTATTTCTGTCGTATATGTAAAGGAAGTATATCGTTAGAATCATTACGATTAATCCGACTAAGTAAATTATGCCCTTGTAAATATAATCTAAGGCAAAGAATTGGATTATGTTAAAGAATATTTGAAGGAAAGAAACCGTTAGAAGAGCAAATACAAAATTCTTGAATGGAGAGGTTGTGTCGAGTGTTGCAAATAGTTTAAAGAAGAGATATATCATAAATCCTAAGAAATATATGTTCATGAAAAATAGCCACCATAGTTTAATTTCAGACCATAACCATTTGAATAATGTTCCTGTGTTATTCCATTTTGCTATGCTCCAATCAACAAAGCCTAAGTCTTTAGTGTTTGTGTAGGTTGGTTTTTCAATTTTGTTTTGGGAGATGTCATCGAAATACTTTCCTATGAAGAAATCACTTGAAACTATTCTTCCGCCAAATTCGTTGATTATGGGTTCGGGAGATTTTTGTTCTAATGAATCTCTTATTCCGATGAATAGTAAAGCTAGAATAACGATAATGCCAAGAATTGTTCCTAAGTTCTTCCAGATGAATCCTAATACTGACCAAACAGGAACTGCGGAATCTATACCTTTGGAAGCGACTTCTCCTATGATTGGCATATTGATTGTTTAGGGGTTGAACTTTATAAGCTTTATTAGAAAGGTTTATATAGTTATGATTAATTACAATCAATTATAATGAAAGAACAACATAGCTTTTTAATTGATTCTGAAAATATGAAAATAATCAGAGATAAAGCTATCAAAGAAGATAGAAGTTTGAATTATGTTTTGAATGAACTTTTGAAGAAAGGGATTGGTAAGAAATGAACAAAAAAGCAGAGCTTAGTTTAACCATAAACGCGATAGTTGTTTTAATACTCGCAATCACGTTGTTAGGTTTATGCTTAGCATTCTTAAGAGGAGAATTTGAACAACCATTCAATCCAGAGACAAGTGTTTGTACGGAATTCGGAAAAGGAATGTTCGATAGAGATTTAGGTGTTGAAACAAAAGACTTAGAAGCTCATAAGAAAGATGAGCCAAATACAATATGCAATAAACCACTCCCAAACGAACCTAATACATATAGATGTAGTGTTTGCTCCGAATGGCGACCTAAAACAATTTGTGAATTAAATCCGAATAACTCGACAGCTTGTGTTTGTGATGAAAAGAGAATCACGCACGTTGTGAAGAGAATAGATTTTTACTGTATTGATAAGATAGCAATTAAGCTGTGTAGAGATATGAATCAATCATTCTACACTTCATACCCTGCGTACAGTACAAATGACCAACCACAATTCTATTGTCGCAATGACAAAGAAGCATTCTCAAGAGACAAGGGATATAGCAACAACCTTACCAAGTATTACTTCACTAATAATGAAGTTGAGTCTTGCGAAAATATCATAAAAGAAGATTTTGAATGTATCGAAGCTCACGAGGAGAAGAAATGAGTTCAGACTTTGAAATAATCCCTCTGAGATTAAGAAGAGGCAAGAATAAAGCACAATTCATCTGCGAATGTGGATGTAATCAACCAATCGTAAACAGACACAATAATGCAAGATATACTGCCGAATGTGCAGGTAGACTTAGAAAAATAAGAGCAAGTGACTATAAAAGAGGTAGAGTAAAATGTTTAGATGCTGTGACATAAATTTCAAAAATAAAGAAGAATTGGAAGTTCACAAAAAGAGGAATCATAGATTGGGGAGTAATAATGACATCATTTGATTCTCTTCCGATTTATTGTTTAGTTCGCAACAGAGATAAATACTTTCCAGAGGCAGTAGCAAGAGACGAAGTTGCATCTACCATCATAAGGTCTTTTAATGATTCTGAAAGGAAAGAGATTAGAGACAAGTTTGCTGATTTTAAAGAAGAGTTAATTGTAAACAAATACGTTTCTTCAAATTACTTGCTTTGCGTTCAGGCTTATTCATTCTTTCAAAAATGGGTATTTGTTGATGGTTTGCAGAAAGAGGTCGGAGATAAGATAAAGAAGATGTTACACGAACTTGTTGATTTGGAGATTTTGCCTGAATTGGTTACTGAGTGCAATGTTTTTAATTCAGGAAGGTATAAAAGTATGATGTCTCGATTATGTGAGCCGTATCGTTCGAGCATTACTAATATGATTAATTTATTCGGAGCTGTAGGTGTAAGGAAAGGTACTAACATTGACTTTGGGAGTGGACAGACATTTGAATTTCAACCAATAGCGATTATAAAAACAAATGAAGGCTCAGAAACAATTAATCAATCGTCTAACGATAAAGTATGAAGAAGGTTTGTTAAATAGTAAACAATTTTTCCAAACCTTTTACTTAGCTTTTTGCATAGCCTCTGTTGAACTTGAAAGATTAGGTATGACAAAAATAGACGATAAATCAATTAAACAAAGAAACGATATGTATAAATTCATAAATTGCACTTTAGTTGATAAGGCAGTCGAGTTGTCGCATGGAGATAAATCTAAAGTTAATGAAATATATGCGTCTATCTCAGATAAATACATAAGACAATTCCAAGATGTTGTTCGTTCAGATAGTTCAGTAATAAATGAGTTCAATAGTGTTTTTGAGCAAATACAAGTAGAAGGGAACGAAATGGGAGATTTAGAGACAAATGATTCAATAGGAATTGCTGAATTTGAATTTTCGGAGTAAAAATGGATGAAACAATAGGAAAACCAGTATCAACACACGCAAAGCAAATAATACAAAAAAGAATGGCGGAAGCTGTAACACAGACAGAAGGTGTCTACTTTTATTTCTATGATTATATTAAATCGCTTAGAGCAGAGGTCGGAGAAGAAGTTTTGAAAAATGCCTATGGCGAGAAATATCCAGAAGTAGTATCTTATCTGAATGAGGTTGGGAGAAAGATTGGTTTCATTAAAGGTGAGCTTGATGCTATAAAATCGGGCAATCTTGACGTTAATGATATTTCTTCTCAGAGAGTTAGAGAATTTAGAAAGGCAAATTCTGAGATTTGTGCAGAAATTAATTTGGCAAGGATTTGGAAACTCTTATTGGATGCTTCTCAAATTAAGAACTTTTCGACTCCGAATGATTACTTCAAAGAATCTCGTAGAAAGAAAGAACAGAGATTTAATGCGGATGACAAAGACTAATGGCAGATGATAAATCACTATGGTTTGATGAAGGAGACAAGAATAGATTTAAATTTCAAGGTAACTTCAATTTATTGATTATGGCTTCTTCTGGATTTGGAAAGAGCTTATTTGGCGAAGGAGTTATTGAAAAGTTATACAAGAGTGGTTGTACTGTTATCTGTTTGTCGGATATGAAAAATAAGTGGGAAACCTGCTTTTTAGGTTTTGAACCAAAAGCAAAATATCACTTGCTTCATTTAAACAAACAGGGAAAGAAGCCAGAAGGATTACCAATTAAAATATATCACCCTTTTAGTTTTTTAATTCCAAAAAAACAACTCCCTAAACTTAATTTGTTTACTATTCCAATTACTTCTTTAGGAGAGAACGAACTATCATTTTTGTTTGAAACTAAGTCTGAGAGCAACAATATAATGCTTGTTTCTGAGAATCTATTGAAGTTAAAGAAGAATCAGGGCGTTCATACATTAATGCAAAACCTTACTGATGAACTAATTGCAGAGGAATCTATGTCTAAGGTGATAAAACCTAAGAATGATGAACTTAGAATACCAGTTGGACAGGCAGGAAACAAAACTAATTTAGAAGAGATTAAATCTGCATTGCTTCCATTTACGAGGCACTATATGTTAGCTCCAGAAGATTGTCCTTTGAATTTAGATATGGTTGAAGTCCTTAATGACAATAAACATATACATTGCTTTGTAACTCCGTTTATGAATCTGAAAGAAGGTTCAAATCCTGTTCCTGATAATAAAAGAAAGTATTTTGCTATTGTTTCTGTTCTTAGTAGAATAATAAATACATTAGCATCTTCTGGAAGGAAACTTAAACATCCTGTTGCAATCTATTGGGAAGAAATCAACAATATGTTTCCTGCTGATGCAAAAGATTATCAAGATTTGTTTAGCGGTCAAGTTCTTGCAGACTTATTTAAGCTCAGAGGAATGGGCAGAGGATGTAGTATTGTAGCAACGGCACAGAGCATTCAAGCTTGTAATAAAGATATAGAAAAGGGATTCGTTGAGAAATGCGTTGGAAAAGTTGGGAGCATTCAAGAACTTGGTTCATTAGGAAAGAACATCAGTTCATCAAAAGAAATGAAAGATATGTTTATGGGTATGAAGAAATTAAGATTTGTTCATTTAGGTTCTTTAGACTCTCAATCAGAACCTTTTGTTGGCTTTTTGTCTTCTGGTTGCCACGCAGAGGCACATTACGATTTCACAGAAGAATATGAGGCACACAATCGTATTGATTCAGTTAAATATCCTTTAGAATCTTATGCTGAAACAATTAAGATGATGGAAGAACTAAAGAACAAAGATAAAAAAGAAGCAGACAAACGTGCAGACGAAAGATATGATAAACAAGTTAAGAAAGAACAACAAAAAATCGAGTATAGAGAAAAGAAAGCTTTGGAGAAAGTCAAGAAGGAAGAATCCAAAGAGATTAAGAAAGAAGAAAGAAAATATACTAAGCAAGACATTATGAAAAGAGTTTATGAAATCAAAAACAAATTTGATGGGGAAGCTAATTCAATGGGCAAGGACTCAATGAGCTGGAGAGAACTTGCTAAGGAAGTCAGCAAAGAGATTGGCAGGAACATTGACCATAAATCTGTGAAGAGATACTATGAACAGAAACATAATGTGGAGTTCAATAAGGATTACAATGCTGATGGACTGAACCCTACTTGAAGTTTGGGGTTTGTAGTACATTTATTTTCTTATCATACATAGAGAATGGGGTGGGGTAGACCTATTTTTGTTTTTTGAATAGAAACATTTTTAAACATTAAGGCTGGTATAAGTTTTGAAAATGTGTGCGAGGCGAGTTTCCCCACTATGGGGTTTGCGAACGCCAAAAGGAAAATTACTAAAATGTTAAAAGGCTCTAGCGATTGTTTAGAAAGGTGTTACAGCTTCTTTGGAGTTAGCCAAATCGCCCAATCTTTCTTTGGGTTGTTCCCCATAATAAAAAATGGGAGTTCCGAAAGGGTACAGCATAGTTTAATGGATAGTATAGGGCTTGGTGTTGTTTGTAAGAATGATATTCTATATGGGGTAACATGGGGCAGATAAATCCTAATAGGAAAGACCCTGACATTGTAACAATATGTTTCGTTAGAATAAAGCGTATGAAGAATCAAGGCATCCATGCTTGGAGTCCGAAGGCTAGGGGTAAGCTACATCAACTTACCTATTCTCAAGTTCCAAAAACTGAGGGCGGTTCGATGAGAGTTCACGTTAGAGAGTTAGCAACGAAAGAAAGAATGGGGAAACTTGTGCTTGATAGATTTGGTTACAGTCCAAAGACATTGGGATATAGCATTAGGTTATGTGGTCATGGAAAAACTGTTACTCACGTCAAGACGAAGATGATTGCTGATGTTTTTATTGCAGTTGATTCAGATGGCAATGACGTTGTTCGTTCTACTGAACTGAACAGATATACTTCAAGGTTCAGATGGTTCTTGAAACAGAGGTAGCTTTATTCCACATCTCTTTGGTTATGATTGATAACTCTGGTACTTCCTTTTCAACACCATCACGAATAACTATGCCCGTATATTCTTTTCTTTGTAGTATCCTATTATACGTCTTGTAGCTAATTCCTAGCCGTTTACAGACATCTTTGGATTCTTCTTTGTCTATCCTTGACTTGAACACTTCCTTGATTATTCTGGCTTCTCTTTCGTTTATCTTGAATCCTACGATTGCTCCCTCTGGTCTATCTCGTATTCCTTCGTAACCATAGAAAGGTTTTGTGAACAGATTTTTTCGGAACTTCTCATCAAAAGCCCAATTAACTCTTTCCGAAGTCTTATCTGATTCTCCTTCATTTATTGTTCCGAGCATTCTTCTTACTACTTTGTGCGTTGGTTCTTCTGGTTTGAGTTCTATGTTTAATCTTGTTAATAGTCTTACTAATCCTTCTTGTAATTCGAGAACCCTAGCAAATCTATCCCATTTGACAAATCTAATTACATCAATCTTTTTTTCGTAAGCCCATTTAATCATTTCAATGAATTGTTCTCTTTTGTCTAATGGAAAATCCATTCTAAATGTTTTCTCCATTAATCCGCAAAACATTCCTTCGTCATCAAGATAAGCAGATTTTGATACATCTTTGAATACTTTTATTATTGTTCCTGTACCATCTCTTTTAGAAGCATCTCTTAAAATTTGTTCTTGTGTTTGAATAGAAATTCCAGATTCTTTTTGTTCTTGGCTTGAAATCCTCAAATACAAAACTTCTCTTAACATTTTATTGCAGTCTCTAACCTTTCTTTGAATTGTTCTAAGGACATTGATTTAATATCTGATTCCCATAATCTTAGAACCTTAATGCCCATATCTATTAGTTCTTGTGTTCTAACGTGGTCTTTTGGTAATCCATCTGGATAGTGATGCCAGTAGTTGCCGTCACATTCTACTATTAAATTCATAGAAGATATAAAAATGTCACATTGATAAGCGTGTTTGATTTGATTCATATATTGATGTGTCATAAAGTCTATGTTAAGTTCTTTTAAAAAGTTCTGAATTTTTACCTCTATTGAAGTGTCTTTGAATGGTAATATTTGTTTTTTTCTATTCTCTTTTGATTTTACTGATATTTTTCTTTTTGTCTCGTTTGAATGCTTGTGTCCTAACAGGTATTTATTTCCCTTCATAATCTCCGACATTTTCTTCTTTGTTTCTTCGGAGGCTTTGTGACCCTTATGTGATTCACTCGCTTTCTTTCTCCATTCATCTGTAATTATTCTTTTTTTTAACAAATCTATTGTTTCTTTAGAGTGATGTTTTCCATACATCGGATTATTTATTCCTGTAAATTCTGGACGAGATTTTCCCTTCCAAACCCCTATCCTCCCCATATTGGATTTACTGATTTTTCTATTTGTTTATTCAGAAAATACTTGTTTTGCACTTGCTATTTTCATCTTTTGTATAGATTCTGGTTTGTGTTTTCTTCCTACGAAAGTTGCTTTATGTCCTTTTTGTGCTTCTGACATTCTTTTTCTTGATTCTTCCGATGCTTTTTTTCCTGTATGTAAAAATGATTGTTTTCTTTTAAATTCCTCAGAACGAATTTTCCCTTTATTTTTTAAAGATATATTTCGTTTATGTTGTTCTGTTAAATGTTTTCCATAAAATGCGTGTTTTTCTCCTCTATGTGATTCACTTAATTTTTTTCTTGTTTCTTCTGATACTTTTCTTCCTTTTGACCAAGTGTTTCTTCCTTTTAATATTTTACTTAGCTTTATTTTAGTTTCTTCTGAAACTACTCTTTTTGAATTTGCTATACTTATTTTATCTCTATGTTCTTTTGAAATATGTTTTCCTTTGGTTTGGTGTCCTTTTATAAATTTACGATACTCTCCTTTTATGCTATTTGATTTTGTGTGATTATGTATTATCTTCTCTGTTTCTTTCCCACAACCACATTCACATAAATTATTATTAGTTCCCATTTTTTACCATGTCTGATTCGGTTTATTATTATTCTCTGGTTGTTTATTGAATTGCTCTCTGTTATTCAAACCCTTTGCAAATTCTGCGAGTGCTGTGAACTTCTCCCATACTGTATCGCTGATTGCTCCACTATTCCATTCCTGCATTAAAGCTGGAAGAACTTTCAACTGTTCTTTAAGCATTTGATTTTCTCTTTGTACTACTTCTGCTTTCATCATTAAACCTTGTTCAAATATCTTGAATAATGGAGTTGATTTAACAGCTTCATTTAAATCTGAAAATTCAGGCGGAAATATCCATAATTCATTTCTATAATCATCCAATGTTCCGACTGGAAACTCAAAATAACATCCTTTCTTTGCATTTATTCTGTATGGCGTTATTGCATACTTTCCAACTTCACTTGGTATGGATGAGCCGAAACTTCCTGTCTTTTGCGGTGTGCTTCTTGGAAAACCTATGAAGGTAATATTTCCACTCCTATTAAATTCCACTCCTTTTAATCCTAATACATAAGTTCCGAACCCATGTTGTTTTGTGAAATCCTTCACTAATGTTGCGTTTGCTGGTGCTATCATCTCTTCATCCATTTTTTACCTCTTCTTTTTTTATTTTGACTTCTCCATTCATAAGCTTTTGACCTATTGATATTCCACGCATAAATCCAGTTTGGTATGGGTATCTCTTAAACTCAACTCTGTACCACCAATTACTTGTTTTGTTTTCTTCATATTGGTCTATGTTCATAAAGTAATTCATCAATTCGTGAATTTCGTATTCTTTTCCTTCCATAATTAGAATGAATGGTTTATTCTTTTTCACATATCCTCCTTCTTAGCGTTAGCTATTTTTTTCATTTCGTCCATTAATCCGTGAACATCTATGCCTCTGGGTTTAGTTTCTTCGACCCTTATCTCTGGTTGCATAGTTTCTGAATTAATAGTCTTGAAAGTTTGAACTTTGTTTTCTCGTGCTGGACTTACTGCCATATCGTTAATTGCTTGTTTTACTACTGGTTCTGTTGCATTAATTAAGATTGATATTTGAGAAGGATTTGCTTGATTTATTAAACCATCATATATCCAGTTGTTCATTTGTCCTCTTATCTTCAATCTAAATATTGGTGTTGTTATGCCAGTTTCTCCTGCATTAACAGTCTGTTGTATTTTTGGAGTTTCATTTATTATTTCTCCGTAATCGTTAATTATCTTTTGAAGAAGTATCGTTTCACATTCTTTAGTTGGTAAGATAGAAGCTTCTGCTTTTAACTTCTCTTCCTTTTTATCTTTCTTGAATTGATGATAAATCCATATTATTGAGATAATGATGATTGGAATGATTACTGTCAATACTTGCAATATCCAGAATACTCCCCAGCCGATGATGTCTATCGACTTTAGAACTATGTAAAGTATTGCTAGGATTCCTATTAATATTCCTCCTACGATTTTAATTGCTTTATTCAAAATCCATACCTCTTTTTAGAAAAGAACTTCCAGTCTCCTCTCTCCCATTTCCATCGAAGAAATCCTGCGATTAATATTCCTGAGATAACAATAAAGAAAGCAAAGTCTTTAAGGATTCCATACCACTTCATAAAGAATATGTTACTATTTATAGCACTAATATCTTTCGCTGTTTGATTTTCATATCTGTTTGAATGACCGAACCAGTCCTTTATTGTAGCAAACATACCTTCTTGCTTTGTTATTGATTCTTTGTTTATGTTTTCTATTCTTTGTTGTGAATCTCCCATTGTAGCGATATTCTTTAATGCACCTTCAACGACATCAGATGTTACGTTTACGGTAGTTGGCATTGGTTTGAAGATTGTTATGTTTACCTCTCTTTTTGGACATAAATCTGGCTGTTGCTGACATAGTGCTTGTAATTGAGCAGAAGTTATTACGGTTAGGATTGTTACATTGTTTCCTGATGATGATGTGCTGTCATTAAACTTGTGATATTTTACAAATATATTCATTGTCTTTGTTTGCTTTGCAATATTTGTTCCTGTTAAGTTTAGTTCGATATTGTATGTTCTATTTGTTTGATTAGTCTTTGTTACTCTTGGAATTGCGTAGAAAGTCACAATTTGGTAAGCATTTGGATTTAGATTGAAGTTGTTTGAACTGAAATTAACTGCCCATAATGAATTTAGTTTTAATCCGTATGAGTTTGAATTGCCGTTGGAGACTCTAGCTACGGCTGAACCTACTTGATTGTATTCTAAACTAAAGTCTGTTGTGAATAAATCTAATGTTGTATTTGCTTGTGGAACATTTCTTGTTATTTGGATTGGGAAGTTTACGTCTAACGAAGAGATGTGAATAAATTGTTGAACTGAATTTGTATTTGTTACGATTTGACCAGAGAAGCCCCCTTGTTGTGAGAAGTAATCTGTTGTTCCTATTGAATTGAACAAGTGTGTTGCAGTTTGATTTGGTGTTAGTTGATAATTGAATAAAAATGAGTTCTCAACTGCACTTCTTGTTAAATTGTCTATATTCTTCCATTGAATTGAATCTCCTTGCTTTATCTCTAGGTAAGGAGGAACAAAAGATATTGAGTTTATGCTGATGTTGTATGTTTTTGGTGTTGAAGTTGTATTGCTTAAATAAAAGAAACTTGCAATGCTTATGTTATTCATTGTAACTGCATTGGCTGAGATTGAAATGTTTATGCTTTGATTTGGTGCTATTACAGACGGAATGCTTCCTATTGTGATGTTTTTTATCTTTGTGAATGATAGATTAACCATATTCTGGTTTCCGATGTTTTTAATATTTAGGAATGAATTGTAGATGCTTCCTTCATTTATTGTTTGTGTTAATGAAGAAGGAGTAACTTGTAATTGTGGGAATGCTTCTGCTGAGAGTATGCACATTCCGATTAATATAGTTACAAAAAAAGTTAGATATGCCATTCTGTAAATGCGTGGCAATGAATCTATAACTACTTCTTTCATTATTCTTTTGAAAATGTATATTGATTCGTTCATCGTTTCTTCGTTAGTATAACGTAAAATACACTCACATCGGTTAGGAGATAAAGAGTTTTAAATTTAATATCTTCTAATTGAAATACAACCGCAGGATTTAATTTCTTAAATTCTGCCATTGATTGTACTTGAATGAAGTTATATCCTTCTGCGTATTCAAATTTTGATACTTTGATTATTTTCATAAAGTCCTATCTAATTTTCTCTTCTTTAATTTATCTCTGTAAGCTAATAGGCTTTCCATTGATTTTCGTTTATCTTCATTGTCTTT